>JAESFW010000232.1_pt1 | contig 61975 bp, 47 predicted proteins | sample 9269481 | NCBI WGS metagenome assembly JAESFW01 (sample SAMN14515350, study PRJNA621654) | algae metagenome | isolation source: Lyngbya sp. HA4199-MV5 and co-occurring heterotrophs from soil with... | place: USA: Ahupuaa O Kahana State Park, Hawaii | collected 2009-07-21 | reverse complement strand
GTGGCCGACCACGCGGCCGGTCTTGCCGCGCGCCAGCTCGGGCACGTCGGGGTTCTTCTTCTGCGGCATGATGGAGCTGCCGGTGGTGAAGCGGTCGGCGATGCGGATGAAGCCGAAGTTCTGGCTCATCCAGATGATGAGCTCCTCGCTCAGGCGGCTCACGTGCACCATGCACAGGCTGGCGGCGGCGGTGAATTCGATGGCGAAGTCGCGGTCGCTCACGGCGTCCAGGCTGTTCTGGCACACGCCGTCCATGCCCAGGCTGCGGGCCACGCGCTCGCGGTCCAGCGGGTAGGTGGTGCCAGCCAGCGCGGCCGAGCCCAGGGGCAGCACATTGACGCGGCGGCGCACGTCGGCCATGCGCTCGGCGTCGCGCGCGAACATCTCCACATAGGCCAGCATGTGGTGGCCAAAGCTCACGGGCTGGGCCACCTGCAGGTGGGTGAAGCCCGGCAGGATGACTTCGACGTTCTGCTCGGCCACATCCACCAGCGACACCTGCAGCTCCTTGAGCAGGTCGGCGATCAGGTCGATCTCGCTGCGCAGCCACAGGCGCACGTCGGTGGCGACCTGGTCGTTGCGGCTGCGGCCGGTGTGCAGGCGCTTGCCGGCATCGCCCACGAGCTGGGTCAGGCGCGCCTCGATGTTCAGGTGCACGTCTTCCAGGTCGAGCTTCCACTCGAAGCCGCCGGACTCGATCTCCGACGTGATCTGCGCCATGCCGCGCTGGATGTCGGCATGGTCGCTGGCGCTGATGATGCCCTGGGCCGCCAGCATCTCGGCATGGGCCAGGCTGCCGGCGATGTCGGCCTGCCACAGGCGCTTGTCGAAGAACACGCTGGAGGTGTAGCGCTTGACCAGGTCGCTCATGGGCTCGGAGAAGAGCGCCGACCAGGCCTGGGCCTTGGTGTCGAGCTGGTTGTGGGAAGGCGCGGACGGTGCGCTATTGGCTTGGCTGTTGGACATGGGAGGGCAATAATCCGGTAGTTCTGACACCCGGAACATCCGGATGCCGCAATGCAAAACACGCAAATTTTATCGACCCAGCCTCCCGAGGCCGAATCGGCCCCGTCCAGAGGCCCTTCGCGCGGTGGCGCGCCGGCTGCCGGCAGGGCCCTGGTGTTCGACGCCTGCCAGGTCGGCGTGGTGCTGCGGGCGGTGCTGTTCGTCGAGGTGGTGGTGGGTGTGGGCACCCTGTTCGGCGCCCGCAATCCCGCCGAGTGGCTGGCCAGCATGGCCCTGGTGACGGGCGGCGCCCTGCCGGCCACGCTGGCCTGGCTGATCACGGCCTGCAGCCTGAAGACCGTGCTGCAAGGCCTGGGCACGGGCCAGCAGTATGCGGCCGGGGTGACCCTGGGCGCCCTGGCGGGCCTGTATGCCTGTGCCATGCTGACGCTGGCCGGCGTGGCCGAGCGCTCGCCCTGGCTGGCCAGCGCGGCCAGCGGCGCCCTGCTCGCGGCCCTGCTGGTCGCGGCCCTGGTGCTGCGCGCGCGCGGGCGCACGCCGGCCGCCACCACGGCACGGCTGACCGAGCTGCAGTCGCGCATCCGCCCGCACTTTCTGTTCAACACGCTCAACAGCGCGATCGCGCTGGTGCGCAAGGAGCCGGCCAAGGCCGAGTCGCTGCTCGAAGACCTGAGCGACCTGTTCCGCGTGGCCCTGGTCGAGCAGGGCGAATCGACCACCCTGGGCGAGGAGATCACCCTCGCGCGCCGCTACCTGGGCATCGAGGAGGTGCGCTTCGGCAAGCGCCTGCAGGTGCAGTGGAGCCTGGACCCGCGCACCGACAGCGCCCGCCTGCCGCCCCTGCTGCTGCAGCCGCTGGTGGAGAACGCCGTCAAGCATGGCGTGGAGCCCAGCCCGCGCGGCGGCAAGCTCAAGGTGATGACCGAGCTGCGCGGCAACCGCGTGGTGGTGCGCATCACCAACACCTTGCCGGCCAGCGACATCCGCTACCACGACGTGCCGCGCGGCCATGGCATCGCCCTGGGCAATGTGCGCGCACGCCTGGCCCTGCTGCACGATGTGCAGGGCGAATTCACGGCCGGCGTGCTCGACGGCCTCTACCAGGTGCGCATCACCCTGCCGGTGCAGGACCGGCCGGCCCGCGTGCCCAGCCGCCCCCGCCGCCCTGGCCGCCCGGCCCCACCGGCCGCGTCGCCTCCCCCTTCTGCCCCCACCCGCAATGCCGCGCCATGAACATCCTGATCGTTGACGACGAAGCCCTGGCCCGCAGCCGCCTGCGCACCCTGCTGGGCGACTGCGCCGAGACCCTGCACACCACCGTGTCCGAGGCCGGCAATGCCGGCGAAGCCATGGCCCTGCTCGGCCCCACCGGGGGCAGCGCCTTCGACCTGGTGCTGCTCGATATCCACATGCCCGGCCAGGACGGCCTGGGCCTGGCGCATGCGCTGCAGGCCCTGGCGCGCCCGCCGGCCGTGGTCTTCGTGACGGCCCATGCCGACCATGCGGTGAATGCCTTCGAACTCGATGCCGTGGACTACCTCACCAAGCCCGTGCGGCGCGAGCGCCTGCAGCAGGCCCTGGCCAAGGTGCAGCGCTCCGCCCGCCCCACGCACACCCCGGCCGCCCCTTCGGCCGCCGATGGCGAGGCCCTGGTGATCCAGGACCGGGGCCGCACCGAGCGCCTGCCCCTGGCCGAGGTGTTGTATTTCAAGGCCGAGCAGAAGTACGTGACGGTGCGCACCGCCACGCGCAGCTACATCATGGACGGCGCCCTGAGCGAGCTGGAGGCGCGCTACCCCACGCGCTTCCTGCGCATCCACCGCAACGCGCTGGTGGCGCGGCGCGCGGTGCGTGCGCTGGAAAAGCACTACGACCCGGAAGAAGGCGACGGCTGGGCCGTGCGCCTGCAGGGCATGACGGAGCTGCTCACCGTCTCGCGCCGCCAGGTAGCGGCCGTGCGCGAAGAGCTGGCGCGCTGACCTGTCCTTCCCGCCCTCAGGGCTGCGGAGGCAGGATCTCCAGCACCGTCTCCGCGGGCCGGCACAGCCGGGCGCCCAGCGGCGTGACCACGATGGGCCGGTTCATGAGGATGGGGTGGGCCACCACGGCGTCGATGAGCTGCTCATCGCTCACCCCTGGCTCGCCCAGCTGGAGCTCGGCAAACACCGGCTCCTTGGCGCGCACCACGTCCCTGACCGGCACGCCCATGGCGCCGATCAGCGCCCGCAGCGCAGCCCGGTCCAGCGGGGTCTTGAGGTATTCGACGACCTCGGGCTGCACGCCGCGCTCCTGCAGCAGGGCCAGGGTGTTGCGCGAGGTGCCGCAGCGGGGGTTGTGGTAGATCGTAGTAGTCATCGATTCTTGTCTTTCAGCTCTTCGCGAGCCACCGTTGGCAGCCGTTGAATTGCCATGGCTTAGGCCAGTGCTCCCGCGCAAGGGCCGCCCCGCCGCGCTGGGAGCGTCCCCCTCCCAGATTGCGAAGCAATATGAGAGAGGGGCTGAGGGCCGCGGCTCCAAGCCTGCCTGCGCAGGCTTGGACGTGCCCAAAGAGTGGCCGCCTCTGGCGGACACACCGAGGCGCGAAGCGCCTCAGGGGGTGCCACTCTAATGCCCATGGGCCGCGCCGCTGACCAAGGTGACGATCACCATGCCCGCGATCAGCCAGGCGACCTGGGCCACGGTCTCGCGCGCGGACAGGCGCTTTTGCAGTTGGGGAATCAGGTCGGCCAGGGCCACGTAGACAAAACTGCTCGATGCCACCGCCAGGAAGTACGGCAGCAGGTCCTGCAGCTGCCCCACGAGGAAGTAGCCCACGACGCCGCCCAGCGCCGTGACGGCGCCCGCCAGCGACACCTTGACCAGGGCCATGCGCCGGTTCGGGCTGGTCTGGCGCAGCACCACCAGGTCGCCCATGTGGTGCGGCACCTCGTGCGCGAGCACCGAGACGGCCGCGATCATGCCCAGACGGATGTCGGCCATGAAAGCCGAGGCGATCAGGATGCCATCACCAAAGCAGTGCACGCTGTCGCCCGTGAGCACGGCCCAGCCGCCGGCGCGCGGGGCGCCATGGTGATGGTGGTGGTGGCCATGCCCGTGGTCATGGCCCGCATGGTCATGGTCATGGTCATGGTCGTGGCCGTGGTCGTGCCCTGTGGCGGGCGCTGCATGGCTGTGCTCATGGCCGTGGTGCCAGAGCTCGGCCTTGTCCAGCAGGAAGAAGAACACCACGCCGATCAGCAGCGTGGCGAACAGGTCGTGCGCGCCCGCCTGGCTCTCGAAGGCCTCGGGCAGCAGGTGCATGAAGGCCGTGGCCAGCAGCGCGCCGGCCGCCAGGCTCAAGAGGTGCTGGGGGCCCACGCTGTCGCTGCGGCCTCCGAGGCCCAGGCGCATCAGCAGCGCGGCCAGCCACACGCTGCCGATGCCGGCCGCCAGGGTGGCGAGGATGATTGCTATCAGAGTCATAGCTTTATGTGCCCGTCCATTGAGCGTTATGGATTGATTCTTATGTCAATCGGGTGGCACCATGGGCTCTAAAAAAAAGCCGCCCCCTGGATGCAGGGGCGGCTGATTGTAGGAGAGCGGACCGGTCAGACGACGCCGTGCGTCTTGAACCAGGCCAGCGCCCGCTTCCAGCCGTCTTCGGCCGCTTCCTTGCGATAGCTGGGGCGGTAGTCGGCGTGGAAGGCGTGGGGCGCGTCGGGGTACACCACGAATTCCGAGGCCTTGCCGGCGGCGGTGCCACCGGCCAGGGCTGTTTTCATCTTATCAACCGTGTCAAGGGGGATGCCGGTGTCTTTTTCACCGTACAGGCCGAGCACCGGCGCCTTGAGGATGGGCGCGATGTCCACGGGGTGCTTGGGCGTGAGATCGCTCTGCTGGCCCACCAGGCGGCCATACCAGGCCACGCCGGCCTTGACCGGGCCGTGCGCCGCATACAGCCAGGTGATGCGGCCACCCCAGCAAAAGCCGGTGATGCCCACGCGTGCACCGTCGCCGCCATTGGCGGTGGCCCAGGCCACGGCGGCGTCCAGGTCGGCCATGACCTGCGCATCGGGCACCTTGGAGACGATTTCGGCCGTGATCTTGGCGGCTTCGGTGTACTTGGAGGGGTCGCCCTGGCGCGCGTAGAGCTGCGGGGCAATGGCCAGGTAGCCGGCCTTGGCGAAGCGGCGGCAGGTGTCGGCGATGTATTCGTGCACGCCGAAGATCTCCTGGATCACCAGCACCACGGGCAGGCCGGTCTTGCCGGCCGGCGCGGCACGGTAGGCGGGCACCTTGAAGTCGCCCACGGGGAAGCTGATCTCGCCCGCCGTCAGGCCGTCGGCCGGGGTGGCGATGGCCGTCTGCGCCATCAGCGGTGTGGCCGCGGCGGCATAGCCCAGGCCCAGGGCCGTCTGCAGGGCCAGGCGGCGCGAGGGGCCGGCGTCGGTGGTGCGGCCGGGCACCAGGGCCTCGGCATCCTGTCGGTGGTCGTCGCTCAGCATCGGTGATCTCCAAAAATGAATGGGGCAAGGCGAGCGCGCAGTCTAGGCGGTTTGCGCGGGGGCTGCCACCGCCCGCCCAAACCCATGGGGCAGCGAACGGCTTTTCGGCGCTACGGGGGAACGTAGTCGCTCGGGTACTTGAGCGAATCCACCAGCAGGTGCGGCATGCGCATGCCCAGATTGATGCCGCGCGGCGGGATGGGCGCGGTGAACCATTTGTCGTAGAGGCGATGCAGCTCCCGCGTCGCGATGAGCCGGCGCAGCTCCGCGTCCACCAGGGCCTTGAGCGCGGGGTTGTCCTTTTCGAAGGCGATCGCATAGGGCTCGATGGTCATGGGCTTGCCGATCACCCGGAGGTCCTCGGGCCGGGCATGGCTGGCGCGCAGGCCGAACAGCAGCACGTCGTCCATGGCGAAGGCGTCCACCCTGCCCTCGACCACCCAGGCAAAGCCCTGGGCATGGTCGCGCGCCGGCTCGATGCGGAGGCGCACGGACTTGGCCTGCGCCTCCCGGGCGAGCGAGTCGATGTTGGTGGTGCCGGCCGTGGACGCCACCACCTTGCCGTCCAGGTCCTCGATGCGCTCGTAGAACCGGCTGGACAGCACCACCATGCGCGAGGACGCGACGAAGTGCGGGATGGTGAACGCCACGCGCTGGCGGCGGGCGGCGGTGTTGGTGGTGGAGCCGCATTCCAGGTCCACCTCGCCTTTCTCGATGGCATCGAAGCGGTTGCCGGAGGTGACCTGGCGGTACTCCACCCGGGTCTCGCGCAGGCGCAGGTGCCGGCCCAGGGCCTGGGCGACCTGCAGGCAGACATCGACGCTGTAGCCCATGGGCCGGCCATCGGCCACATAGGACAGGGGCAGGGACGACTCCCGGTGGCCGATGACCACAGCCCCGCGCGCCTGGATGCGTTGCAAGGTGCCCGCGGCAGGCGCTTCGGTGGCCGCCGGCTGGGCCAGGGCGGGGCTGGCGGCCAGCAGCCCGCACCAGGCGAGCAGCGCGGCAAGAGCGCAGGCACAGAGACGCCACCCACGGGCAGACACGCAAGCCATGGTCGAACTCCTTGGATGAAAAGCGCTGCGGGCGCATGGCCCGCAGCCCATCACGCGGCCGCGGGCACCGCGTCAACAACAATCACGTGGCCGCGGGCACCGCGTCAACAACAATCACGTGGCCGCGGGCACCGCGTCCAGATAGGCCTGCCGCGCCAGCGCAGCAGCCAGCACGGCCGAGGGGTTGACCAGCGCCAGGCCGGGCAGGCGGCCGCCCTCGGACAGCGCCAGCGGGATCTCGGTGCAGCCCATGACCAGGGTGGCCACGCCATGGCGCTGCTGCAGTGCCAGGGCCACCGACTCGAAGCGCTGGCGCGCCAGCACGTAGTTGCCGGCCTTCACGCCGTCGTAGATGCCCTGCATGAGGCGCTCGCGTTCGTCCTCGGTGGGCAGGTGGCAAGTGATGCCCGCGCGCTCGAGTTCGCCCTGGTACAGGCCGGCATCGTAGGCGCCGCGCGTGGCCAGCAGGCCCACGCTGCCCACCTGGCGTGCGGCCAGGCGGGCCACCACCTCCTGCACGCCGTGCAGCACCACCAGTTGAGGAAAGCGCTGCTGCAGCAGGCCATGCCAGGCATGGGCCGTGTTGCAGGCAATGGCCACGGCGCGCGCGCCCAGGGCCGCCAGCCGCCCGGTGGCCTGCAGCAGCGGCTCGGCGGGCTGGTGCGCACCCGCCCGGGTGTCGTCCAGCGCGGCCGTGCGGTCCGGAATGGGCACCTGGGCCAGCCAGTGCTCGGGGTAGGCCTGGTCGTGCACGGGAATGCCCAGTTGCACCATGCGCTCGCTGCAGGCCTCGACGAACAGGCGCGCGAAGTCCGCGCCCGCCGCGGGCCCCATGCCGCCCAGGATGCCCACGGTCTGCGTGGCGGGGCGAAGCGGTGCCATCAACATGCTCGGTGGCTCCATTCAGACGGCCGGCTTGTCGCTCTGGGCCGTGAGGTTGTCGCGCAGCTCCTTGCCCATGGGCAGCCTGAGGTTCTGGCCGCGCGGCGCGATCGGCGACATGAACCACTTGGTGTAGAGCTTCTCGAACTCGCCGGACTTCATCATGCCGCCGATGACGCCGTTGACCAGGGCCTGGAATTGCGGGTCGTCCTTGCGCAGCATGCAGGCATAGGGCTCGACCTGCAGGGCTTCGCCCACCACCTCCCACTCGGCCGGGTTGCGCGCATTGGCCATGAGCCCGTAGAGCAGGATGTCGTCCATGGCAAAGGCCTCGGCCCGGCCGGTCTCGACCAGCAGCATCGAGTCCTCATGGTCCTTGCCCATGAGCATTTCCATCTCCAGCTTGTTGTCGCGGTCGTACTTGCGCACCACCTGGGCGTTGGTGGTGCCCGAGGTGGTGGACAGCTTGCGCTTGGCCATGTCGCCAAAGCCCTTGATGCCCGAGCTCTTCTTGGCCAGCAGGCGCGTGCCGGTATAGAAGTAGTTGGTGGCGAACTGCACGTCCTTGCCGCGCACCGTGTTGTTGGTGGTGGAGCCGCATTCCAGGTCCACCGTGCCGTTCTGCACCAGGGGGATGCGGTTGAGCGAGGTCACGGGCTGCAGCTCGACCTTGATCGCGGGGTTGTTCAGGCGCTTCTTGACGGCGTCGGCCACGGCATTGGCGATGTCCACCGCAAAGCCCACGGGCTGGCCGGGGCCGGCCAGGTAGCTGAAGGGCACGGACGATTCGCGGTAGGCCAGGGTGATCTTGCCGGTGTCGGCGACCTTCTTGAGCGTATCGGCCTGGGCAGCGCAGCAGGCGAGCAGGCAGGCGGCCAGCAGGGTGGCACGGGCGACGGCGGAGGTTGGCATGGGGTTCCCTTTGCGACGGAGAAAAGAAATGGAATGGAAAGGCGTGGGTGCACTGTAGAAATTCAGCGCCGCCTTGAACAATTCATTTCTCCGGGTGGGCCATGCCGGAAAGTTATGGGGGCCGCCTGCCCCCTCCGATCACGGTCGGGGTGCGGGCAAGGCCTTGCTGGCCATGGTCTCGGCCACGGCCTGGCGCATGCAGGTGGCCATGGCGCTGGCCAACAGCGAGGCCGGCCGGTTGACGGTGCGCAGCGACTGGATGGGCACGGGGATGTGCGGTGCCAGGGCCAGCACGTCCACCTGGCTGCGGTCGGCCGAGGCGGCGGTGCAGGCGTCCACCAAGGCCACGCCATGGCCGTGCTGCGCCAGGGCCAGCGCCGCGTGGTAGGTCTGCACCGTGATGGCCGTGCGCAGGCCCACGCCGGCCTCTCGGCAGGCATGGCCCATGACGGTGCCGATGGGGTCGCGCACATCCAGGCGCACCACCGGCGTGTCCGCCAGGTCGGTGAGGTGCACGCAGCCGGCCTGCACCAGCGGCGGCGCCAGCAGGCCCTTGGGCGCCACGCAGACCATGTAGCCGTCGGCAATCAGCTCCTGGCTCAGCGAGGGGTGGGCAATGGAGCTGAACACAAAGCCCACGTCCGCCTCCTGCAGCACCAGGGCCGAAATGATCTGGGGCGAGTGCAACGCGTCGATGGTCACGTCCACATCGGGGTGCAGCGCACGGAAGCTGCGCAGCGCGCGCGGCAGCACCTCGTAGCTCAGCGCCAGCACGGTCAGGATGTGCAGCGAGCCTTCGCGCCGGTCGCCCTTGAGGCTGGCGGCCAGGCGCTGCACGTCGTCGAGCTGGGCAAACAGGCGCTCAATGTGCGGGTACAGGGTCTGCGCCTCGGTGGTCGGCACCAGCCGGCCCTTGAGACGGTGGAACAGCGCAAAGCCGAGCTGCAGCTCCGCATGGGCCAGGATGCGGCTCACGGCCGGCTGGGTGACGTTGATGAGCCGCGCGGCAGCGCTCACGCTGCCGGTGAGCATCACGGCGTTGAAGACTTCGATGTGGCGCAGGCGCATGGCTTCCTACCTTGCAATGAACGGGCCAGACATGCAAACGCCTTTCGCAGGTCATAGGGCCTGCGGCCGACAATACTGGCGCTGCCCAAGCCAGGACCGCCGCGCAAGGGCCGCCCCGCCGCGCTGGCGGTGTCCCCCTTCCCGAATGGCGCAGCCATTCGAGAGAAGGGGGAAGGCGCGAAGCGACTCAGGGGGTTGTCCTCAGTGGGCTTTGTCCCAGTTGGCCCCTACACCCACCTCAGCCAACAAGGGCACCTTGAGCGATGCGACTTCGGCCATCAGCCGCGGGATGTGGCTGCGCACCCACTCCACTTCGCCCTCGGGCAGCTCGAACACCAGTTCGTCATGCACCTGCATGATCATCTTGACCTGCGGCTTGTGCGCGTCGAGCTCCTTTTGCACCGCCACCATGGCCATCTTGATCAGGTCGGCCGCCGTGCCCTGCATGGGGGCGTTGATGGCTGCGCGCTCGGCGCCGCTGCGGCGCGGGCCGTTGGGCGAGTTGATCTCGGGCAGGTACAGGCGCCGGCCAAAGACGGTTTCCACATAGCCCATGGACTTGGCGGCGGCCTTGGTCTCGTCCATGTACTGCTTGACGCCGGGGTAGCGCTGGAAGTACTTGTCGATGTAGGCGGCCGCGGCCTTGGTCTCTATCCCCAGGTTCTTGGCCAGGCCGAAGCTGCTCATGCCGTAGATCAGCCCGAAGTTGATGACCTTGGCATAGCGGCGCTGCTCGCTCGTGACCTGGTCCACCGCCACGCCGAAGACCTCGGCCGCGGTGGCGCGGTGCACGTCCAGCCCGGCATGGAAGGCGTGCAGCAGCGACTGGTCGCCGCTGATGTGGGCCATGATGCGCAGCTCGATCTGCGAGTAGTCGGCACTCGCGATCACGCTGCCCGCCGGCGCCACGAAGGCCTCGCGCACGCGCCGGCCTTCGGGCGTGCGGATGGGGATGTTCTGCAGGTTGGGGTCGTTGCTCGACAACCGGCCCGTAACGGCCACGGCCTGCGCGTAGTGGGTGTGCACCCGGCCGGTGCGCGGCAGCGCCAGCAGGGCCAGCTTGTCGGTGTAGGTGCCCTTGAGCTTGACCAGGCTGCGGTGCTCCAGCAGCTTGGCAGGCAGCGGGTAGTCCTCTGCCAGCTTTTCCAGCACCTCTTCGTCGGTGCTGCGCGCGCCGGTGGCGGTCTTCTTGACCACGGGCATGCCAAGCTTGTCGAAGAAGATCTCACCGAGCTGCTTGGGGCTGCTCAGGTTGAAAGGCTGGCCGGCGATCTCGTAGGCCTCGGTTTCGAGCTGCAGGATGCGCTGGCCCAGCTCGTGGCTCTGGTTGGCCAGCGTGGGCGCATCGATCAGCACGCCGTTGCGCTCGATGCGGTACAGGGCCTCGCTGCTGGCCATCTCCAGCTCGTAGATGGCGCGCAGCTTGTCGTTGGCTTCGAGCAGCGGCCACAGGGCCTTGTGCACGTCCAGCGTCTGGTCGGAGTCCTCGCCGGAGTATTCGGCGGCCTTGGCCACATCGACCTGGGCAAACGGGATCTGGTGCGCGCCCTTGCCGCACAGGTCTTCGTAACTGATGCCGCTGCGCCCCAGGTGGCGGTCGGCCAGGCTGGCCAGGCCGTGCGGCTTGTGCACTTCGAGCACATAGCTTTGCAGCATGGTGTCGTGCACATAGCCCTGCACCTCGATGCCGTGGTTGGCGAACACATGGCGGTCGTACTTGATGTGCTGGCCCAGCTTGTGGTGGCGCGGGTCTTCGAGCCAGGGCTTGAGGCGTGCCAGCACCTCGTCGATGGGCAATTGCGCCGGGGCCTCGGGCCCTTCGTGGCGCAGCGGAACATAGGCCGCGGCACCGGGCTCCACGCTGAAGCTGATGCCCACGATCTCGGCGCGCATCTCGTCGAGCGAAGTGGTCTCGGTGTCCAGCGCCGTGAGCGGCGCCACGTGCAGGGTGGCCAGCCAGCGGTCGAATTCGTCCCAGGTCAGGATGGTGTCGTAGCGCCCCTTGGGTGCCGGTGCCACGGCGGCGGCAGCAGCGCCCTCCCCCTGCGCCACGGGCTCGGCGAACAGGTCGGCGGTGTCGGTGTCGCCGGCCTTCTTGCGCGCGGCCGGGGCGGCTTCTGCGGCGGCCGGCTCGGCCGCCGCGCCCAGCGCGCGCGCCAGGCCCTTGAAGCCGTACTTCTCGTAGAAGTTGCGCAGGCCATCGACCTGCTGCTCGCCCATGGCCATGGCATCGAGCGCGGGCAGGCCCGCGACATGCTCGGCCAGGTCGCAGTCGGTCTTGATGGTGACCAGCTGGCGCCCCGTGGGCAGCCAGTCCAGCGTGTTGCGCAGGTTCTCGCCGGCCACGCCCTTGATCTCGCCGGCACGCGCCACGAGTTCGGCGAGCGAGCCGTATTCCATGAGCCACTTGGCGGCCGTCTTGGGGCCCACCTTGGGCACGCCGGGCACGTTGTCCACGGTATCACCCACCAGGGTCTGGTAGTCCACCATCAGGTGCGGGGGCACGCCGAACTCGGCCGTCACGCCGGCCACGTCGCGGCGCTTGCCGTTCATGGTGTCGATGATGGTGATGTGCTCGTCCACCAGCTGCGACAGGTCCTTGTCGCCGCTGCTCACGATGACTTCGATGCCCTGCTGTGCGGCCGTCACGGCCAGGGTGCCGATCACGTCGTCGGCCTCCACGCCGGGAATCGCCAGCACCGTCCAGCCCAGCATGCGCACCACCTCGTGGATGGGGTCGATCTGGGTGCGCAGGTCGTCGGGCATGGGTGCGCGCTGCGCCTTGTACTCGGGGTAGATCGCGTCGCGGAAGGTCGGGCCGCTGGCATCGAAGATGCAGGCCGCATAGTCGGCGTGCACTTCCTTGCGCAGGGCCTGCATCATGTTGATCATGCCGCGGATGGCGCCCGTGGCCGCGCTCGTGGGGTCGCCCGGCACGGCCCGCAGGTCGGGCATGGCGTGGAAGGCGCGGTACAGGTAGCTGGAGCCGTCCACCAGCACCAGGGTCTTTTTATTGCTCATGGGGAGCCATTGTGCACGGCCAGGGCACCCGCAGCACCCTGGCGCGGCGCGCTCTACAATCGGCCCATGCGCGCTGTTCACCTCTCCCTGCTGCTGGCCCTGGCTGGCGGCCCCGTACTGGCCCAGACCCCGGGCCAGAATGCCCCTGCGGGCACCCCCCGGCCCGCCGAGGCACTGACCACGCCCGAGCCCCTGTCCGGGCGCACCAACCAGCGCACCGAACGCATCCAGATCGAGGACGCGGGCAGCCGCGTCGACGAACTGCGCGTGGGCGGCCAGACGCAGAGCATCAACGTGCAGCCCAAGGCCGGCAACATGCCCAGCTACGAAGTGCAGTCGCCCGACGGCGCGCGCGGCCGCACCGGCGCCCTGAACGGCGCCGAGACCAACACCGCCCCCCGGGTCTGGAACGTCCTCAAGTTCTGAGCCCCGCTCCGTGTCCGCGCGCGCCTGCGCGCCGCACGCCCTGTTCCGCCCCTTCCTCCTTCTCCTTCCCGCACTTTCCCCGCTGAGCGATGGCCGTTTTCACTGAAGTCTCCAATGAAGAGGCGCGCGCCCTGCTGCGCCGCCTGAACCTCGGCGAGCTGGTCGCGCTGCGCGGCATCGAAGGCGGGATCGAGAACACCAACTACTTCCTCACCAGCGACCAGGGCGAGTTCGTGCTCACGCTGTTCGAGCGCCTCACGGCCGAGCAATTGCCCTTTTACCTGCACCTGATGAAGCACCTGGCGCACGGCGGCGTGCCCGTGCCCGACCCGCGCGGCGACAAAAGCGGCGACATCCTGCACAAGGTGTGCGGCAAGCCGGCCGCCGTGGTGAGCAAGCTGCGCGGCAAGAGCCAGCTGGCCCCCGGCCCGGTGCACGGCGCCGCCGTGGGCGCCATGCTGGCGCGCATGCACCTGGCCGGACGCAACTACGACCGCCACCAGCCCAACCTGCGTGGCCTGCCCTGGTGGAACGAGACTGTGCCCGTGGTGCTGCCCCACATCGACGCCAGCCAGGCGGCGCTGCTGCGCGCAGAACTCGCCTACCAGAACCATGTAGCGGCCTCGTCCGCCTACGCCGCCCTGCCCACCGGGCCGGTGCATGCCGACCTGTTCCGCGACAACGTGATGTTCGACGGCGAGGAGCTCACGGGCTTTTTCGATTTCTACTTTGCCGGCGTCGACACCTGGCTGTTCGACCTGGCCGTGTGCCTGAACGACTGGTGCATCGACCTGCCCACGGGTGCCCACGACCCCGAACGCGCACGGGCGATGCTGGACGCCTACCAGGCCGTGCGCCCGCTCACCGCCGCCGAACGCGAGCTGCTGCCGGCCATGCTGCGCGCCGGCGCCCTGCGCTTCTGGATCTCGCGGCTGTGGGACTTCTACCTGCCGCGCGAGGCCTCCATGCTCAAGCCGCACGACCCGACGCACTTCGAGCGCGTGCTGCGCGGCCGCGTGGCACAGCCCGTGCACGCCGGCTGAGCCGCGCGCTGCCCAGAAAAACCGCCCCGGAACCGGCATTCCGCGAGGAATGTCACGCCCCGGGGACTTTCGCAAGCCCCCATGCGGCCCCGGCCATGGTGGGCTGGGGTAAATTCGGCACTGTCTCCCCATCCATCCGCCAGGCCCGGGCACACGGGCCGTTGTCCAGAGCCGCCCTTCTCCGTCCCCATGAAACTCAACATCGTCCCCGCACGCACCGGCATGACCTGGGTACAGCTTGGCATCCGGTCGTTCTGGCGCCAACCCATGGCGCTGGCGGCGTTGTTCTTCATGACCATGGCCGCCATGTCGCTGGCCAGCCTGGTGCCCCTGGTGGGCCCGGCCATCGCGCTGGCCCTGCTGCCCTCGGCCACGCTGGCGATGATGGTGGCAGCGGCCGAAACCACCATGGGCCGCTTTCCCACGCCCGCCGTGCTGCTGGTGGCGTTTCGCACCGGCCAGCAGCGCCTGCGCGACATGCTCACGCTGGGCGCCCTGTATGCCGTGGGCTTTCTCTCCATCATGGGGCTGTCGGCGCTGATCGACGGTGGCCTGTTCGCCAGCGTCTACCTGGGCGGTACGCCGCTCAAGCGCGAGGTGGCCGAAAACGGTGCCTTCCAGGCCGCGATGTGGCTGTCCATGCTGCTCTACCTGCCGCTGTCGCTGACCTTCTGGCACGCGCCAGGCCTGGTGCACTGGCATGGCATCCCCCCGGTGAAGGCCCTGTTCTTCAGCCTGGTGGCCTGCGTGCGCAATTTCGGCGCCTTCCTCGTCTTCGGCCTGGGATGGATGGGCGTGTTCCTGATGGCCGGCGTGGCCGTGGCCCTGGCCTCGGGCCTCATGCTCGCGCTCGGACTGGGGTCCGCAGCCAGCGGCATCATGGTCGGCACGGCCATGGTGCTGGCGGCGATGTTCTTCACCTCCATCGTCTTCACCTTCCGCGATTGCTTCCAACCGCCTGCCAAACCCTCATCGGAGGAATCCCATGACGAACAGCCAGCACCAGCTCCAGGGCCGCACTGAGGACGAAGTCACCTGGTACCAGCGGCGCAGCCTGCTGCAGGCGGCTGCAGCCTGGGCCGCCGCTGGCGGGTTCACCGCAGCGCACGCGCAGCAGGGCCGCAACGTGGTGGAGATGCGCGGCGACGTGCTGCGCAATGGCCAGGCCCTGGCCGCGGGCGAGGCCATCGCGCCCGGCGACCGGGTCGAGACCGGGCCGGGCTCCAGTGTGGTCTTCACCGTGGGCAAGGACGCCTTCATGGTGCGCCAGAACACCCGCATCGCCCTCGAAGGCGAGACCCCGGCGGCGGTGAAGGTGCTGCGCGTGCTCTCCGGCGCGGTGGCCAGCGTCTGGGGGCGTGGCAGCGAGCGCCAGGTGGTCATGCCCACGGCCACGGCCGGCATCCGCGGCACGGGGGTGTATGCCGAGGTGTTCCCCGAGCAGGATTTCCGCAGCTATTTCTGCAACTGCTACGGCACGGTGGACATTGCGGCCGGCGGTGAATCCGTTGTCAGCCAGGCCTCCTACCACCAGGCCTTCTGGGCCGAGGTGGCGCCGCGCAATGGCCGCATGCTGACGCCGGCCGGCGCCATCAACCACACGGACGAGGAACTGGAATTCCTGGCCCGCCTGGTGGACCAGCGCACGGCCTGGCAGATCGCCGGGCGCAAGGGCAGCAAGGACGGCAGCGGGCAGATCGGCTACCCCGCAGCGCCTGGCGGCAGTGGTGGCAGCAGCACGCCCTCCGCACCGGCCCCGGGCCCCACCTCGCGCGCACGGCCCCCGTCGCCCTACGGTTCCGACTACTGAGAGCCTGTTCAGAGTCTTGCCTGCCCCGCCGGGCAAGGCCCATGAAAAAGGGCTGCCACGCCTGCGCGTGACAGCCTGCAAAGAGGCAACGGACTGCCCAGCAAAAAAACTCACACCCCGATGGGGCCGCCGTCCGCCTTCTGGATGACCACGGTGGACGAGCGGGGGCGCACGGTGCCCGTCGGGGCGGTCGTGGCGTCGTTCGAGCCGTAGGCCGGCCAGTTCACCGGGTGCTGGATGTTCAGGAAGATGGTCTTGTAGTCCGGCGTGTAGGCAAAGCCGGTGATCTCGGCCTCGTTGGGGCCGACGAAGAAGCGGCGCAGGTCGCCCTGGTTCTGGGCGTTGATGACCGGGCCCGTGCCCTTGCTGTCGGTGGTCATGGCGCCGGGGATCACGGCCAGCATCTGGTCGTTGGTGGCACGGGCCACGGCGTTGTTGCGGCCGCCATCGATGCCGTTGTCGGTCTGGATCCACATGATGCCGCGGTCGTCGAAGGCCAGGCCGTCGGGGCTGGCCAGTTGGTTCAGCGTGGTCAGGCCCGAGCGGTTGGTATCGGCAGCCGCACCGGCGTCGGAGCCGAACACGAAGATCTCCCACTTGAAGGTGTTGGCACCCGGCGTGTCGTGCCAGCGCACGATGTGGCCGTTGGCGTTGTTCAGGCGCGGGTTGGCGGCGTTGGTGCCGGTGGTGGCGTTGCGGCTGGTGTTGTTGGTCAGCGTCACGTACACATCGCCGTTGGAGGGGTGCACGGCCGTCCACTCGGGGCGGTCCATCGGGGTCGCGCCCACGAAGTCAGCCGCGGCGCGCGTGTTGATCAGGATCTCATCGATGGTCTTGTACTTGTCGCCGAGCTTGGTTCCGTCCTTGCCCACGGCGGCCAGCGTCAGCGGCAGCCAGGTGCCCGAGCCGTCTTCGTTGAAGCGCGCGACGTACAGCGTGCCCTTGTCCAGGTACTTGGTGCCCACGGCCAGGCGGTCGCTGCGGCGGGCATCGGCCGGATCCCAGTTGGCATCGGACACGAAGCGGTAGATGTACTCGAAGCGCGAATCGTCGCCGCTATAGAAAGCCAGGGGCTTGCCGGCTTCGGGCTTGCCATAGGCCGCGCCTTCGTGGGCGAAGCGGCCCATGGCCGTGCGCTTGGTGGCCACGCTGTCGGGGTTGTAGGGGTCGATCTCGACCAGGTAACCAAAGCCATTGACTTCGTTGCGCCAGTCGTTGAGGGCGCTGGTGCCGCTCGGGGTCACGTTGAAGCGCGCGAACTCGCCTTGCACTTCGGTGGCATCGCCGGCAGCGGTTTCCCACTTGTAGCGGCCGGCGGACGTGGGCACGCCCACGCGCACCTGGTGCGCAGGCTGGCCCGATGCCTGGGTGTTGACGAAGCAGGCCGCCCAGTTCTCCTCGGCGGTGATGTAGGTGCCCCAGGGCGTGGTGCCGTTGCCGCAGTTGTTGTTGGTGCCGCGCACCGTGGTGCCCGTGGGCGAGTACGGGGTCTTGACCCAGTCGGTGCCGCCGACCGGGCCATTGAGGGCCATGGGCGTGGCCGAGGTGAAGCGGCGGTTGTAGCGCGAGTTCTTGACGATGGCCCAGGCATTGCCCGTCTTGCGGATGTGCATCACGGCCACGCCGTGGGCGTTGACTTCCTTGCGCACTTCTTCCGCGGGGCGCTTGTTGTTCACCGTGGTCGGGCCGGCGGGGTGCAGGGCCTTCTCGTCGATGTACTCGTGGTTGACCACCAGCAGGCCTTCGCTGGAGCTGCCGTCGAGCGGGAAGTAGTGCATGCCGTCGTGGTGCATGCCGGTGGAGTTGAGCAGGTCCTTGGAGGTGTTCTTGCCGTCGCGGTCCCATTCGGCGGCGCTGTCGTTGAGCGGCGTGCCCCAGGCACCCAGCACCTGGGCCACATAGCCCGGTGGCACCACGCAGGCGTCGGTCATGGAGTTGGCCAGCGAGGTGAAGCCCAGCTTGAGCGGCTCGTCGTCGCTGCCGCCGCAGGCGGACAGGCTGGTGCCGGTCAACAGGGCCAGCGCCGCACTCAGGCCACCGCGCGTGACAGTGCGGCGTGACAGCTGAACCTCCAGGATGGCACTGAAGGGGGTGTTGCCCGCGTCGTTGCGAACGACCTTGTCAGAAATAGTTTTGCTCATGAGAGCCGCACTCCTCGTGGTATTGGTTGGTCATGGGAGAGCGCAGTCTAGGAAGCGGATATGACTGATCCGTGACGCAAGAGCATTCGGCACGCAGGGCGATTCGGGGGCTGTGGAGCAGCCGCCACAGCACCGTCAAATGCTTGTCACACAGTGTTCTTAGTATCCGCCACCAAGAGAGCAGCCCGGCTGCCTGGCCCTGCCCGCAGGGCACAAGGGCACCGGAGCGCTCTCTATAAAAACCCATATAACAAACCACGGAAGCTGCACTCCACCATGACCTCTGCGTCCACCCCTTCGCGCCGCCAGGCCCTCCAATTCCTGGCCGGCATTCCCCTGCTTCCCCTGACCACGGGCGGCGCTGCCGCCGCGCTGCTGACCGCCTGCGGCGGCGGCGATGATGGCGCCAGCTATGTGTCCACGGCCTTCACCTCGATGGCCGCGCCCTCGCTGGCCAACCCGGCGGCCATGGCCACCAACACCGTGGGCTCGACCATGCAGGTCACGCTGAGCGACAACTCGGTGCAAAGCTACGCGCTGGCCTACCAGCCCTTCTTCATCACCGGCGACACGGTGGCCAACGTCAAGGGCGGCACCATCGTCGCCGGCAGCTACTACGACATCAACAACCAGCCCATCATCGACACCACGGTGGCCGGCAAGGAGCGCCAGTTCTTCTCGGACGCACCCGATGGCACTTCGCTGCTGACGGTGCCCAACGCCAAGGTCGACGGCGTCAAGGGCAACCACGTGTTCGCCGTGGTGCAGTTCGAATACACCACCTGGGCCCAGGACGGCAAGACCGACATGTACGGCAAGCTGCCCTCGCCCATCGCCGTGCTCACGCTGGACCAGGACCCCAACACCGGCAAACTGAGCCTGGTGAAGTACCACAACGTGGACACCTCCAAGGTGCACGGCCTGTGGATCACCTGCGGCGCCAGCCTGTCGCCCTGGGGCACGCACCTGTCGAGCGAAGAGTACGAGCCCGACGCGTTCACGGCGTCCACCAACGCCCAGTTCCAGGCCTATGCCAAGAACCTGTACGGCGACGCGAGCCGCGCCAACCCCTACCACTACGGCCACATGCCCGAAGTGACGGTGAACGCCGACGGCACCGCCAGCATCAAGAAGCATTTCTGCATGGGCCGCATCTCGCACGAGCTGGTGCAGGTCATGCCCGACCAGCGCACCGCCCTGATGGGTGACGACGCCACCAACAGCGCCTACTTCGTGTTCGTGGCCGACCGCGAGAAGGACCTGTCCTCCGGCACGCTGTACGCCGCCAAGGTGGGCGCCGGCTTCACCGTCGATGCCAAGGCCACCGCCGGCGCGCCGCTGACCTGGATCAAGCTCGGCTCGGCCAACAGCGCCGAGATCGAAGCCCTGGCCAACACGCTCAAGCCCACGGACATCATGGCCGTGGCCACGGCCAACCCGAACGATGCCAGCTACACCCGCATCGTGGCCAACGGCAAGGAAGAGTGGATCAAGATCAAGCCCGGCATGGAGAAGGCTGCCGCCTTCCTCGAAACCCACCGCTACGCCGCCTTCGTGGGCGCCAGCATGGGCTTCACCAAGATGGAAGGCACGACCGTCAACGCCAAGGACAAGATCGCCTACTCGGCGCTGCAGAACGTGCAGACTTCGATGGTGGCCGGCAACGCACTGAACGTGGCGGGCAACGGCGTCTCGGTGCCCAAGGCCATCAACGCCGGTGCCGTGATGGCGCTGAACCTGCGCGGCGGCCAGAAGGACACGGCCGGCGCCGCCATCAACAGCGACTGGATGCCCGTGGACACCAAGGCCCTGCTGGTGGGCGAGGACATCACGGCCGACGCCCTGGGCAACACGGCCAACCCCGACACCATCGGCAACCCCGACAACCTCAAGTTCTCGGAAAAGATGCGCACCCTGTTCATCGGCGAGGACAGCGGCCAGCACGTGAACAACTTCCTGTGGGCCTACAACGTGGACACCAAGAAGCTGTCGCGCCTGATGTCCATCCCCGCGGGCGGCGAATCCACCGGCCTGCATGCGGTGGACGAGATCAACGGCTGGACCTACATCATGAGCAACTTCCAGCACGCAGGTGACTGGGGCAGCATCCACAACGTGGTCAAGCCCACGCTGGATCCGCTGATCATCGCCAACTACAAGAACAAGGCCGGCGCAGCGGTCGGCTACCTCACGGCCACGCCCAAGCAGCCACGCCTGGGCTGATCGGCAACGCCGCGCGACAGGCAGTCATGGGATGCCGCGCCTGGCGCGGCTGGGCGGGGCCCTGCAGCGATGCAGGGCCCCGCCCTTTTTCGTGGGTCGCAGGGCGCTGCGCCCTGGGTGCCGGAAAATTCCCTTCCCGCACCAATGCAAATAAAACCCATTCTTATAATCACTGCGATCAAAGGCGGGCTGCACCGTGGCGCCGCCTTCCCCTGCGGGCTTGCGCCCCACCCCTGTCCACTGGACTTCCCACGGCCTGGCGCCTTGCCGGACCAGACCGTTCCCGGCAGGTCTGCTTTGTCACCCGTCTTCGTTGTTTGAGGAGAAACGCATGAAAACCAAGCTGTTGCACACCACCACCCTGGCCGCGGCCCTGATTGCTGCGAGCCCCCTGGGCCTGGTGGGTGTGGCGCAGGCGCAGGGCACGACCGCCCAGGCCCAGCAGGCCGTGACGGCCGCGGCGGTGGCAGCGCAGTACGCCACGCTCGTGCATGCCAACTACGAAGACACGCTCACCAGCGCCAAGGCCATGCAGGCGGCCATCAAGGCCTTCACGGCCCAGCCATCGGCCGAGGCCCTGGCCGAGGCACGCAAAACCTGGCTCGCAGCGCGCGAGTTCTATGGCCAGACCGAGGCCTTTCGCTTCTATGGCGGCCCCATCGACGACGACAAGGGCCCCGAGGGCCAGATCAACGCCTGGCCCATGGACGAGTCCTACGTGGACAGCGTGGAAGGCAAGCCCAAGGCCGGCCTGATCAACAACCGCAAGATCGCCATCACCAAGAAGGCGCTGGCGGCGCAGAACGAGCGCGGCGGCGAGGAGAACATCGCCACCGGCTGGCATGCCATCGAGTTCCTGCTGTGGGGCCAGGACCTGTCGGAAACCGGCCCGGGCAACCGCAGCTTCGAAGACTTCGTGGACGGCAAGAAACCCAACGCCGACCGCCGCCGCCAGTACCTGAACGTGGTGACCGAGCTGCTGATCGACGATTTGTCCTTCCTCGTGAAGTCCTGGGCGCCCGAGGGCAAGTCCAACTACCGCGCCAAATTCGCCCGGGGCAACATGGAGTCGGTGCGCAAGATGCTCGTGGGCCTGGGCTCGCTCTCGCGCGGCGAGCTGGCGGGCGAGCGCCTGGAGGTGGCGCTCAACAGCCAGGACCAGGAAGACGAGCACTCGTGCTTCTCGGACAACACGCACCGCGACGCCGTGACCAATGCCCGGGGCATTCAGAACGTCTGGCTGGGCGAATACAAGCGCGCCGACGGCAGCCTGGTCAAGGGCGCTTCGCTGCGCGACCTGGTGGCCGCCAAGAACCCGGCCCTGGCCGACAAGACCAGCCAGCAGATCGCCGCCTCGGTGGCCGCGGCCGAAGGCATCCAGGCGCCGTTCGACCGTGAGATCATTGGCGGCAAGGACGCGCCGGGCCGCCAGCGCATCCAGAAGACCATCGACAGCCTGACCCAGCAATCCAAGGACCTCGTGGAAGCCGCCAACGCCATCGGCATCACCAAGCTCACGCTGGTCCAACCCTGAGGCGTTCTGCGCCTTCCTTTCGCTCCCATGCCCCTTTTGCAAGCCCCTTACCGCCAGCGCGCCCTGCGCCTGGCGGTTGCCAGCATCGGCCTCGCGGCCCTGGGCGGCCTCATGGCCGACACCCCCGCCGACCCGCTCGGCGAGAAGGTCGGTGGCAACACCACGGTGTTCGCCACGGGCCGCAATGCCTTCTCCTTCCCCGCCGCCAACCTGGACGATGCCGAGCGCACGCGTTTCGTGATCGGCAATTCGTTCTTCCGCCGCAACTGGGTGGAGGCACCGGCCTCGACCAAGGCGCGCGACGGCCTGGGCCCGCACTTCATCGCACGCTCGTGCGGCGGCTGCCACGTGCAGGACGGCCGGGGCGAGCCGCCGGCCATCTTCAACCGCCTGGGTGAGACCAAGGACCCCACGGTGGCGCTGCTGATCCGCCTGTCCATTCCGGGCGCGGATGCGCATGGCGGCCCCAGGCACGACCCGGTCTATGGTGACCAGTTCAACAACGCGGGCGTGCAGGGCGTCAAGCCCGAGGGCCGCGTGACCCTGCGCTACAAGACCATCAAGGGCAAGTTTGCCGACGGCACGCCCTACGAGCTGCTCGACCCGAGCTACGGCTTTGCCGACCTGGGCTACGGCCCCATGCACCCCGAGATCATGGCGAGCCCGCGCATCGCGCCGCAGATCATCGGCGTGGGCCTGCTCGAAGCCATCGCCGAGGCCGACATCCTGGCCAATGCGGCCGACCAGGCCGCCGCGGGCGGCCCGATCAAGGGCATGCCCAACCGTGTGTGGGACGCGCCCTCGGGCCAGATGAAGATCGGCCGCTTCGGCTGGAAGGCCAACGTCGCGACCATCGCGCACCAGACCGGCGGCGCCTTCCAGGGCGACATGGGCATCACCTCGAAGCACTTCGCCAACGAGACCTGCACCCCCACCCAGAAGGACTGCCTGGCCGCACCGAGCGGCAAGAGTGCCGCGGCACAGGGCCAGGCTGGCGTGGAGATCGACGACAAGACCTTCGACGACGTGGTCTTCTACCAGGCCACGCTGGCGCCGCCCGCGCGGCGCAACCCCAAGGATGCCCAGGTGCTGCGCGGCCAGGCGCTGTTTGCCGCCGCCCAGTGCGCCACCTGCCACCGGCCGAGCTATGTCACCCAGGAAGGCCCCTTCCCGCACCTGACGAGCAAGGCCCTGTCGGGCCAGCGCATCTGGCCCTACACCGACATGCTGCTGCACGACATGGGCGAGCGCCTGGCCGACAACCGGCCCGACTTCGCCGCCAATGGCCGGCAGTGGAAGACCCCGCCGCTGTGGGGTACGGGCCTGATCAAGGACGTGAACGGCCACACCCGGCTGCTGCACGACGGCCGCGCGCGCGGCGTGCTCGAAGCCGTGCTGTGGCATGGCGGCGAGGCCGAAGCGGCCAAGAGCCAGGTCCTGAAGATGAACAAGGCCGAGCGCGATGCGCTGGTCAAGTTCGTGGAGTCGCTATGAAACACCACCCCCTTCGTACAACGGCCGCCGCACTGGCTTTGAGCGCCCTGCTACTGCCCGCCCAGGCCCAGACCGGCTGGAAGCGCAACGCCGTGCCCTTCTACGACACCACGCATGCGCTGCAGAGCCTGTATGGCCACTGGGGCAAGCCGCGTGCGCAGGAGCTGGCCACGGCCGCGCAGGCCCTGGCACCGGCCGTGCGCGCGCTGTGCGAGGCCCCTGCGGGCCAGTCGCAGGCCGCCCTGGCCAACGCCCGCGGCGCCTGGCAGCGCAGCATGATGGCCTGGGAGACCCTGGGCGCCGTGGCCGTGGGCCCCGTGATCGCGCGCCGCACGCAGCGCCAGATGGACTTTGCACCCACGCGCCCGGCGCTGATCGAGCGCGCCATCAAGACCCAGCCGCAGGGCGCCAAGGCCTTCGAGCGCGTGGGCACGCCCGCCAAGGGCCTGCCAGCGCTGGAATGGCTGCTGTGGACGCAACCCGTGACACCGGCATCGCCCGCCTGCAGCTATGCGGTGGAGGTGGCGCTGGACATCGAGCGCGAGGCCGTGGCCGTGGCCGGGGCCTTCGACACCGCGGCCGGCACCGACTGGGCGGCCGAGGACGAACAGGAGCGCTCCACCGCCGCCATGGGCGAGTTCATCAACCAGTGGGTGGGCGGCATCGAGCGCCTGCGCTGGGCCCACATGGAAAAGCCGCTGCGCGCCGCCCAGGGCACGCGCGCGCCCGAGTACCCGCGCGCGGCCAGCAACCAGGCATCTGCCGCCTGGAAGGCCGAATGGAACGCCCTGCGCACCCTGGCCGTGCTGCCCGAAAGCGCCGCCACGCCCACGCCCGGCGAGGCCCTGGTGCCGCTGGAAACCTATTTGCGCGGCCGCGGCCTGAACCCGCTGGCCGACCAGTTGCTGGCCACCACGCAGCGCGTGGACAAGGCCCTGCAGGCCATAGACCAGTCGGGCGCCACGGGCAAGGCCGGCGGCGAGCGGGTGCTGCAGGCCTCCAAGGAACTGGCCGCACTCAAGCGCCTGGCCGAGGCCGAGATCGCCCCTGCGCTGCAGGTGAGCATCGGTTTTTCGGATGCGGATGGAGACTGAAGTGCGCGCAGCGCTGAGCCGCCGCCAGGCCCTGGTGTTCATGGGCAGCCTGGCCGCCGTGCCCTTGGCCGCGCATGCCGCACCCCAGGGTACAGAAATGCAGCTGCTGGGTGCCTGGCAGCAGGCCGATGGCAGCTACCGCATTGGCGTGCTCGCGGCCCAGGCCGGCAGCCCCTCGCCGCTGCGCGCGCGCCATGTGCTGGAAGTGCCCACGCGCGCCCACGGCCTGGCCCAATTGCCCGATGGCAGCATGCTCGCCACCGCACGCCGCCCCGGCGACTGGCTGGTGCGCTGGCACCCGGGCCAGCCGGCCGCCAAGGCCCAATGGCACTGGGTGGATGCCACGCGCTCCTTCAACGGCCATGTGCTCGCCAGCGCCGATGGCCGCCACCTCTACACCACCGAGACGGATGTGGACACGGGCGCCAGCCTGGTGGCCAAGCGCGACGCGCGCAGCCTGGAGACCGAGGACGAGTGGGCCACGCACGGCATCGATGCGCACGAGCTGATCTGGGCACCCGCGGCCCGCGGAGAAAAGCCCACTCTGATCGTGGCCAACGGCGGCGTGCCCACGGCGCCCGAGACGGGCCGCGTCAAGCGCAACCTGCACACCATGGATTCGAGCCTCGTGCGCCTCAACGGCGAGAGCGGCGAGCTGCAGGGCCAGTGGCACTTGCCCGACCCACGGCTGAGCCTGCGCCACCTGGCCTGGAATGCCGAGCGCACGGTGCTGGGCATCGCCCTGCAGGCCGAGCACGATGAGGCGGCAGACAAGGCCGCCGCGCCCATCCTCGCGCTGTTCGATGGCCAGGCACTGCGCCTGTGCCCGGCCGGCCAGTCCATGGCCGGTTACGGCGGCAGCATTGCCAGCACCGCCGAGGGCTGGGCCGTGAGCTGCCCGCGCAGCCAGGGCGTGGCCACCTTCACGCCCGAGGGCCAGTGGCGCGGCCTGGTGGGGCTGGAAGAAGTGTGTGCGCTGGCCGTGGGCAACGGCCGGCTGTGGGCGGCGGGGGTTTCGCACTCGCTGGAAGATGCGCGCGCATCCACACCGCTCACGCACGCACATTCCAAGGAACTGGCTGGCGCACGCATGGACAATCACTGGATAAACTTTGGCTGACACCCCCTGAGGCGCTTCGCGCCTTCACCCCTCTCTCATATTGCTTCGCAATCTGGGAGGGGGACGCCCCCAGCGCGGCGGGGCGGCCCTTGCGCGGGGGCACTGGCCTTGGCCTGTGCCAGTTGCGTGCGCAGCGCGCCGAACCACTGAAGTGTTGATCGAACGGCAAGCTTCAGGCTGCCTGCCCCTGCCGCTTGGCCACATCCCGCAGGCTGCCATGCAGCGCCAGCTTGCGCACGATGGTGGAAAAGGCGCGCGTGGGCACCGATTCGCGTGCCACAGGTGACCACAGCATGCCCGGCGTGCGCACGGGCGTGGGGCTTTCGAGCCGCACCACCACCAGACCGGAGCCCGGCGCCACCACATTGGCCGCGACGATGGAGGCCAGCTGCGTCTTGCCCACCAGCTCCATCATGGGTGCCAGGGTGTTGATTTCGGCCACCACCTGCGGCTCGGCGCCGCAGGAGCGAAAGCATTCGTCCAGCATCTGGCGCGTGGCAAAGCTGGCGGGCAGGAGCGCCATGGGCATGCGGTGCAGCTCCACCATGCGCACGCGCTTGCGCCGCGCCAGCGGGTGGCCCCGCGCCACCACCAGCACCATCTCTTCGTTGTACAGCGGCTCGAACTGCAGCGGCCCGGGCGCGGCGGGCCGGTAGGCGATGCCCAGGTCCAGCGTGCCCTGCTGCAGGCGCGCGGCGATCTGGTCGGCGGGCAGTTCTTCCACCACCACCTTCACGCGCGGGTGGCGCTCATGGAAGCTGGCGATGCAGCCCGGGATGAAGCCCAGGTTGAAGGTGTGGGTGGAGCCGATGTGCAGCTCACCCACCGCCTCGGAGCTGTTCTGGCGCAAAGCCCCCAGGCCCAGGTCGATCTCGCGCAGCGCCTTGGTGCAGTGGTGCAGGAATTCGTCGCCCGCCTCGGTCAGTGCCACGCGCTTGCCCGCGCGGTCAAACAGCGCGGCGCCGATCTCCTCTTCGAGCTGCTTGATCTGGTGCGACAGCGTGGACTGGGTCACGTGCAGCCGCTCGGCCGCGCGCGTGAAGTTGAGCGAGCCGGCCAGGGCGATGAAGTAGCGCAGGTGCCTCAGTTCCATGGGGTGCCACCGGTGGTTGATCGATGGCATCGATGGTAACCATGAAAAACAATCATTTCCAGGAATCGACCAAGCCCCCTACATTCGCCCACAGCCCCCTGCGGGGCCCCATACAACGACAGGAGACAACGAGGTGCACAAAGTCCTCAGTGGCATCAAGGTGCTGGAACAAGGCACTTTCATCACGGGCCCGGCGGCAGGCATGTTCCTGGCCGACCTGGGCGCCGAGGTCATCAAGATCGAGCAGCCCGGCGCGGGCGACCCGTTCCGCGCCTTCCGCGGCGGGCTCTACAGCCCGCACTTCCAGACCTACAACCGCAACAAGCGCAGCATCACGCTCAACCCCAAGCTGCCCGAAGACGCGGCCGTGTTCGACGAGCTGGTGAAGGACGCCGACGTCTACATCCAGAACTTTCGCCCCGGCGCGGCCGAACGGTTGGGCGCGGGCGAGGCCCGGTTGCGCGGCCTGAACCCGCGCCTGGTGTACTGCGCGATCAGCGGCTTCGGCCAGACCGGCCCGGCCGCGGGGCGCCCTGCCTACGACACCGTGGCCCAGGCCGCGAGCGCCTTCCTCAAGCTGCTGGTGAACCCCGCCAACCCGCGCGTGGTGGGCCCCGCGCTGGCCGATGCGATGACCGGCTTCTACGCCGCCTACGGCGTGCTGGGCGCCATCGTGGAGCGCGGGCGCACGGGCCTGGGCCGCAAGGTCGAGGTGTCCATGCTAGAAGCCATGTGCCACTTCAACCTCGATGCGTTCACGCACTACTTCTCGGAAGACGAAGTCATGGGCCCCTACAGCCGGCCCAGCGTCTCACAGTCTTACGTGCTCGAATGCGCCGACGGGCTGTGGATCGCGCTGCACATGTCCTCGCCCGAGAAGTTCTGGCAGGGCCTGGCCAACGCCATCGAGCGCCCGCGCCTGTTCGACGACCCGCGCTTTGCCACGCGCGAGGCGCGCATCGCGCACCAGGAGGATCTGATCGACCTGCTCGGCGGCCTGTTCCGCACCCAGCCGCGCGCCACCTGGTGCGAGCGCCTCGAAGCCGAGGACGTGCCCCACGCCCCCATGTACGACACGCGCGAGGCCATGCAGGACCCGCAGGCCCGCCACCTGCAGCTGGAGGTGAGCACCACCCACCCCGAGGGCGGCACCTGGCGCACCATCCGCTCGCCCGTGAGCTTTGACGGCGAACGCGCGCTGGAAGTCACCGCACCGCCCACGCTGGGGGCGGACAACGCGGCCATCCTCGGGCCGATACGCCAGCGGCTGGGGCAGCCCACCTGACGGGCACTTCACAACAAACAACGATCCGGAGACAAGAACAATGACCCCATCGAACGAGAACGAGTTGACCCAGGCCGTGCTGCAGCGCCTGGAGGGCGCGGGCGACCCGCGCTTTGCCGAGATCATGCGATCCCTGGTCACGCACCTGCACGCCTTCATCCGCGAGGTGGACCTGAAGCCCGATGAGTGGATGCAGGGCATCGAATTCCTCACCGCCGTGGGCCAGGCCTGCACGGGCCAGCGGCAGGAGTTCATTTTGCTGTCGGACACGCTGGGCGCCTCGATGATGGTGGTGATGCTCGACCAGTTGCGCGCCACGGCCCATGCCAAGGGCAGCCAGCGCATGACCGAAGCCACCGAGGCCACGGTGCAGGGCCCTTACTACTGGGAGGGTGCGCCCGAGCTGCCGCTGGGCGCCAACCTGTCCGAAGGCGTCAAGGGCGAGCCCACCTTCTACAGCGGCCGCGTGACCGACACGCACGGCCAGCCGCTGGCCGGCGCGCTGCTCGACATCTGGTCGGGCGACGGCGAGGGCGTTTACGACATGCAGGTGGAGGGTTCGGGCATGGCGGCGCGCGCCCGCATCCGCACCGACGACCAGGGCCGCTACTGGTTCTGGTCCATCCGCCCGAGCTTCTACCCCGTGCCGGTGGACGGCCCCGTGGGCCGCATGCTCGACGGCATGGGCCGCCACCCGAATCGCCCCGGCCACATCCACATGATGGTCTCGGCCCCGGGGCATGCGCGCGTGACCACCCACCTGTTCGTGGCGAACAGCCCCTACATCGAGTCGGACGCGGTGTTCGGCGTGCGGCCCAGCCTGATCGTGGACTTCGAGCAGCATGCCGCAGGCCAGGCGCCCGACGGGACGGCCCAGGCCGCGCCCTGGTGGTCGGCGCACTACGACTTCCGCCTCGAACCCCAACACTGAGACCTGCCCCATGAAAATCGGAAAATCCACCGTCCCGCGCACCGCCATCTGCACCTCCGACGAGCACACCATCGTCGTGCGCGGCCAGGACCTGTGCCAGGACCTGATCGGCCATCTGTCGTTCGCCGACTACTTCTTTCTGCTGCTCACCGGCCGCAAGCCCGACGCGGCCTGCAGCGCGGTGCTCAACGCCACGCTGGTGGCGATTGCCGAGCATGGCCTGGTGCCCAGCGTGCAGGCCAGCCGCATGACCTTCGCGGCGGCGCCCGATGCGCTGCAGGGCGCGGTGGCAGCGGGCATTCTGGGCTGCGGCTCGGTGATCCTGGGCGCCTCGGAAACCGCGGGCCGCCTGTTCGCCGACGTGGCGGCGCGTATCGATGCCGGTGCCACGCTCGACGAGGCCGCCACCGCGGTCATCACCGAACTCAAGGCCGCACGCCGCGCCATCCCCGGCTACGGCCACCCGCTGCACAAGGAGGTGGACCCGCGTGTGGGCCGGCTCATCGCCGTGGCCACCGAGGCCGGCGCCGACCTGCGCTACGTGCAGATCGCAAAGGCGCTGGAAAAGGTGATCCCGGGCATCGTGGGCAAGGAGCTGCGGCTGAACGTCTCGGCCGCGATCCCGGCGGTGCTGATGGGCGTGGGCTTCCCGGTGGCCTCGCTGCGCGGTGTGCCCATCCTGGCGCGCACGGCGGGGCTGATCGCCCACCTGGCCGAAGAGGCCGAGAAACCCAGCGGCTTCGCGCTGTCCTACCAGGCCACGCGCGAGCTGCAGTACGAGGGCGAGGTGCCCGCAGGCTTTGGGGAGGCGCCATGAAGCGCCGCCAGATCCTCGCTGTCACGGCCCTGGCGTTTGTGGCCACCAGTGCCAGCGCACAAGGCAATGGCCGCCCGCTCAAGCTCGTCGTGCCCTTTGCCGCTGGCACCTCGACCGACATCGTGGGCCGCGTGCTGGCCGAGGCCCTGGGCCGCCAGCTCGGGCAGACGGTGGTGGTGGAGAACAAGCCCGGCGCGGGTGGCACCATCGGCAGCGAGATGGTGGCGCGTGCCGGTGCCGATGCCAACACCCTGCTCATGGGCACGGTGGGCACGCACGCCATCAACCCCACGCTGTACAAGAAGCTGCCCTACCAGCCCGTGCGCGACTTCGTGCCGCTGGGCTTTGCGGGTGCCACGCCCACCCTGCTCGTGGTGCCGGCCAGCGCGCCCTGGAAGAGCGTGGCCGACCTGCGCCAGGCCAGCGGCAAGGCGGTGAGCTTTGCCTCGGCGGGCAACGGCACCTCGGGCCACCTGGCGGGCGAGACGCTGAACATCCGCCTGGCCAAGGACTTCGTGCACGTGCCCTACCGCGATGGCGCCCAGGCGCTCACCGAGCTGATGGGCAGCAACGTGCAGTTCATGTTCTACCACCCGGCCGCCGTGCTGCCCCACATCCGCGCGGGCAAGCTGCGCGCGCTGGGCGCATCGAGCGCCAAGCGCAGCGCCGCGGCCCCTGACGTGCCTACGCTGGCCGAGCAGGGCGTGGCGGACTTCGACCTGGTGGCCTGGTTCATGCTGTATGCGCCCGCCTCCATGCCGGCCGCGCAGCGCGACCCGCTGCGCGATGCCACGCAGGCCGTGCTGGCCCAGGCCGAGGTGCGCGACAAGCTCGCAGCCCAAGGGATCGAGCCGGCTGCGATGAATGCCGCCGAGATGGCTGCCTTCGGCACGGCCGAAATCGCCAAGTGGGGCGAGGCCGTGAAACGCTCCGGCGCCCAGGTCGACTGACCCCAGACCCAGCCATGAAACCCCAACCCACAGCCCGCGCGGATCGGCGGCGGCTCTGGCGCAGCCATGCCCGGTCCGAAAGGAGTGACGCCATCGATTGACCGAGGGACGGAGCGATCCACACGACGCGGCGCGCGCCATGGCGGCGAGGCACCGCAGACATTCCAAGCAAGCCAACCACACAAGCGGGCACGAATGACCCGCCACAGGAGACAAGCCATGCGCAGAAAAATGCTGATGAAGACGATGCTGGTGCTGGCCACCGGCGCACTGCTGGGCGGCACCGCCCTGGCCCAGGGGGCCGAGTGGCCGAGCAAGCCCATCAAGATCGTGGTGGGCTTTGCGCCCGGCACGCCGCCGGACATCTTTGCCCGCATGTACGGCGACTACGTGGGCAAGAAGCTCGGCGTGCCGCTGGTGATCGACAACCGGCCCGGCACGGCGGGCAACCTGGCCTCGGACGCGGTGGCCAAGTCGCCGGCGGACGGCTACACCTTCGTGTACAACCTGTCCACGGCCTTCACCATCAACCCCTACATCTACAGCAAGCTGCCCTTCGACCCCGACAAGGACCTGGTGCCCGTGGCCACCACCATGCGCCAGGGCCTGGTGCTGATAGCGACCAACAAGTTCCCGGCCAAGACCGTCAAGGACATGGTGGCCGCCGCCAAGGCCAAGCCGGGCATCTACTCGCATGCCTCCTACGGTGCGGGCAGCCCCTCGCAGCTGATCGTCGAGTCGCTCAAGGACGAGGTCGGCATCGACATGCTGCACGTGCCCTACCGCGCCAGCCCCATCGCCGATCTGGTGGGCGGCCAGGTGGACACGCTGATGGAGCCCATCGCCACGGGCTACCAGCTCATCAGCAGCGGCAAGGTGCAGGCGCTCGCCTATTCGGGCCCCACGCGCCACCCGGCCCTGCCCGACGTGCCCACGCTGTCGGAGGTGATGCCCGGCTTCTCCATGATGTCCTGGCACGGCATCTGGGCACCCGCGGCCACGCCCCAGCCCATCCTCACCCGCTTCAACGCGCTGATGGTGGAGGCCAGCAAGGACCCCGACCTGTCGCGCCGCATCCGGGAACTGCACAGCGAGCCCCTGGGCGCGACACGCACCGAGATGGCCGCCATGGTGCGCCGCGATGCGGAGATCTACAGCCGCGTGGTCAAGGCGCGCAATATCAAGGTCGATTGATCCGCTGCTTGGCTATCGGGCTGGCGCAGGGGCAGGTGCCACAGCAGGAGGCGGCGCCTCCTGCGCCTTGGGCTTGGGCACCTTGTCGCAGCCGGTCAGGGCCGCCAGGGCCAGCGCACAGACGCCGGCCACGGCCGCGCGGGACAGGGCAGATGGATGGAACAGCATGGGCGCAAACCTCCCTGGCCGTCGAAACGGAGGGCGTGCGCCGGACGGCGCGGGCGCAAGCCCTTGGAGGCTCCATTCTTGCGCGCATGGGCCCGCGCTGTCTGTAAGAAAGGGCGCCAACAAGGCGCGCCCCGTCAATCGACGATGGTGAGCTTGGCCACCGACAACGCCAGCCACTTGGTGCCATGGCGCGGAAAACTGATCTGCGCGCGCGCATCGTCGCCCGTGCCTTCGAGCGCCAGCACCTTGCCCTCGCCGAACTTGGTGTGGAACACCGCGAGCCCCACGCGCAGGCCGTGCGAGGGCGCGGCCTTCTGCACCGGCACCGGCGGGCTGGCGAAGTGCTCGCTGCGCACGGCGCCGTAGCCGCTGCGGTCGCGCTGGGCAAAGGGGTTGCCGCCACCCGTGTTGGGCGCATAGCTGCCAAAGCCCTGTTGTTTGGGTGTGATCCACTTGAGCGCCGACTCGGGCAACTCGTCGAAGAAGCGGCTCTTGATGTTGTAGCGCGTCTGGCCGTGCAGCAGGCGGGTCTGTGAATGGCTCAGGTACAGGCGCTTGCGCGCGCGGGTGATGGCCACGTACATCAGGCGGCGCTCTTCCTCCAGGCCTTCGCGTTCGTTGGCCGAGTTCTCGTGCGGGAACAAGCCCTCCTCCATGCCGCCGATGAACACGCCGTCGAACTCCAGGCCCTTGCTAGCGTGCACCGTCATCAGCTGCACGGCGTCCTGCCCGGCCTGGGCCTGGTTGTCGCCGGCCTCCAGCGCCGCATGGGTCAGGAAGGCGGCCAGGGGTGAGAGGGTCTCGCCCGTGTCGGCATCGACGATGCCGGCAACTGCGGGCAGGGCCTCGTCGGTCACGGGGGCATTCGGGTCCAGGCCCTGGCTGGCGGGGCTTTGCGTGAGGCGGTCGTTGCGCAGCTCGTCCACGGGCAGGGCCACGGCGTCGCGGCCAAAGCCCTCCTGCGTGACGAAGCTTTCGGCCGCGTTGACCAGTTCCTCCAGGTTCTCGATGCGGTCAGCGCCTTCCTTTTCGGTGCGGAAATGCTCCACCAGGCCCGTGGACTGCAGCATGGTCTCGATGATCTTGCGCAGGTTCATGCCCTCGGTCTGCTCGCGCAGCACGTCGACCATGGCGACAAAGGCCGAGAGGTTGGCGCCGGCCTTGCCGGGTACGGCGCTCACGCCGTCGTGCAGCGAGCAGCCGGCCGCCCGTGCGGCGTCCTGCAGCACCTCGATGCTGCGCGCGCCGATGCCGCGCGGCGGGAAGTTGACCACGCGCAGAAAGCTGGTGTCGTCGTGCGGGTTCTCCAAGAGGCGCAGGTAGGCCAGCGCGTGCTTGATTTCGGCGCGCTCGAAGAAGCGCAGGCCGCCATACACGCGGTAGGGCACGCTGGCGTTGAACAGGGCCGATTCGATCACCCGGCTTTGCGCATTGCTGCGGTAGAGCACGGCGATCTCCTTGCGCTCGAAGCCGTCGCTGCGGACCAGTTGCTTGATCTCGTCCACCATCCACTGCGCCTCGGCCAGGTCGGTGGTGGCCTCGTACACGCGCACCGGCTCGCCCGGGCCCTGCGTGGTGCGCAGGTTCTTGCCCAGGCGGCGGCTGTTGTGGCTGATGAGGGCGTTGGCGGAGTCGAGAATGTTGCTGTAGCTGCGGTAGTTTTGCTCCAGCTTGATCTGTTGCTGCACGTCGAACTCGCGCACGAAGTCGGCCATGTTGCCCACGCGCGCACCGCGGAAGGCATAGATGCTCTGGTCGTCGTCGCCCACGGCGATCACGCTGCCACGCGCTTCGTAGCGCCCGCCCGCCTCGTTGCCCGCCAGCTGCTTGAGCCAGGCGTATTGCAGCTTGTTGGTGTCCTGGAACTCGTCCACCAGGATGTGCGCAAAGCGGCGCTGGTAGTGCTCGCGGATGGCATCGTTGTCGCGCAGCAGCTCGTAGCTGCGCAGCATCAGCTCGCCGAAGTCGACCACACCCTCGCGCTGGCACTGCTCTTCGTACAGCTGGTAGATCTCGACCTTCTTGCGGCCATCGCTGTCGTGGGCGTGCACGTCGCCCGGGCGCATGCCCTCTTCCTTGCAGCCGGCGATGAAGTACACCAGTTGCTTGGGCGGAAAACGTTCTTCGTCAACGTTGTGCTGCTTGCACAGGCGCTTGACGGCCGAGAGCTGGTCCTGCGTGTCCAGGATCTGGAACGACTGCGGCAGACCGGCCGGCTTGTGGTGGGCGCGTAGCAGCCGGTTGCACAGGCCGTGGAAGGTGCCTATCCACATGCCGCGCACGTTCACGGGCAGCATGGCCGACAGGCGGGCCACCATTTCCTTGGCCGCCTTGTTGGTGAAGGTCACGGCCAGGATGCCGCCCGGCGTGGCATAGCCGTTCTGCAGCAGCCAGGCGATGCGGGTGGTGAGCACCCGGGTCTTGCCCGAGCCGGCACCGGCCAGGATGAGCGCATGCCCCGCCGGCAGGGTGACGGCGGCAAGCTGCTCGGGGTTCAGGTTGGCCAGCAGGGGGGGCGTGGCAGAGGGGGCCGCAGGCGTGGAGGACTCCAGGGGCTCGGGCGCACCCGGAAACAGGTCTTGTGGGAACATGGGGGCATTGTAGAAAGCGCAAGCACCTGCCATGAAAAACATTGCCCCTGCCGCAGCCATGCTGCTGGCCCTGCACGCCCCCCACCTCGCGGCCCAGTCGAGCTGCAGCAGCGACGGCGTACCCCGCCCCACTGCCCTGTTCGAGCGCTTCGTGAGCGCCGACTGCGACAGCTGCTGGGCCGACAAGGCCACGCCGGCCCCCAAGGCGCCCGGCACCGTGGTGCTGGACTGGATCGTGCCCGGCACCCAGGGCGACGATGCCCCGCTGTCGGCCGCTGCCACGCGCGACGCGCTGGCCCGGTTGGCAGCGCTGGGCCGCACCGCCCCCAAGGCCACGGACGTGAACACCGCCCCCGTGCAGGGCGTGCAGGACAGCCGGCTGCGCGTGTCACACGGGCCGGCCTTCAACGACTATGTGGGCGCCTCCATCGCCTTCTCGCCGGTGATCACACGGGGAACGCCCCCTGCAGCAGGCCCCGATGCAGGCGGCTTCTACCTGCTGCTGGTCGAAGCCATCCCGGCCGGCACCGAGGGCTCGCCCGTGGCGCGCAACCTGGTGCGCAACGTCTACCAGCGCTCCCTCGACAACCCGCACACCCTGTCCAAGGGCGAGCGCTCGGGCTGGCGCGACTCGCGCCCGATCTACATCCCCGAAGGCAGCAAGACCGACCGCCTGCACCTGGTGGGCTGGGTGCAGGACAAGGACGGCCGCATCATCGATGCGGCGCAGTCGCGCTGCGTGCCCTAGAACCCGATGCCGATGGGGTAGATACGAGTAGGGATATACCGGCGCACGCTGGCGCGGGTAGAATCAATCACCGGGCCCAAGTTTCTTGCAGCCCGGTTTTTTTTGCGCCTGCGCACAGCAGGGTTCGTTGCGCTCTTCTCGAACGCAACCGCAGAGCCGGTCTCCAGGCCAAGCGCCCACCACAGCAGAAATTGGTTTGCTGTGTCCTTTTATGGAGCTTGGAAATCTCATGGAAATCTTCGACTACGACAATATCCTCTTGCTGCCGCGCAAGTGCCGGGTGGAAAGCCGCTCGGAATGCGATGCCGGCGTGGAGCTGGGCGGGCGCACCTTCCGCCTGCCGGTCGTACCCGCCAACATGAAGACGGTGGTGGACGAGAGCATCTGCGCCTGGATGGCGCAAAACGGCTACTTCTACGTCATGCACCGCTTCGACCTGGACAACGTGCAGTTCGTCAAGGACATGCACGCCAAGGGCTGCTTCGCCTCGATCTCGCTGGGCGTCAAGCAACCCGACTACGACACCGTGGACCAACTGGCCGCGGCCGGCATCACGCCCGAGTACGTGACCATCGACATCGCGCACGGCCATGCCGACAGCGTGAAGAACATGATCGGCTACCTCAAGTCCAAGCTGCCCGCCACCTTCGTGATCGCCGGCAACGTGGCCACGCCCGAGGCGGTGATCGACCTGGAGAACTGGGGCGCCGACGCCACCAAGGTGGGCGTGGGCCCGGGCAAGGTCTGCATCACCAAGCTCAAGACCGGTTTCGGCACGGGCGGCTGGCAACTGTCGGCGCTCAAGTGGTGCGCGCGCGTCGCTACCAAGCCCATCATTGCCGATGGCGGCATCCGCAGCCATGGCGACATCGCCAAGAGCATCCGCTTCGGCGCCAGCATGGTCATGATCGGCTCGCTGTTCGCGGGGCACGAGGAATCGCCCGGCAAGACCGTGGAACTCGACGGCGCCCTGTACAAGGAGTACTACGGCTCGGCCAGCGACTTCAACAAGGGCGAGTACAAGCACGTCGAGGGCAAGCGCATCCTCGAACCCATCAAGGGCAAGCTGGCCAACACCCTGGTCGAGATGGAACAGGACGTGCAAAGCTCCATCAGCTACGCCGGCGGCAAGAAGCTCATGGACATCCGCAAGGTGAACTACGTGATCCTGGGCGGAGACAACGCGGGCGAGCACCTGCTGATGTAAACCCCAGGGGCCGGCCTCAGGCCCTCAGCAGGATGAGCGCCATATGGTGCACGTCATGCCCGGGCTTGGCCAGGGCATCGACGATGCTGAAGTGGTTCAGCCCCTCCTGCACCTGGCAGCGCGGCACGGCGGCCGAGCCCCAGGCGTCCTGCACCAGGCGCGCCTGGCGCAGGAACTCCGGGCTCTCGTCACCGCCCACGGCGCAGTACAGCATGCCCTGGCCGGGTGCCTGCAGGCGGGCCGGGCTGTACTGCAGCACCTGCTGCTCGGTGAGCTTGAGCGTCTCCTGCAAAAAGGGGGTGTGCATCAGCGGATCAAGGTCGTGCAGGCCCGAGATCGACAGCGCGTTGCGCACCGCGCCATCGGGCAGGTTGCCGATCAGGGGCCAGACGCTGGTGAGCAGCATGGCCGCCAGCTGCCCACCCGCCGAATGGCCCGCCACCGTGATGCGGTGCGGATCGCCGCCATAGCGCCCAATGTTCTGCCAGATCCAGGCAATGGCCTTTTCCATCTGCCGCATGATCTGGGGAATGCCCACCGGCGCCTCGGGCGTGCCCGGGCACAGCGCATAGTTGACCACCACCACGCAGATGCCCTCGCGGTTGAAGGCCGGCGCGATGAAGGAGTGGTCGGACTTGTCGAGCGCACGCCAGTAGCCGCCGTGGATGAAGACCAGCACTGGCGCCCCCTTGCCGGAGCCGGGCGGCAGCTGGGTGGTGGGAAACACATCCAGGGTCTCGCGCGTGCCCTTGCCATAGGCCAGGTCGGGCACGCAGGGGTGCTCGGCCCGCACCTGGGCCGACTCCTTGGCCCAGCGCGCGAAGTAGTTCACATGCTCGGGCACCAGGGCCCGGTTGTTGTACATCAGCTCCAACCAGGAAGGGTCGTGCGGCGTTTTCGTGTCCAGGGCCATGGGGTGTTCTCCTCTGGCGCAACATCATCCTGGCAAGCGGCGCCGACTGCAAGCCCGATGACAGGCTGGCGCGGCAAAAAGCGCCGATGATGGCGGCAGAGACCAGCAAGCACACCCGGAGACAGACCATGAACAACAACAACACCCCTCGCCTGCGCACCGCCGTTCTGGGCATCGGCATGATGGGCGCGCCCATGGCGCGCCGGCTGCACGCCGCCGGCCACGAGGTGCATGCCTGGAACCGCACGCGCGCGGCGGCCGAGCCGCTCGCGGCCGACGGCATCACCGTGCACTCCGATGTGCGCGATGCCGTGGCCGGCGCGGACGTGGTGATCAGCCTGCTGGCCAATGGCCCCGTGGTGGGCGAGGTGCTGTTCGGGCTGGGCGCGGCCCAGGCCCTGCGCCGCGATGCGCTGTTCATCGACATGGCCTCGATCCAGCCGCGCGAGGCGCGCGACCACGCGGCCCGTCTGGGCGAGATGGGCATCGCCCACCTCGACGCCCCGGTCTCCGGCGGCACCGTGGGTGCCGAGAACGGCACCCTGGCCATCATGGCCGGGGGCCGGCCCGAGGACTATGCGCGCGCCCAGCCTGTCTTCGCGGCCTTTGGCCGGGCCACGCACGTGGGACCGCACGGCGCAGGCCAGCTCGCCAAGCTGGCCAACCAGATGATCGTGGGCATCACCATCGGCGCCGTGGCCGAGGCGCTGCTGTTCGCCGCCAAGGGCGGGGCCGACATGGCCAAGGTGCGCGAGGCCATCAGCGGCGGCTTTGCCGACAGCCGCATCCTGCAGTTGCACGGCCAGCGCATGGTGGAGCGCAACTTCGCGCCCCAAGGCCGCATGACGGTGCAGCTCAAGGACATGCGCAACGCCCTGGCCACGGCCAGCGAGATCGGCTTCGATGCGCCCATCACCGAACTGTTCGAGGCGCTGTACGCCCAGGGGGTGGAGCACGGCCTGGGCGAACTGGACCACAGCGGCCTGTTTGTGGAGCTGGCCAGCCGCAATGCGATGCCGTGAGTGAAAAAAGTGAAGAAATTTGGTTCGGATTTGCCAACGCCCCAAAAACTAGTGCATAATTCGAGGCTCTGCAGCGATGCAGACAGATCAACAAAAGATTTGGGTTCTTAGCTCAGTTGGTAGAGCAGCGGACTCTTAATCCGTAGGTCGAGTGTTCGAGTCACTCAGGACCCACCAAATCTCAGCCGCAAGGCACATGAAGCCGATGTATCCGAACAGGAGCATCGGCTTTCTTGTTTCCGGCGCCAGCCAGGCGGCCGCCCCCCTCTCACCCCACCTCTGCCACGCCCACCACCGGTCGGGCACGGCCAGCTTTCCCGACCAAAGCCAGCGTGAATTTTGCGCGACAGGAATATTTTTTCTGCCTGCGCATCCAATCGGTTTTTTCCTGCGTACCGGCAGGTACGCGACCTGTCTCTGTGTGCCCAAATTGCAAACTAGTGTCTTTCTGCATTCCATAGTCAAAATTTATCAATACACTTTGTCACGCCAATGACATCGTGGGCCGATATGTCGCGGGCGCCCCTTGCACCACCACGCCAGAACACCTTCCAAAGCACCGTGATCTCTCGTCGAAAAACCACCCAAACAGTTCCCCTGCTGGCTGCGTTGATGGCCCTGGGATGGACCGCCGCCCCGCTTCCCCTCGCCCATGCCCAGGCGACCTCGGCCCAGGAATCGCCGGCCAAGGAGCGCGCCCGGGCGCGTGCAGCCCGTGCAGCGGCGGCTGCCGCTGCGGCGGCCACGGCCGTGGCCGCGAGCCCTGTCCCCGCGGCAGGTGCCACCGCTGTGGCAGCGCCTGCCGCACCGGCCTTGCCCCTGCGCCAGTGGAAGACCAGCCTCAAGGACCTGGGCCTGGCGCGCCCCGTCTCCCTGCGCGGCGTGGAGAGCGAAGCCAGCATCGGCGTGGGCGTGCGGCGCGACGAGGTGGTGGAGGCCGCCCGGCTGCGCCTGACCTTCACGCTCTCGCCCGCGCTGATCCCCAGCCTGTCGCACCTCAAGGTGATCCTCAACGACGAGACGCTGCAGACCATCGTGCTCGACAAGGAACGCCTGGGCACGCCGCAGACGGTCGAGCTCAATATCGACCCGCGCTACTTCACCGACTACAACCGCTTTCGCTTCCAGTTCATCGGCCACTACACGATGGAATGCGAGGCGCCCAACCATTCGAGCCTGTGGGCCACCATCAGCAACGAGAGCCAGCTCGACCTGTCGCTGCGCCAGATCCCGCTGCGCGATGACCTGGCCCTGCTGCCCGCGCCCTTCTTCGATCCGCGCGACAACCGGCCGGTGAACCTGCCCTTCGTCTACGGCAGCAAGCCCAGCACGGGCACGCTCAAGGCCTCGGGCTCGATCGCCAGCTGGATCGGCATGCTCGCCGGCTACCGCGGCAACCAGTTCCCGGTGTTCGAGAACCAGCTGCCACGCCAGCACGCCGTGGTGCTGGCCACCAACGACAACCGCCCCGCCTTCCTGCAGGCGATGGCGCCGGTCACCGAACCCACGCTGTCCGTGGTGCCCCACCCCGAGGTCCCGGGCGCCAAGCTGCTGCTGGTGCTGGGCAAGGACGATGCCCAGGTGCAGCTGGCCGCCGATGCGCTGGCCCTGGGCAAGGCCGTGCTCTCGGGCCAGACCATCGCCGTCAAGTCGCTCGACTACCCCGAGCTGGCCAAGCCCTACGATGCGCCGCGCTGGATCACCACCAAGCGCCCCGTGCGCCTGGCCGAGCTGGTGCAGAGCGCAGCCGACCTGCAGCTGCGCGGCTCGGTGCTCAACGACACGGTGAACGTCTACACGCGCATGGCGCCCGACCTGTTCACCTGGAACGCCAAGGGCGTGCCGCTGGACCTGACCTACCGCTACACGCCCAACAGCGTGTCCGACCATGGCGCGCTGAACATCTCGATCAACAACCAGTTCATCCAGTCCTACCCGCTGCAGTCGCGCGAGGACCGCACCAGCGGCAAGAGCACGGTGATGCTGCCGCTGTTCGACGACGGCAACGCCCAGACGCGCTCGGACCTGAAGATCCCGGCCTTCATGATCGGCGGCGACAACCAGCTGCAGTTCGCCTTCCAGATCCCGCCCAACGACCTGGGCCGCTGCAAGTCCGCACCGCCGACCGAGCTGTACGCCGCCATCGACCCGCAGTCCACCATCGACCTCACGGCCTTTCGCCACTACCTGGCCATGCCCAACCTGGCGGCCTATGCCAACAGCGGCTTTCCCTTCACGCGGGTGCCCGACCTGGCGCAGACCTCCATCATCCTGCCCAACCAGCCCACCACCTCGGACGTGGAGGTCTTCCTCACGGCCGTGGGCCGCATGAGCGCCTCCACCGGCTACCCCGGCACCCGCTTCAAGCTGCTGCGCGCCTCCGAGGCCGACAAGGCCGCGGACACCGACATCCTGGTGATCTCGCAGGCCGACAGCGATGGCCTGCTGCAGAAGTGGCACAGCCACCTGCCGGCCCTGCTGGCGGCGGGCGCGCGCTCGGTGCAGCCGCTGGAGCGTGCCATGGGCTCCTTCATCGACCTGTTCAACCTCGAATCCAACCAGCGCCTGTCGGCCTCGGGCGGCCAGGCGATCCTGCAGGGCAACGGCCCGCTGGCGGCCGTCACGGGCTTCGAGTCCCCCTTGTCGGGCGGGCGCAGCGTGGTGGCGCTCACGGCCACCGACAAGGAGGCCATGTCCCTCTTGAGCCTGGGCCTGAACGACGCGGGCAAGATCAAGAGCCTGCGCGGCGACCTGGGACTGATGCGCGGCGACGCGATCGAGAGCTTCCGCATCAAGCCCGTGTACTACGTGGGCGACCTGCCCTGGTGGCAGCGCCTGTGGTTCCACATGCACAGCCACCCGCTGCTGCTGGCCCTGGTGGGCATCGGCACCGGCCTGCTCCTGACCTTCATCGTCTATGCCGCGCTGCGCAGCATGGCACGGCGCCGACTGGCGGCCCGCAATGACTGAGTTCCTGTCGCGCCGCACGGCACTGCAGGCCGGCGCCGGTGCCGCCCTGCTGGCCAGCCTGCCCACGGCACGGGCCCAGCAGGCGGCAGCGCCCGCCGGCCGCCTGGCCTGGCCCGCCTGGGATGCCTTCAGGGCCCAGTTCATCAACGAAGGCGGCCGCGTGGTCTCCGATGACGATGGCGGCGGCCAGACCTACTCCGAAGGCCAGGCCTACGCCCTGTTCTTCGCACTGGTGGCCAACGACCGGCCGATGTTCGACAAGCTGCTGCGCTGGACCGAGAACAACCTGTGCGCCGGCGACATGACGGCACGCCTGCCCGCCTGGCTCTGGGGCAAGCGCCCCGACGGCACCTGGGGCGTGATCGACAGCAACGCCGCCTCCGACGCCGACCTGTGGATCGCCTACGCCCTGGGCGAGGCCGGCCGGCTGTGGAACGAGCGCAGCTACCGTGCGCTCTCGGCCCTGCTGGCCGCGCGCGTGCTGCGCGAGGAAACCGCCGACATCCCGGGCCTGGGCCCGACGCTGCTGCCCGCACCCAAGGGCTTTGTGCAGGCCAATGGCCGCTGGCGCCTGAACCCCAGCTACCTGCCCATGCACCTGATGCACTGGCTGGCCGCCAGCGACCTGGACCCGCAGTGGAAGCCCCTGGTGGACAGCTCGCTCAAGGTCATCCGCGGTTCGTCGCCCAAGGGCTTCACGCCCGACTGGACGGTGTACGACGCCAAGCAGGGTTTCCTGGTCGACACCGAAGGCAAGGAAAAGGGCCAGGGCACCTACAACGCCATCCGCGTCTACCTCTGGGCCGGCGTGATGCACCCCGACGCGCCGGGCCGCAAGGCCTTGCTCGACACCCTGGCGCCCATGGCGCGCTACGTGCGCGACCAGGGTTATCCGCCCGAGTCCATCGACATCCTGACCGGCCAGGCCTCGGGCCCGGCGCCCTCGGGCTTCTCGGCCGCGATGCTGCCCTTTCTGCGCGCCGTCGGCGACGACAAGGCCCTGCAATCGCAGCGCATGCGCCTGGAGGCCCGCCCCCTGCGGCCCACGGCCTACTACGAGCAGACCCTGGCCCTGTTCGGCCAGGGCGCCTTCGACGGGCAGTACCGCTTCACGGCCACCGGCCAGCTCATCGTGCGGTGGAAACCTTGATCCGAATGCCCTCCCGCCAATGGCTGCCCTCGCTCACCCTGCTGGCGGCCGCCTGCCTGCCCGCCAGCCACGGCGTGCTGGCCAGCGCGCCACCCGCCATCGAGGCCGAGCTGCTCAGCGGCGCGCGCCTGTGGGCATCGAAGAACCGGCCCGACATGGCACGCCAGCTGATCGACAAGCTGCTGGCCATGGACCCCTACTCGCCCCAGGGCCTGGGCGCCCTCGGTGACCTGGCCCTGCGCGAGAAGAAGACCGACGAGGCCAAGCGCATCCTGGAGACGCTGCGCACCCGCCACCCCCAGCACAAGGTCACGCAGGAACTCGAAACCCTGGTGCGCGTGTACGGCCCCGAGCGCGAAAAGCTCTCGCAGATGCGCCTGATGGCGCGCGCCGGCCGCAAGGCCGAGGCCGCCGACCTGGCGCGCGAGCTGTTCCCGCAGGGCCCGCCCGAACTTGGCGGCCTGGCGCTCGAATACCACCAGATCATGGGGGGCTCGGGCGCCAAGGGCAGCGAGTCCGTGCGCCAGTTGGGCAAGCTCTACCAGGACACGGGCGAGTCGCGCTACCGCCTGGCCCAGCTGGAGATGCGCATGTACGGCGGCGAGAACCCCACGGCCGTGGTGCAGGAGATCGAAGCGCTCTCCAAACAACCCGACGTGAACGCCCAGCAGCTGCAGGACCTGTGGCGCCGTGCCGTGGACCGGCTGCCCAACACCGCCGGCAACCTGCCGCGCGTGCGCAGCTTTCTGCAGCGCTACCCCGGTGACCAGGCCATGGTGGAGCGCCTGGCTGCCATGCAGCAGGCCGTGGAACGTGCCGAGCGCGCCGCGCGCGACCCCGCCAACATCGCGCGCAATGCCGCGCGCGTGGCCTTGGACCAGGGCAACACCGAGCGTGCCGAAGAGCAGCTGCAGACCGTGCTGGCGCTGCGCCCCTCCGATGGCGAGAGCCTGGGCAACCTGGGCATGATCCGCCTGCGCCAGGGCCAGCATGGAGAAGCCCAGGACCTGTTCGGCCAGGCCTTTGCGCTCACGCGCCAGGGCAAGTGGAAGGACCTGCAGGCCACGGCCCGGTTCTGGGGCTACCTGCGCCAGGCCGACGTGGCGCTGGAGAAGAACGAACTGGCCACGGCCGCCGACCTCGCAGGCCGGGCCCTGGCCATGCAAGCGAACAACGCCGAAGCCCTGACCACGCTGGCCAGCATCCGCGACCTGCAGGGCGAGCGCACCCAGGCCGAAGCCCTGTACCAGAGCGCACTCAAGGCCGAGGCCAACAACAGCTCGGCCTTCAAGGGATTGGCCGGGCTGTATGCACGCACGGGCCGCGCCGGCGAAGCCCTGGCGCTGCTGGAGAAAGCCTCCGCCAGCGACGCGGCCCTGGGCGACAAGCTGGTCGGCACGCGGGCCGACATCCTCGGCGCCCAGGCCGACGAGCACCTGGCGGCCCAGCGCCTGAGCGCCGCCATGCGCACGCTGGAGTCGGCCGTGCTGCTCACGCCCGACGATGCCTGGCTGCGCCACCGCCTGGCGCGCCTGTACCTGCGCCTGAACCTGCCGCGCGAGGCGCTGAGCGTGATGGACGATGGCGTGGCACGCACCACGGCCGCCGCCTCGATGGCGGCAGAAGACCGCAGCGCCATGCGCTATGCGCGCGCGCTGGTCCGCTCGGCGGTGGACGACGACCAGGGCGCCCTCTCCGACCTGGCGCAGATCCCCACGGCCGCGCAGACCGATGCCATGCGCGCGCTGGTGCAACGCTCCACGGTCAAGTCGCTGGTGGCCCAGGGCGGCGCCAGCCGCAGCCTGGCGGAGGCCCAGGCCCTGCTCGACCGGGCCGAGCAGGTGGCCAGCAACGACGCCGAGCTGCTGTACGCCGTGGCCAACACCTGGTTCCGCCGTGCCCAGCCAGCGCGCGGCGTGGCCGTGTTCGACCGCCTGGCCGCACGCAGCCCCAGCCTGCCGATGGAGGTGCAGCTCGACCACGCCCTGCTGCTCAATCGTGCGCAGGACGACGTGGGCCTGGCAGCCCGCCTGCCCGCGCTGCTGCAGTCGCCCGGCTGGAGTGCCGAGCAGGAGACACGCCTCGTGGCCCTGTACACCGCGCACCGCGAGCGGCTCATCGAGCAGCAGCGCCAGGCCGGCCGCCTTGGCGAGGCCCTGCGCCTGGCACGCCAGCCCCTGCAACTGCCCGACACACCGGCCACCGCACAGCAGCGCACGCAGACCCAGGCCCGCCTGCTCCTGGCCGCCGGCGAATACGCCGATGCCGCCCGCTTGCTGGCCCCGCTGGCCCAGAGCCAGCCCGAGAGCCTGGAGATCCGCATGGGCCTGGCGGATGCGCTGTCGCGCCTGGGCGACGCGCAGGCCACCACCGTGCACGCCCTGTGGCTGCAAGAGCACCTGCCGCCTGCCGATGCAGGCCAGCAACTGGCGCTGCTGCGCATCTGGCAGCGCGTGGGCCGCATGGACGAAGCGCGTGCGCTGGCGGCCCGGCTGCTGCAGGACTTTCCGCAGGACAGCGATGTGCTGCTACACGCCGCGCGCCTGGAACGCGCCAACCGCAACTACGCGCAGGCCCTGGTGTTCTTCCGCAGCGCACTCACGCTGGAGACACGCGGCGCAGCCCTGCCGGCAGAGCCGGCTCCTGGCGAGCCCGCCGAGGCCGAAGCACCGCTGAAGCTGCAGCAGAGCTACGCGCTCTCGCTGCCCGTGGACACGGCCGTGGTGGCCAAGATCCAGGGCGAGATCGACGCCATCGAGGCGCGCCGCCAGGTCTGGATCGAGGCCGCCCACACGGGCCTGCGCAAGAACTCGACCGAGGGCATCTCCAGCCTGCGCGGCTGGGAGCGGCCCGTGGTGGCCTGGATGCCGCGCGGCTATGACGGCCACTACTTTTTGCACGTGGACCGGGTCAAGCTCGACGCGGGCGAGCTGCCGGCCGATGGATCAGATTTCACCGACTTCGGCCAGATCGCGGCGCTGCCGCCCAACTCGCCCCTGCTCTACCGGCGCCAGCGCGGCATGGGCACCAACCTGGGCTTCGGCTTCGTGGGCGATGATTTCCAGTGGGACATCGGTGCCACGGGCGTGGCCTTTCCGGTGACCAACCTCGTGGGGGGCGTCGCCAGGACCGGCACGCTGGGCCGCTACGGCTACAAGCTCGAAGCCTTTCGCCGGCCCATCACGGGCAGCCTGCTGTCCTATGCGGGCGCGCGCGACCCCATCACCGGCCAGGTGTGGGGCGGCGTGGTGGCCACCGGGGCGGCCGGCCGGCTGTCCACCGACTTCGGCCCCTACAGCGCCTCGGCCAGCCTGAACCTCGCCGCGCTCACGGGCAAGAACGTGGAGACCAACACCCGCGCCCAGCTGCGCGTGGCCGTGGACCGCGATGTCTGGAAGAGCGAGGCCAGCGTGGTCAACATGGGGGTCACCTTCTCGGCCTGGCACTACGGCAAGGACCTGTCGGAGTACAGCTTCGGCCACGGCGGCTACTACAGCCCGCGCAGCTATGCCTCCATCGCGCTGCCCATCGAGTGGAGCGGCCGCAAGGGCGCCTTCACCTGGCTGGCGCGCGGCGCCATCTCGGTCTCGCGCAGCAGCAGCGCCGACACCGACTACTTCCCGCAGAGCGCGCTGCTGCAGTCGCTGGCGCGCGCCCGCCTGGCCGAAAGCGGCAGCGTGCCGGTGTACACGGGCAGCTCGGGCTCGGGCTTCGGCCGCTCGTTCCGCGGGGTGCTGGAGTACCAGGTCAACAAGAACCTGTCGCTCGGTGCCCAGCTGGAGCTGGACCGCTCGGCCTACTACGCGCCCACCAACCTCATGGTCTACGGCCGCTACCGCTTCGACCCGGTGCTCGCGCCGCTGGAAAACCGCCCGCGCCCGGTGCAGCCCTATTCGAGTTTCTGACATGTCTTCCGCCCTCTCTTCCCCACGCAAGACGGCACCGCCCCCCGGGCTGCTGCGCTCCGCCGCGCGCTGGCTGTGGCCTGCGCTGCGCAAGGACACGGCCGCCAGCGCCACGCCCACGCGCATCGGCATCGAAGGCCTGCCCGATGGCGTGGGCCTGCTGCCCCCGCATGTCCCGGTGTCCCTGGTGGCGGCCGATGACCGCAGCGCCGCGCTGTGGTTCCCGGCCCTGATTGAGGATGCCGTCGCCGCCGGCCCGGTGGCCCTGGTCGCATCGAGCGCGCCGTGGGCCGACGCGCTGCTGCAGCGCCCCGCGCTGCAGGCCGCCTACCGCGCCGGGCGCCTGCAGCTGTGGCTGCTGGCACCGGGCCTGCAGGCCGAGGTGCGCCGCCACGGCCTGCCCCCGCTGCTGGAAGAACTCGAACGCACCGGCCTGCAGCCCGGGCACGCGCTGTACGTCTGCGATGCGCAGGGCCTGCTCAATGGCCTGAGCGTGGCCGAGCTGGCGCGCGTGAGCCGCCAGCTCAGCACCCTGTGCCGTGAACGCCTGCGCCCGGTGGTGCTCGGCTTCTTCCCGCCGCTGGAACCCGAGGTGCTGCTGCCCGCGCTGCGCAACCTGTGCCAGATGTCCATGCACATCGCCACGCTGCGCGCCGAAGCCGACCGCTGGAGCCTGGGCCTGGAGCGCTGGAACACGGACGCCGGCGCCCTGTTCCAGACCGCCTTCGGCCTGCTGCACGATGGCGCCACGGACCGCCTGGCGGCCGACGGCACGCGCACCCGCGGTGCCGTGCGCGAGCTGGTCGAGGCCGTGGACCAGTCGGAGGTGATCGCCACGCGCGCCTCGGTCGACGGCCAGCGCGGCGTGCCCGGCCACTGGCGCATCGTCGACAGCCTGGCCGACCTGGAAGTGGCCGCCGCCGCCAGCGTGGCCGCTACGGTGCTGATCGATGCGGGCCAGGCCTCGGACTTCGAATCGCGCGCGCGCCTGGTGCACCAGCTGCGCCTGTCGCGCCCGCGCACGCTCAAGATCGTGGTGCGCGAGAACCTGGGCAAGCTGCGCACGCACAGCGAGCAGGCCCTGCTGCAACTGGGCGCGAGCACCGTGGTCTACAAGGAGGTGGGCTTCTCGCGCCTGCTGCAGCTGCTGCAGGACATCAACGCCCAGAGCCACACCCGCAAGGTGCACCCCGACTACGAACAGGCGCTGGACAGCTTCATGCCCGCGCGCGAGCGCGGCTACCAGCCGCCCGCGCAGTTCTGCGCCCTGGTGCGCGGCATGCTGGACCGCACCCGCGGCATCGGCCTGTCGCACAGCCTGGTGCGCCTGAACGTGCTGGCGCAGATCCCGCACCTGGACGCGCTGCGCGCCTGCCACACGGCGCGCGACGGCGACCTGCTCACGGCCGACCATGAAGGCGTCTACGTCTTCCTGTTCGCCTGCCGCGAGCCCGACGTCGAGCTGGCGCTCCACCGCCTGTTCACCCTGCCCCTGACCCAGCTGTTCGCCAGCGAAGCCACGGACAGCACGGACACCGGCATCCGCGCCATGCTGGCGCCGCTGCAGGAGTCGCTGCGCAAGGGCCTGCCCGACTACAGCGCCGCCCTCGCGAACACCCCCCGGCCCGCCGCTGCCGCGCCTGCACCGCAGGCCGCGCCGGCGGCCAGCCCCGCCCTGGCGGGCATGCCGGCCCTGCCGCCGGCATCCGGCCTGGCGCCCGAGGCCGCCGGCACCGAGCCCCGCGCGCTGCAGCCCATGGCCGACGGGCCGGGCGTGCAGCACCGGCCCATTGCGCGGCGTGCCGTGCCGCGCCCCTCACCGAGGTCGATGGCATGAAGTTCCTGATCGAGTTGTTGTTCTATATCGTGCTGGGCGCCCTGCTGGCCTGGCCCTGCTGGCTGCTGCTGCGCCGCGTGCGCCACGCGCACCGGCCGCTGCGCTGCGTGCAGCCCTACCGCCCCGCACTGCCACCCGCGGGTGCAGCGACCCCGCCGCCTGCGCCATGAGCCACCGAATGAAGAGAGACCCTGCATGCGTGTGATTGCCGTCGTATCGCCGCTCGGTGGATCGGGGCGCACCACCCTGACCGCCCACCTGGCCACGCTCCTGGCGCGCCAGGGCCAGCCCTGCCTGGCAGTGGAGCTGAGCGCCCAGAACCTGCTGGCCAGGCACCTCGGGATGCAGGAGCCCAGCGCCCTGGGCTGGGCGCCCCTGGCGGCGGCCGGCCGGTGGTGGGCCGACGCCGCTTTCGAGAACACCGAGGGCGTGGGCGTGCTGCCCTATGGCAAGGCGCCGCCTGAGGCGGCCGATGCCCTGCACCGGCAACTGCAGGTGCAGCCGCGCTGGCTGCAGGACCAGCTGGAGCTGCTGGATGTGCCCGAGGCCTGCACCGTGGTGCTGGACACGCCGGCCTGGCCGTCCCCGCTGGCGCAGGCCGCACTGCGCTGCGCCGATGCCGTGCTGGTGGCCCTGGAAGCCTCGGCCCGTGCCTGCGCCGACCCCGCCACCGTGCAGGCCATGCTGGCCGAGGCGGCAGCGGCGCCGGCCGACCAGGGCGTGCTGGTGACGCGCTTCGACCCGCGCCGGGTCTCGCACCGCGATGCCCTGCAGGCGCTGCGCGCGCAATGGGGCGAGCGGCTGATCCCCTACACGCTGCACGAAGACGAGAACATCCCGCGGGCCCTGGCGCGCGCGATGTGCGTGGGCAGTTTCGCGCCCCAAGCGCAGTCCGCCCGCGACCTGCAGGGGGTGTGCAACTGGCTCACCGGCCCCCGCCTGGCACCGTCTTCGATGCTGGCCACCGGAGCAGGCCGGCCATGACCGAACCGTCCGCCCCCGGCCTGGCCCGGCCCGCCGACACCCCCGTGGCACGGGACGCCAGCACCTGGCCGCGCCTGGCGCTGGCCTGGCTTGCACGCCAGCTCGAAGTGGCGCCCGGCGCACCCTGGTGGATCTGGCTGTGGCGCTGTGTGGTGCTGCCCGCCACGCCCGACCGCGCCCTGCTGCCCTGGCTGCTGCGGCCGGTGCAGGCGCTGTTCGCCGCCCTGGGCTGGGCCCTGCGCTGGGGCTGGAAGGGCCTGTCGCTGGCGCTCTTCGCCGCGTTCTGGCCGGTGCGGCTGTTCCTGCGCGCCATGGACCGGGTGGCCACCCACGTCAACGTGGCCAAGGGCATGCGCCTGGCCGACCAGGTGCTGTCGCCCGCCATGGAGATCCCGGGCCTGCGCTGGGTGGTGCTGGCCGTGGGCATGCTGGCCGGCCTGGTGGTGATGACCACGCCCTTCAACTGGTTCGGCCAGACCCTGTTCATGCTGCTGTGCTGGAGCCTGTCGCTGGTGCTGCGCCGCCTGCCGGGGCGCTACCCCTCGCTGGCGCTGGCGGCCATCAGCCTGCTGGCCATGGGCCGCTACGCCTGGTGGCGCCTGACCTCGTCGATCGAGTTCGACACGGTCATCGAGTCCTTCCTGGGCTACGGCCTGCTGGCAGCCGAGGCCTACACCTGGCTGGTGGTGGTGCTGGGCTTCATCCAGACCGCCTGGCCGCTGCAGCGCCGCCCGGCCGCGCTGCAGGGCGTGCCGGCCTCCTGGCCCACGGTGGACGTGTACATCCCCACCTACAACGAGCCGCTGAGCGTGGTGCGCACCACGGTGCTGGCCGCCATGGCGCTGGACTGGCCCGAGGACAAGGTCAAGGTCTTCATCCTGGACGACGGCCGGCGCGAGGAATTCCGCGCCTTTGCCGAGTCCATGGGCGTGGGCTACATCGTGCGCCCCGACAACAACCACGCCAAGGCCGGCAACCTGAACCACGCCCTGACCAAGACCGACGGGGAACTGGTCGCCATCTTCGACTGCGACCACATCCCCACGCGCTCCTTCCTGACCACGGCCGTGGGCTGGTTCCAGCGCGACCCGAAGTGCGCCATGCTGCAGACGCCGCACCACTTCTTCTCGCCCGACCCGTTCGAGCGCAACCTGGGCACCTTCCGCCGCGTGCCCAACGAGGGCGCGCTGTTCTACGGCCTGATCCAGGACGGCAACGACTTCTGGAACGCCACCTTCTTCTGCGGCTCCTGCGCCGTGATCCGCCGCGGCCCGCTGCTGGAGGTGGGCGGCATCGCCGTGGAGACCGTGACCGAGGATGCGCACACGGCCCTGAAGCTGCACCGGCGCGGCTACACCACGGCCTACATCAACGAGACGCAGGCCGCGGGCCTGGCCACCGAGAGCCTGTCGGCCCACGTGGGCCAGCGCATCCGCTGGGCGCGCGGCATGGCGCAGATCTTCCGCGTGGACAACCCCTTCCTGGGCAAGGGCCTCACGCTGTGGCAGCGCATCTGCTACGCCAATGCCATGGTGCACTTCTTCTTCGGGTTGCCGCGGCTGGTGTTCCTCACCGCGCCCATGGCCTTCCTGTTCTTCGAGTGGCACATCATCAACGCCGGCGCCATCATGATCGCGCTGTACGTGCTGCCCTACATCCTGCAGTCCAACATCGCCAACGCCCACGTGCAGGGCGAGCACCGCCACACCTTCTGGGCCGAGGTCTACGAGACCGTGCTGGCCTGGTACGTGGCCCTGCCCACCACGGTGGCGCTGATCAACCCGCGCCTGGGCAAGTTCAACGTCACGGCCAAGGGCGGGCTGGTGGAGCAGCCGTACTTCGACTGGGTGATCTCGCGCCCCTACACGGTGCTGGTGCTGCTGAACTTCGCGGCCTTTGCCATGGGCATCGGGCGCCTGTTCTTCTGGAACACGGACGAGACCGCCACCGTGCTGCTGAACCTCTTGTGGACCACCTACAGCATCCTGATGCTGGGCGCCGCGCTGGGCGTGGCCTCCGAGGCGCGCCAGGTGCGCCGCATGCACCGCGTGGCGACCCAGCTGCAGGCCACGCTGTACCTCGATGACGGCAGCGTGCTGCAGGCGCAGTGCATCGACTTCTCCATGACGGGCCTGGGCCTGCAACTGGCGGACGGCGCGCCGCTGGCCGTGGGCGACCGGGTCCAGGTGGGCCTGTGGCGCGGCGATACCGAGTGCACCTTCCCCGCCACCATCATGCTGCACCGGGGCCAGGGCGCCACGGGCCTGCAATTCGACCCCGTGACCCGCGAACAACAGATCGACCTGGTGCAATGCACCTTTGCGCGCCCCGATACCTGGCGCGAGTGGAACGACAGCCACGACACCGACCGCCCCCTGCACGGCCTGCAGGAAATCGCCCAGCTCGGTGTGCTGGGCTACCGCAAGTTCTGGGAGTCGCTGGTGGAGGCCACCCGGGCCCGCTGGTCCCGGGGCCGCAAGCGTGCACCGCAAGGGCTGCGCGCATGAGCTACTGGAACCTGTATTTCCTGGTCAAGGTGGGCCTGTATTTCACCGGCTACATCGGCTTCAACTGGTGGCTGAACCTGCTGCTGTGGCTGGCCCTGCTGCCGCCCATCGGGCACCGGCTGGCGCGGCGCACGCGCGCGGTGCTGGCCTGGCCCGCCGCCATCGCGCTGCTGTACTACGACTCCTACCTGCCCACGCTGGAGCGGGTGCTGTCCCAGCTCAAGGCCCTGGCGGGCTTCAGCGCCGACTACTGGCTGGAGCTGGCCGGGCGCCTGGTGAGCCCCGTCGCCCTGGTGGTGGCGATTGCCGGCCTGTTCCTGTACGCGGCGCTGGCGCGGCGCGTGCGCTTTGCCACCTTTGCGCTGGCCGGCATCCTGAGCGTGCCGCTGGTCGCCGCGATCCAGGAACGCCAAGCCGAGGAGAACGCCGCCAGCACCCTGGCCAGCCAGGGCGATGGCAGCCAGGCGGCCGATGCCGCGGACCCCGACGCCCTGCTGCAGAAGTTCTACACGGCCGAAGCACAAAAGCGCCTGCAGTTCACCCCGGCGGCGGGCGGCACGCCGCCGTTCGACATCATCCTGCTGCATGTGTGCTCGCTCTCCTGGGACGACATGGAGTTCGTCGGCCAGCGCAACCACCCGCTGCTGCAGCGCTTTGATGCCCTGTTCACCAACTTCAACAGCGCGGCCAGCTACAGCGGCCCGGCCTCGCTGCGCGTGCTGCACGGCTCCTGCGGGCAGACACCGCACAAGAAGCTCTACGAAGGCATCGATCCGCAGTGCTACGTGTTCCCCAACCTGGAGAAGCTGGGCTACCAGACCGCGGGCCTGCTCAACCACGACGGCGTGTACGAGGAGTTCGCCCACACGCTGGAGCAGCGCGGGGGCCTGGCTGGCAAGCTGCAGCGCAACCAGGATGCGCCGGTGCACATGCAGAACTTCGACGGCTCGCCGATCTACAACGACCATGCCCTGCTGTCGCAGTGGTGGAAGAAGCGCAGCGCCCAGGGCGGCGCGCCCGTGGCGCTGTACTACAACACCATCTCGCTGCACGACGGCAACCGTGTGCCGGGCATGAGCTCGCGCAGCAGCCTCGATACCTACAAGCCGCGCCTGGTGCAGCTGATGGCCGACTTCGACAAGTTCATCACGGAGCTGGAGAGCGCCGGCCGCCCGGTGGTGGTGATGCTGGTGCCCGAGCACGGCGCCTCGCTGCGCGGTGACAAGATCCAGATCTCGGGCATGCGCGAGATCCCCGGCCCGCGCATCACGCTGGTGCCGGCCGCCGTGAAGCTGGTGGGCATGAAGAAGGCCCCCGACGCAGCGCCCACCGCCCCGGTGGTGGTGAACCAGCCCATGAGTTACCTGGGCCTGTTCACGCTGCTGGGGGACCTGATGGCCGACAACCCGTTTGCACCCACGGCACGCCCCCTGGCCGAGCGCCTGCAGGCGCCCGAGACCACGCCCTTCGTCTCGGAAAATGCCGACGTGATCGTGATGCGCAACGCGGCCGGCAAATACCTGATGAAGTCGGGCAATGGCGAGTGGATCCCCTACAGCTATTGAGACGCGCAAGTAGCCCCATGTTGGTGCAAGGATTGCACCGGCGCGGCACCTGAACGGGTGGGTTCCCGCATAATGCAGTGAGGCGCACCGGCCTGCCCGGTGCGCTCTTTTTTCTTGCAGCCCCGCGCGGCGCCCTCCCCACGAACCCGGTCCCCTTCTTCGCATGCACCCACAAGCCCACCTGCTCTGGAAAGCGCCCCGCTGGGCCTTGGCGGTGCTGCTGGCGGTGCTGGGCATGCTGGGGCCGTTCTCCATCGACACCTACATCCCGGCCTTCTCGGGCATCGCGGCCGCCCTGGGGGCGACGCCGGTGCAGATGCAGCAGACGCTGTCGGCCTACCTGTTCGGCTTTGCCTTCATGAGCCTGTTCCATGGGGCCCTGGCCGACAGCTTCGGCCGCCGGCCCGTGATCCTCTGGGGCATTGCGGTCTTCACGCTGGCCTCGGCCGGCTGCGCGCTGTCGCAGACCATCGGGCAACTGGTGTTCTTCCGCGCGCTGCAGGGCCTGTCCACGGGCGCCGGCATCGTGGTCTCGCGCGCGGTGATCCGCGACATGTTCCCGCCCGCCCAGGCGCAGAAGGTGATGAGCCAGGTCACGATCTACTTCGGCGTGGCGCCGGCCATCGCGCCCATCGTGGGCGGCTGGCTGTTCGTGCACACCGGCTGGCACAGCATCTTCTGGTTTCTGACCCTGGTGGGCGTGGCGCTGTGGACCACCAACTACCGCCTGCTGCCCGAGACGCTGCACCTGGACCAGCGCCAGCCCTTCAACATGCGCCACCTGGTGCGCGGCTATGTGCAGCTGGGCTCCAGCGCGCGCTTCGTGCTGCTGGCACTGGCCAGCGGCGTGCCCTTCAACGGCATGTTCCTGTACGTGCTGTCGGCACCGGCCTTCCTGGGCGACCACCTGGGCCTGGCGCCCACGCAGTTCTTCTGGTTCTTCGTCCTCACCATCTCGGGCATCATGGGCGGCGCCTGGCTCAGCGGGCGCCTGGCCGGCCGCATCCCGCCCAAGCGCCAGATCCGCCACGGCTTTCTGATCATGTTCACGGTGGCCGTGCTCAACCTGGTGGCCAACCTGCTGTTCCCACCCCATGCCGCGTGGGCGCTGCTGCCGATTGCCGTGTTCGCTTTCGGCTGGGCGCTGATGGTGCCCGTCGTGACGCTGCTGGTGCTGGACCTGCACCCCGAGCGCCGCGGCATGGCCTCGTCCATGCAGGCCTTCGTGGGCTCCACGGCCAACGGCCTGGTGGCCGGCGTGATCGCGCCACTGGTGATGCACTCCACCCTGTGGCTGGCCCTGTCCTCGCTGCTGATGATGGGCGTCGGCCTGGTGGCCTGGGTCTACCTGCACCACCGCTGGCCCGACATCGGGCGCAACGCCGTCAATCTCTGAGGCAGGCCCCGGGCCTCAGCCCGGGAACGTCGGCAACTGCCGGCGGTCATGGCCCGATTGCTGGTAGTAGCGGTTCTTCTCCGCGTACATGGCCTGGTCGGCGCGGTTGATCGCGGCCTCCACGCCGTCGCCGGACTGGCAGCTGGCGATGCCCATGGCCAGGCTCAGGTGCTGGCCAGGGTAGAACTGGTTGTTCAGCTCCAGCATGGAGATGATGCGCTCCTGCAGTGCCAGGGCGCCGCGTTCATCGGTGCCGGGCAAGAGCACGGTGAACTCGTCGCCGCCGATGCGCGCCGCGCAGGCGGGCGCATCCACGGCCTTGGCCAGCACTTCGCCCACCCGGCGCAGCATGGAGTCGCCGGCCGCATGGCCCTGCTCGTCGTTGACGGCCTTGAGGCCGTTGAGGTCGATGGCGATGACCGACAGCGGCCAGGGTCCCTTGCGTGTGAGGCGGTTGAGCTCTTCGGCATAGAACGCGCGGTTGCGCAGTTGGGTCAGCACGTCGTGCTTGCCCAGGTATTCGAGGTAGGCCTCGGCCTTCTTGCGCGCGGTGATGTCCACCAGCGACAGCAGCACCAGGCCCCAGTCGTGCCGGTGGCTGTCGAGCACCGCGAACTGCATGTGGATGTTCACCGCGTCGCCCGAGAGCGAATAATTGGTCACCTCGCGCTGCTGGAAGGTCTTGCCGTCCCACAGGTCCTGCAGCTGCTCGGCAAAGGATTCGTGCATCTCGCCACGGAACACCCGGCCGATGTTGTTGAGCAGCATCTCCTTGCTGGAGGCGCCGAACATGCGCAGGGTCTGCTGGTTCACGTCGATGACGCGGATCTCCTGCATGCAGCGGCCCACGAAGTCAGGGTGCACCTTGAGGAAGGTCTTGAAGTCCCCAATGCCCTGGGCGCGCACGCCGTCGAGCAGGTTCTTGACGGCGCTGAAGTCCTCGACCCACAGCGACACGGGTGAATGCTCGAACAGGTCGCGCGCGTACTGTTCGCTGCGCTGGATGCGGCGCGCGTCGTTGAACTGCGCGGTGTTGTCTTCCAGCGAGACCAGCACGCGGCTCCAGTCGTGCTCGTGGCCCGGCAGGATGCGCGCACGCACCTGGACATCCAGGCGCCGGCCATCGAGCGCGTAGTTCACGGTCTGGTTGGCGAACTCCAGTTGCCCATCCCACAGCTGCGCCAGCTCGTGCGAGGCCGTGTCGTGCCGGTCATCGCGAAAGACCTTGTCGAGGTTGGCGACCAGGTGCTCCAGGCTGTCGGCGGCAAACAGCTCCAGCGTGCGGCGGTTGACCTGCAGCACGCGCAGGGCGGCGCTGCACTGGCGCAGACGCACCCGGTCCTGCGCCAGGTGGGCGCGGATGTCGGTCACCCCTTCCGCGCGCCAGCCGTCGAACAGCTGCTTGAGCGCGCTGAAGTCCTCCAACCACAAGGACACGGGCGCCAGCTCGAACATGTGCTCGTAATCGGCCCCCGAGGATAGAGATGACACCACGACAAATTCCTCCGTGGGCAATTATTGACGACACGGCCGCAGAAAACCGGCCCGGCGTGGCAGTGCGACGCAAAAAAGGGCTGGCACCTTGCGGTGCCAGCCCTTCATGGGCCCTTCAGAGCGAGGGTCCGTGCGATCAGCGCGCAGGGCGGGCAGGACGCTTGCGGGCGTCGTGGGCCACAAAGGGCTTGCCACCACCACCAGCGCCTGCAGGCTTGGAGAACGCGGGCTTGCGCGGAGCGAAGTCGCCACGCGGTGCGCCGGCATCGCCGCGCGGGGCGAAGCGGCCCTGGCCGCTGTCACCGAAACCGGCCTTGCGGCCATAGCCCTCGGCATCGCGGCGGGGTGCGCCGCCGCCAAAGCCACGGTCTTCACGGGGCGCGCCGTAGCCGCCACCGCCGTTGCCGCCTTGGTAACCACCGTCACGGCCGCCAGAGAAGCCGCCGCGGTTGTCGTTGCCACGGCCGGCAAAGCCGCCGCCGAAGCCACCACCGAAACCGCCACGGTCGCCACCGCGGTCGTTGCCGCCAAAGCCGCCACGGCCGCCGTTGTTGCCACCGAAACGGCGGTCACGCGAGGCGTTGTCGTACGAACGGCCGCCACGGCCACCGAAGTCGCCGCGGGGCGCCTGGGGGGCGCGCTGCGTGGGCTCCAGGCCGGGGACCACTTCCGACTTGAATTGCTGGCGGCTGTAGCTCTCGATGTCGTAGATCTTGCGGCGGTCGCGGAACTCGGCAAAGGTCACGGCCAGGCCATCGCGGCCGGCACGGCCGGTGCGGCCGATGCGGTGGGTGTAGTCCTCGGCCTTCATGGGCAGGCCGAAGTTGAACACGTGGGTGATGGTGGGCACATCGATGCCGCGCGCCGCCACATCGGTCGCCACCAGGATCTGCACCTGGCCGTTGCGCAGTGCCATCAGGCGGCGGTTGCGCAGGCCCTGGCTCAGGGCACCGTGCAGGGCCACGGCCGAGAAGCCGTCCTGCTGCAGGTCGTTGGCCAGGCCGTCGCACTCCACCTGGGTGCTGGCGAACACGATGGCCTGGTTGATCGAGGTGTCACGCAGCCAGTGGTCCAGCAGCTTGCGCTTGTGCTGGGCGTTGTCGGCCCAGTACAGCACCTGCTTGATGTTGGAGTGCTTCTCTTGCGGAGAATCGATGGTCACCTTCTGCACCGACGAGCCGCCGTCGTGCATCACGCGCATGGCCAGTTGCTGGATGCGCGGCGCGAAGGTGGCGCTGAACATCATGGTCTGCTTGCGCTGGCTGGTCAGCTGGTTCAGCTCGGCCAGGTCGTCCGAGAAGCCCAGGTCGAGCATGCGGTCGGCCTCGTCGACGACCAGGAACTGCACCTTGTCGAGCTTGATCTGCATGGAGCGCTGCAGGTCCAGCAGGCGGCCGGGCGTGGCGACCACGAGGTCGGCGTTCTGCAGCTTGGCGATCTGCAGCTGGTAGGGCATGCCGCCCACCACGTTGGCCACGCGCAGGCCGCGGCAGTGCTTGACCAGGTCGATGGCGTCGTGCGCCACCTGCTGGGCCAGCTCGCGCGTGGGGCACAGCACCAGGGCGCCCGGCGTGGCGGCCTTGAAGTTGCGGGGGTTGGTGGGGTCCTTGCGCTTGGTGCGCTTGGGGGCGGGCTCGCCGCGCTCGGCCGCTTCGGCCACGGCGCGTTCGAAAGCGGCGCGCTCTTCGGCTTCGGCAGCGGCCTGCTGCTTGATCAGGGTGTGCAGCACGGGCAGCAGGAAGGCGGCGGTCTTGCCGCTGCCGGTCTGGCTCGACACCATCAGGTCGATGAAGCGGGTGGAGTCCTGGTCGCCGCTGCCCATGGCCAGGGGGACGGCCTTGCGCTGCACCTGGGTGGGCTGGGTGTAGCCCAGATCGGCCACGGCGCGCACGAGCTCAGGGGCCAGGCCCAGCTCGATGAAGCCGTTGGGCTCGGCGGTCACTTCGGCATCGCCTTCAACGGCGGCAGCAGCCACCACGGCGTCCAGAGGGGAAGGCTGCACGGAAACGTCGGCAGCAAAGGAGGTATCGGCAGGCGCGAATTCGCCCTGCACCAAGGAGGTGTCGGTCATGAATTTTTCTCTCACGAAGACGGTCACGGGCGCTGCCCGTGATTGGCTTCGTCAAATGGTTAAAAAACATCAACCATCAAACGAAACCTGCGCCGGCACCAGAGGCCAGGGCGGGTGGGCGTTATGCGCCAGTCCTGCACTGTCGCAAGGACAGTCGGCTGGCAAGCCCGGTGTGTGAGGGGAGATGCACAATCTGCGAGGGCACTGTTCCCGCGCAGCCAGCGATTATGGCACGAATAAGGGTTTCCCCGCAATACCCGAGACGGGTGCCGGGTACTGCGGGAAACCTGGGGCCATTCAGACCGAGAGCAGGTGCTGGCGGTAGTGCGCCAGCTCGTCGATGGACTCATGCACATCGGCCAGTGCCGTGTGCTTTTGCGCCTTCTTGAAGCTGGTATAGGCCTCGGGCTTCCAGCGCTTGGCCAGCTCCTTCAAGGTGCTGACGTCCACGTTGCGGTAGTGGAAGAACTTTTCGAGCTTGGGCATGTAGCGCACCAGGAAGCGCCGGTCCTGGCCGATGCTGTTGCCGCACATGGGCGCCGTGCCCTTGGGCACGTACTGGGACAGGAAGGCGATGATCTGCGCTTCAGCCTCTTCTTCGGTGATGGTGGAGGCCTTGACCTTGTCGATCAGCCCGCTGCGGCCATGCGTGCCCTTGTTCCAGGCGTCCATGCCATTGAGCAGTGCATCGGACTGGTGGATGGCGAACACCGGGCCTTCGACGCGGGGTTCCAGGCTCGGGCCGGTCACGACCACGGCGATCTCCAGCAGGCGGTCGGTGTCGGGCTCCAGGCCGGTCATTTCGCAGTCGAGCCAGACCAGGTTCTGGTCCGACTTGGCAAGCTTTTCGGGGATGGGGGTGTTGGCTTCTGACATGGCCGGCATTGTCTCCTATCCCCTAAACTCCCCTGTACATGCCGAATACCAACGATTTTCCCCCCTCGATGCTGCTCACGCTGGCCTTTGCCGCGGCCCTGGTCATCGGCCTGGCGCTGAAGTTCTGGCTGGCCAGCCGGCAGATCCGCCATGTGGCGCGCCACCGTGCCAGCGTGCCACCTGCCTTTGCCGAGCGCATTCCCCTGGCCGCACACCAGAAGGCCGCCGACTACACCATCACCAAGGCCCGCCTGGGCATGCTGGAGATGGCGCTGGGTGCCGCCGTGCTCATGGGCTGGACCCTGCTCGGTGGCCTGGACGCATTGAACCAGGCCCTGCTGTCCCTGCTGGGCGGCGGCATGTGGCAGCAACTGGCGCTGCTGGCCGCCTTTGCCGCCATCAGCGGGCTCATCGACCTGCCGCTGTCGCTCTACCAGACCTTCGTGGTGGAAGAGCGTTTTGGCTTCAACAAGATGACCTGGCGCCTGTGGCTGGCCGACGCGCTCAAGGGCCTGCTGGTGGGCGCCGCCATCGGCCTGCCCATCGTGGCCCTGATCCTGTGGATCATGGGCGCCACCGGCCCCCTGTGGTGGCTGTGGGCCTGGTGCTTCTGGATGGGTTTCAACCTGCTGCTGATGGTCATCTACCCGACCTTCATCGCACCCTTGTTCAACAAGTTCCAGCCCTTGGAAGACGAATCGCTCAAGGAGCGCGTGACGGCCCTCATGCAGCGCTGCGGCTTCTCGGCCAAGGGCCTGTTCGTGATGGACGGCAGCCGCCGCAGCGCGCACGCCAACGCCTACTTCACGGGCTTCGGCGCGGCCAAGCGCGTGGTGTTCTTCGACACCCTGCTGCGCCAGCTGGCACCGGGCGAGGTCGAGGCCGTACTGGCCCACGAGCTGGGCCATTTCAAGCACCGCCACATCGTGCAGCGCATCGTGGCCATGTTCGCCATGAGCCTGGTGGGCTTTGCGCTGCTGGGATGGCTGTCCAACCAGGTCTGGTTCTACACCGGCCTGGGCGTGCGGCCCAACATCTCGCTCGACCCGGCCACGGCGGCGGCGCCCAACGATGCGCTGGCCCTGCTGCTCTTCATGCTGGCCGTGCCGGTGTTCACCTTCTTCATCTCGCCGCTGTTCGCACGGCAATCGCGCCGCCATGAGTTCCAGGCCGATGCCTACGCCGTGGCCCAGGCCAGCGGCGCCGACCTGTCCTCGGCACTGCTCAAGCTGTACGAGGACAATGCCTCCACGCTGACACCCGACCCGGTCTACGTCGCGTTCTACTACTCGCACCCGCCCGCCACCGAACGGCTGGCGCGCATGCACACCAGCCCTGCCCCCAGCCTATGACCGCCCCCCCTGCCACCACCTCCATGCTCCCGAAGAAGGACTGGTCCACCACCCGGCGCCGCGCGCTGACCGCGACCGAGGTCGTGACCCAGCTGGCCCAGCTCGACGGCTGGAGCCTGGCGGGTGACGGGGCCGACGTGGCGATCGAAAAGACTTTTCGCTTCGCGAACTACCACGAGACCATGGCCTTCGTGAACGCGGTCGCCTATGTGGCCCATGTGCAGGACCACCACCCCGACCTGTCAGTGCACTACGGCCGCTGCGTGGTGCGCCTGAACACGCACGACGTGAAGGGCATCTCGCTCACCGACTTCGAGTGCGCCAAGCGCTTCGATGCGCTGCTCACCGCAGGATGACGATGATGATGCGAGCACACCATGGCTGAGCGCAGCGCCCTGATGGAAGGCACGGTGGTGTCCAGCCACGGCCGCCACTGCGTGGTGGAAACACCCGATGGCGAGCGCCGCATCTGCCACCCCCGCGGCAAGAAGAACCAGGCCGTGGTGGGCGACCAGGTGCTCTGGCAAGCCCCCCCTCCCGGCCAGGGCGAAGAAGGCACGATCGAGAAGATCCAGGAGCGGCGCAACCTGTTCTACCGCCAGGACGAGATCCGCACCAAGTCCTTCGCAGCCAACCTGGACCAGGTGCTGATCCTGATCGCGGCCGAGCCCGTGTTCTCCGAAAGCCAGCTCTCACGCGCCCTGATCGCGGCCGAGGCGGCGCAGATCACCCCCATCATCGCGCTCAACAAGAGCGATCTGGTCGAGCCCTTCGCGCGCGCCTGGGAGCGCCTGGTGCCCTACCGCCACATGGGCGGCGGGCAGCACTACGGCGTGCTGCCCCTGTCTCTGCGCCTGTCGAGCGAGGTGGACCGCGCCCTGCTCATGCAGCACCTTGCCGGCAAGACCACGCTGGTGCTGGGCCCCTCGGGCTCGGGCAAGAGCACGCTGATCAACCTGCTGGTGCCTGGCGCCACCGTGCTCACGGGCGAGATCTCCCAGGCCCTGAACTCGGGCAAGCACACCACCACCAGCACGCACTGGTACTGGATGGACAAGGAGCGCACCACGGCGCTGATCGATTCACCAGGTTTCCAGGAGTTCGGCCTGCACCACATCGCGCCCATGCAACTGGCGGCATGCATGCCGGACATCGCGGCGCATGCCACGGATTGCAAGTTCTACAACTGCACGCACCTGCATGAGCCGGGGTGCGGGGTGATCGAGGCGTTGAAGCGGAGTCCTCTGGAGGATGGGATCAGTGAGAGCAGGTACCGGATTTATGGGGATCTGTTTGCTGAGTTGAGCCATACGCGGTATTGAGGTTTCTTCGGCTTCTTTGGCTATGGTTGCTTCTGTTGCTTGCCAAGGACGGAGGCCGGGATGTGCGCCCGGCGGCGCACCTACCTTCTTTTGCTTCGTCAAAAGAAGGTAGGCCAAGAAAAGACGACCCCGCTGCCCGTGTCCCCCTCGCCGGAGGCGAGGGGGCAGCCTGCGATGCTCGGTCCTGGGGTGTGCCGCAGAACTCACTGCGTTTGGCCTTTGGCCAAACTCCGTTCAAACAGCTGCGGCAAGCATGACAACGATGCGCGTGTCCTTCGGCACGCGCTCACCCCAGGCCCTGCGCTTCTCGGCACGGTCAGAAGGGGGTGGATACCGACACGGGCCATTGCTTCG
>JAESFW010000231.1_pt1 | contig 62086 bp, 47 predicted proteins | sample 9269481 | NCBI WGS metagenome assembly JAESFW01 (sample SAMN14515350, study PRJNA621654) | algae metagenome | isolation source: Lyngbya sp. HA4199-MV5 and co-occurring heterotrophs from soil with... | place: USA: Ahupuaa O Kahana State Park, Hawaii | collected 2009-07-21 | reverse complement strand
ACCTGGCGGGGATGAAGGACTCCAAGGTGATCGTGGCGATCAACAAGGATGCGGAGGCGCCGATCTTCAGTGTGGCCGACTATGGGCTGGAGGCGGATCTGTTCACGGCGGTGCCGGAGCTGGTCAAAGCGCTGTAAGGCGGCCGCCCTCACCACACCAGGAGACAAACATGCACAACAACAAACCCCTCAACCGCCGCCGCCTGCTGGCAGCTGCCACGGCCGGCATCGCAGCCACAGCCGCACCTGCCTGGGCCAACACCCCGTGGCCGAGCAAGCCGATCCGCATCGTCGTGCCGTACACGGCGGGCGGCTTCACCGACCAGATGGCGCGGCTGCTGCAGGTCGGGCTGCAGCAGGCGCTGGGGCAGCCCATCGTCATCGACAACAAGCCGGGTGCCAACAGCATCATCGGCGTGGATGCGGTCGCCAAGGCCGCGCCCGACGGGCACACCTTCGCCGTGGTGATCGCCGCCTATGCGGCCAACACCACGCTCTACCCCAAGCTGCCCTACGACCCGAAGAAGGACCTGGTGGGCGTGTCGCTCATGGGGGTGTCGCCGCTGGTGGCCGCCGTAGCCACGAATGCGCCGTACAAGACCATGGCGGAGCTCGTGGCCTACGGGCGTGCCAACCCGGGCAAGCTGAGCTACGCGTCCTCGGGCGCGGGTTCGGCCGCCCACCTGACCTCGGAGCTCATGCGCCTGGTCACCAAGGTGGACATGGTGCATGTGCCCTACAAGGGCGCCTCCCCGGCGCTGGCCGACCTCATGGGCGGGCAGATCCCCCTGTTCCTGGACCCGCCGCCCAACCTGATCCAACCGGCCAAGGCCGGCAAGATCCGCCTGATCGGTGTGGCCAGCGACAAGCGCGTGCCGGCGCTGCCGGACGTGCCGACCTTCGCCGAGCAGGGCTACCCCGGCATCGTAGGCAGCACCTGGGCTGCCATGCTGGCGCCGGCCGGTGTGCCGCGCGAAATCGTGCAGCGCATGTCCACCGAGGTCGCGCGCATCATCCGCAGCGCCGAGGTGTCGCGCCGCCTGGAGCAGAGCATGGGTACTTTTGCCGAGGGCTCCACCCCGCAGGAGTGCGATGCCTTCATTACCGCCGAAACCGCCAAATGGGCCAAGGTCATCCGTGAGGCGGGAGTGGTCGTGGACTGATTCAGCCAGATAACGATTGCTCTTGGCGCCTATGCGCCGCATCTGCTTTTTCCTACAAGGCCAGACCCGCCCGCTCCGTACGATCCGTCATCCCTGCCGCTGCGGCTGATCGCAGCCAGGCCCCTTTTGGCCAAGAGGTGCCGCCATGATGACCGACTCGCAAAACCTGTTCAGCATGGCCCAGGCCCTGCCTGGCGCGCTGGCGTCCCTGGGCTCTGCGCCGGTCTTGCGGCAACTGCGCTACCTCGTGGACAACGGATTGGCGGATCTGCCCCCGCCCGGTGCGGGCCGGACGCTGGAGCGCTGGCAGGCGCTGAGCCTGGTCGCCGGACACGATCTGTCGCTGGCCCGCCTCTACGAAGGCCACACCGAAGCGCTGGCCCTGCTGCGTGAACTGGGCGGCGAGGCCGGTGTGCGTGGAGCCGTCTGGGCCCACTGGACCGCAGAGTCTCCGGGCCGGCGGGTGGCGCTTGGCGTTGCAGGCCAGGGTGCCACGCTGTCGGGCTCCCGGGCCTGGAGCCCCGGCGCACTGGGCGCCAGCCATGCACTGCTCACCGCCTGGCTGCCAGGGCAGCAGGCGCCGCAGCTCGTGGCGGTGGAACTCGACCACCCCAGCGTCACCATCCACAGCGATGCCTGGCATCCCGTGGGGCTGCCCGACACCGGCAGTGCCGATGTAGTGTTTGACGGCACGCCTGCCGTGCTGGTGGGCGCCCCGGGCGAGCACCTGCGGCGGCCCGGCTTCTGGCAGGGCAGTGCCGGCACCGCGGCCTGCTGGTATGGCGCTGCACAGGCCCTGGCCCGGGTGCTGTACGCGGCGGTGCAACAGTCCTCCCCCACCCATCCCAGCCATGGCGCCCGCGCCGCGGCACTGTGCAAGGTGGATGCGGTGCTTGGCAGCACTGCCGCCCTGCTGCGCGAAAGTGCCGCCTGGATCGATGCCCACCCCCTTGCCGACGCGATGACCGTGGCCCTGCGCGCCCGCGAAGCGGCCGAGTCGGGTGCCCGCAAGGTGCTCAAGGAGGTCGGCCATGCGCTGGAGGGCACGCCCTGGTCCCGCAACGCCTTTTTCGTGCGGATGGTGACCGATCTGCCGGTGTTCATGCGCCACAGCCAGGGCGACCGCAACGACGCCGCCCGCGCCAGCGCCCTGCTCGCCCAGCAGCCGCCGCTGTGGGCACTGTGAACACAAGCGAGGCGTGTTTCGCTCTGTTCGCGATGCTGTCCTACAGCCCGAGGCCGTACCCCGGCCTACCATGGGCTTGTCGATACCGCAGTCGACATCCCCCACTTGCTTCACCGCAAGCAGAAAGCCCGCTTCGTGCGGGCTTTCTTGTGCGTGTGTTGCACTGCATCGAAACCCCTCCCGGCCCAGGGCTGTTGCGAATCGTTGCCTGCCTTCCCGTGCCGGCGGTTCAGAATGCGCTGTCACCAAACACGCGGGGGTCCTATGCCGATGGAGTACCTGAAAGTGATCGCTGGCGAGATGTTTCCGTTCGACGTGGACGATGAAGCCGGCGTGGACATGCTGCGGGTGCTGGAGGCTGCCGGCATGGTGGAGGTGCAGTTCGCGCCCGGGCGCGGCAGCCCCGCCCGCGTGGTCGCCGTCACCGGCCTGGGCCGGGCTTCGCTGCTGGCCGAAACCGCCAAGCAGGTGATCCGACGACAGCGCAGCCCCGAGGTGTCATCGGCCTGGGCCGCACTGTCCTGAGGCGGCAGGGCCTGCAGGCTTTTTTCAGGCGCTGACCACCATCGGCCGCACCGGCAGGCTCGCCGATTCGGTACGCTGCCGGCGATCTGCAGCCACCGTCCGTCCCCCATCGGGCCGCTCCAGGCTCACGCGGGCCGGTTCCAGCGCGAACAGGATGGCGCGCCGGTGCTCCGGCGTGGCAAAGCTCTCGCCTGGCGCCAGCACGATGTCGCGCGTGTCGTGGTCCAGTGTGACCCAGATGCTGCCACTCTGGCAGCGGATCTGCATGCCTGCAGCGTCGGGCACGCTGTGCAGGTCTCTGTGGGCAAGTTCAAGCATCATGGTAGGCCTCCTTGGCATTCATCGATGGAATGAATATAGTGAGCAGCCACGCTTGGCTCAAACGGTCATTTGGAATCCTTCGCATGCCAATTCAGAATGTGAAAGTGGCTTCTTCGGCGATTGGCCGCGATGAGTTGCCGCCGCTGGACCTGCTGCGCAGCTTCGAGGCCTCGGCGCGCCACCTGAGCTTCACCCTGGCCGCGCAGGAGCTGTTTCTCACCCAGTCGGCCGTGAGCCGCCAGATCCAGCAGATGGAGTCCTGGCTGGGTGTCGCCCTGTTCGAGCGGCGCCACCGCGCCCTGGTGCTGACCGAGGCCGGCGCCGTGATGCAGCGGGCCGCTGTGGACGCTCTGGAGCGGCTGCGCGATGCCACCGCACGGGTGCGCGCCGCCCCGGCCCTGCGCCAGGTGGCCATGACCTGCACCCCGGGCTTTGCATCGCTGTGGCTCATCCCCCGGCTGGCGCGCTTCACCGAGCAGCACCCGGATGTGGACGTGCGCATCTCCGCCACGCTGGAGTTGCTGGACCTGGAGCGCAGCCAGCTGGACCTGGCCGTGCGCTTTTGCCCGACCGAAGATGGCTATGGCCAGCCGCTCTTCGAGGAATGGGTGGTGCCCATGTGCTCGCCCCGCCTGGCGGACAACAGTGCCAATCCCCTGCTGCAGCCGGCGGACCTGGTGCGCCACACCTTGCTGGCCGTGGACCAGCACCCCGGCATGCCGCTCACGGTGGAGTGGGAGCCGTGGGCCCGGCTGATGGGCGTGTCCGAAGTGCGCATGAAGAACACAGTGCGCTTCACCCAGTATGCCGATGCCGTAGCGGCCGCCATGCAGGGCCAGGGCGTGGTGATCGGGCGCCTGCCGCTGCTGGCCGAGCTGGTGGACAGCGGCCGCCTGGTGACGCCGTTTGGCAGTTGCGCCGCGTCGCAGCGCGGCTACTACGTGGTGCCCAGCGCCCGCGGGGCGGCCAACCCCGATGCGCAGGACTTCGTGCGCTGGCTGCGCAGCGAGGCCGAGGCCGCTTTGGCGCCACAGGCGGCCATGGCCTGAAATCCCGCGCCTGCTCGGGCGGCTGGGCATTGTGCGGTAAAAGAGCGCCAGTTCCGCTCCATCCCTGTTTGCAGTGCCCATGTCCAACGCGCGATTGCCTTCTTTCAAGTTCCTGATCGGTTTCGAGGCCGCTGCGCGGCTGGGCAGCTACTCGCGCGCGGCCGAGGAGCTGTGCGTATCGCAGTCCGCCGTGAGCCACCAGATCGCCCAATTGGAATTGCAGCTCGGGCAACCCCTGTTCCGGCGCAAGGGCCGCGGTGTCGAGCTGACGGTGGCCGGGATGCTGCTGCACGACAGCGTGGGCAAGTCGCTGGAGCAGATCCGCCATGGGCTCAGCCGCATCGAGACCTACCTGGACGACGGGCTGGTCACCCTGGTCTGTCCGGCGCCCATCGCCAGCGGCTGGCTGCAGCCGCGCGTGGAGCAGCTGCGGCAGGCCCACCCGGCGCTGTGTCCCATCATCTCCATCGACGAGAGCGCGCGCTTCGTCGACGAGCTGGACGTGGACATCGCGATCACCCGCGAGCCGCTGCGCCAGGAGGGGGTGGTGGACATGCCCTTCCTCACCGATGAACTCATCGCCGTCGGCCCGGCCGGGCTGCCCGAGGGCGCCGACATGGAGCTGCTGTGCCTGGAAGAAGACCTCACCAGCGATCGCATCGGCCCTTTCATCCGCGAGCACTTCGGCGGTCTGCGCAAGGCCGCCATCTACGACGACCCCCGCCTGGTGCTGGATGCGGCTGTGCGCGGCCGGGGCATGGCGCTGGTGTCGCGCCTGCTGGCCGACGAGGTGCTGCGTACCGGGCAGCTCAAGGAGCTGCCGACGTACCCGAGCTTTGCGCTGGGCACCGTCTGGATCGCGCGCGCCGAAGGACCCTTGCGCCTGCCGCTGGTGCAGGATGTCTTCGACAGCCTGCTGCTCATGGCGCAAGACAAATCCAATACATGAGCTGAATTGATTATTTTCACAAGAAAACATCAGTTGTGTAGATAAGTCAAGCTTCGCAGAATCGCGGTTCTCTTGGCAGCAACCTCTTTTTTGCATGACGACACGACGTATTTTTCTGGGCCTGGGTGGCCTTGGCCTGGTGGGCGGATTGGTGAGCGCCTGTGGCGGCGGGGCTGAGCCCGCGGACGAAGCTTTGGTGCCGCCCGTGGCCCGGCCTGCACCCACGCCCGGCACGGGCTGGCAGATGCCAGACGAAGGCAGTGCGCAGCGCGCCGTCTGGATGGCTTTCGCAGCGCGCGAATCCGTCTGGGGCACAGAGCTGCGCCAGCCGGTGCAGCAAGACCTGGCACGCATCGCCAATGCCATCGGCCGCTATACGCCGGTGCGCATGCTGGTGAACTCCGCCGACCTGGCCACCGCCAGGCAGCTGTGCAGCGCCAATGTGCAACTGATCGAGCACCCCATCGACGACCTGTGGATGCGCGACACGGGCTGTGTCTTCGTGCGCAATGCCAGGGGCGAGCGCGCCGCCGTCAGCTTCAACTTCAATGGCTGGGGCAACAAGCAGCCCCATGCCCGCGATGCCACGGTGGCGGCGCGCATGGCCGAACTCACGGGCGTGCCCCTGGTGCGCAGCCGCCTGGTGGCCGAAGGCGGCGGCATCGAGGTCGATGGGCAGGGCACCGCCATCATCACCGAAAGCTGCGTGCTCAACGGCAACCGCAACCCGGGCCTGACCAAGGCGGCAGCCGAGGATGAGTTCAAACGCCTGCTGGGCGTGGAGAAGATCATCTGGTTGCCCGGTATTGCCGGGCGCGACATCACCGACGGGCATACCGACTTCTACGCCCGTTTCATCCGTCCGGGCGTGGTCGTGGCGGCACTGGACAACGACAGTGAATCGTTCGACCATGCCGTGACGCGGCGCCACCTGGAGCTGCTGCGCTCGGCGACCGATGCCCGCGGACGTGCGCTGCGCATCATCCCGCTGGAAACCCCGCGCCGGGTGCGCAACACCTATGCGGCGCGGGACTTTGCGGCGGGCTACGTGAACTTTTTGCTCACGGACAAGGCCTTGTTCCTGCCCGAGTTCGGGGATGCCGTGGCCGACATCGCGGCCCGCGATGCGCTGGCGGCCGAGCTGCCCCGGCACCAGATCGTGCAGCTGGACATCGATGCCATTGCCGCGGGCGGTGGTGGCATCCACTGCACGACCCAACAGGAACCCGTCTGAGGAGCGCCGCATGCCTTTTTCCCCCACCCGCCGCCGCCTGCTGGGCGGCCTCGGCCTCGCCCCCCTGGGCCTGGCGGCCAGGAACGCAACGGGCGCCGCGGCGCCCGAGGCCTGGCACATGCCCGATGAGGGCGACCCGCACCAGGCCACCTGGATGTCCTTCGGCCCGCACGAGCGGGTCTGGGGCCGGCGCCTGCTCACGCCTGCGCGTGAACACCTGGCCGGCATTGCGCGCGCCATCGCGGCCTTCGAGCCCGTGCACATGCTGGTGCGTGCGCAGGACCGCGACCTGGCCGCCCGCCTGTGCGGCGACCAGGTGCAACTCATGGTGCAGCCAGTGGATGACCTGTGGATGCGCGACACCGGCCCGGTCTTCGTGCGCAACATGACAGGCCAGTGGGCGGGCGTGGACTTCAACTTCAATGGCTGGGGCGGCAAGCAGGAGCATGCGCGCGATGCCGAGGTGGCCGGTTTCGTGACCGAAGCTGCCCAGGCCCAGGGCCTGTGCACCCCGCTCGTGCTGGAGGGCGGCGGCATCGAGGTCGATGGCGCGGGCACCGCCATCATCACCGAGAGCTGCGTGCTCAATGCCAACCGCAACCCCGGTCTGGGCAAGGCCGCCTGCGAGGCGGAACTCGCGCGGCTGCTGGGTTTGCGCAAGATCATCTGGCTGCCGGGCATCGCGGGCCGTGACATCACGGACGGGCACACGGACTTCTATGCCCGCTTTGCGGCACCGGGGGTGGTGGTGGCCGCGCTCGATGAAGACCCTGCTTCCTATGACCATGCCGTCACCCGGCGGCACCTGGAGATCCTGCGCCAGGCCACGGACGCGCGCGGGCAGCGGCTGCGTGTGGAAGTGCTCAAGGCGCCGAGAACGGTGCGCCCGCGCTTCGAGTCCGACGATTTCGCTGCCGGCTACGTCAATTTCTACCTGTGCAACGGCGCCGTCATCGCACCGCAGTTCGGCGATGCCAGGGCCGATGCCAATGCCCGGGCGTTGCTGCGCGAGCTGTTCGCGCGGCGCGAGGTGGTGCAGCTGGACATCGATGCCATCGCGGCGGGCGGCGGTGGCATCCATTGCACCACCCAGCAGCAGCCACGCTGACCCTCGGGCCTTGCTTACTTGCGCTGGCGCTGCTGCAGGCCGTAGGGCACGTGGTCGTTGGCCGCGACGAAGGGTTCGTGCAGCACCTTGCGCCGGGGTGGCGCGGCGCTGCCCGCCTGCAACACGGCGGGTGCCTTGACCTGCACGGCCGCCCGGCCATCGGCTGCCCTGCCCATTTCGAGCTGGACCGGGTCCTGGCCGGTCTTGCGGTGGTGCAGCCAGGCCACCTCCGAGATCTCGGCATGCTCGGCAATCACCAGGCCCAGCAGGTCGGTGAAGGCCCGGGCGCTGCCCTCCTGCCATTGCACCTGGATGGTGAAGCACTGGCCATTGTTGGAGCAGTTGATGGTCAGGTACGGGTTGGCCTCATGGGCCTTGGCGGCCTGGGCCCGGGATTTCAGGGCCTGGTTGCGCAGCAGTTCGAGCGATGCACCAGGGTCTTCTTCTCCGAGCACGGAGCTGTCGATGGGAGCGGGTGGCGGAACGCGGTGGAGACGGGACATGGGATACCTCACCTGAAAAGGCGCCGGCCTGTTCTCATCGGCATGAGATCCGGCCCGGCAGCGTTGGAGCGATGTCCTGCCCGTTGACCCCTGCGGGGTGCCGGGCAATCGATGGCACCATGGTGATCCCGCTGCGCTCTGCCGGTTGTAGGACAAGCGCCGGCCGGTGCGCCATCTGCGCGCGGCAATCGGGCTTCAGTCGCCATGGGCGACCCCGGCCTTTTTCCGGGCGCCGCTGACCATCTCCTGCACCCACTGCACCAGCACGGTCGTGTAGTCCTGTTTCCACTCGGGGCGGGTCAGCGCGTGGTCCGCACCGCTGATCACCCGGTAGGTCATGGAGCGGGTCTGCAGGAAGGCGGCGCGGTAGTTCTCCAGCACCGGGTGGGGTACGACATCGTCGTGCTCGGACTCGACCAGCAGCACGTCGCCCTGGAACTGCGCGCTGGCCGCCAGCGCCCGGTTGCTCTGCGGCGCTATGGCGCGGCTGCGGTAGGCGGCGACCTCCTCGCGGTTGAGCCTGATCTTGGAGACCATCCAGTCCTCGTCCTTGTACAGCGCGGGCGCCCGAAGGGCCATCCAGCGCACGGGCCGCAGCGCGCTGAGCACGGCGGCCAGGTAGGCGCCGTAGCTGGTGCCGACCACCAGCACCGAGGCCGGGTCCACCGCCGGGTGGCCCACCAGCAGGTCGTAGGCGGCCAGCATGTCGTTCAGGCTGTCCTCGCGCGTGACACTCTCGCGCTCGGCCCGGTCATTGGCGTGGCCGCGCAGGTCGAAGGTCAGGCAGATGCAGCCCAGGGCCGCGATCTGGTGCGCCCGGTCGATGTACTGCTTCTGGCTACCGTCCCAGCCGTGCACCAGCATCACCCCGGGCACCAGCACGTCGGGTGCGACCAGGGTGCCTTCGATGCTGCGGTTGCCCACCGGGATGCGGATGCCTCTATGCCGTGTGGTCATGGATTTCCAGCGTGGTGTACTTGGTCAGGGGGCCGGCTTCGGGATCGATGCCCTGGTAGTACAGCGTGGCACCGACCGGAATGGGCTGGGGCGCGCCGAATTTCTCGACACAGCTGGCGCGCACGCGCCGCAGACCCGGGTTGTGGTGGAAGGCCTCGAGCGCCGCGACCTCGGCGCCGCTGGCCCCGCCCACGCGCCAGGACTGCTCCAGCACGCCCGAGCACCATTGGCCCGCTGCGTTCAGGCCCTGGGCCACGTCGTAGTTGATGCGCGAGGCGAAAAAGCCCGGGTAGCAGGTGCGCACGGCCTCGTCGTAGGCCAGGGCCTGGGTCACGGCGTCGTGCAGCGGGCCTGAGGGGGTGCTGGCCAGCAGGGCATGGAAATCGCCGCGCACCACCGTGAGGTCCGAGCCGCCGTAGACCAGGGCCCCGTGGTTGTCGGGCGTGAGGCGCTGCGAGCCGTAATAGGAGGCCTGCAGGCCCGCCACCCGCACCTGCCCGATGCTCAGCGTTTCCACCTCGGTCAGGTTGTGCTCAAGCACCACGCCGTCCTTCTCCAGCAGGCTGTCGCCGAGCGCGTTCAGGCAGACCTCCAGGGCCGCCATGGTGCTGGCGACGGTCTGCCCCCGGCCGCCCGTCTCGCCCACCGGCTTCACCCGCAGCGGCCCCAGGGCGAACAGCGCGTCGCCGGCGCGCAGCGCATCGGCGCGCGAAAAGGCCGCGTAGCCGGGCAGTACCGAGCGCTTGACCAGGCGCGAGAACTCGGGGTTCCAGCCTTCCGGGGCCGCGGCTTCGAATGACACCAGGGGATGGGTGATGGCCTTGGTGGCAATGAAGGCCTGCGGCACGACGCCGCCGAAGAAGTCGTCCGGCCCATGCACCCCCAGGGCGTGCGCGGTGGCCACGCCCACCAGCGTATCGCTGGGCACCAGGTAGGTGCGGCCCTGCCAGATGGGCTGGGGCAACTCGTCCAGGCTGTAGGCGCAGCCCTTGATGTCGGCCAGGCGGCGCACCAGTTCCTGGCGTGTGGCCTGTTCATGGGTGCTGGCGTGCCCGCGCAGTCCCCGGGTGAAGGGCATGACCGTTTCCTGGGCTTCGCGCCGCCGCAGCGCCAGTGCGCTGTGGGCTGCCTCCAGGCCGAGCGGAAGCTCCGATGGGTAGGATGTCATGGCTGGGCCCTCCAGGCTGGGTGGGCGCGCGCCGCGAGGCAATTCGCAGGGCCGCCGTTGGCAGGTATCCGGTGCCCGGGGGCGCATGCCCCGCGTTCACCGAGACTCCATGCTATTTTTGGCGGGGGGCGATGGCGCTTCTTGTGCGCCGCAACAGGCTGTAGGACACGGGCTACAGCGTGGAAGGAAGTCTCTCAGATCTCGAAGGTGTTCTCGGTCCGTGTGCGCGTCTCGGGCGCCACGAAGCCCGCCACCCAGCCCGGCAGTTCGTGCGCCGGCATGGGCCGCGCCAGGAAGTAGCCTTGGCCGACGTCGCAGCCCAGGGCCGCCAGCTGGTTCCAGTGGTCCTGGGACTCGATGCCCTCGGCCACCACCTTGCGGCCCAGGTCATGGGCCAGGTCGATGGTGGAGCGCACGATAACGGAAGAGGCCTTGCTCTCCGTCATCTCGCAGACGAAGGACTGGTCGATCTTGATGTACTCCACCGGCAGCTGCTGCAGGTAACTGAGCGAGGAGTAGCCGGTGCCGAAATCGTCGATGTACAGCACGATGCCCAGGTCGCGCAGCGCCTGCAGCACGCGCAGGGCGCGCTCGGGCTCGCCCATGACGGTGGTTTCCGTGATCTCCAGCTCCAGCAGCCCGGGCGCCACCGGCCAGGCGGCCTGCAGTTGGCGGATGGTCTGCAGCAGGGCCTCGTCGCGCAGGTTGCGCGCCGACAGGTTCACGGCGATCGGCAGGGCCGTGCCCCGGGCCGACCACCCATGGTTGAGCTGGAGGCTGGCCTCGATCACCCATTCGGTCAGTGGCTTGATCAGCCCCGTGTGCTCGGCCAGCCCGATGAAGTCGCCCGGCATGAGCAGGCCGCGCTCCGCGTGGCGCCAGCGCACCAGGCCCTCGGCCCCGCGCACCTGCCCGGTGACCATGTCGATCTTGGGCTGCAGGTACAGCGCCAGGTCGCCGTTTTCGATGGCGCGTCGCAGCTCGCCTGCCATCTGCAGCCGGTGCGCCTGGTTGTGGTGGTGGCTTTGCGCCGGGTCGAACACCACATGCCCGACCCCGGCCTTCTTGGCCTGGTGCACGGCCGTGTCCATGTGGCGGTACAGGTCGTGCGGGGTTTCTCCGTGCAGGGGGAACAGGGCTACGCCCGCGGTGACGGAGACTTCCATCGAGATATCGGCAATCGCAAATGGCTGGGCCAGCACGGCGTCCACGGTGCGCACCATGGCCACGGCGGTATCGGCGTTGCACTGGGGCAGCAGGATGGCGAACTCGTCGCCGCGCAGCCTTCCCACCGTCGCGGATGCAGGCACGGCCTGGACCAGGCGGGCCCCGACTTCCTGGAGGATCTGGTCGCCATAGCAAAATCCCAGGGCGTCGTTGATCTCGCTGAGCCTCTCCACATTGGCTTGCAGCACGGCAAACGGCCGGCCGGCTCCGATCGCGGACTCCATGCCCTCCGTGAACTGCGCTTCGTTGGGCAGCCCGGTGAGGGTGTCGTAGCGGCGCATCTGCTGCATGGCCTCCTGCACCCGCGCCTGCTCGCTGCGCTGGCGCAGCGTTGCGATGCCAAAGGCCAGGTCATCGGCCGATTCGACCAGGAAGGTGATCTCGTCGGGCTCGAAGATCTCCGACCGGTTGCTGTAGATCGCCAGCACGCCGATCACCTCGCCGTCCACCCGCAGTGGGCAGGCCAGCACCGAGGCCGCTGCCGGCATGCCGGCCAGCCAGGCGGGGCCATCGGGGCCGGGCGGCTCCCCTCCCCGGCCCACGCTGGCCAGCCCCGCGCGCATGGCGTCGCCGACCACGCCCTGGCCGGTGTCCCCGGCCTGCCAGCGGGCGTTCAAGGCACGCAGCCAGGGCTGCGCCGTGGCGGCGGCGCTTTCCGCCACGGGCACCAGCAGGCCGTTGGCAGCCTCTGCCGGGCGGCGCCAGACCACGGCCATGGCGTAGCCGCCGGCGGTGACGATGGCCTCGCACATGCTGGAGAGCAGGCCCTGCTCGTCCACGGCGCGCAGCATGGTGCGGTTGCCGGCACTCAGGGTCTTGAGTGCCCGGGTGGTGTGTTCCAGGCGCTGCACGTGGTCTTCCATCGCCGCGTTGAGCGCCAGGATCTCCTCCTCGGTCTGCTTGCGCGCGGTGATGTCGGCGCCCAGCACGTAGTAGCCCTGCACGCGCCCGTCGTCGTCGCGCTTGGGGATGCAGTCGATGGCCAGCCACATGCCCGGAAAGGGTTGCCAGTCGTAGCTTTGCCGCTCGCCCTGCAGGGTGCGCTCGATCCGCGGGGCGGCATGGGCGTAGCGCTCTTCGCCCAGGATCTCGCGCACCGTGTGGCCGGCCACCTCGTCGCGGTCCGGCGCATACAGCGCCTTGTGCTGCGCGTTGACGTAGACATAGCGCTGTTCCGCGTCCACATAGGCAAGCACCGCCGGCACGTTGTTGATCACGCTGTTCAGATGGTCTTCGCTGGTGCGCAACTGCGCAGTGCGCTCCTGCACGCGCTGCTCCAGCAGGGCATTGGCGTTCACGATCATGCGCTGGGCTTGGCGTGCCAGGGTCTCGTCGCGGAACACCAGCACCACACCTGTCACCTCGCCCGTGCTGGCGCGGATGGGCGCGGCACTGTCGGCGATCGGGCACTCCGTTCCGTCGCGCGCGATCAGGGTCGTGTGGTTGGCCAGCTCATGGACCACGCCGGTGGCCAGCACCTGGGCCACGGGCACCACGGCCGGCCCGCGCGTGATCTCGTTGATGATGCGGAACACCACGTCGATGGGCAGGCCGCGCGCCATCTCCAGGGTCCAGCCGGTCAGGCGCTCGGCCACCGGGTTCATGCGCGTCACGCGGCCTTCGGTGTCGGTGGCCAGCACGGCGTCGCCGATGGACTGCAGGGTGGTGGCCAGGCTTTCCTCGCTGTCGGCCAGGGCGCGCTGGGTCTGGCGGGTCTCGCGCAGCTGGCTGCTGATGAGTGCAAAGGCACCTGCCAGCAGCCCCATGAGCACCACCACTGCGATGCCATTGGCGGCAAGCAGCAGGCGGCGCGTGCGCAACTGCGCCTCGGTGCGCTCGCGCAGCAGCGCGGCCTCTTCGAACTCCAGGCCGCGCAGCAGTTCATGGATGCGGTCGCGCGTCTTTTGCAGCGGGGCCGTGGCCACATAGGCATTGGCGGCTTCGGGGCCCTGGGTCTTGCGCAGCATCTCCACCCGGCGGGAGATGGCCAGCCGCTCGTCCACCATCTGGCGCAGCAGGGTCCAGCGCTCCTGCTGCAAGGGGTTGTCGGCCGTGAGCTGGCGCAGCTGCGACAGCATGGCCTCGCGGGCCTCGGCCGCGGCATCGCGCTCGGTGATGTGCGCGGGGTCCCCGGTGATGCGAAAGGTCTGCGTGCTCAGCTCGATCTGCAGGGTGTTGGCCCGGATGTGCGCGACATTGCCCAGCACCTGGTGGGTATGGGCCACCCAGCCGGTCGCCTCCTCGGCATCATCGGCCAGCTTCCAGCCCATCACCGTGACACCGGCCACCACCAGGGCGGCAGCGATGAACGCGGTCAGGACCTTCGATTCGAAGCTCGAGCGCAGCAATGGGCCTCCCCTCCCCCTGTTGTGCCAGGATGGCCCATTCTTACACCCGACAGGCCTTGCGCGGTAGCAAAAAATTACATGGGCCGCGCAGCTTGCGGCGTTGTCCTACAGGCCCGCCTCAGGGGAAACGCTTATTTGAGGTGCGCCCGCGCCATGCGGCCCCTCGCCGGCCCTGGGCAGGGTGAAGCGGAAGGCCGCGCCGGGCGCCACCCTGTCCACCAGCGCGATGCGGCTGCCATGCAGCGCCAGGATGCGGTGCGCGATGCGCAGCCCCAGGCCGCCGCCGCGCCGCGCGCCCCCCACGGCGAAGGGCCGCTCGAACAGGCCTTCGCGCAACTCCGGCGCAATGCCGGGCCCGGTGTCCTGCACCTGCACGGCCAGGCCATCCCCTTCCCGGGCCAGTGCCACCGTCACGGTGCCGCCCGGCGGCGTGTGGCGCAGGGCGTTGTCCAGCAGGTTCGTCAGCACCCGCTCGACCAGGCCCAGGTCGGCCTGCACCGGCGGCAACTGCGGCGCGATGTCGGCCTGCAGGGCCACCTGGCGCTCCAGGGCCGCCAGCTCGAACTTCTGGAACACGTCCTGCACCAGGTCGGCCATGGCAAAGGGCTCGGCCTCGGGCTGGACGAAGCCGTATTCGAGCCGCGCCAGCTCGAACAGGCTCTGCGCCAGAGCGCCCACCTTGCGGCTCTGGTCCAGCGCGATACCCAGGTAACGCTGGCGCTCGGCCGGCTGCAGGGTGGCGTCCTTGAGCCGCAGGGTTTCGAGGTAGCCGTGCAGCGAGGACAGGGGCGTGCGCAGGTCGTGCGAGACATTGGCGATCAGCTCGCGCCGTTCCTGGTCCTGGCGGTTCAGCGCCTGCCATTGCTCGCCGATGCGCGCCACCATCTGGCGGTAGGCTCCGTCCAGCACCGCGATTTCGTCACGGCTGTCCGGATGGGGCGGCGCCGATGGTGCCGCAGACGGCTCGGGTGGGGTGGCGCCGCTCATGTCGAAGCGGCGCACAGTCTCGGTCAGGCGGCGCAGCGGCCGCGTGATGAGCGTGAAGGCCACCAGGCCGGCCGCCAGGCACAGCAGCGCCACCATGGCGATGGACCCCAGCGCCGTGGTCAGCACCGCATTGGTGGAGCCCTGGGCGGCCACCGCGTCGTGCGCCTCGCCGAGCAGCACCACGTAGATGAAGCCCACGTCGCGCCCATGCACGCGCAGCGGCGCGGCGCTGAAGACCTTGCGCCCGTCCTGGCTGCGCGGGTCGTCGGCCAGGATGGGCAGCGGCGCCCCGTCGATGAGGCGGCGCACGGGGGCCAGGTCCACGCGGTCGCGGCGCAGCCGGCCCTCGGGCGCGGCATGCCCGGCGATGCGGCCGTCGGGCCCGAGCAGGTAGACCTCCACACTGGGGTTGACCACCATGAGCTGGTTGAACAGCTGGCGCACGGCACCGGGCATGAGGCCGTCGGCGTCGGTGAGCTGGGCGTCGCGCGCGATGCTCGCGGCCAGGTCGCGCGACAGGCCCTGCACCACCTCCAGCTCGTGCATGCGGTTGGAGCGCACCTGCATCCAGGCCGAGGTGCCGCTGCACACCAGCAGCAGCACGGCGAACACCAGCGACAGCCGCTGGGTCAGCGTGAGCCTCATGGGGCCTCCCCGGCGAATTTGTAGCCCCGGCCCCAGACGGTGAGGATGCGCGCGGGCTGGGCCGGATCGGCCTCGATCTTGGCGCGCAGGCGGTTGATGTGGGTGTTGACCGTGTGCTCGTAGCCCTCGTGCTGGTAGCCCCAGACGGCATTGAGCAGGTCCATGCGCGAGAACACCTTGTCCGGCTGGCGGGCAAAGAAATAGAGCAGGTCGAACTCGCGCGGCGTCAGGTCCAGCCGCTGGCCGGCCAGGCGGGCCTCGCGCGCCACCGGGTCCATGGCCAGGCCGGCCACCGACAGGCTGCCCGCCTGCTGGCGCGCGTTCTGCGCCATGGCCTCGGCGCGGCGCAGCAGGGCGCGCACGCGGGCCACCAGTTCGAGCACCGAGAACGGCTTGGGCAGGTAGTCGTCGGCACCGATCTCCAGCCCCAGGATGCGGTGCACCTCGCTGGCCCGCGCGCTGATGATGATGATGGGCACATAGCGCGCCATGGCGCGGGCGCGGCGGCAGATTTCGAGGCCGTCCACGCCGGGCAGCATCAGGTCGAGCACCAGCGCATCCCACTCGCCGCCTTGCGTGAGTTGCGCCAGGCCTTCGTCACCCCGGGCGCAATGCACGACCTGCAGGCCTTCGTCGCGCAGGTGCATGGACAGCAGGTCGGCGATGTGGGCATCGTCTTCGACCAGCAGCACGCGTTTGAGAGGGGGTACGGACATGGAATGGGAACGAAAGGAAGCGGGATGCCCGCATTGTGCGCAATCCGCGCCTGCCGAGTTATCACGAATTTTTGAAGTTTGCGTGAGGACTTGGCGATGGGGCCGAACCTAAGCTTCGCCCCATCTACCGACCGAGGACGCCCATGACACCGACCCGCCGCCACCTTCTGTTCACCGGCACTGCCAGCGCCCTGGGCCTGGCCGCCGTGTTCTCGCACCGCCAGGCCCCGGCCGCCGGCAGCGGCGAGGTGTTCGAAGTGACCCTGACCGACGCCCAGTGGCGCGCCAAGCTCAGCCCTCAGCAGTACGCCGTGCTGCGCCAGGAAAGCACCGAGCGCCCGGGCAGCAGCCCGCTCAACAAGGAGCACCGCGCCGGCACCTTCGCCTGCGCGGGCTGCGCCCTGCCGCTGTTCTCGTCGACCACCAAGTTCGACAGCGGCACCGGCTGGCCCAGCTTCTGGAAGCCGCTGGACAAGGCCGTGGCCACGCGCACGGACCGTACTTTCGGCATGGCGCGCACAGAGGTGCATTGCCGCCGCTGTGGTGGCCACCTGGGCCACGTGTTCAACGACGGGCCCCAGCCCACGGGCCTGCGCTACTGCATGAACGGCCTGTCGCTCCAGTTCACACCTGGCGCCGCCTGAGGAGAGACCTGCCATGCTGCTCATTCTTCTGGCCTACCTGGGCGGGGTGTTGACCATCGTCAGCCCCTGCATCCTGCCCGTGCTGCCCTTTGTCTTCTCGCGCGCCAGCCAGCCCTTTGTGCGCAGCGGCCTGCCGCTGCTGGCGGGCATGGCGCTGACCTTTGCGGCCGTGGCCACGCTGGCCGCCGTGGGCGGCGGCTGGGTGGTGGCCGCCAACCAGTATGGGCGCTGGGCGGCGCTGGTGCTGCTGGCGGTGTTTGGCCTGGCGCTGCTGTGGCCCGGTCTCTCCAACCGGCTGGCACGCCCCCTGGTGGCCGCTGGCGACCGGCTGTCGCAGACGGCCCAGGGCGATGGGCCGCCGCGCGTGGGCGCTTCTCTGTTGCTGGGCGTGGCCACGGGCCTGCTGTGGGCGCCCTGCGCCGGGCCGGTGCTGGGCCTGATCCTCACGGGCGCGGCGCTGCAGGGCGCGAGCGTGGGCACCACCCTGCTCTTGCTGGCCTATGCAGCCGGTGCCGCGACCTCCATGGCCGCCGCCCTGCTGCTGGGTGGCCGGGTGTTTGCCGCGCTCAAGCTCTCGCTGGGCGTGGGTGAGTGGGTGCGCCGCGGCCTGGGCGGTGCAATGCTGGCCGGCGTGGCCGCGATTGCGCTGGGCCTGGACACCGGTGTGCTGGCGCGCCTGTCGACCGCGTCCACCGGTGGCATCGAGCAGGCCCTGGTGGACCGGCTCGGCGGCGAACCCCACGGGGGTGGTGCCATGGCCATGAGCGGCGGCCCTTCGATGATGATGCAGGCTGGCGGTGCCATGATGGCTGCTGCCGAAGGGGCCGGCCCTTCCATGGTGGCGACCAAAGGCCAGGGCACTGGATTCCTGCCCGACCAGGGCGAGGTGCCCTCGCTCGATGGTGCCGTGCAGTGGCTCAACTCCCCGCCGCTCACCACGGCCGGCTTGCGCGGCAAGGTGGTGCTGGTGGATTTCTGGACCTACTCGTGCATCAACTGCCTGCGTGCCATGCCCTACGTGAAGGCCTGGGCCGAGAAGTACAAGGACCAGGGCCTGGTGGTGGTGGGCGTGCACGCGCCCGAGTTCGCCTTTGAGCGCGATGCCGCCAATGTGGGCAAGGCCGTGCGCGACCTGGGCATTTCCTACCCGGTGGCCATCGACAACAACTACGCCATCTGGCGCGCCTTCCAGAACCGCTACTGGCCTGCGCACTACCTGATCGATGCCCAGGGTCGCATGCGCTACCACCATTTCGGTGAAGGCAACTATGCCGAGTCGGAACGCGCCATCCAGCAACTGCTGCGCGAAGCCGGCAGCGCTGCCCCGGTGCAGGACGGGCTCACCCAGGTGGCCGGCCAGGGCGTGCACCAGCCCGCCGACCTCAAGACAGTGCGCTCGCACGAGACCTACCTGGGCTACGAGCGGGCCGAGAATTTTGCGTCGGCAGAACCCGCCGTGCGTGACCGTGCCACGGCCTATACCGCGCCTGCCCAGCCGGCACTCAATGCCTGGGGCCTGGCCGGCCAGTGGACGGTGGGCGCCGAGCGCGCCACGCTCTCCGGCGGCAGCGGCCGCATCGTCTACCGCTTCCAGGCCCGCGACCTGCACCTGGTGCTGGGGCCGGGGGCTGGCGGCAAGCCGGTGCGCTTCAAGGTCACGGTCGACGGCCAGGCCCCTGGCGCTGCGCACGGCACGGACGTGGCGGCCGACGGCACGGGCACCGTGACCGATCAGCGCCTGTACCAGCTCGTGCGCCAGGGCGGCGACATCCGCGAGCGCACCTTCAGCATCGAGTTCCTGGATGCCCCTGTCGATGCCTATGCCTTTACCTTTGGCTGAACGCAACCCGTCACACTCCCCCCACCTTCCGAAAAAGGCTCTCCACCATGGCAACCACCGCCCCCTCCTCCCCCGGCCGGCGCAGCCTGCTGCAGCTTCTGGCCGGCGGCGCCACGCTGACCGGCGGCGCCCTGCTTTTCCAGAACCTGGCCCACTCGGCCGAAGAGGCCGTGGTGATCCCCGCGCCCGCGCAGGATGTGCCTGCGGGCAGCGCCAAGCTGGAAAAGGCCATCTTTGCCGGCGGCTGCTTCTGGGGCGTGCAGGGCGTGTTCCAGCATGTCAAGGGGGTACAGAAAGCCGTATCGGGCTACAGCGGCGGCTCGGCCGCCACGGCCAGCTACAACCTGGTGAGCAGCGGGCGCACCGCGCATGCCGAGTCGGTGGAGATCAGCTACGACCCTGCCCAGGTGAGCTATGGGGCGCTGCTGCAGATCTTCTTTTCGGTGGTGCACGACCCGACCCAGCTCAACCGCCAGGGGCCGGACACGGGCCCGCAGTACCGCTCGGCCATCTTTGCGGCCAGCCCCGAGCAGGACAAGGTGGCGCGCGCCTACATCGCCCAGCTCGATGCGCTCAAGGTGTACAAGAAACCCATCGTGACCCGTGTGGAAAGCGACCCGAGCTTTTTTGCGGCCGAGGCCTACCACCAGGATTTCCTGACCGAGAACCCGCGCCACCCCTACATCGTGATCAACGACCTGCCCAAGGTGGCCCACCTCAAGCGGCTGTTTGCCAGCCGCTACCGGGCCGAGCCCGCGCTGGTCAAGCGCACGGCCTGACCGGCTCAGGCCCGGCGCCCGCGCCCTCCGGCCTTGGCCTGGTAGAGCATGGCGTCGGCGCTGGCGACAAGGCCCCGCCAGCCCTGGTCGCCGCCCCCGCCCAGGGCCACGCCCACACTGGCACCGAGCGCGAGGACAAGGCTTCCCGTGTGGAAGGGCGCATGCGCTGCCTCGACGACCTTGTCCGCCACGGCATCGGCATGGGCCTTCTCGCGCACCCCCGACAGCACGATGGCGAACTCGTCCCCACCGAGCCGGGCCACGGCGTCGGTGGGGCGCACGGCGGCCTGCAGGCGCTGGGCGAACTGGCGCAGCACCTCGTCACCCACCGGGTGGCCATGGGTGTCGTTGATCGGCTTGAAGCGGTCCAGGTCGATGTACAGCAGCGCCAGGCCGGCCGCATCGCCCTCCTGCGCCTTGTGCTGCAGATAGCGCTCGAACCCCGCCCGGTTGAGCACGCCGGTCAGCGCGTCGCGCTCGCTGAGCATGAGCAGGCGGTGGGCTTCCTCGCGGTGCTCGGTGATGTCCTGGGCAATGCCCACGAAGCCTTCCACCGCGCCGTCGTCCACGCGCAGCGGCATGTAGGAGATGGCCATGTGCCGGTTGTGCGCCCGGCCCGCGTATTCCTTCTCGAAGTTCACGGTCTCGCCGGCCAGCACGCGCTGCACCCAGGGCAGGCTGCGCTGGTATTCCTCTTCGCCCAGCACCTCGGGCAGCGTCAGGCCCACGATCTGCCCGCGCGGGCGCCCGCACCACAGCTCGAAGGCACGGTTGGCAAAGCGGTAGCGCCCATCGGCCCCCACCACCGCCACCACGGCGGGAATGGTCTCGGCAATCGAATGCAGGGTGCTGGTCTGCAGCATCAGCTGCTGGCGTGCCGCGACTTCGGCTGAAATGTCGCGCATCACGGCCGAGTAGCGCGAGACGCGCCCCTGGGCGTCGCGGTGGGCGATGACCATGTGGTCCACCGGCACAATGCGCCCGCCCTCGCCCAGCACGGTGGTTTCTCCCACCCAGACGCCGTCGCGGATCACCTTCTCGATGATTTCCTCGCGGTGGCGCCGGTTGGTCTCTTCGGTGTTGAACTGCTCGTAGTCGCAGTGCTGCACCGGGGCATCGAGCGCGATGCCCAGCCCGCGGCGGGCCGCGGCGTTGAGGTACTGGACCTTGCCGCGCCAGTCGGTCTGCACGATGAAATCGGTGGTGTTGTCGAAGATGTCGGTGATTTCGCGCAGCCTGCGCTCCGTGGCCTTGCGCTCGGTGATATCGATGCCGATGGTGAAGACCCCTTTGGTATGGCCATCGGCCCCGGTGTCGGGGATGAGCTGGCTTTCGATGGTGCGGATCTGGCCGATGGCCTCTTCCTTGAATTCGAAGCGCTGGGGCGTGCCGGCCAGGGCCGCCTCGAAGGCCTGCGCCACGGCGAGATCGTCGGGGCGGTTGAGCAGTTGGGCGCGCGTGCGCCCGAGGATCTCCTCGCGGGGCCGGCCAAAGCGCTCGCTCTGGCGCTGGTTGACAAAGCGGTAGCAGCCTTGTGCGTCCACGTAGGAGATGCGCAGGGGCAGGTTGTCGGTGATCTCGCGCACGAAGCGCTCGCTCTCGGCCAGGCGCCGCTCCAGCGCCTTGCGCTCGGTGATGTCCTGCAGCGCCCCCACCAGGCGCCGCGGCTCGCCATGGGCGTCGTGCTCGGTCTCGCCCACTGCACGCACACAGCGGCGCCGGCCGCTGGCCGTGACCAGCTCCAGCTCCAGGTCGAAGGCGTGGGGCTGGCTGTTGCCCTTGCCGGCCATGGCCTCCTGCAGCAGCCGCGCGGCCTCGGGTTCGTAGAACGAGAGCACCGAGTCCAGTGTGGGCTGGTAGTCGGGTGCGACATCGTGGATGCGGCGCATGCCATCCGACCAGCGCACCCCCAGCGTGTGCAGATCGAGCTCCCAGCCGCCCACCCCGGCCACCCGGCCGGTGCGTGCCAGGAAATCCTCGCTCGCCTGCAGGGCCGCCTCGGCCTGCTTGCGCTCCGTGATGTCGCGCCCCACGGAATGCAGCAGGCGCTCGCCGCCCGGCCCCACTTGCACCTGGTTGGTCCAGGCCATCCATTTTTCGGTGCCGTCCGGGGTGAGCATGCGGTTCTCGCCAAAGGTCACCTGCTCGGTGGCCATGATCTGGGCGATGCGCTCGCGCACGGTCTCGCGGTCCGCCGGTGCCACATAGTGGTACAGGCTGGTCCCCAGCATTTCATCGATGCCCAGGCGGAAAACCCGGGGGTAGGCGGGATTCAGGTAGACCAGGGTGCCATCGGCGCGGGCCAGCGACACCAGTTCCGCCTGCTCTTCGATCAGGCTGCGGTGCTGGGCCTCGCTCGCGGCCAGGGCCTTCTGGTAGCGGCGCTGCCCCGCCAGCAGTTGCACGATCTGCACCCCGCAGAGCAGCACGAACAGCACCAGTGCGGCCACGGTTCCGGTGGCCAGGCGCCGGCTCTGGACGCTGCCCTCGGCCACGGCCAGGTTCAGGCGGTCGCGTTCGGCGCGGATGGCATCGAGCACCGCATGGATGTGGCCGCGCGCCTGGTCCATATAGGTTGCCCCCATGTCGGTGCGCACCAGGCGCAGGGCCTCCTCGGGCGAGCTGGCGTCGTGGGCATGCAGCGTCTCCTGCAGTTCGGCAAGCTTGAGGCGGATGGCCTCCCGCGCCTGGGCGGCCCGGGCCGGCACCTGGGCGTCCTTGAGGGGGATGCCGTCCAGGCCCTTGAGCTGGCCGGGCATGCGTTCCAAGGCCGCATGGTAGGGCGCGAGGTAGCTCGATTGCCCCGTGAGCAGGTAGCCGCGCTGCCCGGTCTCTGCGTCGCTGAGCGAGACCAGCACGGTCTGCAGCATGCGCAAGCGGTTGGACAGGTCGGCCTGCAGCGTGGCGCGCAGCCGGTTCTCGTCGGCCTGCTGGGCGAACAGCACGGTGCCTGCCACCAGCGCCAGCAGCGAGATGGCGAGCGCCGCCGTGGTCAGGTACAACCGCCGGCCGGTTGCGGGCACGCTCGGCTGGAGCGCCTGGTCCATTGCTTCCCACTCCTTGTCTTTTTTGGATCGGCCCGGGCTTGCCGTGCCAAGCCGGGCCTTGTGGGAAGATCGTAGCGGGAAAAACGGCCTGTCCGGCTCGGGTGAAGCGAGGATGCGGCTTTCGCAGGAGTGCCGTTGCACACGGCGCTGGCCTGCTTTACTTGAGCCACTTGCGCTGGGGCCGCGGCTGCACGGTGATGTCCACCGTCTTGTGCACACCGGGCTGGCCGGTGGCGGGGTCGGTCTCAACCACGTCTTCCAGGTCGATGTCCTGCACCTCGGTGTGGGTCTCCTCTTCCAGCTCTTCCAGGATGTTGTCGACCTTGCGTTCGGCCTTGTCGACTTCGGATTGCGGGAGCGGGGTGGTGCGGCGCATGGGCGACTCCAGGGGGAAATACCCCATTCTTGCCAGCCCAAGCGCCCTGCCCTGTCATCCATTGCCGACGGATGGCGTCGTTCAGAAGTCGAATCTGGCCGACAGTTCGAACGTACGCCCGGGCGCCAGCAGCACCTGGCTGGTGGCCCGCCCGGCGTAGCTGGCATACAGCTTGTCCGTGAGGTTGCGCACGCGCAGGGTCAAGAGGGCCGGCTTGATGCGGTAGCTGGCGGCGATGTCGGCCGTGGTGTGGCCGTTGATGCGGATCTGGTTGGCATTGTCCGTGTACATGGGGCCGGTGTGGTTGACGCTGAGGAACAGGTCCAGCGGCACCTCCTTGAAGCGGTAGTTGGCGAACAGGTTGGCCACGCGCTCGGGCACATTGGGCGGGGTATTGCCCACGCGCGAGGCACCGCCCGCCTCCACCAGCGAATCAAAGCGCGCGTCGAGCGCCGCCACATTGCCCGACAGGGTGAGCTGCTTGGTAGCGCGCCAGGCAGCTGAAAGCTCCACCCCGCGCGAGGACTGGCTGCCGTTGTTCACCGTGAGGTTGGCATTGTTGGCGTCGCGCGAGAGCACGTTGTCGAGGCTGATGTGGTAGGCCGCGGCCGTCCATTCCACCTCGCCCGCACTCTGCTTGAAGCCCACTTCGAACTGCTTGCCCCTGGATTGCGGGAAGGCCGCATTGCCGGCGGATAGCAGAAACAGCGAGCCCACGGGGATGGTGGCATTGGTGTACTGCGCGTAGACCGATGAGGCCGCCGACAGGTCGTAGACCGTACCCAGCCGCACCGAGTTGGACGCGTACTTCGTGCCGAAGGCGCTGAACGTGCCCAGGTTGAGGTCGGTGACACTGCGGTCCACGTCCACGCGGTCATGGCGCAGGCCACCGACCAGGGTCCAGGCCTTCGTCAGCTTGAGCGAATCCTCCGCAAAGAGCGAGGTGCTGCGCACGTCCGACGTGAAGTTGGTGCGGTTGCCGCCGCCGGCCATCAGGGCCGGATCGTCGTTGTAGTAGCCGGTGCTGGCGCCCAGCAGGGGCACCTGCAAGGCGGCATTGGTGCTGGCCGAGCCGTTGGAGAAGCGGCGTGTGTTGTCGAAGTCGGTCTTGCTCACCTCGCCACCCAGTACCAGCTTGTGGGCCATGCCCGCCAGCCGGCCTTCGTGTGAGGCGTCGAGCCGGTTGGCCAGGTAGTGCTGGTCGTGCGCGATCTGGGTCTGGTCGCGCGTGATGGAGCCCGGCGCGCTGAAGACGGCGCTTTCGGAGTTGCGCCACAGGCGGTCCACCTGGTTGGCCGTGAATTCGTTGCGCAGCGTCCATTCGGGTGTCACCCGGCTGGTGATGCGGGCGCGCAGCCAGTACGCCTCGGACTGGTTCCGGTCGTCCAGGATGTTGTAGTTGTTCTGCGCGATACGCCGGTCGATCACCCGGCCATCGGGCGTGCTGACCACGCTGGTCGGCTGGGTGGACAGGCTGCCCGGGATCAGCGGCGTGCCCCAGTAGGCATGGCCTTCGTCGCGCGAGTAGTCGAACGACAGGTCCAGCCGGGTGGCACGCGCCACGTCGAACGACAGACCCGTGGTCAGGTGTTCCAGTTGTTCGCTGTTGCGCGCGATGGTGCCCACGCGCGTGTCATTGCGGCTGTAGTCGAGCCGGTAGGCGCCGGTTTCGCCCACGGCACCGCCCAGCCCCACCGCGGCGCGCGTGGAGCCATAGCTGCCGTAGGACAGCAGGGCTTCTCGCCCGGGGTTGTTGCGGTCGGGCCGCTTGGTCTGGAAGTTGACGATGCCGCCGATGGCGCTGTCGCCCTGCAGCACCGAGGCCGGGCCCTTGAGCACCTCGATGCGCTCGTAGTTCCAGGTGTCTTCCACCCGGTTGGTCACGCCCGCGCCCGACATGCGCACGCCGTCGTACAGGTAGAGCACATTGGTGAAGCCGCGCAGTGACAGCGTGGTGGGCGACGATGGCGGCCCACCGCCGGCCATGCCGGCAGTGCTGCGCAGCGCCTCGCTCAGGGTGCGGGCGCCGCGCTCCTGCATCAGGTCCTGCGAGAGGATTTCCACCGAGGCCGGCGTTTCGCGCAGCGTGAGGCCCAGGCGCGAGGCGCTGCTGCTCTTGTTGTCCAGTTGCAGGCTGTCGCGGTCTTGCCCTGTGCGGATGTCGACGGAGGGCAGCTCGGCCTCGACCGTCTGGGCCAGCCCGCCCTGCAGGGCGGCCGCGGCGGCCAGCGCCACGGCGCTGCGCTTGAATGGTGTCATGGTGTTGTCTTTCTGGGGTTTGGAAAAATGGGGAGCCGGGTCAGACCACCCGGTAGCGGCGCAGCCGCCAGCCGGCCAGGCCCAGCAGCACCAGCGTGGGCAGCAGCAGTTGCAGCACGGCCCGCGCGGCCTGGGCCTGCACAGCGCCCTGCCCCTCCTCGTGCCAGCGGAAGGCGGGGATGCGTGCGAAGTCGGCCTCGGCCAGGGCCAGCCCACCGTCGATGCGGGGGTAGAAGAAGTCCTTCCAGGCCTGGTGGTAGCTGGCAACCTGCGCCAGGAACCAGGCGTTGCGGCTGTGCCCGGTGCCGGCCAGCGCGGTGATGCCTTCGTAGGCCACCGCAGCGGGCGAGATGGCGGACCAGCGCACCACCAGTGCCTGCTGGCGCGCCTGCTGCGCGTCGAAGCGCTCCAGCTCGGGCCGCAGGGTCTCGTCCACCTGGCGCTGTATGCGGTAGTTGGCCATGGCGCGGCCGCTCATGGCCAGGCGGCCGTCCCGGGGCACCAGTGTCTCCGGCTGGTCCACATGCGTGTAGTCGGTGGCCAGCAAGGCGGCGTTGTGCGACATGGCCTGGGCCGTGACCACCCGGGTGCGGGCCGCCAGCTCGGCGCGCGAGGGGGCCGGGCTGGCCTGGGTCACGGCGATGTTGAGCAGCACCGGCGCGACCAGCACCAGCACCACCCAGCCGATGACCAGCACCATGGCATTGGTGGCCGACGCCCAACCGAAGGCGTTGACCGCCACCACCGCCGTGAACCAGAACAGCGCATAGGCGCCCACCACCAGCGCCCACCAGAGCGTGGCGCCGGGCGCGGCCAGGGCCTGGGGCCGGGCGATGAGCAGCACCGCCAGCGGCACCAGCACCGCGGCCCCGAGCAGCACGGCCGCGCGCACGGCGATCTTGGCCGCCACCAGCGTGGGCAGCGCCAGCGGCTGCGACAGCAGCAGGCGCAGCGTGCCGTCTTCGCGCTCGCCCGACAGCAGGTTGTAGCTGAGCGCGAAGATCAGCAGCGGCAGCAGGTAGACCACGACGAAGGCCAGGTCGAAATGCCCGCTCTGCAGATGCCAGGGGTTTTCGATGTCGTTGTTGTGCAGGAAGTTGACCTTGCTCTGGTGCGTGACCTTGAACTGCGCGGGAAACAGGTCGGTCTGCCCCAGGGCCACGGGCGCCAGCGGCGCACTGGGCATCACCGCATGGTGCGCGCCCAGGCCGCCCGCCATGTTGGCGGGGTTGGCCGGGTTGCCGAAGGGCGTGGGCACCTCGGTGCCGGCCATGATGCGGCCCAGTTGCGCCCGCTGGCTGGCGCGCGCCTGGCCATCGGCCGCCACCAGGGCGGCTTGGGCTTGGTCGCGCTGGCGCGTTTGCAGCATGCCGTTGAACAGCGCATAGCCCACGAGCAGCAGGAACAGGCCGCCGACCAGCCACAGGCTGCGGTCGCGTGCCAGCAGGCGCAGTTCCTGCCGGGCGACGAGAAGAAAACGGGGGGATGGGTTCACAGCCAGCTCCTATATCGCCCGCTGCCGTGCGACGGCAATCCAGGCAAAAGCCACGGCCAGCGCCAGGCTGGCGCACAGCACCAGCGCGCTGGCCCCGCCCCGGGCCAGGGCCCAGACGGCGCTGGGCGCGTGGTAATCGAAAGCCGGCACCCGCGCCCAGAGCGCGGGGCTGGCCTGGTAGGCGAAGTGCTGGTGGCCCAGCGGGTCGGCGTGGTCTACCAGGTCCTGGCTCACGATGTCCTGGATCAGGCGGCGGTGGCGCTCGGCCGCGGTGGTGAAGTCGCGGTGGTGCGCGAAGTCCGTGCCGGCCATGGTGCTCGAAAAGCTGCGCACGGCCAGCAGCGGCAGCAGCAGGCCGCCGGCTTCCTGCACGGCCTGCTGCTGCTCCCAGGTGTCCCACAACCGGCCGAAGTGGCGGTCGTATACGGCGTAGCTGGCCTGGTCGTCGAGCTTGAGGGCAATGCCCCATTTATTCAGCGGCACGTCCTTGCTCCAGCGTTCGGTGGTGCCGAAGGCCTGCATCCAGGTGCGGTCGGACGTGGCCTTGAGGTCGGCCGCGAGCGCCTGGTTGAACTCGAGCCGCGTCGGACTGGGAAAGATGGCGCGCGAGAGCTCGGACAGCACGCGCGGCGCCACCACGGCATTGGCGATCCACAGCGCCAGCAGCACGGTGATGGCCACGCGCGAGCTGCGCGAGGCGGCCGACACCGCGAGCGTGAGGAACACGAAGACACCCAGGTACAGCGCATAACCCAGCGCCAGCCCGGCAAAGCGCAGCAGGGCATCCAGGCGTTCACCGCTGCCCGCGGACAGGGCTACGGCCGCCGCGGCGATCAGCGCGGCCGGCACCAGCAGCACCGCCAGCGCCATGGCCAGCGCCAAGGCCTTGCCCCACAGCAGGCGCAGCGGCGGCACGCCCAGGCTCAGGGTCTGGCGCAGCATGCCTTGCTCGCGTTCGCCCGCAAAGGCATTGAAGCCCAGCACCACCACCAGCAGCGGCCCCAGCACCTGCAGGATCCAGCCCACCGAGAGGTCGCCAAAGCGCTGCAGCCCGGTGGCGTCCTGCGCGGGGCGGAATTTCACCTCGCTCTGCCGGTGCGCCTGCAGCCACACGGTGCTGCCGATGTAGGGGTTGATGCCCGGGTCGACCAGGGCCAGCGCCGCATCGGGCTTGAAGGCATGCATGCCCTGGTGCGCCGCGTCGTGCGGGTGGCGGGCGCCCTGGGCCAGCCAGTCCTTGTAGTCGGAGCTTTGCGCGGCGGCCTGCTCGGCGCGGGCCTCGCGCTGGTGGCTTGCGCCCACGGCCAGGGCCGTGAGCAGCAGCAGGGCGACCAGACCGCCGGCCCAGTACAGGCGGCCGTCGCGCAAGCGCTCGCGCAGGTCCTTGAAGGCGATGCGCCAGATCATTCTGTGCCCCGCATGTGCTGCAGGTACAGGGCCTGCAGGTCGGTGTCGTTGATCTGCGCGGCGTCGAGGTTCTCCACCAGGCGCCCCTGCTTCATGATGCCGATGCGCGTGGCCGTCTGCCTGGCGTGGAACAGGTCGTGCGTGGTCGCGAGGATGGCCACGCCCGCTTCGCTCGCCTGCTGCAGCAGGCCGGTGAAATCGGCGGCGGCATGCGGGTCCAGGCCCGAGGTGGGCTCGTCCAGCAGCAGGGCCTTGGCCTCCTTGGCCAGCGCCACGGCGATCCAGATCTTCTGGCGCATGCCCTTGGAGTACGCAGCCACGCGCTTGTCGGCAGCGCTTGCGTCCAGCCCCACCTGGGCCATCAGCTCCAGCAGGCGCGCGCGCGGCGGCGCCTCGCCCAGCGCCAGCGCGGCGAAGTAGCGCAGGTTCTCCAGCCCCGTCAGCGTGCCATAGAGGTTGACCTGCTCGGGGATGTAGGCCAGGTAGTGCTTGGTGGCCACGGGTTCGCGCGTGACGTCCACCCCGTGCACCAGGGCCTGGCCGCCATCGGGGGCGATGAAGTTCAGGAACAGGTTGACCGTGGTGGTCTTGCCCGCGCCGTTGGCGCCCAGCAGGCAGTAGATCTCGCCGGGGCGGATGCACAGGTCGAGCGGGTGCAGGGCGATCTGGTCGCCGTAGCGTTTGGTGAGGCCTATGGCTTCGAGCACAGGGGGTCCTTCCATCGGAGATGGCGGTCTGGGGGAATCGGGGTGGCTGGCGCCGGGGGCGGTGCCGCTGGCAGGACCCGGGCGATCCCGTCAGTTCGGGCTCAGCCTGGCGCCGCAAGTCGTAAATGATAATGCGTTATCAATATCAATTGCAACAGGTGCAAGAAATTACGCTCGGGGTGCGGGCCGGAGTACGTGCCCGATAATGGGTTCTCAACAACAGCCCCACGGCACCCCCAACTTCATGGAACGATCGACCCGGCAGCGCGCCGCCATCCTGGCGGCGATCGCAGACGCCCAGCGCCCCCTCACGCCGCAGGAGGTGCTGGAGAGCGCGCGCGAAACCGTGCAGGGCCTGGGCATGGCCACGGTCTACCGCAACATCAAGGCCTTGCTCGAGGATGGATCGCTGCAGGCCGTGCAGCTACCCGGTGAAAGCCCGCGCTACGAGCCGGCCGAGCACGAGCATGGGCACCACCACCACCATTTCCAGTGCACAGTGTGCTCACGCGTGTTCGACGTGCACGACTGCCCGGGCGACCTGGCCGGCATGGCGCCCAAGGGTTTCACGGTGGAGCGGCACGAGCTGACGCTGTATGGCCGCTGCGCGGACTGTGCAAAGGTGGCGCCGCCGAAGGCCGGGAGCAAGCCCCCTGTGGCCACCAGAAAAGCTGGCTAGGCAGAGTCCCCTCGGGCCGCTTGGGAGCATCCCGCGGGGCCAGGTCCATTGGCCCATCCATTGCCGTGGCAAGATTCGACGTCACAGTCAGAGTCACTGGAGGGTCCCCCATGTTGATCAATTGCGTTGCCTACGAAAACGGTTCCAAAGTGGCCGATATCCCTGTTGCCGACATCAGCGAGTACATCGCCAGGCCCGGGTGCTTCGTGTGGGTTGCGCTGGCCGATGCGACGCCCGAGGAACTGGCCGAGATGCGCGAGGAGTTCGGCCTCCATGAACTGGCCGTCGAGGATGCACACCACGGCCACCAGCGCCCCAAGGTCGAAGAGTACGGCGCATCCCTCTTCGTCGTGATGCATTTGCTGGAGCCCGAACCCGGCAGGCCAGGCCATTTCAACGAGGGCGAGGTCGATGTCTTTGTCGGCCCGAACTACGTGCTGTCGGTTCGCAACCGCAGCAAGCAGGGTTTTCTGGGCGTGCGGGACCGCTGCGAGAGGGAGCCCGACCTGCTGCGCCACGGCTCGGGCTTTGTTCTGTATGCGCTCATGGATGCGGTGGTCGATCGCTACTTTCCCATCATCCACGCCCTGGAGCTGGAACTGGAGAAGATCGAGCACCAGATCTTCACCCAGAAGGCCGCCCGCGACAGCATCGAGCAGCTGTACAACCTCAAGCAACGCGTCATGCTCCTCAAACACGCGGTTTCGCCGCTCGTGGAAGGGGTGGGCAAGCTGCACGGTGGGCGCGTACCCCAGATCTGCATGGGGTCGCAGGAGTACTTTCGGGACGTCGTGGACCACCTCGTGCGCATCAACGGCTTGATCGACGGCATGCGCGACACCATCGGAACGGCCATCCAGGTGAACCTGTCCATGGTGACCATCGAAGACAACGAGATCACCAAGCGCCTGGCGTCCTGGGCCGGTATTTTCGCGATCTGCACGGCCTTTGTGGGCATTTGGGGCATGAACTTCGAGCACATGCCGGAGCTCAAGTGGCGCTATGGTTATCCGGCCGCGTTGCTGCTCATCTTCAGCGTCTGCTCCTATGTCTATTATCGATTTCGCAAGGCCGGGTGGCTCTAGCCATCCTTGCTGGCGTACAGGGTCACCACGCAGGCCCCGCCCAGCCCCAGGTTGTGCTGCAGCGCCGTGCGCGCCCCGGGAACCTGCCGCTCCTGCGCGCTGCCGCGCAGCTGGTGCGTGAGCTCGTAGCATTGGGCCAGGCCCGTGGCGCCCAGCGGGTGGCCCTTGGACAGCAACCCGCCCGAGGGGTTGGTGACCACCTGGCCGCCGTAGGTGTTGTCGCCCGCATCGATGAAGGCCGCGGCCCCGCCCGGCGGGCACAGGCCCAGGGCCTCGTAGCTGATGAGTTCGTTCTGGGCGAAGCAGTCGTGCAGCTCCACCACGTCCAGATCCTGGGGGCCGATGCCGGCCTGCTCGTAGACCTTGCGCGCGGCCTCCTGCGTCATGCCGTAGCCCACCAGGCGCATCATGTCGTGGCTGTCGAAGGTGTCGGGCCGGTCCGTGGTCATGGCCTGGGCGGCGATGAACACATCGGTGCGCAGGCCCTTCTTTTTGGCAAAGGCCTCGGAGACCAGCACCGCTGCCGCCGCGCCGCAGGTCGGCGGGCAGGCCATGAGCCGGGTGAGCACGCCGGGCCAGAGCATGGGGGCGTCCATCACGTCCTGCACCGACAGCTCCTTGCGCAGCAGGGCCAGCGGGTTGCGCGCCGCATGCCGGCTTGCCTTGGCGCGCACCTGGGCGAAGGATTCGAGCGGTGTGCCGTACTGGCGCATGTGGCTCTGCCCGGCGCCGCCAAAGTAGCGCAGCGCCAGCGGCAGATCGGGCACACCGGCCAGGGCCTCGGCCTCGCGGTCGAAGTCCTCGAAGGGGCTGGGCCGGTCGTTGAACACGGTGCCGATGGCGCCCGGGTTCATCTGCTCAAAGCCCAGGGCCAGCACGCAGTCGGCCGCGCCGCTCTCGACCGCCTGGCGCGCCAGGAACAGCGCCGTGGAGCCGGTCGAGCAGTTGTTGTTGACGTTGAAGACCGGTATGCCCGTCATCCCCAGGCCGTAGACAGCCTTCTGCCCGCTGGTGGAATCGCCATAGACATAGCCCGCGTACGCCTGTTCGATGGCGCCGTAGGCGATGCCTGCGTCTTCCAGCGCCTGCCGGCCAGCCTGCGCGGCCATCACCGGGTAGGGTTCGCTGGCGCCGGGTTTGGCGAAGGGCACCATGCCCACGCCTGCGATGAATGCCTTGTGTGACATGGATGGTTTTCTTTCTCAGCGCGCCAGCACGGTGGCACGGATGTCCTTCTTGAGCACCTTGCCCACCTTGGAGCGCGGCAGGTCGGGCCAGATCTCCACCTGCTTGGGCGCCTTGACGCTGCCGATGCGCGCCTTGGTGAAGGCGATCACCTCCTCGGGCTGCACCGTGCGGCCCGGCCGCAGCTGTAGCACGGCCACCACCCGCTCGCCCCATTTGTCGTCGGGCAGGCCGATCACGGCGCCGTCCTGCACGTCGGGGTGCTGCATCAGCGCCTGCTCGACCTCGACCGAGTAGACATTGAAGCCGCCGGTGATGATCATGTCCTTGGCGCGGTCCACAATGAAAAGGTAGCCATCGGCATCCACCCGGCCGATGTCGCCCGTGTGGTGCCAGCCGCCCTGCCCGGCCTCGGCCGTGGCCTCGGGATTTTGGTAGTAACCCATCATCACCAGCGAGCTGCGCACCACGATCTCGCCGGTCTCGCCGCGCGGCAGCAGCAGGCCTTCGCTGTCCATGGTGGCCACCTGCACCAGCGGGCCGGGCCGGCCGGCGCTCGCCAGGCGCTCGCGCGCCACCGAGCCGTCGGCGTGGAAATGCTCGCGCGGAGACATCATGGAGATCATCATCGGCGCCTCGGTCTGCCCGAAGAGCTGGGCCATCACCGGGCCTATGGCCGTGAGCGCCTCTTCGAGCCGTGCCGCCGAAATCGGCGCCGCGCCGTACCAGAAGCACTGCAGCGAATCGAGCCGGGTGCTGGCCAGCTTCTCGTGCTGCAGCAGCATGTAGATCAGCGTGGGCGGCAGGAAGGTGTGAGTCACCCCGTGCCGCTCCACCAACGCCAGGAACTCGCCCAGGTCGGGCTTGGGCATGATGACGATGCGGCCGCCCAGCGCCATCACCGGCAGGCAGAGCACGCCCGCGGCATGGGTGAGCGGCGCGAGGGCCAGGTACACCGGCCGGCCGTCGAAGGGGTAGCCCATGAGCGTGAGGGCGGACATGGTCTCCAGGTTGCGGCCCGAAAGCATCACGCCCTTGGGCTGGCCCGTGGTGCCGCCGGTGCCGGCGATCATGGCCAGGTCGTCCACGGTGGCAATGTCCACGGGGTCGTCGTTCACCCCCTCCACCCACTGCGGCCACGACGGCGCCCAGCCCAGGGCCGCATCCAGGCAGACCAACTGGCGCACCTTGGGCAGCTCTGCGCGCATCTGCTCCACCATGGGCGCGTAGGCGCTGTGGAAGATCAGGCAGCTGCAGTCGAAGGCGTCGAGCACGTAGCGGTTTTCCGCTGCCTCGTTGCGCGGGTTCACGGGGCACCAGACGGCGCCGGCGCGCGAGATGCCGAACACGCAGGCAAAGGCCAGCGCATCGTTGCTGGAGAGCACGGCCACCTTGTCGCCGGGCGCAATGCCCGAGCGCTGCAGTGCCCGCGCCACGCGGTGGCTGGTGCGTTGCACCTGGCCGTACGAGAGGTCGGCCGTGCCCATGGTCAGGCACGGCGCGTCCTCGCCCAGCATGGCCCCCTTGTCGAGGTAGTCGATCAGGCGCATGGGGGGCGCCTGATCAGTGCTGCACCGTGAGCACGGGCGGCTGCACCAGGCCGAAGCTGCGCAGCACGCCCAGCAGCTCGTGGTGGCCGAAGGCCTGGCAGCCCGAGGCAAAGCCCACGCGGCGCGGTGCATGCTGCAGCAGATAGGCCGCGGCATAGGCCTGCATCAGCCCGGTCTGCTTGTAGTTGCAGTTGCCGTAGATGACGCAGTGCGCGCGCCCCAGCGGGCCCGAGGCATGCACCGAGTCCACCGACTTGTTGATGCGCGGGTTCTCGCGCGGCGGCATGCTGCCCATCACGCTGGCGGCCGTCTGCGCCAGGGCGGCGTAGCGGTCTTCCTCGTTCATGCCCTCGGTGGCCTTGAGCGCGGCGGCCACGATCTGCGGCACGCCCAGCATCAGCGGCTTGTTGAACACGCCACCCAGCACCTTGACGTTGGCCACCCGCGGGTCCTTCTTGAACCACACGGGGTGCGAGGTGCCGCCCCAGGGCAGTGCCAGCGCCGTCTCGTGCTGGCCGGGGATGGCCAGGCTGTACAGGCCGGCGTCGGGCTGCCATTCGACGTACTGGTTCTGCTCCAGGAAGTAGGCCTTGGAGGTGGCAGCGTTGACCAAAATGGTCTGGGTGGAGGCCACCGTCGGGCTGCCGCCCCAGAAGACCGCGATGTCCAGGGTATCGAGCCCCGGCGTCTCCAGGCACAGCTGGGCGGCGATTTCGCCCGTGGTGTACATCTGCGCCAGGCCGGGCGAGAGCAGCAGGCCGGCGGCGGCGAAGCGTGCGCCGTACTCGGCCTCCAGGGTGATCAGCCAGTCCTGCTCGCCCGTGGTGTCGGTGTAGTGGCACTTCGTGGCCAGGCAGGCCTGCACCACCTCGTGGCCGAACTTGGCGAAGGGACCCACGGTGTTGAGCACCACGCTGGCGCCGTCGAACAGCGCGCTGAGCGCCTCCACCGTGTGCGCCACCTCCACCACCTCGTAGCTGGCGGTTTCGATGCCGGGCACGTGCGATTTCATCGCATCGTCGAGTTTTTCCTTGCTGCGGCCGGCCGCGATGAAGGGGATGTTGTACTCGCGCAGGTACTCGCAGACCAGCCGGCCGGTGTAGCCGGAGGCGCCGTAGACCACGACGGGTTTCTTGCTGCTTTTGCTCATGTTCTTGTCTCCTGGTGTGCCGCTCACATGCCCATGCCGCCATCGACCGGCAGGCCCGCGCCGGTGATGAAGCGCGAGGCGTCGGAGCACAGGAAGACCACGGCGTCGGCCATGTCGGCCACCTCGCCCAGGCGGCCCGCGGGCGTCTGCTCGATGATGGCGCCCACGGCGGCCTCGGGCGATGGGAACAAGCCGGCGGCCACCACGTCGGCGGCGAGCTTCATGCCCATCTCGGTGGGCACCAGGCCCGGGTAGATGCAGTTCACGCGCACGCCGAAGCCGAGCTTGCCCGACTCCATGGCCGCCACGCGGGTGAGCCGGTCCACGGCCGACTTGGTGGCCGAGTAGCCCGCGATCGCCGGGAAGGCGATGGTGGCCGCCACCGAGGCGATGTTGACCACCGCCCCGCCCTTGCCCGCACTGCCGCCCGGGCGCATGGCGCGGAAGGCGTGCTTGAGGCCCAGGGCCGTGCCCACGATGTTCACGTCGAGCATGCGGCGCAGCGATTCGGCCTCGATCTCGGACACCAGGGCCGTGACCTCGATGCCGGCGTTGTTGATGAGGATGTCGAAGCCGCCCAGGGTCTCCTCTGTGGCCTGCACGGCGGTGGCCCAGTCGGCCTCCTGCGTCACGTCGAGCTTGACGAAGCCGGCCTTGGCGCCGCCGGTCACCGGCAGCTTGCCCGCCGTCTCCTGGCCCAGCGACGTGAGCACGTCACCAACCATCACCGATGCGCCCGCGGCCGCCAGTGCCTGGGCCATGCCTTCACCGAGGCCGCGCGCGCCACCGGTGACCAGGGCCTTGCGGCCGGTCAAATCGAACTTCGCCATGTCTTGTCTCCTGGTTTTGGGATCGTTGGCCCCCCGCGTTTTTGCAGGGAGCGAAATCGATTCTGGAAATGTGTTGGACAAGTGTCAAGACTTTTTCTTGACACTTGTCATAAATTCAATCGACCCGGCGCTGCCCATGCATGAAAAGACATGGGCGCCCTCTCCGCCTCTGCCTACAATGGCGCGATGGAAAGAGCACCCCGCCGTGACAAATACGCCGAACGCCGCGCCGAACTGGGCGAGGCCGCGCTACAGACCCTGGCCGAACTGGGCTATGCGCGCACCAGCCTGCGTGAGATCGCGCAGAACTCGGCCTTCTCGCACGGTGTGCTGCACTACTACTTCACCGACAAGCTCGACCTGATCCTGTGCAGCGTGCGCCAGTACAAGGCGCGCTGCGTCACGCGCTACGACGAGGTGACCGAGCAATCCACCTCGTTTGCGCAGCTGGTGGACGGCTTTGTGGGGGTGCTGGGCGAGACCGTGCGCACCGAGGCGCCCATGCACCGGCTTTGGTATGACATCCGCTCGCAGTCGCTGTTCGAGGAGGCCTTGCGTGCCGACGTGGAGGCCATCGACAAAAGCCTGGCCAACATGGTCTGGCGCGTGCTCACGCGCATGGCCGAGCTGGCCGGCAGCCCTGTGCGGGCCCCCATCGACCTGACCTACGCCATGTTCGACGGCGTCTTCCAGCAATGCCTGCTGCGCCACATGGCGGGCGATGCCAAGGCCATTGCCACCATGCAGGGCCATGTGCGCCTGCTGGTGGAGCAGTTGATCGCCGCGCCGGCTGCGGCGGCGGCCCTTCCTGCCAGGGCGCCGCGCAAGCGCAAGCCGGCAGAGCAGGCTGCGTAGCAAGCTGCCCTGTACCGTCTTTCATGCAAGCCGTTCTGTTATGCAGAACGGCTTTTTTATTTGCTGTGTGGCGCTTGACCTGGTGGCGGAACCTTTCCATACTTTCATGAGACAGATTAATGTTCTTTCCTATAGAACATTCTGAAATCAGGAGATTCCATGCCCCAAGCACCCGATGTGCTGATCAGCGAGGTCGGCCCGCGCGACGGCCTGCAGTCCGTGAAGGCCACCATGCCCACGGCCGACAAACTGCGCTGGATCGACGCGCTCTACGCCGCTGGCGTGCGCGAGATCGAGGTCGCTTCCTTCGTGCCCGCCCGCCTGCTGCCGCAGATGGCCGATGCGGCCGAGGTCGTGCGCCACGCCGTCACCCTGCCCGGCCTCACGGTCATGGCCCTGGTGCCCAACCGCAAGGGCGCCCAGGCGGCGCTCGAAGCCGGGGCGCACAAGCTGACCATGCCCGTGTCGGCCAGCGCTGCGCATTCGCTGGCCAATGTGCGCAAGACGCGCGAGGAGATGGTCGAGGAGGTGCGCGCCATATCCGACCTGCGCCGCGACATCGCGCCGCACGTGAAGCTGGAGGCTGGCATCTCCACCGCCTTTGGCTGCACCTTGCAGGGCCTGGTGCCCGAGGACGAGGTGATCTGGCTGGCTGCGCAGTGCGTGGAGGCCGGGGCCGACGAGTCGGGCCTGTCCGACACCGTGGGCTATGCCAACCCGGCCCAGGTGCGCCGGCTGTTCAAGCGCCTGCGCGCCGAGTTGGGCGACAAGGCCGGCGCCGCCCACATGCACAACACGCGCGGCCTGGGCCTGGCCAACTGCCTGGCGGCGTACGAGGAAGGTGTGCGCACCTTCGATGCCTCGTTGGGCGGCCTGGGTGGCTGCCCCTATGCGCCGGGCGCCTCGGGCAATGTGGTCACGGAGGACCTGGTCTTCATGTTCGAAGCCAGCGGCATCGCCACCGGCATCGACCTGCAGCGGCTGATGGAGGCCCGCGCCCCGCTGGTGGCCGGCCTGCCGGGCGAGCCCGTCTACGGCATGACGCCCGAGGCCGGCCTGCCCAAGGGCTTTGTGCAAGGGGGCAGCCATGTCTGACATGCCCAGGAACGATCACCCCCTGCCCTACGCCGGTATCCGCGTGGTGGAGTTCACCCACATGGTCATGGGGCCCACCTGCGGCATGGTGCTGGCCGACCTGGGGGCCGAGGTCATCAAGGTCGAGCCCATCGAGGGCGACGCCACACGCCACCTGCTGGGCTCGGGTGCGGGTTTCTTCCCCACCTTCAACCGCAACAAGAAAAGCATCGCGCTCGACCTGAAGAAGCCCGAGGGCATCCAGGCCGCGCTGCGCCTGATCGCCACGGCCGACATCGTGAGCGAGAACTTCAAGCCCGGCACCATGGCCAAGCTGGGGCTGGACTACGCCTCGCTCAAGAAGCTCAACCCGCGCCTCATCTACGTGAGCCACAAGGGCTTTCTGCCCGGCCCCTATGAGCAGCGCACCGCCCTGGACGAGGTGGTGCAGATGATGGGCGGCCTGGCCTACATGACCGGGCGCCCGGGCGACCCGCTGCGCGCGGGCACCAGCGTCAACGACATCATGGGCGGCATGTTCGGTGCCATCGGCGCCATGGCCGCGCTGCGCCAGCGCGAGCTGACCGGCGAAGGGGCGGAGGTGCAGTCCGCACTGTTCGAGAACAACGTCTTCCTGGTGGCGCAGCACATGATGCAGTTCGCCAGCACCGGCAAGGCGGCCAACCCCATGCCCAGCCGCATCTCGGCCTGGGCCATCTACGACGTGTTCACGGTGAAGGATGGCGAGCAGATCTTCCTGGCCGCCGTGAGCGACAAGCAGTGGGCCATCTTCTGCGAGGCCCTGGGCCTCTCGGACCTGCTGGCCGACCCGCGCCTCAAGACGAACAACGACCGTGTGCAGGCGCGCGAGTGGATGATGCCGCAGCTGCGCTCGCACCTGGCCGGGCGCAGCGCGGCGGAGCTCGCGGCCATCTTCGAGGCCAATGAGCTGCCCTTCGCGCCCATCACCAAGCCGCAGGAGCTGTTCGAGGACCGGCACCTCAACGAAAGCGGGGGCCTGGCGCCCATCCGCCTGAACAACGGCACCGAGTCCAAGGTGCCGCTGTTGCCCCTGACCATCGGCGGCACACGCCCTGGCGTACGCCTGCAGCCGCCGGGCCCGGGCGAACACACGGACGCGCTGCTGCGCGAGCTGGGCTATACGGACGCCGATGTGGCGGCCCTGCGTGCCCAGGGCGCCGTCGCCGGCGGCTGACGACCCGATCCCCTGCCTCTCCAGCCGGCCGCCAGGCGGCCTGGCTGGGCGCCGCCGTGCGCCATTCCCTGCCTGGGCCCCATTTCAACCACACCAAGGAGACACACCATGCGTTCCACCAACCTTACCCGCCCCCTGGCGGCCGCGCTGGCACTGATCGCCAGCAGCGCCATCGCCCAGACCACCACCACCTGGCCCGACAAGCCGGTGCGCCTGGTCGTGCCCTACTCCCCCTCGGGCACCACCGACTATGCGGCGCGCCAGATCGCCCAGAAGCTCACCGAGCAGACCGGCAAGTCCTTCTACGTGGAGAACAAGGTGGGCGCCAGCGGCACCATCGGCTCCGACCTGGTGGCCAAGGCCGCGCCCGATGGCAGCACCTTCCTGATCAATGACACCACCTATGCCATGCTGCCGCACCTGTTCAAGAAGCTGCCCTGGGACCACGCCACCGGCCTGGTGCCGGTGACGCGCATCGTCGACACGCCGCTGGTCGTGGTGGTGGGCGCCAATTCGCCGTACAAGACCATGCAGGAACTGCTCGACGCAGCCAGGAAGAACCCCGACAAGCTCACCTTCGGCTCGGGCGGCATGGGCAGCAGCTCGCACCTGGGCGGCGAGCTGCTGCGCCAGCACGGCAAGATCGCGCTGACCCATGTGCCCTACAAGGGCGCGGGCGAGGCCATGCTGGGCGTGATTTCGGGCCAGGTGGACCTGGTGGTGACGGCGGCGCCCACGGCCATCCCGCAGGTCAAGGGCGGCAAGGGCCGGGCGCTGCTGGTGACCTCGCCGCAGCGCCTGGCGGCCCTGCCCGATGCGCCGACCAGCGCGCAACTGGGCCTGCAGGGCTTCACGGCCACCAACTGGTTCGGCATTGCCGCGCCCAAGGGCACGCCCCAGGCCATCATCGACAAGATGCAGGCCGAGGTGAAGAAGGCCGTGGAATCGCCCGACCTGGCCAAGCGCTTTGCGGACCAGGGGGCGGATGTGGGCGCCATGGCGCCGGCCGACTTCCAGAAGTACGTGCGCAGCCAGACCGAAGATTGGGGCCGCGTCATCAAGGCCGCCGGCGTGCAGGCCGAATAATCCCCGTCCAAGGAGCAAACCCCGCCATGTGGAACCTGAGTTTTACCCCGCCCGAGGTGATCGAGGCGAGCGTGCTGACCCGCCTGCCCGACGCCATGCGCCAGCCGCGCCGCACCGAGTGGGTCGACGCCAACAAGCCCGGCCACACCATGGACAGCTTTCTCGAAGGCCCGGTGTTCGACGGCCAGGGCAACCTGTACGTGACCGACATCCCCTATGGCCGCATCTTTCGCATCACGCCCGGCGGCCAGTGGCAGCTGGTGGTGCAGTACGACGGCTGGCCCAACGGCCTGGCCCTGCACGCCGACGGCAGCCTGTGGATCGCCGACTACCGGCGCGGCATCCTGCGGCTGGACCCGGCCAGCGGCGAGCCGCCGACGCCGGTGCTGGCGCACCGCAACAGCGAGTCGTTCAAGGGGGTGAACGATCTGACCTTCGACGCCGCGGGCAACCTGTATTTCACCGACCAGGGGCAGACGGGCATGCACGACCCCACGGGCCGGGTCTACCGCTACACGCGTGGCGGCCGGCTTGATCTGCTGCTGGCCAACGCGCCCAGCCCCAACGGCCTGGCGCTCAGTGCCGATGGCGGTGCCCTCTTCGTGGCCGTGACGCGCGGCAACCAGGTGTGGCGCGCGCCGCTGCTGCCCGACGGCAGCATCTCCAAGATGGGGGCGCTGCAGACCTTCTTCGGCACCAGCGGGCCCGATGGCCTCGCGGCCACGGCCGATGGAGGGGTGGTCGTGGCCCATGCCAGCCTGGGCGGTGCCTTCGTGCTCAATGCGCGCGGCGAGGTGACCCACTTCGTGCGCAGCCCCGTGGGCGCCACGGTCACCAATATCGCCTTTCGGCCCGGAACCGCCGAGCTGGTGATGACGGAGTCGTCCAGCGGCAGTGTGCTGCGCGCCCTGCTCCCGGTGCCCGGTGTGGCGCTTGGAGGACATTTCTTGAGTGCATGAATCCGCGCCGGCTGTTATAACTCCCCCCAGAACCGGCCGCCAAGGCCGGCGAGGGGGAAACAGCATGACCGATGCGAGGAGGGCCAATGGCCCGTTGTCACGCCTGGCCGCAGGCGTTGTGGTGGCAGCGTGCGCCTTTTTGCCGGTGCAGGCGCAGCAGGCGCTCGACAAGCCCGCCGGGCCCGTGGTGCTGACCATCCAGGGCGGCGTGGGCCGCACCAACCAGGGTGACCGGGCCCAGTTCGACATGAAGATGCTCGAGGCGCTGCCCCAGAAGAGCTTCACCACCCAGACCCCCTGGTACCCCCAGCCCGTGAGCTTCACCGGCCCGCTGCTGCGCGACGTGCTGGCGGCGGCAGGTGCCAAGGGCAGCAAGATCACCGCGGTGGCGCTCAACGACTACAAGACCGAGATCCCCTTCGAGGACGCCACGCGCCACGAGGTGATCGTGGCCCGGCTCATGAACGACCGCCCCATGCCCGTGCGCGAGAAGGGGCCCCTCTTCATCGTCTACCCCTTCGATACCAAGGCCGAGTTGCGCACCGAGCTCTACTACAACCGGTCGGCCTGGCAGCTTCGCACCCTGCAGGTCAAGTGACGAGCCGGCGGGGTGTCCATGCTGCGCAGCAAGCACCTCCTGCCCCTGATCATCGCCAGCCTGGTGGTGGTCTATGTCTCCATCGCCACGGTCCAGTACCGCCAGTACCGCAGCGTTGAAGCGGTGATGCGCCGGGGCGACGTGAACGCCCTGTGGTCCTTCCTGCAGCTCAACGTGGAGTATGGGCGGCTCGACCATGCGCTGCACCAGTACGAGTTCGATCCCCAGAGCACTTCGCTGGAGGCGCTGCAGCTGCGCTACGACCTGTTCCTGAGCCGCTTCAGTGCCCTGGAGAGCGGCACCGCACGCACGCTGATGCAGCACGAGCCCATCTATGCGCGGGCCCTGGGCGAGTTGCAGGCCTTCGTGGAGGCAGGCGACAGCTACTTCGGGCAAAGCGTGGACGAGCGCACCGGCCAGGCCAACATGCGGCTGCTGCGTGAGCGCCTGGGCGAACTGCGCGAATCGGTGCAGGAGCTGGCCCTGCACGCCTCGCGCATCTCGGCCCTGCTGGGCGACCAGCGCAATGCCGAGGTGCAGCACCAGACCCTGCTGACCACCGGGCTCACGGCCTTCCAGGCGCTGCTTACCTTTTTGCTGGCCGTGGCCATGGCCCGGCAGTTCCTGAAGCGCGAAAAAGCCAAGTCGCTGGCCATGGCCGCGCAGGCGGAGCTGGTGGACGCGCTCAAGCGCAGCGAAGAGGTGCTCGAGGCCCGGGTGGTCGAGCGCACCGAAGAGCTGGAGCAGGCCAATGCCGCCTTGCGCGAGCACGAGGACGAGCTGGAGGTGGCCCGCGCCCGCGCCGAAGAGGCCTCGCAGATGAAGTCGGACTTTCTGGCCAACATGAGCCACGAGATCCGCACGCCCATGAACGCGGTGATCGGCATGAGCCACCTGGCCCTGACCACCGACCTCTCGCCGCGCCAGCGCGACTATGTGGAGAAGATCCAGCGTTCGGGCCAGCACCTTCTGGGCCTGATCAACGACATCCTCGACTTCTCCAAGATCGAGGCCGGCAAGCTCACGGTGGAGACCGTCGATTTCGGGCTGCGCAATGTGCTGGACAACGTGGCCAACCTGATCGGCGACAAATGCTCGGCCAAGGGGCTGGAGCTGATGTTCGATGTGGACCCTGCCCTGCCCGACGACCTGCGCGGCGACCCGCTGCGCCTGGGGCAGATTCTCGTGAACTACGGCAACAATGCCGTCAAGTTCACCGACACCGGTGAGATCGTGGTGCGCGTGACCGAGGTGGAGCGCGATGCCGCACTGGGCCTGCTGCTGCGTTTCGAGGTGCAGGACACGGGCATCGGCCTCACGCCCGAGCAGCAGTCGCGGCTGTTCCGCTCGTTCGAGCAGGCCGACACCTCCACCACGCGCAAGTACGGCGGCACCGGGCTGGGCCTGGCCATCTCCAAGAAGCTCGCGGGCCTGATGGGCGGCGATGTCGGTGTGGACAGCACGCCTGGCCAGGGCAGCTGCTTCTGGTTCACCGCCCGCGTGGGCCTGGGCACGCCTTCGGCGCGCCCGCTGCTGCCCGAGCCCGACCTGCGCGGGCGCCGCGTGCTCGTGGTGGACGACAGCGAGCAGGCGCGCCAGATCCTGACGGGCCTGCTGGCCAGCATGAGCTTTGCCGTGACCACGGCCGCCTCGGGCGAGCAGGCGATTGCCGCCGCGCGCGAGGCCGATGCGGCGGGCCTGCCCTGCGAGATCGCATTTCTGGACTGGCGCATGCCGGGCATGGACGGCTTTCAGACGGCCGCCCAGCTGGCCCTGCTGCCCCACCCTCCGGTACCGGTGATCGTCACCGCCCATGGCCGCGAAGAGGTGTTCCGCGCGCTGGAGCAGGCCGGCATCGCGCTGATGCTGACCAAGCCGGTCAGCCCCTCGCTGCTGTTCGACGCCGCCATCCGGGCGCTGGGCGGGGCGCAGGACACCGCCCTCGCGGATCGCACGGGCCCGCGCCGCGGCGGCAGCGCAGCCGACCTCGCGCCCATCCGCGGCGCCCGGGTGCTGCTGGTGGACGACAACGACCTCAACCAGCAGGTGGGGGCCGACCTGCTGGGCGATGCCGGGCTGGTGGTGGAGGTGGCCGAGAACGGCCAGGTGGCGCTCGACATGCTGGCGCAGGCGGCCTACGACATCGTGCTCATGGACATGCAGATGCCCGTGATGGATGGCCTCACGGCCACGCGCCACATCCGCGGCAACCCGGCCTGGGCCGAACTGCCCGTGCTGGCCATGACCGCCAACGCCATGGGCAGCGACCGCGACAGCTGCCTGGCGGCCGGCATGAATGGCCATGTGGCCAAGCCCATCGACCCCGACGAGCTGTTCGCCCAGCTGCTGCGCTGGGTGCCGGCACGCGCCGAGGCCCTGGATGGTCCGGCGGGCGCGGCAGTGCCCGCCCCGGCGGCGGGCGTGCTGCACGAGCCGCTCACGCACATCGATGGGCTCGACACGGCCGCCGGCCTGCGCCGCGTGCTGGGCAAGCCGGCCGCCTACGAGAGCCTGCTGCGCAAGTTCACGGCCGGCCAGGCCCAGGCCGTGCCAACCACCCAGGCCTTCCTGGCCGCGGGCCAGCGCGACGATGCCCTGCGCAGCATGCACACCCTGAAGGGCACGGCCGGCACCATTGGCGCCGCCGCCCTGGCCCAGCAGGCCGAAGCGGTGGAAAAGGCCATTGCAGACGGGGCGGGCGCTGCCGCGCTGGAGGCCCTGCTGGCGCCGCTCGACGCGGCCTGCCAGACCCTGGTGGCGGCCTTGCAAGGTGCTCTGCCGGCCGAGGAGGCCGCCAGCAGCGCCCAGGTGGCGGTGGACGAAGCCCAGGCGCAGCAACTGCTGGCGCGCCTGGATGCCCTGCTGGCCGACGACGACTCGGACGCCGTGGAGCTGTTCAAGGACTCCGCACCCACCCTCAAGGCCCTGCTGGGCCCGGTCTATGGCGAGATGAAGCGCGCCCTGGACAGCTACATCTTCACGGACGCACTGGCGCTGCTGCGTGCAGCACCCCAGCCCGGCCAAGCGATACCAGAAGGAGGACCCACGTCATGAACAATCCCACGGAAACCAGCGGCAGGTGCACGGTGCTGGTGGTGGACGATACGCCCGACAACCTGTCGCTGATGAGCGATCTGCTGCGCGCGGACTACAAGGTCAAGCTGGCCAACAGCGGCGAGCGGGCCCTGCAGATCGTGGCTGGCGATGCCAAGCCCGACCTGATCCTGCTGGACATCATGATGCCCGAGATGGACGGCTACGAGGTGCTGCGCCGCCTGCAGTTCAACCCCGACACCGAAGACATCCCGGTGATCTTCCTCACCGCCATGAGCGCCAAGGACGATGAGACGATCGGCCTGGAGCTGGGTGCGGTGGACTACATCACCAAGCCCGTCAACCCCGCCATCACCCTGGCGCGGGTGCGCAACCACCTGCTGCTCAAGCGTGCGCGCGACCTGCTGGCGCGCCAGAACCACTACCTCGAGGAAGAAGTGGCCAAGCGCACGCGCGAGGTGGTGGAACTGCAGGACGGCACCATCCGCGCCATGGCCTCGCTGGCCGAGACGCGCGACAACGAGACCGGCAACCACATCCGCCGCACCCAGCACTACGTGGAGGTGCTGGCGCGCAAGTTGCAGCACCACCCGCGCTTTGCCGACGAGCTCAGCGAGGCGGCGATCGAGCTGATCTTCAAGTCGGCGCCGCTGCACGACATCGGCAAGGTGGGCATCCCCGACCGCATCCTGCTCAAGCCCGGCAAGCTCACGCCCGAGGAGTTCGAGGTCATGAAGACCCACACCACGCTGGGGCGCGATGCCATCATTTCGGCAGAACGGGAGACCTCGCAGGCCAACCCCTTCTTCCGCTACGCCAAGGAGATTGCCTACAGCCACCAGGAGAAGTGGGACGGCTCGGGCTACCCCGAAGGGCTGGTGGGCAACACCATCCCCCTGTCCGCGCGGCTCATGGCCGTGGCCGACGTGTATGACGCACTGATCTCCGAACGCGTCTACAAGGCCGCGTTCACGCACGAGCAGGCCGTGGAGATCATCCGCGACGGCCGGGGCAGCCATTTCGACCCCGACATGGTGGACGCCTTTCTCGCACTGTCCGAGGAGTTCCGCTCCATCGCCCAGCGCTTTTCCGACGGCGCCCATGCCATGGCCGCCCAGGTGGACCGCATCGCCACCGACCTGCCCGCCGAACACATTGAACTGACCGCCGACGGCGCCAAGACCTGAACCCACCCATGCACCCTTCCAAGACCACCGTGCTGCTGGCCGAAGGCGCCAGCGCCATGCGCCAGGCCCTGGCCAGCCAACTGCAGAGCTTCGGTTTCGGCCAGGTGCTGCAGGCGCGCGATGGCGCGCGCGCCCTGCAGTTGCTGCGCGCCGAACCTGTGCACGTGGTGATTTGCGATTTGGACATGCAGGGCATGGACGGCCTCGCTGTGCTCGAAGCCATGCGCGCCGACCCGAAGCTGGCCGGCCTGCCCTTCATGCTGATGTCGGGCGGGCTGGACCGCGACTCGGCGGCCAGGGCCATCCGCCTGGGCATCGGCGATCTGCTGGTCAAGCCCTTCACGGTGCGCCGCCTCATCGAACGCATGCAGCGTGTGCTGCAGCGGCCCTCCCCCGCGGCGGCCCTGCCCGGGGGCAGCGCTCCGCCGGACCTGCCGCCCCTGGAACCCGTGCCCGAACCCGAGCGCGCCACCATCCTGGTGGTGGACGACACGCCCGAAAACCTGCAACTGCTGGCCGGCCTGTTCCGCGACCGCTTCAAGGTCAAGATCGCGCACAACGGCGAGAAGGCGCTGGCCATCTGCCAGTCCGACGCGCCGCCGGACCTGATCCTGCTCGACGTGATGATGCCCGGCATGGACGGCTTCGAGGTGGCGCGCCGCCTGCGCGAGCACCACGCCTCGGAATGCACGCCCATCATCTTCGTCACCGCGATGACGGATGACGCCTCACGCCACCAGGGCCTGAGCCTGGGCGCCATCGACTATGTCTTCAAACCCATCGACCCCGGGCTGCTCCAACTGCGCGTGAGCAACCTCATGGTCTATGTGGAGCACCGCAAGCAGCTGCAGAGGGATTTTGACCAGTTGCAGGAGAACAGCCGGCTGCAGGCGGAGGTGGAGCGCTTGCAGGCCGAGGTCAAAACCCTGCGGGGTGGGTGAATTGGGCAGGCCGGGGTTCAGCCCCGGCCTGGTGCAGGTTCAACTCAACTCCAGTTGGCCGCAATCACCGGGTTGAGCGCCGTCTGGTAGCTCGCACTCAGCGTCGTCTGCCCCGCAGGCGGTGGCGAGAAACCTGCCATCGCGTCCACCAAGGCCTGCACCTTGGTGTCCGTCAGCACCTTGCCATCGGCCCAGATCTGCTCGACGTGCTGGGCCATTCCCAGGTACCAGTCCTTGATGATGGCCTTGTCCGTGGTGCCGATCACGCTCACTTCCAGGTTGTTGCCCGACTTGACCAGCCACAGCTGGTCATGGCGGATGCTTGATCCCCACTGCAGCAGGTCATTGACGCCCCCCGTGCTGTCGTTCTCGACAATCGTGTCCTGGCCCGTGCCCGCTTCCATGAAGTAGGTGTCGCCACCCTTGCCCCCTGTCAGCGTGTCGTTGCCCGCAGCGCCGTTGATGACGTTGGCACCATCGTTGCCGGTCAGCTTGTTGGCTTTGGTGTTGCCCTTGAAGTTGTAGGCTGCCGTGCCGGTCACCGTGTAGTCCGTGTTGGCGCTGGGCATGGTGTAGGCATAGGTGTAGCTGCTGGGTGGCGGCACAGGCATTGCCAGCACGGCATCGATCTTGGCCTGGTCCCAGACATCGCCGTTGTCAAAGACGATCTGGTCGATCTTGCTGTTGGAAAGCACCCCGCTCGGCGAGGTGTCGGCCGCGAAGTAGTTGGACAAGGTCACCTGGTTGGCGGTGCCGCCACCCATGCGCACCTGCAGGTGGTTGCCCGAGCGCACCAGCTGGATCTGCGAAGGGGTAAATCCATGGATCAGCAGCTTGTCCACGGCTGTCTTGGCATCGATAGCATCCAGGGTGTCCTGGCCATCGCCCTGGCTGAACTCGAAGGTGTCATCGCCAGCACCGCCGTTGAGCGTGTCGTTGCCCAGGCCGCCGATCAGCGTATCCGCGCCTGCATGTCCCAGCAGGGAGTCGTTGCCTGCACCGCCTTCGAGCCGGTCGTTGCCGCCATTGCCTTGCAGCTGGTCGGTACCATCCAGGCCAGAGAGCGTGTCATTGCCGCCGCCGCCGCGCAGCGTGTCGTTGCCGGCGGTGCCGGTGAGCACCTTGTTTTCGACGACCAGCGTCAACTCCAAGATGGCCGACCCGGTCAGTCCCTCCTCGTCGGTTGCCGAGAACTTGATGCGCAGTGTCTCATTGCCGTTCGCCTTGACGGTGCCGCTGAGCTTGCCAGTATCTGCATTGAAGGTGAGCCAACTGGGCAACGGAGAACCATCTTCAAGTTTTGCGGTGAACGTGAGTATTCCACCATCGTCTGTGAACACTGGGTTGTATACGCTGAAATACTGGCCGTCCGCCACCTCTCTGGGCTCCATGGGATCGGCCACAGGCGCGGCATTGCCTTTGACCTGTGCAAGGATCTGCGCGTAGTCCATCGACGACAGGTAGTCGAACCGCAAAAACTGCACCGGGTTCAGCGCATGGGGCGATCCGTTGGCCCCAAAGAACTTCTCGATCCGGACCGACTGGTAGTCTGAAGAGCGGATCACCAGGTCGTCGTCCTTGCGCCGGAAGGTCAGCTTGTCGAGTGAGTGACCTTGCATGTGCAAGATGTTGCTCTCCGACGGCGAGGCCACTTCGTTGGCCCGGATCACATCGTGCCCCGCGTTGCCTTCGACCATATAGAGGTCGTCGCCGGTCCCGCCGATATACACATTGTCCGAAAGGTGACCGTACAGATGGTCATCGCCACTGCCACCGTCGAGGGTCACTCCGGCCATGTTGGCCACCAGATAGTCATTGCCCCCCATGCCTCGCAGAATGACGGGTTGCGTGACCTCGGAGGTCCTGGCCTCGATGTAGTTGCCGCCCTCATTGCCCGTGACGGTGTCCCCCTCTCCTTGCATCACCTGAATTTGCAGACTCTCAAGGTTGTCGGCCATGGTGTAGCCCTTGATGCCTTGCACATAGGCCTTGTCATCACCACCGTCGATAGCTTCCACGATCACATCGCCGATGTTGTCGATGTAGTAGGTGTCGTTGCCCTGCCCACCTGCCAGCCGGTCTGCGCCGGCGCCTCCATCGAGCACATTGCTGTTTTGGTCGCCCGTCAGCGTGTCGTTGAACTGGCTACCTTTCAAGTTCTCGATGTTCTTCAGGGTATCCAGCCCTGCGGCTCCCGTGTCCTGTGGCCCCGAGATGGCCAGGGACACCGTCACGGCCGCCGAGGCGGTGCCGTAGCTGGCAAAGTCTCCCTTTTCGTAAGAGCCTATCAACGTGTCGTTGCCCAGGCCCCCATCCAGTTCGATCGGCACGAACCCTGAGTCGACGATAGACGCGTCGAGCACATTGTCTTGGGTATTGCCAAAGTACTTTGCAATCGCGTAGCTCGCGTGGATGAATTGGGCAGGAAACGAAGTTATCTTCAGGTTTTCCACGTTGTCGGGCAGCTTGGCATAAAAGGCGTTGGTCAGCAGTTCGTCCGTGCCCGCCCCTGCCGCCTCTTCGATCTTGACCTTCAGCTCGGCATCTTCGTCCGCATAGGGCCAGTAGTAGTTGGTGACTTTGGGGGCGTAGACCTTGTACGTGTCATCGCCAAGTCCGCCCTTGAGGGTGTCGAGACCAGCACCACCCCAGTCCAGCACGTTGTTCACGTCGTTCCCGACGAGAACGTTGTCGAGCTTGTTCCCTGTTGCGTTGAGAGACAAGAAGCCCGAGAGGGTCAGGTTCTCAACGTTGTCGGGCAGTGTGTAGGTGACCGTCGACATGACTGAATCGATCCCCCCATCCACCGCTTCTGAAATGGTGTCGTTCGGGCTGTCTACCGTGTACTGGTCGTTGCCCGAAGTGCCGACAAAGTTGTCGGCGCTCCCGCTTCCACCTTCCAGGTGCGCGAGGATGTAGTCACGGTCCCACACGGTGCCATCGGCAAACTGGACGGCCTCCATGCTGGTGCTGGTCCGGAAAAACTCGGGCACCCTGATTTCCGTACTGCCTGATTTCACACGGAGGACCAAAATCCCTTGTGGGTACAGGTTGGGCGATTCCAGGCTCTTGACCAGGATGACATCGGCCGGGGCAATGCCTTGGTCAAAAACGATCTTGTCGGCCCCTTCGTTGGCAAACTCGTGGATGAGGTCGCTACCATCGTTCTTGCCGAACTGGTAGACATCATTTCCACGGAAACCATTCAAGGTATCGGCTCCGGCATTGCCCCTCAGCACATCGTCAGAGATGTAGCCATGGATCAATTCTCCTGCGTCGCCGCCCAGCAATGCCAGTCGGCTCACGGTCTCGGCATCCCAGACGACGGCGGGGTGGTCGGTGAACTTCACAGAATCTACGCGTCCAGTCCCCAGGCCAGTAGCGGTGTGGAAATCTGAAAGCGTGATCGTTTCGCCCGTGTCCTTGATGGTGAAAACGATGTCGTCAGGGACCAGCCTATAGCTTCCGTCCGGCTCAACAACAGTGATCGTACGAGGCCCCCGGCTCACCAGGATGTCTTCGGGTTTGATCCCGGCCTTGAATTTCAGCGTATCCCCGTCACCGCTCCAGCCGTTGATCAGTGCATCATTGCCGTCGCCGCGGCCGAAGAGGTAGGTGTCTGTGCCTCCATCGAGGGTGCGATCACTGCCGGCACGGCGGTTGCCTCCAATGAGCTCGTCCTCTCCGGCGCCCCCGTCCAGTACATCATCGCCCTCGCCTCCCACCAGAACATCGCGGCCACTTGTACCCGCCAGCGCGTCGTTGTCCGGGGTGCCCACGACCCCATTGACGAACGCGTTTTCGTACGACGACTTGACATACAGGTCCAGCAACTGTGTTGCCGAAGCACCTTTGAGATCGGTCGCCGTGATCGACAGGCTCAGGTGCGTTGCCTGCCCGATCACGCTGGTCAGCTTGCCGGTATTGGCATCAATGCTCAGCCACGCAGGCAGTGGCTTTCCGTCGGCAAGCTTGGCGCTGTAGGTGAGCTTGTCCCCTGCATCCACGTCGGTGAAGGTGCCCTCGGGCAGGCTGAACGACCATTGGGCGGTCTCGATAAACTCCTGCTGCTCCAGCGCTTCCCCGGCCTTCGGGGCATCGTTGGTATTTATCACCACCAGCGAGAAGGTGTAGTTGGAGACCGGCTGCTGGTCCTTGGTGGCCACCACCACGACGCTGAGGCCGCCCACATCGCTGTTGGTCGGCGTGCCACTGAACTTCTGGGTTGCGGAATCGAAGCTCAGCCACGATGGCAGGGGCTTGCCATCGGCCAGTCGGGCGGAAAGCGAAACACCGCTGCCCAGTGAGCCGAACACGTTCGCGGGAACCGTGAAATCGAAGGCCCCATCTTCATTGGCGGTGCGCGGGGACAGGTTGTTGTTCAGCAAGCTGCCGTCCGACAGGCGCATTTCTCCGATCGGGGGAAAATCGACCACCGAGGCGGGCAACAGGCCGCCGTAGGTCAGGTGCAAAACGTCATCTGCCTCCGGGGAGTACTTGATCTTCAGAACATTGTTGACCCCATCGAACTCGACCGCGATGTCCGTGGCCACGATGCCTGGGCCAAACTTGAGGTTGACCTTGTTGGCGTCCGGCGCGCCGGGCGACGGTGGGCTGGAGATGACCACCCTGTCCTTGCCATCGCCGCGATTGAGCACAATGGTTGCGCCAGTGCCATTCACGCTGACCTGGTCAGCGCCCTTGCCGCCAATGATGGTGGCATTCTTGCCGTTGGCAATGATTTCGTCGGCCGCAGAGCCGCCGTTCAGGGTCTGGTTGTCGTCATTTCCGACGGGGTTGAGTGGCCCCGTGGGCGTTGTGGCCAGGAATTCGGCAACGGACAGTTGCTGGCCTGCGACCACCACCTTTCCCGAAAATCCGCCTGTCAGCGCCCCCGTGAGCACCACGATTCTTCCATTACCGCTGAAGACCAGATCGCCTTCCGGGGTCTGGGCCGCCGTCAGGCCTTCGATGCCGTTTACGACGTTGGCGCCTTCGCTGTCCGTGATGATGTGCGTGCCCTCGGCGGTAGCAGTGTAGGTGTCATTCCCGGCACCACCCTTGAGCAAGCTTTGTCCGGCACCGCCGTCGAGCGTATCGTCGCCAGCGCCGCCATAAAGCCAATCGTCGCCCGCATCGCCGGAGAGCTTGTCATTGCCATTGCCGCCGACCAGTGTGTCCTTGCCGTCGCCGCCAGAAATCGTGTCCTTGCCTGTCAATGCGCTGACCGAAGAGAAGGTCGTTTCATCCTCCCCTGCAATCCAGTCGTCGCCATCGCCACCCAGCAGGTGGTCATCGCCCCCGTCGCCTGCGATCTGGTCGTTCCCCTCACCACCGTCGATGAAGTCATTCCCATGGAAGTTGGCAGCAAGGCTCTCGCCGTCGCGGTCGCCCACGATGCGGTCATTGCCCGCTCCTCCGTGGATGGTGTCAACCCCCCCCTGGCCCCAGATGGTGTCGTTGCCCTTGCCTCCGTCGATGAGGTCGTTTCCGTGGAACGATCCATTGAGCGAGACGTCGCCACTGTCTCCATCGAGTTGATCGTCGCCTTCGCCGCCATTGAGCACGTCATCTTTGCCTCCGCCGATGAGTGTGTCGTTGCCAACTCCGCCATCAAGAGAATCCTTCCCATGGAGGTCACCGGCCAGCTCCACGGAGTCCCCTTGCAATTCGTCGTCGCCTGCATCCCCGATAAGGACATCATCTTTTCCCATCCCGAGCAGCGCATCGTTGCCTTCGCCGCCATCGAGCTTGTCATTGCCGTGGTATTGGTACGGCAGATCGTCCACCGGGGCATCGCCGAACAACCGATCCTTTCCACTGCCGCCAAAGATCACGTCACTCCCGCCATCGCCCCAGACTTCATCATCGTCCGCGCCTGCGTCGATGACATCGTCGCCATGCAGGGTGGGAAGCTTCAGCGCTTCGTCAAGCGGCAGCAGAGCAAGGTGGTACGCGTCGGGGGATCGGTCATACACCGCCTCCAGTCGCATGCTGGACCAGTCGTCCCCGTAGATCAAATCCTTGCCGCTCCCACCCAGGATCACGTCATGGCCGCCAAGGCCTGCAAGGCGATCGGCGCCTGCGCCACCGATCAGATAGTCCTGGCCAATGCCACCCCACACGTAGTCGTCGCCGTCTCCCGCATCCACCGTGTCCCTGTCACTGGCGGCCTCGGGCCAGTAGGTGTAGCCGGCATCGGGGTTCTTGATGTACGCGCGCTGGAGCCTCAAGACGGATCCATTCTCAGACTTTTCAACCCACCAGCGGCCTCGGTAGTTGGACTCGTCGCCGTAGTAGGTGAACACGGTCTCAGCACTCTTGACCCAGCCTGGGGGCGTGGGCTCCTGCTGGACGTCGGAGTTGTACACCGCAGCCATGTTGGTGACGATGATGTCGTTGCCAGCCCCGCCATCGATGGTGTCGCTGCCAGCACCACCAAAGATCAGATCGTCCCCGTCGCCGCCATTGAGGTAGTCTTCATAGTGCTCGCCCGAGATGAAATCGTTGCCCCCTAGGCCCCAGAAGCTCACTGCGCGCGTTTTGGCCGTGATAGCTTGTGGCTGGCCGTCGGGCCCGACGGCTGAACCAATGGTCCGCAGGAACGTGCCAGGGGCCCCAATCGCGTCCTGACCCCCTTGCATCAGGTCGTTGGAGTCATTGATGGCTTGTGCCCCCGGAACGCTGCCATCCGCTTGAAGTTGCCAGTTGCCACCGGGAAGTTGCGAGCGGCCAGGCACGAAAATGCCGCCTTGTAATGCGTACCTGGCAAGTTCGGGAGTCGATGGCTGTCCGGTTTGCGGCGGTAGTGTGCCTGTGGCGCCCGGGAGCACAAGGCCCAGGGGATTGCTAGCCCCCGCCTCTTTCACCTTGGACCATTCGCGGATGACAATGCGCCCAGGCTCGGTGGAATGTGTAATTGCCAACTCATCCGATTCAGTGTGGGCGTAGCTCCACTTCTTATCTTCACTTTGCCACAGGTTGCTGGAGACGGCCTTGCCTCCCGTGAGAACTTCGCCATTGACTATGATTTGGCCTAAACCGTCGATATCAGTGACGTAGTCCACGCCCCAGTTGCCATCGAACTGATAGATATCGCTACCCTTCCCTCCGAAAAGGGCATCGTTACCCCCATTTCCTGATAGGTTGTCGTCATCTTCCCCGCCCAGCAGGGTGTCATCCCCTTCACCACCGTCTAGCGTATCCTTCCCGCCATTTCCCTCGAGGTGATCGCTCCCCCCAAGACCAATGAGCGTGTCATTGCCTAGTCCACCGTATAGACGGTCAGCAAAACCTTGACCCTGCAGTGGATCAGATTCGTCACTGCCAAAAATAATCTGCTTTCTATGCAAATCACCTGAGCCTACTAAAACCTCAGTTTTACTAGAAACATCATAAAAGCGCAGATTTTGTGAACCAGGAACAATACCCCCCGGCCCAGAGAGCTTCTTGTAAAAATTCACCGTGAATGCGGAGCGGTCTTCAATCCACTGCAGGGTGATAAGGCCCTGCCCAGTGGCTGGGTTATACAAAGTGAATTTTTCTGCCACCTCAGGGCTTATCTGCACACCTACGACACTAAGAGCTGCGAGGGCGGAGCGCGTTCTCGACCCCTCCGCCGAATTCTGGCTAGCCTTCGTCACCAGGTCTGTTGATGAAATGGGCAATAGCCCAGATTTCAAAATTTGCAGCTCCTCAGGGGTTAATTTACCCAGAAAGCTTCTAGCATTGGTGGTGAAGTCAGACTCTGATTTTGTTGTGCCAATCAGGCTTTTGCCTTGCACTGCCCCCATCAGCATGTCGAGGAAATTTTTAGTTCCCACATTTTTAATGATATCTATTTCCGTTTTGATGCTAGGTGTATTAGAAATAAGCTCTCCTATTACTCCCAGGTAATTCCCACTGTTGACCATGATGGCTATTTGAGCAGCCAAAGGTCCAGCATTATCATTTGGCCATTTTCCCGTTTGCATGGCATAGGCAATTGCTGCAACAAAATTGGCAAAATCACTGGCGCCTTGGGCGAATCCTGCCCAGAATGCTTTTCCGAATGAGTCTACGGCGTACAGCAGATTTTTGAAGTCATCCAAAGTGTCAACTTTTGCGGATGAAACGGTATCCCCGGCATCCCTCAAAAGTCGCCATGATTCGTAAGGGCTAGACCCCCCCAAAGCGTTAAATCCAAGTGCCCCGGACCAAGCAGAATTGAATTGCACTGCATCATCGCCGCTCGAAAGAGGTTGGGTTGAGTTTGGCCCGAAAAGATTCAGCCCAATTGAGCTGGCATCCGAGTCGGCAATTTGAGAAATCGATGGGATTGCCCAGGGTGTGACCTCAGGCTTTTTCCGTCGCCCCGTCAGGTCCAGATATAGATTCAGTGCGACACCATTTGATGCCTTCTGCATTTCAGCTGCACTAAATTTACTCCCTCTGCGCAATTCACCTTGCCTGTCTGTATATGTGCGAATAAAAGCACTGTGCATTCCATTTCCGCCATTTGCACCGATCGCCACGTCCAGCCATAGTTTTGCACTCTTAAAATTGGCCGAATCGGAGCTATCAAGCTGACCACCATCAATATGCTTTCCAATAATATTGGAAAGTACCGTATAGAAAGGGACCCACGTGCCGGAGGAAGAAACGTCATCTGGATCATTTCCCGGTGCAGATTGCAGACGCGCGGCCTCTAGTTCAGCTTGCTCGGAGAGAGATAGGATATAGATCATTATTTAATCCACAATATATTCTGTTAATTTTGCCGAGGCTGCTTGATATATCTTGTCAATATCCAATAGGGCAGCACCAGGTACATCGATGGTTCCGCTGATTTTTCCATCGCCGGATGAAATACTGCCCCTGCATGTATTTCCAATAGTGACCTTGTAAGTTGGTGCTTTCACAAGCCAAACGGGATCTCTAGCATGTGTTGCGGCATCGGAATGATCTTTGCCGTCCCAACTGCTTGGGGGACGCAAGCTGCAAAATGTTATCTCTGATAGACCGCTTTCGTGTGTTCGCGTATTTCTTACTGCCCAGTAAATGGTTGGCTTTGAGAGTACTGGGCCATTTCCGGCCCTGGGATCAGGTTGCTCAAGCCCATAATTTGGAAGAAGGTTAATCGGATATATTTCATGGGGAATTGATGGCTCATGCCACCATTTTGGATGGTGTGTGCTTGTTTTTTTAAGAGGGAATTTTATGCGGATCTTTATAAAGGGTGCATCCAGGTATTTTTTTAATTCCGAGGCGCGCACATCTTGATAAGAAATTAATGCGCCATTTTTCCAGTAAAATTCTGAAAAGACGGAGGTGACAAGCTTGCTTTTTTGCAATTCTTTTTTGTCTGTAGCATTTGCGCAGTCGCTCATGCCGAATTCATGTTTTAAGAATAACCCGTTGAGAGTCTTTCTCACCTTGTGCCCATTCCGTTCCGAAACAGGCACTGCATCTTCACAAGAAATATCATCCCTTCTTGGGGAGCAACCAAAGAGTAGAAAAAAAAGTCCAGGCCATATTAAAACAAAACAAATTTGATTTTTTGAGAAAAACATTTTCTTCATCTCTTATTAATTTCCATGAAATACCAAATTCACTGCAATTTTTGTGGGTTGGTTACTATATAAATCACCGTCCCTAAAACTATCACTCTCCGCCTTCTGAGTCGGGCTGAGCAAGAATTCAATAACTCTTCTTTGGCCAGTCTTGATCTCCGCCGTCATATCCATCCCCGGCGCCAGCTCGATCTGCTTGCCATCCACGTCGATGTGGGTCTGATTCAGTTTCAGCGTCGCCGGAAAGATCGCCCCGCGCTTCTCGTCATTGACCGCATCCTGCGTGACCTTCTCCACCGTGCCGTAGCGCGTGAAGGTGAAGGTCTCCAGCTTGATGGCCACGTCCTGGCCTGGGCTCACAAAGCCGATGTCCTTGTTCTCCAGCGTCACCTCGGCGCTCACGCTGGAGCTGGCGCTGTCGGGCACGGTGACCATCAGGGCCTGGGCTTCGGTGACCACGCCGCCTTCGGTGTGCATGGCCAGTTGCTGCACGGTGCCGGCCACGGTGGGGGCGTGAGGGTGGTCGGGTCGCGTTTGGACCTGGTCTGTTCGCGGGGGGGGGCGATCTGTGCTGGCGTGCGAGCCCCTGACTTGGGGGTGCTGGTGGCGGTAGCCGCTGCTCCGCAGGTGCGCGGGCCGGCATGGACGGCGCCGCCCCTGGCCGCGCGGTGCCGGCGGGCCATGGCGCGGCACTGCTGGTGCACCACGGGCACTGGGCCCCGTGCGGTGGCCCTCCCCTGCGGCTGCGCGCCGCCCTCACGCATTTCGTGCACCCTCGTCCCCCCAGCAATGAATTGCTATTTGTTGGGGAGGGATGCTATCTGTCTAAGTAATCGTACGGAGTTGCCAAGGCCCACCCAGATGGGTGAGCTTTGCAAGCAAATGATTCATTGATTGATTCATTCAGCAGGCCATCAGCCCAGCGCTGTCGCATGCGCCTTCGAGCACGCGCTACCTTGCCCTGTGGCCACCAACCCCAGCTTGCCCAGCAGCTGCACATCGGCCTCCACATCCGGGTTGCCCGTCACCAAGAGCTTGTCGCCATAGAAGATCGAATTGGCCCCGGCCAGAAAGCACAGCGCCTGCACGGCCTCGCCCAGTTGCTGGCGCCCGGCCGACAGGCGCACGCGGGCGCGGGGCATGGTGATGCGGGCCACGGCGATCATGCGCACGAAGTCGAGCGGGTCGATGGGTTCGCTGTCGGCCAGCGGGGTGCCGGGTACGCGCACCAGGCTGTTGATGGGCACGGATTCGGGGTACGGGTTGAGGTTGGCCAGTTGGGCGATGAGCCCGGCGCGGTGCACCGGCGCCTCGCCCATGCCGACGATGCCGCCGCAGCACACGCTGATGCCGGCGCTGCGCACATGCTGCAGGGTGTCGAGCCGGTCCTGGTAGGCGCGGGTGCTGACCACGTCGGTGTAGTACTCGGGGGCGGTGTCTAGGTTGTGGTTGTAGTAGTCCAGGCCCGCATCCTTGAGCGCCTGGGCCTGGTGCCCTTCGAGCATGCCCAGGGTGGCGCAGGTCTGCAGGCCCAGGCCCTTGACGGCGCCGATCAGCTCGCTGACCTTTTCGATGTCGCGGTCCTTGGGGGCGCGCCAGGCCGCCCCCATGCAAAAGCGCGTGGCACCCGCGTCCTTGGCCGCCTGGGCGGCGCGCAGCACCTCGTCTACGGCCATGAGCTTGTCGGCCTTGACCCCCGTGTCGAACTCGGCGGCCTGCGGGCAGTAGCCGCAGTTTTCGGGGCAGCCGCCGGTCTTCACCGAGAGCAGCGTGGCCAGCTCGATGTCACCTGCCGGCCAGTGCTGGCGGTGCACGGTCTGGGCCTCGAACAGCAGGTCCATCAGGGGTTTGTCGAGCAAGGCCTGGATGGCGGCCACCGACCATTCGCCCCGCACTGCCGGCTTGGGCACGGGGCGGTGCAACTGGATGGACTGGGGGGCTGCGGTGGTGGTGGTCGTGGATGGCATGGGTTCTCTCCTTGGCGCTTCGCTTGCAGGTGGCAGGTGACAAAAGACGCCAGAGGCACGGAATCGCCGCCTGTGGCGCGCTGCGGTATGGCGATGATTCTCAAGGAGAAAAAGGCGCAAGATCAAGCAGTTGGGTCGCAAAAAGTGCCACAAAAATCGATGCACCAACTTCCCTCATCTCGGTGTTCAAAATGGATGTAAAAGGCCGACGTTGCTGATTTTTGGCGGCATTTGAAAGCATTGAAAATTGCGGCGCAGCAAGTTGCCGCCTATGGTTCGCATCTGCTGGCAATCAATGGGCTGGCTTTCGCATGCCTCCCCGACGTTGGCGCACGTTGCCACCCTGGTGTAGAGGAGCCGCCCGGCATTGGTTAGCATGGGCACCATGAAACCGCTCATTGCCATGTCCCTGGGCCTTGCCCTCAGTGCCGCCCTCGCCAGCCCCGCCCAGGCAGGCCCTTATTCCGACGATCTGGCCAAATGCCTGGTGGCCTCGACCAGCGATGCTGACCGCTCGCTGCTGGTGCGCTGGATCTTCTCGACGGCCGCCCTGCACCCGGAGGTGGCCAGCATTGCGGCGGTGACGCCGGCACAGCGCGAGGGCACCAACAAAGGCACCGGGCAGTTGATCGAACGCTTGCTCACCGCCACCTGCCGCCAACAGACCCGCGACGCCCTGAAGTACGAAGGCCCGCCCGCCATCCAGACCAGTTTTCAGGTGCTGGGCCAGGTGGCCATGCGCTCGCTGATGGAGAACCCGGCAGTGGCCCAGGGCTTCCAGGGCATGGGCCGGTACATCGATGAAGACAAGATCCGCGAGCTGACCAGGTAGCCCGGGTGGTACCGGCGAAGCCTTTTGCCTTGCGTCAGGTGCCAGGCACCGGGGTGGTGTGTTCGGCCCATGCCAGGGTCGCCGCGCCGACCACCAGGCACAGCAAGGCCAGCACATCGGCCACGACCACGCGCTGCAGGTGCGCATTGAAGCCGCCAGTGGACCAGGCGAGCCAGAGAAAAGAGACCACGCTGAAGCCCCCCAGGACCAGCGCCAGCCATTGGAACGCCGGCTTGAAGGCAGCCAGCACGCACACGGCCCCCACGATGCCGAACAGCACGGCGCGGTGGCGCATGAGGATGAGCGCACTGGGGTCGGACGGCGCGGCGCCATACAGGCGGGCCAGGTGTTCGGGCCCGAGCACGCCCGACACGGGAATCAGGTGGATGATGCCCACGACCAGCAAGGCCAGGGTGGTGAGGATGCGCATGGGATACAGCTCCAGGAAGGGACACAAGGGATGCCCCGGTTGTATCCCCCATGGACTTACGGATCCATGACCCGCCAGGTCATGGACCGTGTGCCACGGGCTCAGCGCTGAAGCATGTCTTCCAAGGCCTGGCGGATGGCGCCGGGCTTGTCGGCCACGCCCTCGAAGGCGGCGCAATTCGGGGCACGCTGTACCTCGGGCACGCGTGCACCCACCCGCGAGAACAGGCGATCGCAGTCGCAGCGCAGGCTGGCCAGGGTCTGGCGGGTGCGGCGGTTCTTCACCTCGGCCACCCAGCAGCTGTCGGCGCAGCCGCAGGAGCGGTATTCCAGGACCTCACCGGAGCGGCCCCAGTCCAGCGGGTAGGCCTTGCCGGCGGCCCAGGGCGCAGGGCTGGCCAGCGCGAGCAGCAACGCTGCAATAGCACCCCGGGTTCGTCTGGCGGAGGCCATGGCTTGCAGCAGGATCAGCCCAGGGCCGCAATCACATCGGCCGGCGCCTGCACCAGTTCGATCAGCACGCCCTCGCCCGCAATCGGGAACTCGTCGTTGCTCTTGGGGTGCAGGAAGGTGATGTCATAGCCCGCAGCCCCCTTGCGGATACCGCCCGGTGCAAAGCGCACGCCCTGGGCGGTGAGCCATTCGACGGCACGGGGCAGGTCGTCGATCCACAGGCCGATGTGGTTGAGTGGCGTGGTGTGCACGGCGGGCTTCTTGTCGATGTCCAGGGGCTGCATGATGTCGACCTCGACCTTCCAGGCGCCCTGCCCCATGGCCAAGATGTCCTCGTCCACGTTCTCGCGCTCGCTCTGGAAGGTGCCTGTCTGCGTGAGGCCCAGCATGTCCACCCACAGGGTCTTCATGCGCGCCTTGTCGGTGCCGCCGATGGCGACCTGCTGGATGCCCAGGACTTTGAAGGGACGGGAGGCGGCGGTGTTCATGGCAGATCTTTCAAAAAAACAAGGAAATGGTTTCAGACTTCGCCGAGCACCCAGCTGCTGGCGGTGGCGAAGTACTCGCGCAGCCAGGCGTTGTAGCGCAGGTACAGCGGCGTGGGCGCGGCGGCCACCACGGATTGCGTGTAGCCGATCTTGCGCGCGATGCGTTGGGCGCGCACGGTGTGGAAGTCGCTGGTGACCACGGCCACGGGGCTGGCCAGGCCAAGCCCTTTGGCCTGCAGCAGCGGCAGGCTGTAGCGCAGGTTCAGCTCGGTACTGGTGCTGCGCTCCTCTTGCAGGATGCGTTCGGCCGCCATGCCCTGGGCGCGCAGGTAGTCGCCCATGATGCGGCCTTCGCTCGCGGTCTCGCCAAAATCCACACCGCCCGACACCACCACCCAGGCGGCAGGATGGGTAGCGGCCAGTTCGCGCGCCTTGTTCAGCCGTGCCCGCAGCGCAGGCGATGGCTGGCCATTGGGCGTGCCGCTGCCCAGCACGATGATGGCTTTCAGGGGCAGATCGGCCACCGCGGCATTGAACTGGCGCACCTGCCCCGCCAGCGCGTTCCAGAACAGGCCGACGCTGGCTACCCAGGCCAGCAGCAGCAGCCAGCCTGCGCGCCACAGGTGCCGGCCGGTGCGCGAGCGGTTGCGCCAGGATTGCAGGGGGTGCCAGCGCCAGGCCAGCAGGCACAAGCCGAGGCCCAGGGCACCGGGCACGGTGACGCCCATGGAGAACAGGCCCATGGACATCAGCACCAGGCCATCGGCCAGCAGCACCGCGCCCACCAGCAGGCAGGCCAGGCGGGCCAGCGGCCAGCGCCTGCGGGGCGCGGCCGACGGCCACTCGTCCACCGTCACGAACACGGTTGCGTGCGCTCCGCGATCATTGGAATTCCAGGATCACCTGGTCCACGGCGAGCGATTCGCCCTTGCCGGCAACGATCTTGCCGACCACGCCATCCTGCGCGGCAAAGAGGATGTTCTCCATCTTCATGGCCTCGATCACGGCCAGCTTCTCGCCGGCCTGCACCTTCTGGCCGGGCTGCACGGCCACGTCCACCAGCAGGCCGGGCATGGGCGAGAGCAAAAAGCGGCTCAGGTCCGGCGGGGCCTTGAAGGGCATGAGCTCATGCAGGCGCGCGCCCAGGGGCGAGAGCACCATGGCCTCGATCTGCGTGCCGTTGTGCGCGATGCGCAGGGCCAGCGGATTCTTGCCCGCGCCGCGCTCCACCTGGGCCGTGAACCCGAGGCCATTGCACTGGCCCTGCACGCGCACCTGGCCCAGCGTGGCCGAGCTGCTGATGCGGTAGGTGCGGTCCTGCACCGTCACCGCGCTGGAGCCAGACAGGTCCTCGAAATCCGTCACCGACACGGCGTTGTGCACGTTCTGGCCGCCGGCGCCCAGCGTGACCACGACGAACTGCTCGCCCACCTTGACCTCGTGCCCGGCCAACTGGCCGCTGATGCCCGAGGCGCGTGCGCGGTAGCGGCGGTTCATGTAGGCGGCCAGCGCCACCAGGAACAGCGGGTCCTCGTGCGGCACGTCTTCGGCCGCAAAGCCCTGGCTGTAGTTCTCGGCGATGAAGCCGGTGTTGAAGTCGCCCGAGACGAATTTGGGGTGCGCCAGCAGCGCCGCCTGGAAGGGGATGTTGCTGCTGATGCCGCGGATCACAAAGCCGTTGAGCGCGGCGCGCATCTTGTGGATGGCGTCGTCGCGGTCGCTGCCGTGCACGATGAGCTTGGCGATCATCGAGTCGTAGTACATGGGGATCTCGCCGCCCTCGTACACGCCGGTGTCCACGCGCACGCCCAGCTTCTTGGCCGTGTCAGACTGGAACATGGTCTCTTCCGGCGGCTGAAAGCGCACCAGGCGCCCGGTGCTGGGCAGGAAGTTGCGGAACGGGTCTTCGGCGTTGATGCGGCACTCGATGGCCCAGCCGTCGCGCTTCACGTCGGCCTGGGTCAGCGGCAGGGCCTCGCCGGCGGCCACGCGGATCATCAGCTCCACCAGGTCCAGGCCGGTGATGCACTCGGTCACCGGGTGCTCCACCTGCAGGCGGGTGTTCATCTCCAGAAAGTAGAAGTCCTGGTCCTTGCCGACCACGAACTCCACCGTGCCGGCGCTCTGGTACTTCACGGCCTTGGCCAGGGCCACGGCCTGCTCGCCCATCGCCTTGCGCGTGGCGTCGCTGATGAAGGGCGACGGCGCCTCCTCGATCACCTTCTGGTGGCGGCGCTGGATGGAGCATTCGCGCTCGTTCAGGTAGATCACGTTGCCG
>JAESFW010000067.1_pt1 | contig 62086 bp, 56 predicted proteins | sample 9269481 | NCBI WGS metagenome assembly JAESFW01 (sample SAMN14515350, study PRJNA621654) | algae metagenome | isolation source: Lyngbya sp. HA4199-MV5 and co-occurring heterotrophs from soil with... | place: USA: Ahupuaa O Kahana State Park, Hawaii | collected 2009-07-21 | reverse complement strand
AATTGCAGGGCGACATTCTCCGCCGCGCCGACGTCTTCGTCGAATATCCGGAGCAGACCCGCATCGAGGGCGAGATCCAGCAGATGGCGCCGGATTTCCCGGTGACCGAACTCTGGCAGGTGATTGCCGGTGAAGCCGAAGGCCGCCGCTCGAGCGCCCAGATCACCATCTTCGATTCCGTCGGCTTTGCCACCGAAGATTTCTCGGCGCTGCGCTTCCTGCGCGACAAGATCCAGGGCACCGCGTTCTATACCGAGCTCGATCTGACGACCCAGCCGGACCATCCGCGCGATCTCTACGGCCTGTTCCGGCAGCAGCCGGCGGCCCCTGCCGAGCGGAGCGCTGCATAACATGAAGAGACTGTCCGTACAGGCGCCGAAGGGCGTCGTGATGATCCGCCCCCACCATTTTGGCCCGAACCCGATGACGGCGAAGGACAACGCCTTCCAGGCGACCGACGAGGCACGACAGCCGACGGCGATCGCCAAGGCCGCCTTTGACGAAGTCAGCCGTATGGCCGACGGGCTTTCGGATGCCGGCGTTGCGGTCCATCTCTTTGAAGATGAGACGACGACCCGTCCCGACTCGGTTTTCCCGAACAACTGGTTCTCGACCCATGCGGGCGGCCATGTGGCTATTTATCCGATGTATTCGGAAAGCCGCCAGAGCGAGCGCCGCGCCGACATCATCGAGATGCTGAAGACCGAGTACCGTGTTCAGGACGTGATCGACTATTCCGGCCTCGAAAAGGACGGCGTCTATCTTGAAGGCACCGGCGCCATGGTTCTCGACCATATCGGCCGCGTCGCCTATGCCGCGCGCTCCAACCGCACCAACGAAGTGGCGCTGGAGCGTTTCTGCACCCACTTCAATTTCGAGCCGATGATCTTCGGTGCTGTCGACCGCCAAGGCAACTCGATCTATCACACCAATGTCCTGATGTGCATCGGCACGGAGTTTGCTCTGATCGGAACGAGCATGATCCCGGACGTCGCCCGCCGCCAGGAAATCTGCGCGCGCCTCGAGGAAACCGGCCGCCAGGTGATTGATCTGACACTCGATCAGATCGAGAATTTCGCCGGCAACGCCATCGAGCTGGATGGCGCCGACGGTCGCGTCGTGGTCATGTCTGCCCGCGCGCTCGCCTCGCTCCGCCCCGACCAGATCAAGGCGCTCGAAGCGTCCGCCTGCGTCCTCGCGTTCGACGTTCCGACCATCGAGCTTGCCGGCGGTTCCGTGCGCTGCATGCTCGCCGGCGTTCATTTGTCACGAAGAGAACCGGCCGGTACGCAAAAGCTTTACGCCGCCACATCCGATCGATAGAAGCACCTCATCCAAGCCAAAGGTCCTACAAATGTCGCAGTCACGCCCCGTCTACCAGTTCAACAACATCATCGTTCGCACCCCGTCGAAGTCGGTCGTCAACGGCCTGCGTGCCGACGATCGCGGCAACCCCACCTTTGAAGGCGTGAAGGCCGAACACGACGCCTACATCGCGGCGATGAAGGACGCGGGCGTGAAGGTGACGGTGCTGCCGGCGCTCGAAGCTTTCCCGGATTCGATCTTCGTCGAAGATCCCGCGCTGGTCTTCACCGAAGGCGCAATCCTGCTGCGTCCGGGTGCGGAAACCCGCGTCAAGGAGACGCCGGAAATCGAACCGACTCTGCGCGCCATGTTCGAGACCGTGCTCGATCTGCCGGGCAACGGCTTTGCCGATGGCGGCGACGTTCTGACCACCCGCGAAAGCGTCATGATCGGACTTTCGGCCCGCACCAACAAGGTGGGCGCCGAAGCATTGCAGGCTTGCCTTGCCAAGCTCGGCCGCAAGAGCGAGATCGTCGCGACCCCGGAAGGCGTTCTGCACTTCAAGACCGATTGCTCGCTGCTCGACGACGAGACCGTGCTTTCGACCGCACGCCTTGCCAAGTCCGGCGCTTTCGAGCGCTTCAAGCAGGTGATCATTCCTGAAGGCGAAGAGCCGGCGGCAAACGCGCTGCGCGTCAACGACGTCGTCATGGTCGGTTCCGACTTCCCGCGCACGATCGAGATGCTCGACAAGCTCGGCTACAAGGTCGTGCCGATGAAGACGACGGAGATCGGCAAGATCGACGCAGGTCTTTCCTGCATGTCGCTGCGCTGGTTCAGCAACACGCTCTGATCCGACGCAATCCCCGAGGAGGAAACAAAATGAAGACGTTGAAGACCGCCCTGTTCGCAGGGATCGCCCTTTCCATGGCTGCAGGCAGCGCATTTGCCGAGGACACGCTGCGCCTCGGCATGACGCCGGAACCCTACATGCCCTTCACCCAGGTGAACTCTGGTGGCGAATGGGAAGGCCTCGAAGCCGATCTTTCCCGCGCACTCTGCGAAAAGATGGCCGTGAAGTGCGACATCAACCAGATGGCATGGGATGGTCTCATCCCGTCGCTGAAGGAGAACAAGGTCGACTTCATCATCGGCGCCTTCTCGATCACCGACGAACGTCGCCAGGTCGTCGACTTCTCGACGCCCTACTACACCGAGGGAACGTCTTTCGTTGGCTCTAAGGGCGACACCAGCGAGATCAAGACCGCCGACGCGGCTGACGGCTCGGGTAAGATCATCGATCCGGCAAGTGTCGAGGGCAAGATCATCGGCGTCCAGACCTCCAGCGTGCAGTCGGCCTACGTCGCCAAGTACCTCACGGGTGCCGAAGCCAAGAGCTATGACACCGCCGACAACTCTGTCGCCGACCTCATTGCCGGCCGTGTCGACTACGTGCTGATCCCGGACCTCTACATCCAGACCCTCCTGAAGTCGCCTGAGGGCGCCGACTACGAGGTCAAGGTCGAGGTGCCGAAGAACGTCACGCTCGGCGAAGGTGTTGCCTATGCCGTGCGCAAGGGCGACGCGGCGACGCTCGACAAGGTCAATGCCGGTCTTGCCGCGCTTGAAAAGGACGGCACGACGCAGAGGCTCGTCGACAAGTGGATCTTCGGCAAGAAGTAAGCCGTATTTCCGAGGGCGGCGGCCAGCTCGCCGCCCTCATTCGCCACAACCGGCCGCAGCGCCGGGGCATCACCGCGGCCACTGCGATGGCGACCTCTGCTCGGACGGGCGGCGCCGGGCTGACGTGACAATCGGGAACAGGTAACGACGGATGGACTATTACTGGCAATTGCTTGCCTGGGGCGGCGAGGGCTGGGGCGACGATTTCGCCTGGGGCCTCTTGATGACCCTGCAGGTCTCCGTGGTCGCCTATGCGGTTGCGGTTCTCTTCGGTTTCCTGGGGGCGGCGGGCAAACTGTCGAAGCACCGGTTCCCGCGGTTCCTTGCCGATATCTACACGACGGTTGTGCGCTCGCTGCCCGAGCTGCTCGTCATCCTGCTTCTCTATTTCTCGGTCGCAAGCGGTGCGGAACGCCTGTTGAAGCACTTTGGGCTCGTGGCTGAAACCTTCCAGTTCAGCTCGTTCTGGGCTGCGATCATCGCACTCGCATTCGTTTCCGGCGCCTTCATGACCGAGGTGCTGCGCTCGGCCTATCTCGCCGTGCCGCCGGGCCAGATCGAGGCCGCCGTCTCGATCGGCATGAACAGGCAGAAGATCTTCACCCGCATCGTCTTCCCGCAGATGATGCGCCACGCCGTGCCCGGCATGGGCAATCTCTGGCTATCGATCACCAAGGAAAGCGCCATCATCAGCGTGCTCGGCTCGTTCAGCGAGCTGCTCTACACCGGTTACCGCGCGGCCGCAGGCACCAAGCAATACATCTTCTTCTACGGGCTGACGGCCATCCTGTTCCTGGCGATCACGCTCGTTTCCGTCCTGGTGATTGCTCAGATCGAGCGCCGCCTCAATCGGGGGCACAACTGATGGAAACGATCTCCAACGTCATCGGCTTCCTGCCGGCGCTGATCAAGGCGACGCCGCTGACCCTGCTTCTGACGGCCGTTGCCGGCGTCTTCGGCCTCGTCATCGGCACGCTCGTGGCGCTCGCCCGACTGTCCGGCCGCCGGGTCCTCTCGGTCCCGGCCTATGTCTTCACCTTCGCCTTCCGGGGAACGCCACTGCTGGTGCAGATCTATCTGATCTACTACGGCCTCGGGCAGATCCTGCCCGGCACCTGGGTGCGCCACAGCTTCCTCTGGCCCTATCTTCGCGATGGCCTCTGGTATGCGATCTTCGCGCTTAGCCTCAACCAGGCGTCCTATAATGCCGAGGTCATCCGCGGCGCGATCAAGGCGATCCCGCGCGGCCAGATCGAGGCGGCAAAGTCGATCGGCATGCGCTCTTCGATGATCCTTCGTCGCATCACCTTGCCGCAGGCGCTCCGCTCGTGCCTGCCGGTTTTGACGGGTGACCTGATCATCCTGTTGAAGACGACATCACTCGCCTCGACCATCACCATCCTCGAGGTCATGGGCACCGCCCGCATGCTGCAGCGCCAGTCGCTTCTGATCTTCGAACCGTTGATTGCCGCAGGCATCATCTATTTCACCGTCGTCTTCATCCTGACCCGCGTCATGGGCGTGGTCGAGAAGCGGCTCACCCGCTACCGCACGGCGAAGGCTTAACGAGGAGGAACGGACATGGCTGCAATTGCGCTTTCCGTAGACAATATTCACAAGAGCTTCGGATCCGTCGAGGTGCTGAAAGGCGTATCCTTCGAAGCAAAGTCCGGCGACGTCATATCGCTGATCGGCAGCAGCGGTTCGGGCAAGAGTACGCTTCTGCGCTGCATCAACTATCTGGAGACGCCGGACGAGGGGCAGATCTCCGTCTCGGGCGAGGTGATCCGCACCGTCAAGGGCAAGGACGGCAAGTTCCACGCCGCCGACAAGCGGCAGCTCGAGCATATCCGCACTCGCCTTGGCATGGTGTTCCAGAGCTTCAATCTCTGGTCCCACAAGACCATTCTCGAAAACATCATCGAAGGGCCGATCCATGTGCTCGGCATGGCCCGCAAGGACGCGATCGGCGAAGCCGAGCTCTTGATGGAAAAGGTCGGCATCACGCCGAAGCGCGACCATTATCCGAACCAGCTCTCGGGCGGCCAGCAGCAGCGCGCGGCGATAGCCCGGGCGCTGGCGATGAAGCCGGAGGTCATGCTCTTCGACGAGCCGACTTCGGCGCTCGATCCGGAGCTCGTCAACGAAGTGCTGCTCGTCATCAAGAAGCTTGCCGAGGAAGGCCGCACCATGGTGATGGTCACCCACGAAATGTCACTCGCCCGTGATATCTCCAGCGAAGTCATCTTCCTGCACAAGGGCCTGGTCGAAGAACGCGGCGCGCCGTCGCAGATGATGCGTGACCCGCAATCGGCGCGGCTGCGCCAGTTTCTGCAGATGGCTTGAGGAGGCCGAAATGCGCGATGCCAGTTTTTCTGAGTTCCTGCCGGAACTCGTCAATATCCGCCACACCCTGCACGAAATGCCCGAGATCGGCCTGTCCGAAGTGAAGACCTCGGACTATGTCGCAGGTCTGCTGCAGTCCTGGGGTTTCGAGGTCACGCGCGGCCTTGCGACGACGGGCATCGTCGCGACGCTGAAGCGCGGCAACAGCAACCGCGCCATCGGCTTTCGCGCCGACATGGACGCGCTGCCGATGCAGGAAGAAACCGGGCTTGCCTATCAGAGCAAGCATCCGGGCGCGATGCATGCCTGCGGTCACGACGGCCACACCAGCATGCTGCTCGGCGCCGCCTGGGCGCTGTCGAAGGACGAAAGCTTCAACGGCACGGTGCATCTCATCTTCCAGCCGGCCGAGGAGAATTTCGGCGGCGGCAAGCTGATGATCGAGGACGGTCTGTTCGAACGGTTCCCCTGCGAACGGGTCTACGCGTTGCACAACTGGCCGGGCCTGCCGGTTGGCCAATTCTCCAGCCGCGCCGGTGCGATCGCCGCGTCGATCGACGTGCTGACGCTGACCATCAAGGGCAAGGGCGGGCATGGCGCGCAGCCGGAACTGACGGTCGATCCTGTTGTCGTCGGTTCCAGCGTGGTGATGGCGTTGCAGACGTTGGTCTCGCGCAACATTTCTCCGCACCAGCCGTCGGTGCTGACGGTCGGCTCGTTCCAGGCGGGCTCTGCCTCCAACATCATCCCCGATACGGCGGTGCTCGAAATCAGCATGCGCGCGATGGATCCGACGGTTCGCAAGCAGTTGCAGGAGCGGGTCGAACAGATCGCCCGCCTGCAGGCGGAAAGCTACAATGCCGAGGCCACGTTCGACTGGCAGGTCGGCTATCCCGCGACGATCAATGATACCGAGGCGATAGACGACGCGCGTTCCGTGATCGCCGAGACATTTGGCGCCGATGCCTATGTCGAATTGCCGGAGCCGCTGATGGGCAGCGAGGACTTTTCCTTCCTGCTGGAGAAAGTGCCCGGCGCCTATGTGCTGATCGGTAACGGCGACAGCTCGGGACTGCATACCACCCGCTACGACTTCAACGACGACATCCTCGAGCGCGGCGCGACCTATTTCTACAATCTCGCGCGCGCCGCACTGGTCTAAATCGGACCGGAATCGGATCGACCCGGCCGCTCAGGTGGCCGGGTGCAGGTCACCAAACACCGTCGGGATAAGCTCCGACACGGTCGGATGGATGTGCACTGCATGGGTGATCGTCGTGTAGGGTTTCCCGGCATACATCACATCGAGGATGCTCTGCACGGCCTCGTCGCCGCCGGTCCCGAGGATCGAGGCGCCGAGGATCTCCTTGCTGTCGGCGTCGACGATCACCTTCATGAACCCCTCGGTCTCGCCCTTTTCGACGGCGCGGCCGACACGGCTCATCGGTCTGGTGCCGATCATAAGCTTGCGCCCTGATTTCCGCGCTTCCGTCTCCGTCATGCCGGCGCGGCCAAGCGGCGGGTCGATGAAGAGGCCGTAGGTCGAAATGCGATCGCTGACCTTCCTGGTTCCACCGTCGAGCAGGTTTGCCGCGATGATCTCGAAGTCGTTGTAGGCGGTGTGGGTAAAGGCGCCGCGACCGTTGCAATCTCCCATGGCAAAGATGTGCGGGACATTGGTCCTGAGCGTTTCGTCGACCTCGACATAGCCGCGGCCGTCGGTCTTGACGCCGGCGCGGTCGAGATCGAGATCATCGGTGTTCGGTCGGCGACCGGTCGCCAGCAGCAGATGGGAGCCGACGATCTCGGGCGTCCCCGCGGTGCAGTCCACGCCGGCGATAACGTCGTCGCCGCGCTTGGCAAAGCGGATGCACTCGGCGTTGAGCCGGAAATTTATGCCTTCTTTTTCGAGGATCGCGAGGATCGCGTCGGAGACGTCAGCATCCTCGCGGCCTATCAGGCGCGGTCCTTTTTCGATCACTGTCACCTCGGAGCCGAAGCGGCGGAACATCTGCGCGAATTCGAGCCCGATGTAGCTGCCGCCGACGACGATCAGGTGGCGGGGCAGGGCGTCGAGATCCATGATCGAGACATTGGTGAGGTAGGGTACGTCCGCCACCCCGGGAAAATCCGGTGTTGCAGCGCGACCGCCGACATTCAGGAAGATCTGGTCTGCCGAAATGAGGTCGCCGCCGATGCGCACCTCATGCGGGCCTTCGAACCGTGCATGGCCCTCGAAGACCGTGATGTTCTGCATTCCCTTCAGCCAGTTTTCGATGTTCTTGCGCGAGGTGAACCGCACCGTGTCCTTGCGTGCCATGACGCGGGCAAAATCGATGGAGACGGGCCCGGTAGAGACGCCGAAATCTTCACCACGACGCGCCAGATGCGCGGCATAGGCACTGGCGACCATCGCTTTGGTCGGCATGCAACCGGTGTTGACGCAGGTGCCGCCGAAGTGCTTGCGCTCGACGAAGGCAACGGTCTTGCCTGCATCCGTCAGCCGGCCGGCAAGCGAAGGGCCGGCCTGGCCGGACCCAATGATGATCGCGTCGAAATGTTTTGTCATGACACGGAGGACACCACCCAAAGTGCGAGGAGAACGGCAACGACATCCTCGAGAAGCGCAATCGGCAGGTCCTTTCCGCCGGTGGCCGCGACGAGGCGCTTGCGGGCTTCATAGCCGCCGAGCGTGCCGATAACCGCACCGATGACGCCGGCGACCAATCCTTGCAGCATAGCATGTCCGGTCAATCCGAGCGCGGCGCCGCAGAAGGCGCCGCTGACGACGCGGGCGCCGAACTGTTGCGGCACCTTTCGGCTCGGTGTGCTCGGCAATTGGTCGGTGACAAACTCAACCAGGGCCAGAAGGCCAAAGATGTAAGGCGTGAAGCGAAATCCCATGAAGGCTGCCCAGGTGGTGCCAAGCGGCAACCAGCCGGCGGCGGCCGCAATACTGACCGCGGCAGGGGCGGTCATCGCCCGAAGGCCAGCGACCACGCCGATAATGAGCGTGAGAAAATAGATCGACATCGTGTCCCCGAACGTTCGCCGGGCGAACCCAAGCCACCAGCCCCCAAGCGGTTCGGGTCGAGCGGCATCGCAACCAAGAGTGAAAGCGGATGTTTCTGGCGGGCCGCGATCAGAGTGGCCGACAATGCCGTCGATTGCAACGCCCAATCAGCTACCGCAATAAACGGTAGTCTATGCTTTCGATCGTGTTTGTCGATGTAGGAAAATATTCGCCTGCTGCAGTCTCTAGGTGCAACCCTATTTTTCGCTGGGGGCTGACATATATGGAATGGCTTGCCCGGACGCGGCGGATTTTCCGTGATCAAACTTGCGGAGCGAATTTCGAGGGAGAAACTCATGCGCTTGACTAGACTGCTTATCGGAACTGCCTTTGCCTTTACACTGACTGCTGCTGCGGCGAGTGCCGACGTGGTCGTCTCCTCGAAGATCGACACCGAAGGCGGCGTGCTTGGCAACATCATTCTTGCCGTGCTCAACGCCAACAACATCAAGACGGTCGATCGCGTCCAGCTCGGCGCGACGCCGGTCGTGCGCAAGGCGATCGCCGCCGGCGAGATCGACATCTACCCGGAATATACCGGAAATGCCGCCTTCTTCTTTGAGAAGGCTGATGACCCGGTCTGGAAGGATGCTGCCAAGGGTTACGAAGCGGCCAAGAAGCTCGACTACGACGCCAACAAGATCGTCTGGCTGACGCCGTCGCCGGCCAACAACACCTGGGCGATCGGCCTGCGCAAGGATGTGGCGGACGAAAACAAGCTGAAGACGCTGAGCGATTTCGGCAAATATGTTGCTGGCGGTGGCAAGGTCGTGCTTGCGGCGTCGTCCGAATTCGTCAACTCGGCCGCCGCCCTTCCGGCGTTCCAGACCACCTACGGCTTCACGCTGAAGCAGGACCAGCTCATCACGCTTTCCGGCGGTGATACGGCGGCGACCATTGCGGCTGCGGCCAACCAGACGAACGGCGCCAACGCGGCGATGGTCTATGGCACCGACGGCGGCATCGCGCCCTCCGGTCTCGTGGTGCTCGAAGACGACAAGTCGGTGCAGCCGGTCTACCAGCCTGCCCCGATCATCCGCGAAGCGGTGCTGAAGGAGAATCCGCAGATCGAGGAACTGCTGAAGCCGGTGTTCGAAAAGCTCGATCTCGTCACGCTCCAGGATCTGAACGGCCGTGTCCAGGTCGGCGGCGAGCCGGCCAAGGCTGTCGCCGAGGATTTCCTGAAGAAGAACGGCTTTCTGAAATAGGTTGACGGATAACCGGGGCGCTGGTCCGATGGCCAGCGCTCCCGGCCTATGCCTGCAGGTGCCGGGAACGCGCCGGCACAGGCGGGGAGGGTATGCAGTTTGAACGGACTCCGCTTTGACAAGCTCGGAGCGATTGTTGCGGCCTTGGCGCTCGGTGGCGCGTTTATAGCGCCGTTCGCGACGTTTCGCGCCAATCGCATTGTCGCCGGTGAGGCAAAGACAATCGTCGAGTCGCTCCCGCAGATTTGGAGCGCGGGCCTGCTGCTTGTCGTCCTGGCCGCTATCGCAGTCGCCGCTTTGCGGTCCCCGGTCGCTCTGCGCCTTGCGGCGGCCTTCGCGGCGCTGGCCGTTCTGGCGCTCGCGATCGGCGTTGCTGCCGGGTTCCTTACGCCCGAAGGCAACAGTTATGCCCGCATCTCGCCGGCCTCCGGCTTCTGGATCATGCTCTTTGCCTTTGGTCTTCTCGCCGCCGACGCCCTGACGCGGTTGCGCCCAACACCTTCCGTGCGCATCGGCGTGCTTGCCGCCGTGCTTGCCTTTGCCGGCGTCATCCTTTTCTTCGGCGCCTGGGACGAACTGTCGATCCTTAGGGAATATGCTGGTCGTGCCGATACGTTTTGGGCCGAAGCCCGCAAGCACGTGACGCTGGCGCTCGGTTCGCTCGCCGCTGCGACGATCGTCGGCCTGCCGCTCGGCATCCTGTGCCACCGGGTGGCTCGTGTGCGCGACGGCTTGCTTGGCGTCCTCAACGCCGTCCAGACGATCCCGTCGATTGCGCTTTTCGGCATTCTCATCGCACCGCTCGGCTGGATCGCCGTCAACGTTCCGGGTGCGGCTGCGATCGGCATTCGCGGCATCGGCGTCGCGCCCGCTTTTGTTGCCCTCTTCCTCTATTCGCTGCTGCCGGTGGTTGCCAATACCGTCGTCGGCCTTGCCGGCGTTCCGAGGGATGCAAACGACGCGGCTCGCGGCATCGGGATGACCGACTGGCAGCGGTTGGTTGGTGTCGAGTTTCCGCTGGCCTTCCCGGTGATCCTCACCGGCATCCGCATCGTTCTCGTCCAGAACATCGGTCTTGCCACCATCGCAGCGCTCATCGGCGGCGGCGGCTTCGGCGTCTTCGTCTTTCAAGGGGTGGGCCAGACCGCGATGGATCTGGTGCTGCTCGGTGCTGTGCCGACCGTCGTGCTCGCCTTTGCCGCAGCCATCGTGCTCGACGCCCTGATCGAGATGGCCAGGCCCAACAACAGACAGGCAGAGGCCGCATGATCGAGATCGAGAACATCACCAAGCGCTATGGCGAAACCGCCGTTGTCGACGACGTCAGTCTGACGATCGCGCCACGCACGGTTACCGTGATCGTCGGCACCTCCGGCTCCGGCAAGACGACGCTGCTGCGCATGGTCAACCGGCTGGTGGAGCCGACGTCCGGAGCGATCCGCCTCGACGGCGAGGACAATCGTTCGTTGCCGGGTTACGAGCTGCGCCGACGCATCGGCTACGCCATCCAGGGCCACGGCCTGTTCCCGCACCGCACCGTCGCCCAGAACATTGCGACGGTGCCAACGCTGCTCGGTTGGGAGCGGTCGCGTATCGACGCCAAGGTGACAGAACTCCTGAACCTCTTCCAACTCGATCCGGCATCGTTTGGCCCGCGCTTTCCACACGAGCTTTCGGGCGGCCAGCAACAGCGGGTCGGGGTCGCCCGTGCGCTCGCCGCCGAGCCGAAGGTCCTGCTGATGGACGAACCCTTCGGGGCGCTTGATCCGATCATCCGCGCCAAGGCACAGGACGATCTGCTCGCGATCCAGAAGCACTTCGAGACGACGATCATTCTCGTCACCCACGATATGGAGGAAGCCTTTCAGCTCGCCGATCACATCGCGGTCATGGACAAGGGCAAGCTTGTGCAATACGCCACGCCGACAGAGATGCTGCGGCAGCCCGCGACGCCCTTCGTTGAAAGCCTGATCGGGGCGGGCGAGCGGCCGTATCGCCTGTTGGCGATCGCGCCGGTCGCAGGTGCCGTGGAGCCGGGTGCGGCCGAGGGGGCACCGATATCGAGCGCGCTTACCCAAAGGGAGGCGCTCGCCGCGCTGCTGTGGTCCGGCCGCAACGCTTTGCCGGTCGCCGGCCCCGACGGTGCAATCATAGGAAAGATCAGCCTCGAAGGGTTGGCGCGACGGGCGGCCGGGCCGACGTGATGCTGAAACTGCCTGTTCTTCTTCGCCTCGCGGCCTTCGTCGTGCTGATGGCTTTTCTGCTCCAGCCCCATTGGTTCGAGCCGGTGCTGCGGCCGCTCGTCCAGGATAATGCGCCGGTTATCTATAACCAGGGCAGCCTGCTGCAGCTGACGCTCCTGCATCTGCGCACCGTTGCCATTGCGACGGCGGCCGCCACGGTTGTGGCTCTGGCCCTTGCCATTCTCGTGACGCGCGCGTCGGGCGCGGAGTTCCTGCCGCTGTCGCGCAGCCTGGTGAACATCGGCCAGACCTTCCCGCCGGTTGCGGTGCTCGCCCTTGCCGTTCCCATCTTCGGCTTTGGCGAAAAGCCGACTTTGATCGCGCTGTTCCTCTACGGCCTGCTGCCGATTTTCGAGAATGCCTTGACGGGGCTGACGACTTTGCCGCCCTCGGTGATGGAGGCGGCGCGCGGCGCGGGCATGACGGGTGCCCAGCGCCTCGTCAGGGTCGAGCTGCCGCTTGCCATGCCCGTGATCCTCGCCGGTATCAGGCTGTCGATCGTCATCAGCCTCGCAACGGCGACGATCGGATCGACGGTCGCGGCGAAGACCCTGGGCGAAGTCATCATCGCCGGGCTGCAATCCAACAATCTCGCCTTTGTCGTTCAGGGCGGACTGATCGTCGCTGTTCTTGCCGTGTTGCTGCACGACGCGCTGCAGGCGGTCGAGAGAAGGCTCGCCGTTCGAATGGGCCGCTAGGCGTCCGAGAAAGCCGGCAGCGACAAATGCCGCGGCGATGGCGCCAAACGACGATAACGCGTGCTAGGATGGCCCATGCTTTATCGCGGCGCAAAGAGCCCTGTTGTCAGGGATATGGGCGGGTTCAGGGTTAGGCTGAACATGCCCGGCTGGCTGCTGCCGTGGCCGCGCGACCATGGCTACGGGCCGCTGGCAATGGTTGCGGAGACGATGCTGGATCCGGGCCGGTTGGTCGCCATGCACGAGCACCGAAACGATGAAATCCTGTCCTGGGTGCCTGACGGGGTCATGCGCCACGATGACCGTGCGACCGGTCGCTTGATCACCGATAGCGCACACCTGATGGTGATGAATGCCGGACAGAGCTTTTGGCATTCGGAAGAGACTTTGCCGAGCGATCCGCCATTGCGGATGCTGCAGATACTCGTGCGCCCGTCGGCCCCCGACCTTCCGCCGAACATCCAGCACGGTCCGATCGTCACGGTGCCTGTCAATCAGTGGCGCCATCTTGTCGGCCCGGAAGGCGGCACCGCGCCGTTTTTCATGCGCAACGCTGTAGACGTGTTCGACCTCCGGGTCGAAGCCGGGGCGCACTTGGCGTTTCCCCGGGCCGAGGGGCGGCATCTCTATTTCCATGTCTTTTCGGGCGGAGTCGATGCTGGAGGCATCAGGTTCGGCGCGGGAGATCAGGGGCTTTATGTGTCTGACGCCGCCCTGGAACTCCGTGCCTTCGCTGCTTCGCTGATCGTCGCGTTTCTGATTGACCCGCACGCGCGGGTGGTGCGGCAAGGCACGATCGGGGACCATCCGAAGATCCCACCGCCCCTTCTTGCCAGGCCGTTGCTGCGGCTGCTCGCCTGGCGCAATCGCCTGCGCGGACAAGGTTGACTGGATCAGCAGCCTCTCACGCAACGTGAAGTGGTCTGGACCGCTTTCCTCCTGCTGTAGAGTTGCGGCAATGGCACCCTTCTTGGTTGTCCGTAAAATGCCTGCTTTCTCAGCATTTGCCTTCTTCATGAAAATGAATTTCACAGTTTTACAAAATATGCGGATTTGAGTTGACGGCCTGAAAAAACTGTCCCAGTCTGCGAAAATAAATTACGCCAAAAGGCAAGGGAACAGTGCGAGCATGAAAGTCGGCATCATCGGACTCGGATTCCGTTTGGGTTATCTCGGCTATGTCTTCAAAGCCATGGACGAGAGCTTCGAGATTGCGGGTTATGTTGATCCGAATCCGGCCGGATTGCCCACGCTCACGGAAAAAGGCATCTCTGCCGGCAAGGCCTATGCGACGCCCGAGGAACTGATCGCCAACGAGAAGCTCGATCTCTTGATGATCGGCTCGCCCAACCATATGCACCTCGACCATATCCGTACCGGTCTCGAGGCGGGCCTCAAGGTCTTCAGCGAAAAGCCGATCGTTACGACGGTCCAGGAAAGCCTGGAACTCGCTGGCCTGATGGCGAAGTTCGGCCACGAGCGATTGATGGTCGGTCTCGTGCTGCGTTACGCGCCGATGTACCGCGACCTGCGCGCAGCCCTTGCCGAAGGCAAGCTCGGCCAGGTCGTTTCGATCGAGGCTTCGGAGCATATCGAGCCCTATCACGGCGCCTTTTTCATGCGCGACTGGCGTCGCTACGAGCGCTACTCCGGCAGCTTCATGCTGGAGAAATGCTGCCACGACCTCGATCTCTACAATGGTGTCGTCGGTGCCCGGCCGGAACGGGTCGCAAGCTTCGGCGGCCGCAAGAGCTTTATTCCCGCCAACGATCCGGCGCGCGAAGGCATCAACGATCTCGAACTCTTCCACCGCAAGCCGAGCGGATGGATGGGTTCCGACAAGGTCTTCGACAGCGACGGCGACATCATCGACTACCAGGTGGCGATCGTCGAATACGCCAACGGCGTCGGCATGAACTTCCACACCAATCTCAACGTGCCGGACCAGTTCCGCCGCTTCTGCATCATGGGGTCGCGCGGCATGGCCGAGGGCGATTTCATCCGCGGCTACTTCGACGTGCACGAAATGCTGACCGGCAAGAAGGTCGTCGAGAACAAGTACGCTGCCACGGAACTGTCGCAGCATTACGGCGCCGACGAGCAGATGGCGACCGATATCATCGGCCATGTCCGCGACGGCAGGCCGTTGCCGGTATCGACGCTTGATGCGTTGGAGGCAGGTATCCTGGCGCTCTCGATGGACGAGGCACGACGCAAGAAGAGCGTCATCGACCTTAGGCCCATCTGGGACCGTTTCGACGAAGCCCTGCATTCCCGCGCGGCGTAAGGGGAGGCGAGGGATGAGTGTTCAACGCAGCACGGTCATCTTCGCCTGGATCCTGCTTCTTCCCGCTGTCCTTTACGTCACGGTGATCGTCGCCTATCCGCTGGTCGATACGTTCATCCTGTCGTTTACGGACGCGTCGCTGAAGAAGACGACCAACTGGGTCGGCTGGACCAACTACGACAAGATCTTCAACGAGACCTTTGCCGAGGTCATCTTCCGGACCTTCATCTGGACGTTCTTCTCGGTGTCGATCAAGATGATCATCGGCGTGTTCGGCGCGACCATGCTGAACGCGGCCGTGCCCGGCCGGGCGCTTTTCCGCCTGCTCACCATGCCGCCATGGATCGTGCCGATGGCCATCGGCATCTTCATGTGGGGCTGGATGTACAACGGCCAGTTCGGCATGATCTCCGGCGTGCTGCAAAACCTCGGCGTCGTCGATGGACCGGTCGCCTTCCTTGCCCGCGGCGAGACCGCGTTCTGGGCGACGATCATCACCGACGTCTGGATTGGCGTGCCGCTGGTGACGCTCTACATGCTAGCGGCCATGCAGGCGATCCCGCAGGATCTCTACGAGGCCGCCTGGACCGACGGGGCGGGTCGTTTCTACCGCTTCCGCCGCATCACGTTGCCGCTGCTCGTGCCGTCGCTGATCACCATGTCGATGCTGTCGCTGATCGCGACCTTCAACTCCTTCGACATCATCTGGATTCTCACCCAGGGCGGCCCCAACGGCGAGACGACCACGATGATCATCGATACCTATCGCACCGCGATCGGGTCGAAGAAGTATGGCGAAGGGGCGGCGCGTGCGGTGCTGATCTGCATCTTCCTGTCGATCTTCTGCTTTGCCTATTTCCGGGTCACAAGCCGCCTTTCTCAGGGGGAACAGAAATGAGCCAGCCTGCGCTGATCAATCGCTACCGCTGGTACGAACTTGTGGGCATCTATGCCGGCATCTTCCTTTTCCTGTGTTTCATCCTCGCGCCCTTCGTCGAAGGGTTCCTGGTGTCGCTGAAGCCGCTCGGGCTTTTGTTCTCCTCGCCCTATCGCTTCTGGCCGGAAAACGGCTCCTTCACCGCCTACTTCACGATGTGGGAAAGCGTGCCGGGTTTTGCCCGCTACATCTTCAATTCCTTCTTCATCTCCACCATCGTCACGGCCATCGTGCTGGTGCTGGTCATTCCCGCCGCTTACGCTTTCGCCCGCTTCAACTTCCGCGGCGCCGGCGTTCTTCTCGGCGCGTTCCTGGCCGTCAACATGTTTTCGGGCGCGGTGCTGCTCATACCGCTGTTCCGGCTGATGCGCACCTTCGGCGTGCTCAACACCTATCTTGCGATGATCGTGCCGGGTGTCGCCTTCCTGATCCCCTCGGCGATCTGGCTGTTGCGCACTTACATGATGCGTATCCCGCGTGAACTGGACGAGGCAGCCTTCGTCGACGGAGCCAGCCACTTCTACACGCTGCGCCGGGTGATCCTGCCGATCGCCATGCCTGGTATCACCGTGGTGGCGATCACCACCTTCATCGGCGCCTATGCCCAGCAGTTCATCTACGCGCTGACCTTCAATTCCAAGAGTGAGTACATGCCGCTGCCGGTCGGCCTCTTCGCCTATTTCGGACGCCAGGAAGTGGTCTGGAACGAGCTGATGGCCGCAAGCTTCGTCGGCATTGCGCCGGCCGTCGTCGTGATCTTCCTCTTGCAACGCTATCTCGTCAGCGGGCTGACCGCGGGCGCGGTGAAACAATAAGACTTAAGTCAACCACCAGAGAACGGGAGCTTAAAAAGTGTCTATCCAATTCAAGACGGGGGTACTCGCCCTTGCCCTGCTCGGCTCGACCGCGCTCGGCGCAGTGACCGCCAAGGCGGCTGATCAGGAGATCAGCTGGATCTATTGCGGCGACACCATGGATGCGGTGCACGAGAAGTACATCAAGCAGTGGGAAGAGAAAAACCCGGGCTGGAAGGTAACCCCGGAAGTCGTCGGCTGGGCCCAGTGCCAGGACAAGGCCACAACGCTTGCTGCCGCCGGAACACCGGTCGCCATGGCCTATGTCGGCTCGCGCACGCTGAAGGAATTCGCCCAGAACGACCTTATCGTTCCGGTGCCGATGACGGACGACGAAAAGAAGACCTACTATCCGAACATCGTCGATACCGTAACCTTCGACAACAACCAGTGGGGCGTTCCGATCGCGTTCTCCACCAAGGCGCTGTACTGGAACAAGGACCTGTTCAAGCAGGCTGGCCTTGACCCCGAGACGCCGCCGAAGACCTGGGCCGAAGAAATCGAGTTCGCCAAGGCTATCAAGGAAAAGACCGGTATTGCCGGTTACGGCCTGCCGGCCAAGACCTTCGACAACACGATGCACCAGTTCATGCACTGGGTGTACACCAACAACGGCAAGGTCATCGACGGCGACAAGATCGTTATCGACAGCCCGCAGGTGCTTGCAGCTCTCCAGGCCTACAAGGACATCACGCCCTACTCGGTCGAAGGCGCCACTGCCTACGAGCAGAACGAAATCCGCGCCATCTTCCTCGATGGCAAGGTCGGCATGATTCAGGCTGGTTCGGGTGCGGCGACGCGCCTGAAGGAAACCAAGGTCAACTGGGGCGTTGCGCCGCTGCCGCTCGGCCCGGAAGCCAAGGGCGAGGGCACGCTGCTCATCACCGACAGCCTGGCGATCTTCAAGGGTTCGGGCGTCGAGGAGAAGGCAATCGAGTTCGCGAAGTTCATCACCTCGCCGGGTCCGCAAGGCGAATATGAACTCCAGGGCGGCGCCGGTCTGACGCCGCTGCGTCCGTCGCCGATGGTCGACGAATTCGTCAAGAAGGATCCCTATTGGAAGCCGTTCATCGACGGCATCACCTATGGTGGTCCGGAGCCGCTCTTCACCGACTACAAGGGCTTCCAGAACGTCATCATCGAGATGGTCCAGTCGGTCGTGACCGGCAAGGCCGAGCCGGCGGATGCCCTGAAGAAGGCCGCTGGCGACCTCGAAGAATTCAAGTAAAGCCATCGGGCCGCGGGCTTTAGGGTTCGCGGCCCCTACTTTGTTTTGCTATAAATGAGCCGCTTCTCGCCGGTGGCCGGAGACAGTTTCTTGGGACAGCTCAATCTCAACAAGGTTCAGAAATTCTACGGGACGTTCGAGGTGCTGAAAGGCATCGATCTCGAAGTCAAGAACGGTGAGTTCGTCGTTTTCGTCGGACCCTCCGGTTGCGGCAAGTCGACCTTGCTCAGGATGATAGCCGGCCTCGATGAGACCAGCTCGGGGGACATCCTGATTGAGAACAAGCGCGTCAACGATCTGCCGCCGGTCAAGCGCGGCATCGCCATGGTCTTCCAGTCCTACGCGCTCTACCCGCACATGACCGTCTTCGAGAACATCGCCTTTCCGCTTCGGGTGGAAAAGATGGCGGAGGACAAGCTGAAGGCAAAGGTGGAGCATGCCGCGCGCATCCTGCACCTGGACCAACGCTTGCAGCAGAAGCCGGGCATGTTGTCCGGCGGCCAACGCCAGCGTGTCGCGATCGGGCGAGCGATCGTGCGCGAGCCGAAGATCTTTCTCTTCGACGAGCCGCTGTCGAACCTTGATGCGGCCCTCAGAGCGGACATGCGCATCGAACTGGCGAAACTGCACCGGCAATTGAAGGCAACGATGATCTACGTCACGCACGACCAGGTCGAGGCGATGACGATGGCGGACCGGATCGTCGTGCTCAATGCCGGTGAGATTGCCCAGACCGGCGCGCCGCTGGAGCTCTATCACAAGCCTGCCAACACCTTCGTTGCCGGCTTTATCGGCAATCCGAAGATGAACTTCCTGCCGGTCACCTGCAAAGCGGTCAGCGATGCAGGGGTTGAGGTGGATTACAAGGGGCAGACCGCAGTCATCCCCGTCACGCCGCGGGGCAACCTCGTCGGACGGACGCTGACGCTGGGGGTGCGGCCGGAGCACATTGTGCTCGGCACCGCCGATCTTGCCCTCAAGGTGACGCCAACGGTGATCGAGCGCCTCGGCGCTCACACGGTCGCCTATGCGGCGGTCGGCGGTGAGGGCGAGAATTTCTGCGCCATGTTGCCAGGCACCGCGGCCATCCGGCCGGAAGAGACGGTGCAGACCGGCATTCGCGCTGCCGATTGCCACCTCTTTGACGAGGCCGGTCTTGCGCTCGAGCGCCGGGTCGAACTGACCGACATCGACATGGGCGTGCTGGATCCGGCTGCGGCCTGATTGCGGCGTTCAGAAAAGGAAATGGACCGCTGTCCTTGACGAGATGGCGGTCCATTCATTTTTAGTCTTGAGACCGTCGCAGCACCGGCGAAGCGCGGTGTCTGCACGCGACTGCACGTTTCTTGTATTCGTAGAGCGACAGCGACCTTTGCGTGCCTGAGAAAGACGCGCGGCTCCGTAGAAACGGATCAGGCCGCGCCCTTTTCCGTTTCGTGCGGATTGGCGACCTTGGGCCAAATATCCTTGCGGGCCCGCTTGTAGTCGGTCCTTGCCGGGTTGTTCGGGTAGGGCGTTCCGGCCGAACAATAGAGGATCTCAGACGCGATCTTCGAGAACGATGCGTAGAAGTGATTCGTCGACTTGATGACCAGGATCTTCATGGCTGTCGGGTCGATGCCCATCACCGAAAATAGGCTCGGATCGAAGCTCTGCGCGCGGGTGGAATTGAGGATAATGTCGATGCCATTGAGGTGGATGTGAGCGGCATCGCCGAAAGGCGCGAAACTCTCGCCGAAACGCATTTCGGCGTCACGTACGAGCTTGACCACCTTGACCGTTCCATCGACCGGATTACCGGTTCCGGGCGCCGACTTGGCGCCGAAGCGCAGCGGGATCTCGGCCCCTTCGCCAGCTGCCATGCAGATCTGCACGGCCATCGGATCCCAGATCGTGCCAACGGCGACGTCGGTTGCGCCCCGCGCCAGCAGTTCCTCAAGCAGAACCGTCGCGTCGCCGGCCGTGCCGCCGCCTGGATTGTCCCAGACATCGGCGATCACGACAGGACCCTTCGATGCAGCGAGCGCCTGGGAAACGGCTTCCTTCTCGTCGATCTGCGGCATGATGAAGGTTCCGCGATGGGAGAAAAGCTCGAGCCCCAGCTCACGCGCCAGGCTTGCGCCCTTTTCCGGCTTGCCGTTGGTGACGGCAAGAAGCTTCGTGCCCATTTCCGGCACATCGCCCGCCATGAATCCATGGATGACGGAGAGCGAAAGGACGTCCTGATCTTCCTTCTCGATCCGCATCAGCTTGTCGACGAAGGACCGCATCGGCTCACGCGAGGTCGGGTAGACGTCGATCATCCGACAGTCAAAGATCGACATCACCGGATTTGCCCGGCCCTCGAGTGTCGCGACAACAATCCGCCAGAGATCCTCGGCACGATCGACGAAATCGGTGTGCGGAAACTCTTTGAAGTAGACGAAAAAGTTCGACGCTGCCGCACGCTTGGCCGTCAGGTGGCTGTGGGGGTCAAGTTCGGCGCAGACGAGGATATCAGGCCCGACGATCTCGCGAACGCGCGAGAGCAGGTCACCTTCCGGGTCTTCGTAACCGTCGGCGACCATGGCTCCATGCAGACCGAGAACCACGGCGTCGACGGGCATGGCTGCCCGCAACTGACCGAGGATTTCGTCGCGCAGGCTCTCATAGGTCTCTCGGTTGACGAGGCCGGCCGGGTCGGCCCAGGTCGCGGTGCCCTCGATCAGCGTCCAGCCCTTCTCTGCGCAGACGCCGCGGCCGACCGTGATCGGCGCGGTGCAGAGCGTCGGTGTTTCCGGGTGTTGTCCGGGAGGCGCATAGAGCGAGGCTTCGAACGCCCGGCGGTCGATGCAGATCGGTGAGAAGGTATTGGTTTCGGTCGCGAGCGCCGCTGTGAAGATCCGCAATGCCATTGCCTTTTTCTGTGCCGCGTCGCGCTTAGGCCGCGCCCATCGGGTTCGGCAGGTAACCGGTGAAACCGGCAATCTTCCAGCGCCCTTGATGGAAGCGGCAGTAATAGACGGTCTGCCATTTCAGGACGTCGACACTGCCGTCCGACTTCTTGAGGCTTCCGTCGAACTTCTTGCGCGCGAGCGCCTGGTCGCCGTTGATCTCGATGTCTTCGAGCGTCGTCGTCGTGAAGATCGCGTTGCGCGGATCTTCGGCGAAGCTCTCCTTCGCGAAGTCGTTCGCCTGGCGCAGCCACTCGTCGCGATAGGCGGCAAGCGACGGGAACGTCAGCCGCCAATTGTCCGGATTGGTTTCGCGGCGGCCGTCGATGCCGATGAAGCCCTCCTCGACGAAATCGCCTGACACCATCGACCAGTCCGCAGCCAGAAAAGCGGTGATGTCGCGCGAGACAAGCATCTCCCAGATCGAATGACGTGCGACGTCGGAGGAGGGGAATGGGTTGAGGAAGGGATCCCGCATATTCTCGCCCTGGATTGAAATTCTTTTCATGAACGGTGTTTTTCGCTGGTCAAATTCCGCTTTCTATGGTCACTTGTCAACGATCGAAGAAAATAATTTGCACGAAGGCGGACATGACCATCAAGAGATACGGTACTGTGCAAGTCGGTGCTGGCGGCAAGCCCTTGCCCTTCGCACGTGCAGTCGAGGCCGACGGTTGGCTCTATGTCTCCGGGCAGGTCGCCATGGAAAACGGCGAGATCATCGAAGGTGGGATCATCCCGCAGACGCATAAGACGATCGCCAATGTGCTGGCCATTCTCACGGAGGCCGGGTACGGTCCGGAACATGTGGTTCGTTGCGGCGTCTGGCTCGACGACCCGCGTGATTTCTGGACATTCAACAAGATCTACCAGGAGTATTTCGGTGCACATCCGCCGGCGCGGGCCTGTGTCCAGTCGTCGATGATGGTCGATTGCAAGGTTGAGATCGACTGCGTCGCCTACAAGCCGAAGGAAGGCTGATCAAGCAAGGCGTAAGCGGGCGATGGACATCTTCGCGACACTGCAGGAAGAAAAAGGGCGGCTCTCCCAATCGGAAAACCGGATTGCCGATATTCTGCTGAATGACTTCGAGTTCGCGGTAAACGCCTCCATCATCGAGCTCGCGAGCAAGGCGGACGTGTCTCCGCCGACCGTCACCCGCTTCTGTCGCCGGCTCGGTTGCGACAGCTTCTCCGACTTCAAGGTGCAGCTCGCCCGCACGGCCTATATCGGCATGCGTTACCTCAAGCCGGAGCCGAAAAGCCGCGAAACCGGCGATGTCGCCCAGGACATCATCACCAAGTCGCAGAACGCGCTGTTCCTGCTGCATCGATCGCTCGATCTTGCGGCGATCGAGCAGGCGGTCGAGCGCATTGCTGCAGCGGAAATGATCTACGCCTTTGGTTCCGGCGGCAATTCCTCGATGATCGCCGGCGAGCTGCAGAACCGGCTCTTTCGCTACGGCCTGCGCATTACCGCCAGTTCAGACCACAGCATGCAGCTGATGATGGCGGCGGCGGCACGGCCGACGGACGTGCTCATCGGCTCGTCCTTTTCCGGTCGCAACGCCGAGCTCGTACGCGCCTTCACGCTGGCGCGCGAATTGAAGGTGCCGACCATCGCATTGACGCAGAGCGGCAGCCCGGTTGCAGCTGCCGCCAGCATCACGGTTCCGGTCGATTTGCCCGAAGGCAACAATATCTACCGTCCCACCTCCACCCGCATCGCCTATCTGGCTTTGCTCGATATCCTCTCCAGCCTCGTCGCTTACCGCGTGCAGCCGCAGGCGACCACAACACTTCGGCGCATCAAGCAGCAGCTGGTGACACACCGCGACGGTGACGATCGCCAGTTGCTCGGAGACTGACGTGCCGCGAAAGGTCCGCCCATGACGCAATCGCTTGCGATCGTAACCGGTGCAGCCGGTGATATCGGCCGTGCCATCGCCCGGCGCCTGTCCGACGATCATGATGTTATCCTGCTCGTGGACATCGATGCGGAGGCGGCGGAACGGGCGGCGCGCGAACTTGGCGGCGGCCCGCGTTTCATCGCCACGCCGTGCGACGTGACCAATGCCGAGAGTGTCGCGGCGATGGCGGCAGCTGCGAAGGGCGGAGGCGCGGTTCGCACGCTCGTCAACAATGCGGGTGCTGCCCGCGCCGTCAGCCTGCAGGACACGACGCCCGAGATCTGGCGCATGGACAATGCGCTGAACCTCGAAGCGGCGTTTCTCACCTTTCGTGCAGTCGAGGACATGTTGAAAGAGACACGCGGATCGGTGGTCAACATCGCCTCGGTCAACGGTATGAACGTCTTCGGGCATCCGGCCTATAGCGCGGCAAAGGCGGGGCTTTTGCATCTGACCCGCCTTATCGCGGTCGAGTACGGCAAGTTCGGCATCCGATCGAACGCGGTGGCGCCCGGCACGGTGCGGACCCAGGCCTGGGAGGCGAGGGCTGCGGTAAATCCTGAGGTCTTCGAGGAGGCGCGCCGTTGGTATCCGCTGCAGCGGATCGTCAACCCGGACGATGTGGCCAATGCCGTGCATTTCCTGGCGGGGCCGCTCGCCGCTGCGATATCGGGCGTCTGCCTGCCGGTCGATTGCGGCCTCACCGCCGGGCAGGCGGAGCTGGCGCGGACATTCTCACAATCGAGCCATTACTGACATCAGCATTCGGAGGACGTGCATGCATCCGGTTTCCTATCGTCTCGAGGCCTCCTGGCAGCCGGACGGCGGGCCGTTCGGGCGGTTTACCTTCACGCTCTACAATTTCTCCGGTGGCCCGTTGTCGGGTTTCACGATTGCCTATACCTCGCTGACACGCGTCATCGATCCCAAGGCTTGCGAGAATGCGGTCTTCCTGCGGCGCAATGCCAATTTTCACGAATTCGCGCCGCCTGCGGGCCTGATGATCGAAAACGGAGAAAGCTGGGTCTTCACGGTCAGCGGCCTGCATCGCAACGCGCGCCATTGCACCGACGGTGCGAAGTCCGCCTATCTGACACTTGGCGATGGCCGGCATGTGCCGGTCGCGGTTTCCGACCTGCTGCTGGAAAACGCCGTCAGCGAGCCGCCACCTCAGCGGCTGCCGGAGGGCAAACTCGACCAGCCCTACGCGCTGCAACCCTGGCCGGCGACACTTGCGCTTCGCCCAGGGCAGGGCTTTCCCGTGGTTCTCTATCCGGCACACGGCACCGATCGCGAAGCGATCGCAGCGATCGACACCGTCCTTGCGATGTTCCATCGGCTGTTTCCTGCCGCGCACGCACCCTTCAGCCTGTCTGCTTCCGCCCAGGGACGCCCGGTCGTGTTCACCTCGGACAAGTCCCTGCCGAGTGACGGCTATCGCCTCGATTTTTCGGCGACCGAGATCCGCCTAGGTTTCGGTGGCAGCGCCGGTCGGCAATACGGCCTGACGAGCCTCGTCCAACTCCTGGATGGCGCGCGCAAGCATCCCGGCACGTTCCGCTTTCCCGAGAGCGGCACGATCTCGGATGCGCCGCGCTATGGTTGGCGCGGTTGCCATCTTGACGTATCGCGCCAGTTCTATCCGGCTGCCGATGTGGCCCGACTGATCGACATTCTCGCCTGGTTCAAGATGAACGTCTTCCACTGGCACCTGTCGGACGACGAGGCCTGGCGCCTGGAAATCAGGGCTTTCCCGGCCTTGACGACGCTCGGCGTCCTGCGTGGCCCGGACGAGCCACTCTTGCCGCAACTCGGCAACGGCGCAGAACCGGTCGGCGGCTTCTACAGTCAGGCGGACGTCAAGGCGATCGTCGCACGGGCAGCAGCACTTCATGTCGATGTCGTGCCGGAGATCGACATTCCCGGTCATTCGACGGCCACGCTCGTCGCGCTGCCGGACCTGACCGACGGCCAGGAAGCGCCGGAGAGCTATCATTCGGTCCAGGGTTATCCGAACAATGCGCTCAACCCGGCCGTTGCGTTTACCTATGAGTTTCTCGAGAAGGTGTTCGACGAGATGGTCGAGCTCTTCCCAAGCGAATACATCCACATAGGTGGCGACGAGGTCGCCAACGGTTCGTGGCTCGCCTCGCCACTGGCCAAGAAGCTGATGGAACGGGAAGGCATTTCCGGTACATTTGCGCTGCAGTCATACTTCCTCAGGCGCATAAAGGCGATGCTGACGGCGCGCGGACGCAAGCTGGCCGGCTGGAACGAAGTGGCGCATGGCGGCGGCGTGTCAACGGTCGACACGTTGCTGATGGCCTGGGAGCGCCCGGAGGCCGGCATCGAGCTGGCACGCGAAGGCTATGACGTGGTGATGACCCCAGGACAGGCCTACTACCTTGATATGGCGCAGGCCGATGCCTGGCAGGAGCCCGGTGCAAGCTGGGCCGGCACGGCGACACCGGCTCATACCTATGGTTACGAGGCCGAGGGCGATTTCCCCGATGCCCTGAAACCGCGCCTCAGAGGCATCCAGGCTTGCATCTGGTGTGAGCATTTCCTTTCGCGCGACTACTTCAACCATCTCGTCTTCCCGCGACTGCCGGCAATTGCGGAAGCCGCCTGGACGCCGAAGGCGGAAAAGGACTGGCTGCGTTTCGCAGCGATCGCCCCGCTCAGCCCCAATCTTTGAGAGAACCGCTCATGCGCATTGCCGTTGGTGGCATCCACACCGAATGCAGCACCTATTCGCCCGTCCTCATGACGGAAGAGGACTTTCGCGTGCTGCGCGGACAAACGTTGCTGGACGCAGACTATTTCAGCTTCATGAAGGCCGAAGGCGTCGAGCATCTCCCGTTGCTGCATGCGCGCGCCGTTCCCGGCGGTCCCGTGTCTCGCGCAACTTACGACGCTTTCAAGGCGGAATTCCTGGCATTGCTCCGTGGCGCCCTGCCGATCGACGGGCTCTACCTCGCCATGCATGGCGCGATCAAGGTCGATGGGATGGACGATGCAGAAGGCGACTGGATATCGGCCGCCCGCGCGGTCGTCGGGCCAGATTGCCCGATTGCCGCAAGCTACGATCTGCACGGCAACGTCAGCCAGAGGATCATCGATCAGCTCGACATCTTTGCTGCCTACCGGACTGCGCCGCATATCGATACGCCGGAAACGATGACGCGCGCCTGGTCGATGCTCGTCGCAGCGTTGCGCGACGGGACGCGTCCGGGCGTCGCCTGGGCCCCGGTGCCCGTGCTTCTGCCCGGAGAATGCACGTCCACCGAGGATGAACCGGCAAAGGCGCTCTATGCGCAGTTGCCTGAGATCGACAAGCGGCCGGGCATTCTCGACGCCAATCTGATGGTGGGTTACGTCTGGGCCGACGAGCCGCGGGCGACATCCTGCGCCGTGGTCACTGGTTCGGACAGGATCGCAGCCAAACAGGCGGCGGAGGAAATCGCTGCCGGATACTGGCGCGAACGGCGCAACTTCCGTTTCGGCCCGGTCACAGGGCCGCTCAACGAAATGCTGGATATCGCCGAACGGGCGACAACGGCGCCGATCATTCTTGCCGATTCCGGTGACAATCCGACGGGCGGCGGCGTCGGCGACCGGGCCGATGTGCTGAAGGCGCTCCTGGCTCGCGGTTGGCGCGGCGCACTGATTGCCGGCATAACGGATCGACCGGCGGTCGAGGCGTGTTTTGCGGCCAGCGTCGGCGATACCCTGATGCTGAAGATCGGAGGCAGCCTCGACCCGGCAAGCCCAGCCGCCGAGATGTTGGTGGGGATCGTCAGGCTGGACGATCCGGGAGCGGTGAAGGAACGGCAGGCCGTGGTTCGCGTCGGCGCCATCGATATCGTCATTGCCGCGCGGCGCAGGCCCTACCACAATATCGAGGATTTCCGTCGGCTTGGCCTCGATCCGCAGGCGGTGCGGCTGCTCGTCGTCAAGTCGGGCTACCTTTCGCCCGAACTGGCGCCGATCGCCAATCCCAACCTGATGGCGCTGACGGAAGGTGTCGTCAATCAGGATATCGCCGGCCTTGCCAGCCAACGTCGGCAACGGCCGACCTTCCCCTTCGACCCGGACTTTGCTTTCGAACCCGTCGCCCGCTTGTCCGCGCGCTGGTCGGACCACGACTGAAACTTGGCATTTCTATTTTACCCCGCCCGGCATCGGGCGGGCTTTCTCCTTCCCCGCTTTCCTCCACTTTGTGGCCGCCTTTTACCATGACTTCGACCCTTCTCAGCGCCATGCGCAACCCAGGCATGCGGATCAGCATGCTGGCGATCTTTCTCTTCGGCTTTGCCGGTGCTGCCACATCTCCTTACCAATCCGTCGTCGGCATCAACGAACTGGGCCTGAGCGACGCCGTCTATTCGCTGCTGATCCTGCTTGCCTCCACGGTCAATGTCATCGTCAGCGTCTCGATCGGCATCCTGGCCGATCGTGTCGGCAACTATCGGCTGTTGATGTCGACGGCGATCCTGTTCGGCGTTGTCGGTTACGGCATTGTCTATGTATTGCCTTACCAGGCGAGCTTCGTCGTCAGTGTCCTGGTGTTCCTGCCGATCTACGGTGCGCTCTACACGCTGCTTTTCGCCAATGTTCGCAGCATCGCGCGCCGCATGAGCGGGCATGACGCGGCATCGCTGACGACGGGCGCGCGCGCGGCGATATCGGTGTCCTGGGTTCTGGTACCTGGCTTGGTCGGCTTCGCGCTGGCGGGTGGCGAAAGCATGCTGCCCGCCTATCTGCTCGCCTGCCTTGGTTGCCTCGCCAATCTGTTGATCGTCTATTTTCGACTGCCCAACGAAGGCGGGGCCGACGCTTCGCTCGGCAAGCGGCTTTCCTACTGGACGTCGTTTCGGGAGATCCTGGCACCGCGCATCTTCTTCAGGGTGATAGCGGTCGCCACCATCACATCGACGCTGCATGTCAATGCCGCGGTTCTGCCCTTGATCATGACCGACGAGATCGGCGGCAGCGTTACCGACATCGGCATCATCGTCGGCATCGTCGCCTTCCTCGAAGTCGTCTTCATCTTCGTCTGGGCGCGCATCCAGATGAGCTTGGTGCCGTTCAAGGCGCTGGCATTGGGGACGGCCATCTACATCGGCTACATGGTGCTACTCGGGTTTTCGACGGCGACGTGGCAGATCTACGCCCTCACGCTGATCAGCGCCTTTGGTGCAGCGGCATTGATCACCATCCCCATCAGCTACCTTCAGGAACTGATCGCCGATCGGCCGGGCTTGGGAAGCTCGCTGATCGCGGTGAACCTGTTTTTAAGCGGCGGCCTTTGCGCCGGGCTTTTTGCACTCGGCACTCGGCTCAGTGATTATTCAGGAACGGCGCTGCTCGGCGGTGTCGGGGGATTTGCCGGCCTGTTGCTGCTGTTGGCGCTTGATGGCGATAGAACAGGGAAGGGTAAGATCCGTCGCTAGATGGGCTTAGTCCCAGGGCTCGTCGACAAAACTGCAGGTGAGTTTGGTCTGGTTGTCCTGGAGACATTTCTTCTTTTGATCGGCGAGGATCATGATCCTCGCGAAGAAGCGCGAAAAGTCGGCTTTGCTGGAGGTGAACGTGGCGATCCCCAGAGCGTGCGCCTGGGCCTGCGCCACGCAGGTCGCCAATTCCTGATCGGGGACATCGCTGTTTGCAACGATGACAGCTCGGTCAAATCGCCCTTCGGCGGAATAGTTCACGGCGGAAGCGCAATTTGGCACGCCAGTTGCCGCAGTATCGTTCAGCAGCCGCTCGTAGTAGGGGTCGAAGCCGAAATCTTCAATCTTGCTGACGTCGACCCGGCCATTCTTGACGACGTCCTTTCTGAAGATCACGCCGATGGTGTTTCTTCCGAGCCCCGGTTGGGCCTTGGTCTCAATTCCGGCGGCCATGGCGATCATTTGAATTGTAGAGAAGACGACGTCCCTCTTCTTGGTCTCCCCTTGGCTCATTCCGACGCCGACAAATTCCGGGAAGGCGGTAAAATGCCGTTCTCCATTGCGAACTGGGCCGAAGAAACTCACGTTTTGAGCGACCGCAGACGAGGCAACAAAGACGCTCGCAAGAAGCCCGGTGGCAAACATAAGATGTCTAATGGTTCTTCTCCCGTACCTGCCCTAGTGCATGAAGCTTTCTCATAAAAAACCAGCGCTTGCTGAGCGAGCAAAGATGTTCCGCAACGGGTCGCCGGCAATGCGATGGCATCTCGATTTTTCTAGCATTGCTATCAACAGCTGCAAGGCGCCGGAGCGAGGAAGACGCAGTCCTGACGCTAGTCTCATCAAAAAGTGATTGGGGCGCCTTTCGGCGCCCCAATCAGTATGTCCTTGAGATGTCGGTCGAGAGCGGATCAGTTGCCGAGAATGCCCGGCAGGCGCAGCCCCTTTTCCTTGGCGCATTCGAGCGCGATGTCGTAGCCCGCATCGGCGTGGCGCATGACACCAGTTGCCGGGTCGTTCCAGAGCACCCGCTCCAGGCGCTTGGCCGCATCATCGGTACCGTCGGCGCAGATGACGACGCCCGAGTGCTGCGAGAAGCCCATGCCGACGCCGCCGCCGTGATGAAGCGAGACCCAGGTGGCGCCCGATGCGGTGTTGAGCAGCGCGTTCAAGAGCGGCCAGTCGGAAACGGCGTCCGAGCCGTCCTTCATCGCTTCGGTCTCGCGGTTCGGCGAGGCGACCGAACCGCTGTCGAGGTGGTCACGGCCGATGACAACAGGGGCCTTCAGCTCGCCATTCCTGACCATCTCGTTGAAGGCGAGGCCGAGGCGGTGGCGGTCGCCGAGGCCGACCCAGCAGATGCGTGCCGGCAGACCCTGGAAGGAGATGCGCTCGCGCGCCATGTCCAGCCAGTTGTGCAGGTGCTTGTTGTCGGGCAGCAGTTCCTTGACCTTGGCGTCAGTCTTGTAGATGTCTTCCGGATCGCCCGACAGCGCCGCCCAGCGGAACGGGCCGATGCCGCGGCAAAACAGCGGACGGATATAGGCCGGGACGAAGCCCGGGAAGGCGAAGGCGTATTCGAGGCCCTCTTCCTTGGCGACCTGGCGGATGTTGTTGCCGTAGTCGAAGGTGGGGATGCCCATGTCCTGGAAGGCGATCATCGCTTCGACATGTTCGCGCATCGAGGCGCGCGCTGCCTTTTCGACGGCCTTCGGGTCGCTTTCGCGCTTGGCCTTCCACTCGGCCATGGTCCAGCCCTTCGGCAGGTAGCCGTTGACCGGGTCGTGGGCAGAGGTCTGGTCGGTGACCATGTCGGGGCGGATGCCGCGGCGAACCATCTCGGGCAGGATTTCGGCGGTGTTGCCGAGCAGGCCGACGGACTTCGCTTCGCCGTTCTTGGTCCAGCGGGCGATGATTTCCATCGCCTCATCCAGCGTCTCGGCCTTTTCGTCGAGGTAGCGGGTGCGCAGGCGGAAATCGATCGAGTCCGGGTTGCATTCGACCGCAAGGCACGACGCGCCGGCCATGACCGCTGCGAGCGGCTGGGCGCCGCCCATGCCGCCGAGGCCGCCGGTCAGCACCCACTTGCCCTTGAGGTTGCCGCCGTAATGCTGGCGGCCGGCTTCCACGAAGGTCTCGTAGGTGCCCTGAACGATGCCCTGCGTGCCGATGTAGATCCACGAGCCAGCGGTCATCTGGCCGTACATGGCGAGACCCTTCTTATCCAGCTCGTTGAAATGATCCCAGTTCGCCCAGTGCGGCACGAGGTTGGAGTTGGCGATCAGAACGCGTGGCGCGTCCTTGTGCGTGCGGAAGACGCCGACCGGCTTTCCGGACTGCACCATCAGCGTCTCGTCGTCGTTGAGGTCCTTGAGCGTCTCGACGATCTTGTCGAAATCGGCCCAGGTGCGCGCAGCCCGGCCAATGCCGCCATAGACGACCAGTTCGTGCGGGTTTTCCGCGACGTTCGGGTCGAGGTTGTTCATCAGCATGCGCAGCGGCGCTTCGGTCAGCCAGCTCTTGGCGTTGAGCGTTGTGCCCTGGGGGGCGCGCACGTCGCGAATGTTGTGGCGCGGATTGTTGATAGTCATGCCTCGCTCCCTGTCTGTGTCTTGAGGTCAAATGCCGTTGTTTCGATGCGGTTCAGAATGGCTTTCAGCGGCTCGCGCAGCAGTGCGGTGCGGGCAGCGTCGAGCGCGAAGGGCGGCTCTTCGGCGGCAAGATGGGTCGACTGTGCGAGCTCCATCTGGATCGCGTGCACGCCGGTTTCCGGGCGGCCGTAGTGGCGGGTCGTCCAGCCACCCTTGAAGCGGCCGTTGAGAATGCTGGTGTAACCTTTTGCTGCAGCAGTAATATCGGCGGCAGCCCTCTCGATTTCAGCCGCGCAGGTCTTGCCCATATCCGTGCCAATGTTGAAGTCCGGCAGCTTTCCTTCGAACAGGAAGGGAATATGCGAGCGGATCGAGTGGCAGTCATAGAGCACCGCGACACCGTGGATCGTCTTGACCCGCTCGATCTCCGCGGCAAGCGCTGCGTGATAGGGCGCGTGGAACGCCTGAAGACGCTCGGCGATATCAGCTTCATCAGGTTCCTGGCCGTCTTTCCAGATCGACTTGCCGTCGAAATCCGTTTCCGGAACCAGGCCGGTTGTATTCTGGCCGGGATAGAGACTGACGCCGGCCGGATCGCGGTTGGCGTCGATCACGTAGCGATGGAAGGTGGCGCGAACGACGGTCACGTCCTTCAGGAGGCCATCATAGAGCTCGTGGATGTGCCAGTCGGTATCGGCGAGGATGCGGCCGTTGTCGTTCAACCGGTCCCAGATCGCAGCCGGCACCTCGGTGCCGGTGTGCGGAAAGCCGAGAATGACCGGCGAATTGCCTCTCTTGACCTCGTAGACCGCCATTTCAGGCCTCCAGGCTGGGCAGGACGCCTGCGGAAACCGCCGCATTCAGGCGGCCCGAGGCGATGAGATCGCCGGCTGCCTTCAGGTCATCGGCCATATAGCGGTCTTCCTCGATCGTCGGCGAGACCGCGCGAAGAGCGGCCGCCGCTTTCTGAAGCTCGGGGCTGGTTGCCAGTGGCGCACGGAACTCGACGCCCTGAACAGCGGTCAACGCCTCGATGCCGACAATCGAGAACAGGTTTTCGGTCATCAGCAGCAGACGGCGGGCGCCGTGGCAGGCCATGGAAACATGGTCTTCCTGGTTGGCCGAGGTCGGCGTCGAGTCGACCGAGGCCGGGTGCGAGAGCTGCTTGTTCTCCGACATCAGTGCTGCGGACGTGACCTCGGCAATCATCAGGCCGGAGTTGAGGCCAGGCTTCTTGGCGAGGAAGGCCGGCAGGCCGTAGGAGAGGGCGGGGTCGACCAGCAGCGCGATGCGGCGCTGCGAGATCGCGCCGATCTCGCAGACGGCAAGTGCGATCTGGTCGGCGGCAAAGGCCACCGGCTCGGCGTGGAAATTGCCGCCGGAGACGACGGAATTGTCCGAGAGCACCAGCGGGTTGTCGGTAACGGCGTTGGCTTCGATCTCAAGCGTGCGGGCGACCGAACGCAAGATGTCGAGGCAGGCGCCATCGACCTGCGGCTGGCAACGGATGCAATAGGGATCCTGTACGCGCTCGTCGCCTTCGATGTGGCTCTCGCGGATGGCGGAGCCGGCAAGCAGGGCGCGCAGAGCGGCGGCGGTATCGATCTGACCGCGGTGGCCGCGCAACGTGTGGATATCGGGATGGAACGGAGCGGACGAGCCCATGGCGGCGTCCGTCGACATGGCGCCGGTGATCAGCGCTGCCTGTGCGGCGCGGTGGGCGCGGAAGAGACCGGCCAGCGCAAGTGCTGTCGAGGTCTGGGTGCCGTTGATCAGTGCCAGGCCTTCCTTGGCGGCGAGCACGACCGGGGTCAGGCCGGCGGCGGCAAGCGCCTTTGCGCCCGACAGACGTTCGCCTCGGTAGAAGGCCTCGCCATGGCCCATCATGACGGCTGCCATATGGGCGAGTGGGGCAAGGTCGCCGGACGCGCCGACTGATCCCTTTTCGGGGATCACGGGGATGACGCCCTTCTCAAGCATGGCCTCAATCAGCCGCACCAGTTCAAGACGGACGCCGGAGGCGCCGCGGCCGAGCGAGACGAGCTTCAGCGACAGGATGAGGCGCACGATGTTTTCGGCAAGCGGCTCCCCGACGCCGCAGCAATGCGACAGGATCAGGTTGCGCTGCAGCGTTGCGACGTCGGCGCTGTCGATCTTGATCGAGGCGAGTTTGCCGAAGCCGGTATTGATGCCGTAGACCGGGGCGTTGCCGGCGACGATCTCGGCGATGCGGGCCGCTGCCTTGTTGATGCCGGCGTCGAAGGACGGGTCGAGACGGGCGGGCTCACCGGTCCAGTAGATGGTTTCAAGGTCGCGAAGGGGCACGGAGCCCGGGTGAAGAATGATGGTCATTGACCGGTCCTTTGCCCTTTGAAGATGCGTTCATGAAGCGGATTGAAGCCGATGCGATAGACGAGCTCGGCCGGATCCTCGATGTTCCAGATCGCCAGATCGGCCGACTTGCCGACCTCGATTGTTCCTGTTTCCCTGAGAAGACCGAGCGCGCGCGCAGCTTCGCGCGTGGCGCCGGCCAGGCACTCGGCAACCGTCAGCCGGAAGAACGTCGCCGACATGTTCATGGTGAGCAGCAGCGAGGTCAGCGGCGAGGTGCCGGGATTGCAATCCGTGGCGATCGCGATCCGTGCGCCGGCGTCGCGCAGCGCCTGAACCGGCGGCAGGCGCTCTTCACGCAGGGCATAGAAGGCGCCGGGCAAAAGCACGGCGACGGTGCCAGATTTGGCAAGTGCAGCGGCGCCTTCGGCGTCGAGATATTCGAGATGATCGGCCGAGAGCGCGCCATAGGAGGCAGCGAGCTTTGTGCCGCCGAGGTTGGACAGCTGTTCGGCATGGAGCTTTACCGGCAGGCCGAGTGCCTTGGCGCGGTCGAAGACACGGGCGATCTCGGCGGTCGAAAAGGCGATGCCTTCGCAGAAACCGTCGACTGCATCGACCAACCCTTCGGCATGTGCGGCGTCGAGGCCGGGCAGCACGACATCGGTGACATAGTCGCCGTTTCGGCCCTTGTAGTCGGCGGGTGTCGCATGCGCGGCGAGGTAGCTGGTTACGACGCGGAGCGGGCGGAGTGTCTCGAGCTTGCGTGCGGCGCGCAGCATGTTGAGCTCGGCCGTAATGTTCAGGCCGTAGCCCGACTTGATTTCGACGGTCGAGACACCTTCGGAAAGAAGCGTGTCGAGTCGCGGCAGCGCGCTTTCGACGAGCTGATCAACGGTCAGCGCATTGGTCGCCTTGACCGAGGAAACGATGCCGCCGCCGGCGCGCGCGATCTCTTCGTAAGTTGCGCCTTCAAGCCGCATCTGGAACTCGCGGGCACGGTTGCCGCCGTGCACGAGATGGGTGTGGCAGTCGATGAGCGACGGCGTCATGACGCGCCCCTGGCAATCGGTCGCCTCAAGGCTGCGGGAGAACTCGGCGGGGAGATCCGCTTCCGGTCCCGCATAAGCGATACGACCGTCGACGACCGCAACGGCCGCGTCTTCAACGAGGCCGAGCCCTTCAGCGTTTTCGCTGACGGTCACGAGGCGCACATTGCGCCAAATGCCGGATGCCTTGTTGCTGGTCGAGAGTTCGTTCATCGGGTCGCCTCCACTGGATATAATGTATATACATAATAAGTCGCTCTACAAGAGGAAAATTGGGAGACGGGCGGAAAAAGAAAGGGCGTTGGGCGCACCGGAAAGCGATGAGACATTTGAACAGATCATTCTAGAAAACTGATTTCGGGCCATTTTTTGCACGTCCGCCGTCTTGAGGGCGCGCAAAAAGAAAGGCCCCGAACCGAAGGTCCGGGGCCGCTATTTATGTCTCCTGGCGATTCAATCGCGAGGCTCGCTTGCGAGCCAAAGGCCTGCCGCGGCGAAAATGGATCACGCTAAGCCGCGTGATCCGCCTTCATGCGCAGCCGTTCGACCACCTCGACGAAACGATTGCCGGCGATATCGAGCCTGCCGCTGTTGTCGATGATACTGACGCCCGGCCCGGACGTAACGTCTGGGGCCTGCCGGCTCAGCCGCCGTAGCACCTGCTCCTCGCTCTCGCGGCCGCGCTCGGCAAGGCGCTTTGCCAGCACCGGTGCCTCGGCGGTGACGACGACAACGGCGATATCCCCGAAGGCTTCGCGGAATGCCGGCAAGGCGCCGCGGCTGCCGTTGACGATCGCAGTCATGCCACTGCGGACATTATCGAGCACCACGGAAGGGATGCCGTACTTCAGCCCATGCGCGTCCCAGAAGACGGCGAAGGCGCCGTCCTTCTGCATGCCGACGAATTCGTCTTCCGAGACGCTTTCATGCACTTCGCTGCCGGCATCCGAGGGACGGGTGATGACGCGCCGGACGAAATGTACGTCGTGACAGTCGGCAAAATGCCGGGCGGCAAACCCCATGACGCTGTCCTTGCCGGCGCCGCTCGGGCCGACGACGACGACCAGTGCACCTGCACCCTGTTCGCTCGCGCTCATGCGACACGCCGTCCTTCGCGCCAGACGGAGCGCACAACCGGGATGCCTTCTCTGCGGTGGACGCGGGCGATATCAGCGCGCAGGCCGACGGCGACGCGACCGCGGTCGTCAAGGCCGACGGTGCGGGCCGGCGTCGAGGTCACCATCGAAATCGCCTTCGGCAGGTCAATGGCTTCCAGTTCGTCGGAGAGCACGAACGGCGCGTGGATCAGGCTGAAGGGCACATAATCCGACGACAGCACGTCGAGCACGCCACGCTCAGCGAGATCGCGTGCAGCGATGTTGCCGGAGTGCGACTTGCCGCGCACGATGTTCGGCGCGCCCATGAGCACGCTCAGGCCCGCACGGTGCGAGGCTTCTGCCGCTTCGAAGCTCGTCGGGAATTCGGCAAGCTTGATGCCGAAGCCGATGGATTCGTCGACATGGGCGATCGTCGCGTCGTCGTGGCTGGCAATGGTGATGCCGCGGGCGGCACAGGCCTCAGCGAGCGCGGTGCGGTGCGGGCCGGCATATTTGGCCGAAAGCGCCTGCTGGCGTGCAACGAAACGCTCGAATTCGGCATCCGACAGGCCGCGCTTGGATTTGTAGTAAAGCGTGTACTGGTCCATCGTCTGGAACTGACGCTGGCCCGGCGCGTGGTCCATTAGCGAGACGAGCTTGACCTGCGGGTCGTCCCGGAAGTCCTCGTAGTGGTCGAGCACGTCGGAGGTGGAGACCTCGCAGCGCAGGTGGATCAGGTGGTCGGCGCGAAGGCGCCCTTCTTCCTTGGCTTGCGCAAGCGCATCGGCCATGCTGCGCATCTCACCCTTCTGAAAGCCGCCGTCTTCGTCAGAACCGAGACGCAGGCAATCAAAGACGGTCGTGATCCCTGACGTCACGACCTGGGCGTCATGCGCCTGGATCGCCGCGATCTTCAGCCAGCGCACACCGGGGCGCGGCGAATAGTGGGCTTCGAGGTGATCGGTGTGCAGTTCGATGAGGCCGGGGATCAGGTAGTCGCCTTCAAAGTCTTCACCGGTGGCGACCGTTCCTTCTGAAATGTCTGCAATCTTGCCGTCGCGGATCAGCACCGTGCCGTCGAGGATGCTATCCTCGAGAACGATGCGGGCGTTGGTCAAAACCTGTTCTTTGCTCATCTCATGCAATCTTTCGTTGGGTGTCGCTGCCGAGCGGCAGCAGGGAGCGGACAGTAAATGGGGCACCGCGCTCGGGTTCGACGAAGAGCGCGACTGACGTTACGTGAAGCGGCTTGCCGATATGCTCGGCGAAGGTGGTTTCGAGCGCGGAGCGCATGGCGCCTGCGTCCTCGGCAGGCACAGGGCCTGTCAAAGTCAGATGGAACTGAAATTCCTCGAATACATAGGGATAGCCCCATTCCTTCAGGTACCGCCGTTGGCGATCCGGAAGCGTTTCGGGCTTGCGACGGGCAAAATCCGCGTCGGATAGCGGCGCGCGGAAGGGATCGAAGCGGTGAACCGCGTCTTCGGCGAGATCCTGCAGGTCATCTGAAGGGGCGGCGGGCACGAGCGCGAAGAACGGACCCAGCTGGTGGAGAACGATCTCCGGGATGACGAACGGTTCGAGGTCGGCCGCGAAGCATTCGAAGATGCCGAGAAGCTCGTCCTCGCTGCGACCTTCGGCCAGTTCGAACGGAGCCTTCAGCGTGCCGTGGAAGCCGTAGCGGCGCGGATCGGCCGTCAGTGCGTGCAGCCGCTCCTTGTCGATCCCCTCGACCGGTGCCGGATCGAGGTGTTTGCCGGTAAAGGCATCACGGCCGAGCCAACGGGACGCGACCTGCGACAGCCGGTCGTCCGCCGGTGGCGCGAAATAGATTGCATAACGCACGGTCTTCACTTTCCTGTAGCGACCGGCCCGCCGAGGCGGCGGGTCGATTGTTTGCGGGATGCGATGCGCAGCTAGCCGATTTCCGTGACAACATCATGATGGCAGACGCGCAAAAGCATGCTTGTCGTCAATGGGCCTTGCGACCGATCAGCCGTGAACGGCACGCGTTCGAGATGCTGTCGAAAATAAAGACAACCAGCAAGATTAGAAGCACCATGTAGGCGACATTTTCCCAATCGGAGTTGGTCCGCATCGCTTCCCAGAGCTTCAGGCCGATACCGCCCGCGCCGACAGCGCCGATGATCGTCGCCGAGCGGGTGTTCGATTCCCAGAAATAGAGCGCCTGGCTGGCAAAGACCGGCAGCACCTGCGGCAGCACTCCGAAGCGCTGGACGGCAAGCGGCGCCGCACCCACCGACTTGACGCCTTCGCGCTGCTTGTCGTCGATGTTCTCCAGCGCTTCGGAATAAAGTTTCCCGAGCGTGCCGGTGTCAGTGAAGAAGATCGCCGAAATGCCGGCGAGTGGTCCGGGGCCGAAGGCGCGGGTGAAAAACAGCGCCCAGATGAACATATCCACCGACCGCAAGAAATCGAAGAAGCGCTTGACGATCTGGTTGGTCATGAAGCTCGGGGTGATGTTCCGGGCCGCAAGGAAGCAGAGCGGGAAGGCGATCAACGACGCAAAGAGCGTTCCGACGAAAGCCATCACGACCGTCTGCAGGAGCTTGGTCCAGACGTCCAGATGCTGCCATTCGGCGTTGTAGAGGATGTTGTTCCAGGCCAGCGACAGGTTCGAGCGGGCGGGGTCGATGCGCTCGCCGGAGGCGATGAGCGAAGCGATGTCGCCATAGCTCTTGCCGAAGAAAGGCGAGTTGGTGTCGAAAAGGAAGTTCGCCCAGCCGAAGAAGCGATTGCGGATGGAGATCTCGTCACCTTCGACTTCGGCCCAGCCGGTCGCGCCGAAGGCGAGAGTGATTTTCTCGCCGGGCCGCTTCTGGGTTGCCCAGGCGGGGAGCTTGCCCTGCGGCCTAACGGTCTCGCTGCCGTCGACGGCCATGACGAGCGTTTCGCCGCGATGAACGGCCTTGACCAGGCCGTCGGCGATCTCGATTTTCGTTCCTCGGTCGTAGGTTATAACGACCCGAGTCAGCACGTCTTCGGTCCGCGTTTCGATGCGGTTCTGCGCTTCGGGCGCCGCGCTGCCGCCAAGGGCGGAACCGGGGGTCATGAAGCTGAAGGACGAACTCGCCTTCGGCTTGGCGGTCTGTGTGGAGGCGGGAATCTCGACCTGGCGCGTCACGGTCTTCTTGTCGAGTTCCACCCAGTCCGGATTGGGGTTGCGGCCGAGCGGCGAGTTGCGCTGGTAGGCAAGGCTCATCGTCCGGTCGGGGACGACATGGATTTCCGGGCGCACCTCGTAGGAAACCCAGTCGGCAAGATAGGTGCCGGCGATGCCCCAATTGGCGTTGCCCAGAACCTGCCCGATCGAAAAGAACCACCAGCTGAAAACGAGATAGGCAACAACACCGCCCGTGATCGCTGCGGCACGCACGCGCCTGGAGGTGGAAGATTGTAGCAGCTGCGGGTGGCGGGCCGCGATCGCGTCCATCTCCATCGCGTTGAATCGTGTGGTCGTGGTCATGGTGCGCACCTACTGGGCAAGCTGGAAGGCCTGCTCGCCAACGAGGCGACGGCGAAGCCAGGCGGAAAACTGGTCGACCGCAAAAATGGTCGCGAAAAGCAGGATGACGATGGCCAGCGTCTTGGCCTGATGCCCCTGGCCGATCGACAGGCGCAGGAGCTCACCAATGCCGCCGCCGCCGACGGCGCCGATGATGGTCGAGGCGCGCACATTGATCTCGAGGCGCAGGAGGAAGTAGCTGGCGAAATTGGGAAGCACCTGCGGCACCATGCCGAACCAGACGCGCTCGATCCAGTTGCCGCCGGCAGCCTTCAGGCCTTCGTCCGGCTTCATGTCGGCGTTTTCGACGACTTCATAGAAGAGCTTGCCGAGGGCGCCGATGGTGTGGATCGACACGGCCGCGATCGCCGGGATGGGGCCGAGTGACAGGATCGCCAGGAAGAAGCCGGCGATGACAACCTCGGGAAACGCGCGCAGGATTTCCATGACGCGGCGAACGAGGCCGCGGATCCAGGGATTGGGCATCAGGTTGCGTGCTGCGAGGAAACACAAGACGAAGCCCAGCGCCGTGCCGATGACCGTGGAGAAGATCGCGATGTTCACGGTCTCCAGCATCTTGTGCACGTATTCGGGGATGTAGAAGCTGTCGGTCAGGTACAGCCGACCTTCGGGGTAGTTGTACTTGAAGCTGCCGTCGTCATAGGGCGAAGGCAGGTCGAACATGGCGCGGAAGATTTCCATGCCGTCGCGCGGCGCAAGATCGCCGACGAAATCGAAGAAATGCGGCAGCCGATCGAAGAACTTTCCGGCATTGGAATCGTTGGCGAACCAGAGCGAGCCGGAGAGCGCCAGCAACAGGACGCCGAAGCCGAGCCAGGAATAGAGCCGGCGGCGGGAGTTGAGTTCCTGCCAATGGCGCTCGACGAGCGTGCCGTTATCGCTCAGGTGCCGCGGGAGCATGGAGGTTGCCATGAAAGTTCCGGCTGAAGCCGGCCTCTGGGAAAGTATGAAATGCACTTGCTCAAACGATGAAACGCTGGCCGTTTGAGCGGCCAGCGTTCCCGGATGATGCGGATTATCAGCCGCCGATGGTTGCCTTGCGGGCGTCGATGATCGGCTTGTAGAAGTCGGAGTTGACTTCGGTGAAGCCGGTAAAGTCACCGCCCTGGATGGCGGAGAAGCAGGCGGCATCGGTCTTCGGCAGGTCGAGCATGAACTGCTTGAACTTCGCCTTCATGTCGTCGTTCATCGTCGAGCGGACCACGATCGGGCCGTTCGGGATCAGCGGCGACTTCCAGAGTTCGACCAGGTCGTTCATGTCGAGGATGCCCTTGTCGACCATCTTCTTCAGGTTGCCCGAGGTGTAGCCGTCCTTGAATTCGCCAACGCCCGAACCGAAGGTCGTGCCGGCATCGAACGTGCCCTTGACGACTTCGAGAACGAGGTTTTCGTGACCGCCGCCGAAGCCGGTCTCACCGAAGAATTCCTTGACCGGGGCGCCAATCGCTTCCGGCAGGGTGACGAGCGGGACGAGGTAGCCCGAGGTGGAATCCGGGTCGGCGAAGCCGAGCTTCTTGCCCTTCAGGTCTTCAAGCTTGGTGATGCCGCTGTCCTTGCGGGCCACCATGATCGAGTGGTAGCCGGTCGAGCCGTCGGTCTGGACCGTCGTCAGGATCGGCTCGACGGCGTCAGCCTTGGCGAGGTAGATCTTGGCGTAGCCGGAAGCGCCGAGTTCGGCGTAGTCGAGCGTGCCGCCGAGCAGGCCCTGGATAACGCCGTCATAGTCGGCGGCCGGGAACAGCGAGACCTTTTCGACGCCGATGGCGGCCGGAAGCTTGTCGACGAGGCACTGGAAGTTGCGCAGGCGGTCGGCTTCGTTTTCGCCGCCGATGATGCCGACGCGGAATTCCTTGAGGTCTTCAGCCTGGGCGTGGCCGACGAGGGCGAGGAGCGCGACGGCGCCCAGAAGAGCTTTCTTCAGCATAAGGTTCTCCCGTGTGTCCGGCTCGGCCGGATCCAATTCGGTTGCAAAGAGGTGCCCTTGACGCGGGCTTTCGATCGTGGCGGGCGTCAGATGCCGGCCAGTGCCAGCGGCTTGAGGCCGGCCGATGCCGTTTCTTCCAGCGGTACGGCCGCTGGAATGTTGATGCTGGTGGAGGTCATCGATTCCTCGATGCCCGTTTCGGCGCCGTAGATCTCGGCGACGGCTGCCGCCGTCAGATCCCTGGGCTGGCCGTCGAAGACGACGCGACCATGCGCCATGCCGATGATGCGTTCGCAGTAGTTGCGCGCAGTATCGAGCGTATGAAGGTTGGTGATGACGGTAATGCCGTCGCGTTCGTTGATGTCGCGCAGGGCGTCCATGACGATCTTGGCGTTGAGCGGATCGAGCGAGGCGATCGGCTCGTCGGCAAGAAGCACCTTTGGCTGCTGCATCAGCGCGCGGGCGATTGCGACGCGCTGCTGCTGGCCGCCCGAAAGCGTGCCTGCGGGCTGAAGGGCGGTCTGTTCAATGCCAAGGCGCTCAAGCGCACCGATCGCCATGATCCGCTCTTCGCGGGTAAACATGTTGAGGATGCTGAGCACCGTCGAACGGTGGTTGAGGCGGCCGAGCAGCACGTTGGTGAGCACGTCGAGGCGCGGCACAAGGTTGAACTGCTGAAAGATCATGGCGCAGTCGCGCTGCCAGTTGCGCAGGGAAGCACCGCGCAGCGACGACACTTCAGCGCCGTCGTAAACGATCGAGCCCGACGACAGGTCGACGAGGCGGTTGATCATGCGCAGGAGCGTCGACTTTCCGGCGCCGGATCGGCCGATCACGCCGACCATCTGCCCCTGGGGGATGTCGAAGGTAACCGAACTCACGGCTGTCTTCTTGCCGAACTGGCGGGTTACGTTCTTCAACTGAAACATTTCTAGCAGGTCCTCTTTCGGGGAGACCGGTCATCGGTATGACACCTGCCATATCGGCGCTTCATGAAAGCGAAATGTCAGTTTGTTGTAAGTTCTGTTACAGTTCACAGCCGGACCGACTGGGTTAACCAAATGTGAACGGAGCCGCACGCGAATACTCCCTGCGGGGGCAGGCGCCGGGCTTTATCGCTTCGGGCGGCCGCCCTGTTCGATCTGACCCAAGGGCGAGTCCATGCCCGGTCCGTCAGATAGAGCGCACGGCGCTCCTCACTTTCCTTCTGTGGCGAGGCCACCGATCAGAAAGTCGAGGCCTTTGCGAAATGTGCCGTCCCAATCGCTGTCGAGCAGCAGTCGGGAGCGTTCGATTGTCGGGTAGCGTTCGTTGAGGCCTGTCACGCGCTTCTGCGCAGCAGCCTGGTCGTCGTCCGAGCGGTCGAAATTCGCCCGCGTGACGGTTGCGCCGATCACGTAGTTCCAGAGCGACCATATCGCGACGTTCAAGTCAGCATCCGCGACACCGGCGCGCGACAACGTCGCGCTCAGCAGCTCCAGACGGCCGAGGATGTTCGGGCCGAGGGCACGGCGCGGCAACAGCGATGCCGACCAGGGATGGCGCAGCATGCAGACGCGCCAGTCTTCGAGCTGACGAACCACGTCCTCGCGCCAGTCCAGAGCTAAAGCCGCTTGCGGTGGCGCGCGATGTTGGAGCGCCGCATCGAGCGCCAGATCAAAGACCTTCTCCTTGTTCTCGACGTGCCAATAGAGGCTCATTGCGCCTGCGCCGAGACGGTCGGCCAGCCGCCGCATCGTCAATCCGTCGACGCCTTCTGCGTCCAGCAGGTCGACTGCGGTCGCGACGATGCGCTGAAGGGAGAGAGGCTGTTCACCGTTCCGCTGCTGTGCGGACTGGGGCGAGGAAACCGTCCTTCGCGGCTTCCTGGTCTCTGTGCTGCTGCGTTTCGCCGCCATCCGTCTTCCTTGCTGACCAGAACGTCGATTTACCTCGACAATGCGGGGGATGTCGACTCCGGGCGATTGACTCGTACGGCGTACGATGTCATCAAATCGTACGCCGTACGAGTCAATTGTTTCGGCAATGCCTGAAGCTGAAGCCTGCGGGCCGCGTGCGTACGCCGCTCGCTGCCCCGGAGCTGAGAGAAAAATGATGTCACGCACAATCAATCATGTGCTTATCGGAGGGATAATTGTCATGATCACGGGAACGCCCGCTCAGGCGACAGCAGCCGAGAACGATCTCAAGCTGACCATCGTCAACCCGCAGAACCTCTACGATCCGACGCCGAATGGCTATAGCACGGCCGTGATCGTGCCCAGCGACGCCCGGCTGGCCTACATTTCCGGGCAGGGCGGGCAGGACAGCACCGGAGCCCTGTCGCCCGACTTCGCTGTCCAGGTGAAGCAGGCCTATGCCAATCTTGGCGCCGCTCTGGACGCACTCGGCGCAAGGCGGGATCAGGTCGCCAAGCTCACGGTCTTCGTCGTCGATCACGACATGTCAAAGCTTGGGGTCCTGACCTCCAGCGTCAAGGACATGTTCGGCAACGCGTTGCCGGCGCAGACATTGATCCCGGTGCCGAAGCTCGCGGTCGACGGTATGCTGTTCGAGGTTGAGGCTGTCGCGGTCATCGACTGACGAAGCTATAATGCCGGCACGGTCTTTCAGGCCGGTCTTGCCGGTCTGTCGCGGTATGCAGCGAACCCGTGGCGCGTTGGCGCCGCGGTTTTCTAGCTCTCAGCCCCAGGCTCCAATTGGGCCCCGGGAACATAGAGTGCAATCGGCCGGATCTCGTAGATGGCCGTCGGGTTGCTGCGACGGAGTTCGCGCGCGGCTGCGATCGCCGCTTCCATCGACGGAAAGTCCACGACGTAAAGGCCGAGCAACTGCTCCTTGGTTTCGGCGAACGGCCCGTCGGTGACGATGCCTTCACCCTTGCCCCTCAGCGTTACGGCGCCCTCGGTGGGGCCAAGGCGTGCGGCAGGGCCAAAGGCCTTCTCTCGGACGAACCGGTCATGGACCTGGAGAAGCTCGGTCATCAGGGCCGCATCCTCCTCTTCACTCCAGGACTCGACCACGCCTGCGGTATGATAAGCCAGGATTGCATAATACATGAACCGTCCTCCCGGGCGTATTCCTGTCAGGTTTCGTCGATCGCTTCAATCGGGTCGCGTGCCTCCGGTACCACGGGTGCAACCAATTTTGGCCGTCTGGCCACAGCGGGCGCTGTAAGCTGACTAGGCTTCCAGACGCGCCGGGGCGAACTTTAGGGGATTGAGGCCGACCGCTTCGAAGCCATCCGGTGGCGCTGCGCCGACCAGAAGGTTGGCAGCGAGTGCGCCGAGTGCTGGCGACGTGAGGATGCCGTAGCCGCCTTGGCCGGCAAGCCAGAAGAAGTCCGGCCGCTCGCGGGCAAAACCGATGACCGGCAGCCTGTCGGGCGCAAAGCTGCGCATGCCGGCCCAGCTCTTGAAGATGCGACGCACCGGTACGGTCGTTGCCTCTTCGACGTAGTGGGCGGCCCAGGCAACGTCGATTTCCTCGGGCTGGACGTCGGCCGGTTCGCATGGCGTTGCGTCGGCGGGCGAGGAAAGCAGCCGTCCGCCCTCGGGCTTCATATAGAAGTCTTCGTCGATCTCGTTGATTTCCGGCAGGGTCAACGCGTCGATATCGTCGGTGAGATCGACGGTGATCGCGGTGCGGCGGTGCGGCACGATGCCGACCGGGGTGACGCCGAAGAGTTCGGCGACCGGATCGGCCCAGCCGCCGGCCGCATTGACGATCGTTTTCGCGCTGACCTCGCCGCTACTCGTCGCAAGTACCCACCGACCATCCCTTCGTTGCGGGGCAAGCACGTCACTGCGCTCGATGATCTCCGCACCGTGGCGGCGCGCGCCGCGGACGTAGCCCTGCAGCAGGTTCTCGACCTCGATGTCCCAGAATTGCGGATCGTAGAAAGCGGCGGCGACATAGTCGCGTCGCAGGATCGGCACGCGTTCGATCGCCTCGTCGACAGTCAGCCGCTGCAGGCTGGGATTGAAACGGCTCTCCTCGGCGAAAACCTCCTCGAACCGTGCAATCTTCTCGGCATTGGCGATCATGACGCCGCCGCGCTGCTTGAGCAGGGCAACCTCGGAAAAGCCCTCGGGCGGATTGTCGAAGAAGCTCTTGGAGATCGCGGCCAGCGCGCAGACTTCCGGGGCGTTGTAGCGCAGCACGAATTCTGCCGCGGACCGCCCGGTGCTGTGATAGCCGAGCCCTTCCTCCCGTTCGATGACGACGACGGAACGATGTGGCGCCAGGAAATAGGCGAGCGACAGACCCGCTATGCCACCACCAATGATTGCCACGTCGTAGTCGCGCATGTCTGATCCCCGCTTGCTGTTGGCGGGACCATAGGCAAGCCGGAAGCGCCGTTCAAATTTATAACCGGAAAGGTCGCTATCAATTCTGGTGATGTCGAGGCGGGTCGAGGCAATGATCCAATGGCTCCGTGTCGGCGACATGGGCGAGGAATGTTGCTTCAGCCGGATTGAGGATCGCGTTCGGGTTGGAAATCCGGAAGACGTCCGTCGTCGGCAGATCGCTGTAAGGCGGCAGTTGCCAGAGACGGCCCTCGGCCACACCGGCTTCTGCAAGGTGATCTGGCAGCATGCCGATGCCGACATTGGAAGCGATCAGCCGCATGACTTCCTCGACATTGCAGGAGACGGCACGGACCTGCTGGCCAAACGACCCGACCGCGCGCACGGCGGTCACCGAATTCATGTGTTGCCCGCCGAGCACGTCGGCGATGAAGGCAATGTAGGGATTGCCCCTGAGATCATTGAAGTCGACGCCTTCGACACCGAACAGTGGATGATCGCGACCGCAATAGAGGGCATAGCGCTCGCGCACATGAAAGCGCTTGTTGAGCCAATCGGGAATGTTGCCATCGCAAAGGCCGATCGTCGCGATGTTGCGCTCGACGGCGCTCAGCACGTCGACTGTCGTGGCGACCGTCACCGACAGGGTCACCTTCGGATGCTGGCGGAAGAAGCTTTCGAGCTTCCGATCCCAGGCGGGATTGTGGGCGTGGCTCACCGAATGGATGTTGAGGTGGCCGGTCACTTCCTCGCCGGCGGTTTCGAGCACGTTCGGCAACCGGATGACAGCGGCGAAGATGTCGCGACATTGGGCATGGAGACGCGTTCCGGCGTCCGTCAGGTTGAAGCGCCCGGGACGCCGGTCGATAAGCTTCTGGCCTACTGTCTGTTCCAGTCTTTTCAGCGCCATGCTGACGGCCGGTTGCTGCAACAGCAACCGGTTCGCCGCAGCAGTGATGCTGCCTTCCTCGACGAGCACGACGAAGGTGCGCAACAGGTTCCAGTCGAGATTGTGGGCGAAGCGTTCGAGGCGGTCGTTGGCCATGGGGCTGCTTGTGTCTCCTTCGGCCTGTCCCGATTGCACCGGGGATAGCTTCTGAACTTGTCGTCATATTTCAGCGGTTTTGCAACAGGCAGCGCCGCCGTGAAAACCCTGGTCCATTCCCTCAGCGCATGAGGCGGTGCCTCAATTTCGTTTGAAACGGCCTGCACCCCTTGCGATAACGTGAACGGAAAAATCCGATGGGAGAGAGACATGGCCGGCAAGACGCAATTTCAATGGGATGATCCGTTCCTCCTCGACGATCAGTTGACCGAGGACGAACGCATGATCCGCGACACCGCGCGGGCCTATGCGCAAGACCGGCTGCAGCCGCGCGTCATCGACGCCTATCGCGAGGAATCGACCGATCCCGCGATCTTTCGCGAAATGGGCGAGCTTGGCCTGCTCGGCGTAACCGTCTCCGAAACCTATGGCGGCGTCGGCGCCTCCTATGTCGCCTATGGCCTCGTCGCCCGCGAAGTCGAACGCGTCGATTCGGGCTACCGTTCGATGATGAGCGTGCAGTCGTCGCTGGTGATCTACCCGATCTATGCGTACGGCTCGGAAGAACAGAAGCAGAAGTACCTGCCGAAGCTGATCAGCGGCGAATGGATCGGCTGCTTCGGCCTGACCGAGCCGGATGCCGGCTCTGACCCGGCCGGCATGAAGACCCGCGCGATCAAGACCGAGGGCGGCTATCGGCTTGTCGGCTCGAAGATGTGGATCTCCAACGCGCCGCTCGCCGATGTCTTCGTCGTCTGGGCGAAGTCGGAAGCCCATGGCGGCGCCATCCGCGGCTTCGTGCTCGAGAAGGCCATGAAGGGCCTTTCCGCTCCGAAGATTGCCGGCAAGCTGTCGCTGCGTGCCTCGATCACCGGCGAGATCGTCATGGACAATGTCGAGGTCGGCGAAGACGCGCTGCTGCCGAACGTCGAAGGCCTCAAGGGTCCGTTCGGCTGCCTCAACCGCGCCCGCTACGGCATCTCCTGGGGCGCGCTCGGCGCCGCCGAATTCTGCTGGCATGCGGCGCGCCAATACGGCCTCGACCGCAAGCAGTTCAACCGGCCGCTGGCCCAGACGCAGCTCTTCCAGAAGAAACTGGCTGACATGCAGACGGAGATCACCCTCGGCCTGCAGGGCTCGCTGCGCGTCGGCCGCTTGATGGACGATGACCGCATGGCCCCTGAGATGATCTCGCTCGTCAAGCGCAACAACTGCGGCAAGGCGCTCGACATCGCCCGCATGGCCCGCGACATGCACGGGGGCAACGGCATCTCCGAGGAATACCAGGTCATGCGCCACATGGTGAACCTCGAGACGGTCAACACCTACGAAGGCACGCATGACGTTCACGCGCTGATCCTCGGTCGCGCCCAGACCGGCCTTCAGGCCTTCTTCTGAGCGGAGCTATCATGGAAGCGCCGCTGAAGGGCATTCGTGTCCTGGAACTGGCCCGCATTCTCGCGGGCCCCTGGATCGGCCAGACGCTGGCCGATCTCGGTGCCGACGTCATCAAGGTCGAAAGCCCCGCCGGCGACGACACCCGGACCTGGGGGCCGCCCTTCGTTGCCGGCGAAGACGGCGAGAAACTCGACGCTGCCTATTTTCATGCCTGCAATCGCGGCAAGCGTTCCGTGGTGCTCGACTTCACCACCGAGGAGGGGCAGGAGGCCGTGCGACGGCTTGCGGCGCAATCGGACGTGCTGCTTGAAAATTTCAAGGTCGGCGGGCTCACCAAATATGGGCTCGATTACGAGAGCCTGAAGAAGATCAACCCGCGGCTGATCTATTGCTCTGTCACCGGCTTCGGTCAGGATGGGCCTTACGCTCACCGTGCCGGCTACGACTATATCGTCCAGGGCATGAGCGGCATCATGGACCTGACCGGTGAGCCCGATCGTGAGCCGCAAAAGATCGGCGTCGCTTTCGCCGACATCTTCACCGGGCTCTATGGCGTCATCGCCGTCCAGGCAGCACTTGCCCAGCGCGAGCGTACCGGCAAGGGACAGCAGATCGACATGGCGCTGCTCGATTGCATGACGGGCGTTCTCGCCAACCAGGCGCTCAATTTCCTGGTCTCCGGCAAGGCGCCGCGCCGGCTCGGAAATGCCCATCCGAACATTGCGCCCTACCAGGTGTTCCCGACGTCTGACGGTCATCTGATCGTCGCAGTCGGCAACGACCGGCAGTTCGCGAAGTTCTGCATGTTGCTTGGACGTTCGGACCTCTCGACCGACGAGCGGTACCTGACCAATGCCTTGCGGGTACAGAACCGGGAGACGCTGACACCGGCGCTGGCCGCCGAGACGGTCAAGATCGAGCGTGATACGCTGCTGAAGCTGCTCGAAGATGCCGGCGTTCCAGGCGGGCCGATCAATAGCGTTGCCGACGTTTTTGCCGATCCGCAGATAGCGCATCGGCAGATGCGGGTGGACACGCCGCATTCGGGCGCTGCCACCGGCACATCCCCCGGTGTGCGAACACCGATCCGCTTCTCGGACGCTGAACTCGCGCTGGATCGCGGCGTGCCGCGGCTCGGGGAGCACACCGCCGAGGTCTTGGCCGAGATTGGCATGCAGCGCCCGAAGGTAAGCTAACCCAGCGTCAAGCGGGGAAGCCTCTTTCTAAGATGCAGCTGAAGAAAACAGAGAAAAACCCCGGAAATCGCTGAGATTTCCGGGGTTTTTTCGTTCGGCCCAGTATCAGGCCTTGAGTGCGCGGTCGAAGACGCGCGACAACCGTTCGGCGAAGCCGCGCGGATCCTGCGGCTTGTCGCCATCCAGCACACGTGCCTGGTCGAGCAGAAGCTGAACCGCGTCCGACCGGAACGCCGTGTCGCCGGCTGGGCAGGCGGAGATCGCGGTGATCAGCGCGTGGTTCGGGTTGATTTCAAGGATCGGCTTGGGGGCCTCATCGAGGCGACCGGCGCCCTGAAGCATCTTTTCGAGCTGGCGGTCCGGTCCGTGCTCCGGTGCCACCAGGCAAACGGCGCTTTCCGTCAGGCGCTCGGAAGTGCGGACGTCGGATACGCTTGTGCCCAGCGTTTCCTTGGCGAAGGCGACGAAGTCAATGACCAGTTGGCTTGCCTTCGGTGCCTCTTCCTTGCTGCCCTCCGGCTTGGCGATGTTGCCGAGATCGGCAGCACCCTGCGTGATCGATTTCCACGGCTTGCCGTCGAAATCAGGAGCCGACGTGACCCAGAAGCTGTCAACCGGATCGGTCAGGAGCAGCACTTCGATGCCACGTGCGCGGAAACCTTCGAGCTGTGGCGATGCCTTGAGCTGGGCGAGATTGTCGCCGGTCAGATAGTAGATTGCCGACTGGCCGTCCTTCATCTCCTTGACGTAGTCGGCAAGGCTGCGCTGGCTTTCATCTGACGTGGTGGTGCGGAAGCGCGAGAGCTTGATCAGCTGTTCGCGACGCTCGTAATCCTCGTAGATGCCTTCCTTCAGCACGCTGCCGAAGTTCTCCCACACCTTGGCGAAGTTTTCCGGTTCGTTTTCAGCAAGCTTTTCAACCGCCGTCAGCACACGATTGGTCACGCCCTTGCGGATGCTGGCGAGCAGCGGGCTTTCCTGGATCATCTCGCGCGACACGTTCAGCGGCAGGTCGGAGGTATCGACGAGGCCGCGCACGAAACGCAGGTAGCGCGGCAGCAATTCCGCCTCGTCGGTGATGAAGACGCGTTTGACGTAGAGCTTCATGCGGCCCTTGCGGTCCGGGTCGAACAAATCGAATGGCTTCGAGCCGGGAACGAAGGCAAGGGCGGTATATTCATGCCGGCCTTCGGCGCGGAAATGTACCGTCAGGGCCGGGTCGTCGTACTGACCGGCGACCCCGCGGTAGAAGTCCGCATAGTCTTCCTTGCTGATCTCGCTCTTCTGCTTGGTCCAGAGCGCCGTGCCGTCGCCGACCTGCACCGGGTCCGCACCGGGCTTTTCCAGAATGCAGATCGGTACGGGCACATGGCCGGACTGATCCTTGACAATGCGTTCGACCGTCCAGCGCGACGTATAGGTCTTGGCGTCGTCCATCAGGTGCAGCGTGATGCGCGTGCCGCGCGCCGGCGCGTCTGCGAGATCGGCAGCCGATACCGTGTAGCTGCCCTTGCCGTCGGACGACCACAGAAAGGCATGCTCCGAGCCGGCGCGACGGGAAACGACATCGACCTTGTCGGCGACCATGAAGGCGGAATAGAAGCCGACGCCGAACTGGCCGATCAGTTGCGCACCTTCCTTGCCCTGCGCTGCTTCGATCCGCTCCATGAACGCGCGCGTGCCGGAGCGGGCGATCGTGCCGAGCGCTTCGACCAGTTCGTCGCGGCCCATGCCGATGCCGTTGTCCTCGACGACGAGCCGATTGTTTTCCTCATCCAGCGTTAGCGTGATGCGCGGGGTCGGGTCGCCGGCGAGGAGTTCGGGCGAGACGATCGCCTCGTAACGCAGCTTCTCGCAGGCATCCGCAGCGTTCGAAATGAGCTCGCGCAGGAAGACGTTCTTGTCGGAATAGACCGAGTGCACCATCAGGTGGAGCAGTCGTGCCACATCGGCTTCGAAGACATGTTTCTCTACGGACATTTCGGTATCGCTCATTGCCTTGGCAGCTCCTTTGGGTTTCCGCCCCAATTGGCAAGCTGCGTCCAGAATTTCAAGGGTTGTCTTGCGGAGTGCGTGTTTCTGTACGATGCTGCAGTGCGAAGAAGACCGAAAAACTCCATGTGGGAAATGGCCGGCCGCCGGGCGTCGTTTGACGCTCCGCAACAATGACAAATCTCAGCAACAGAGTGTTGCTATGCTCTTTCGACGACCGCGAGGGTCCTCAGCTCTGCAATGCAGGGTTCATCTCATGGCGCCGCTGCATGCCTGACCTGCATGCCTGATTTGACGTAAGTCAACACATGACCACCTGTACTGCCCTATAGCCCCTAGGGAATAGGCCGGCCTCAAGATGCACCGAGGAGTGGACGTCATGCCCAAGCAATCCGCCATCCCGACGCTACCGACATTTGCGGACGCCTATGCGTATTCGCTCGACGCCTGGCAAAGATCTGTTCTCTTTCTCGACGTCATGCGGCAGCGCGGCGCGCAGTATGAGGAGCATCGAACGCAGACCGCTCCGAATGTCCTGGAATTCGAGGCCCGGCTGGTTACAGACGGACGCACGCTTGCGCGACCGGTGAACTACGCCCTGGTCAGCATCGTTCCGCCGGAAGGTGTCTCGATCGACGCCTCGAAACGCCCTTTCGTGGTCGTCGATCCGCGTGCTGGCCATGGTCCAGGCATCGGCGGGTTCAAGGCCGACAGCGAGATTGGCGTGGCGATGAAGGCTGGCCATCCCTGCTATTTCATCGGCTTTCTTCCTGACCCCGTTCCCGGCCAGACGATCGAAGACATTGCCCTTGCGGAAGCCGGTTTCCTCGAAACGGTGATCGCGCGCCATCCGGATGCGGATGGCAAACCTTGCGTGATCGGCAACTGCCAGGCGGGCTGGGCCGTGATGATCGTCGCGGCGCTCAGGCCCGAACTTTTCGGTCCTGTTATCATCGCCGGTGCGCCGCTTTCCTACTGGGCCGGCGTAAACGGGCAGAACCCGATGCGCTATTCGGGCGGGCTGCTTGGCGGCAGCTGGCTGACGGCGCTGACCGGAGATCTCGGCGCTGGCATATTCGACGGTGCCTGGCTGGTACAGAATTTCGAGAACCAGAACCCGGCCAATACCCTCTGGAGCAAGCAGTACAATCTCTATTCCAAGATCGACACCGAAGCGGCGCGCTATCTCGGTTTCGAGCGCTGGTGGGGCGGCCATGTGACATTGAACGCCGAGGAAATGCAGTTCATCGTTGATGAGCTGTTCATCGGCAACAAGCTTGCCACCGGCGAGATCCGAACCTCCGACGGAACGGCGATCGATCTGCGCAACATCAAATCGCCCATCGTCGTCTTCTGCTCGAAGGGCGACAACATCACGCCACCGCAGCAGGCGCTGGATTGGATCCTCGACCTTTACGACAGCGTCGACGAGATTCGCGCCTACGGCCAGACCATCGTTTACACCGTGCACGAAACTGTCGGGCATCTCGGCATCTTCGTCTCGGCAGGCGTCGCCAGGAAGGAACACGGGGAGTTTGCTTCCAACATCGACCTGATCGACGTGTTGCCGCCCGGCCTTTACGAAGCCGTGCTGACACCGGGAGCCGATGTGTTCGAGGGCCGGGAACTTCTCTCCGGTGAATGGCTGATGCGCTGTGAAGCGCGAACGCTGGACGATATCCGCGCGCTTGGCGGCAACGACATCGAGGACGAGAGGCGCTTTGCCACGGCTGCAAAGCTCTCCGAAGTCAACCTGTCGCTTTATCGGACCTACCTGCAGCCGGCGATCAAGGCGGCGGTAACGCCGCCTGTCGCCGAAGCCATGCGGAGCATGCATCCGCTGCGCCTGCAATACGCGCTGTTCGGCCCGGACAACCCGTTCATGGCCTGGACGGCAGCTCTTGCAGAACAGGTGCGCCAAAATCGCGAACCGGCGGCCTCGAACAATCCGTTCGTTGCGTGGCAGGAAACGTTGTCGCAGCAGGTGGTGGACGGCCTCGACGCCTGGCGGCGCATGGCCGAACAAGCCAGCGAGCAGACCTTCCACGCCATCTACGGCGCCCCAACCCTTCAGGCGGCGCTCGGGATCGATACGACTACGGACCAGTCTCCGCGCCGGGCGGCAAAGAGCCTTCTGCATCGCGAACTCGTCGACGCCCGGATCGCAGACCTCAAAAGCAGGATGGCGCAGGGCAGCACCTGCGAAGCCCTGGCGCGGGCCCTGATTTTCGTCGGCATGGCGCGGGGCGGCGCCGACGAGCGGGGCCTCGAGGCGGTCCGCAGGCTTCGGCAGGCCCATTCGGACGCAAGGCAATTGGAGCTCGCCGAGTTCAAGGCAGTCCTGCGTGAGCAGTACTTCATGTTGCTGATCAACGAGGATGCGGCGCTCGCGGCCTTGCCTGAACTCTTGCCGTCGGACGTCGAGGAGCGGAGATCGGCCTTTGCAGCCCTTCGCGAAGTACTCGACGCATCGGGGTCGGTGACTGGCTTGGCGTCCGAGAGACTGCAGCGCGTGGCGACGCTCTTTCGTCTCGACAGCGAGCCCCCGGTATCGATCACGACAGGGAAGGCTGTTCGCAACCGCAAGGCATCTTGAGCGCACAAGGAGTTTCACCGTGTCCGAGGCAAACGTTCAGGCGTCTGGCCTGTCCAAATACGATCTTTTGATCGCGGCAGCGCGCGACGAGACGCCGGCCGTGACGATCGTGGCGCATCCATGTGACGAGACATCGCTGCGCGGTGCCTTGGAGGCGGCCGAGATCGGATTGATAGCGCCGGTCCTGGTTGGTCCTGAAGCGAAGATACGCAGCGTCGCGGCGGAGCATCGGCTCGATCTGGGGTCGCGTGCGATCATCGATGTTCCGCACAGCCATGCGGCCGCCGCTACGGCGGTCGCGATGATCCGCGAGGGCAAAGGCGAACTCTTGATGAAGGGGAGCCTGCATACGGACGAGCTCATGAAGGAGGTCGCGGCCTCCGCCACGGGCTTGAGGACTGACAGAAGGATCAGCCACGTCTTCATCATGGATGTGCCCGGCCACGCCGAAACCCTGTTCATCACTGATGCCGCCATCAACATCTTCCCCGATCTCGAAGCCAAGCGCGACATCGTGCAGAACGCGATCGATCTCTGGGTGACGATCGGCCTCGGTCAGCCGCGCGTCGCAATTCTCTCGGCGGTCGAGACGGTGACGACGAAGATCCCGTCGACGATCGAGGCGGCAGCGCTATGCAAGATGGCCGAACGCGGGCAGATCACCGGCGGACTTCTTGACGGTCCGCTCGCCTTCGACAATGCAATCGACCCGGAGGCCGCGCGTATCAAGGGTATCGTTTCCCCGGTTGCCGGTCGCGGCCAGATTCTCGTGGTACCGGACCTTGAAGCCGGCAACATGCTCGCCAAGAACCTCACTTTCCTGTCTCACGCTGACGCTGCAGGGATCGTGCTCGGCGCACGGGTGCCGATCGTGTTGACGTCGCGGGCGGATTCCGTGCGCACTCGTCTCGCCTCCTGCGCCGTGGCCGCGCTCTATGCGGCCAAGCGGCGCGCGCCAGAAGTTGCGGCGGTGTGACCATGGACGCGCTTCTCGTCGTCAATGCCGGATCATCGAGCCTGAAGTTTCAGATTTTCGGCGTCCTCGACGCCGGCCTTGAGCTTCGGGTCAAGGGCCAGATCGGCGGCATCGGCACGCGTCCGCGCCTGCAGGCGAAGGCCCCGGACGGATCGGTTCTGGTTGACCGCAATTTCGAACCCGATGTCGTTTCCGATCTGCCGACTGCAATCGCAGCGGCGCGGGATTGGCTTTTGACGCTGGAAGGCTTCACGTTGCGCGCGGTCGGTCACCGCGTCGTGCATGGCGGCCCGGACTATGCCGAGCCCGTGCTGATCGATGCGGCCGTGCTTGAGCGTCTCGCGAGTTACCAGGACCTCGCGCCGCTGCACCAGCCCTACAATCTGGCACCGATCCGCCAGGCGATGGCGATCAACCCAGATGTTCCGCAGGTCGCCTGTTTCGATACCGCTTTCCACCATGGCCATCCGGAAGAGGTGAACTGTTACGCCATGCCGCGCCGCTTCTATGACGAGGGCGTTCGGCGCTACGGCTTCCATGGCCTGTCCTATGAGTATATCTCCCAACGCCTGCGCGACGTCGCACCGCAAATCGCGGGCGGGAGGTTCGTCGTTGCTCACCTCGGCAGCGGCGCCTCGATGTGCGCTCTGCGTGGCGGCCATAGCGTCGAGACGACGATGGGGTTCACCGCACTCGACGGCCTGCCAATGGGGACGCGACCGGGGCAGCTCGATCCGGGCGTCGTGCTCTACCTGATCCTGCAGCGGGGCATGAGCGCCCAGGCGGTCTCCGACCTGCTTTACCATGAAGCGGGGCTCAAGGGGCTCTCCGGCGTGTCGAACGACATGCGTGATCTTCTTGGCAGTGACGATCCGCATGCCAAGCTCGCCATCGACCATTTCGTCTATCGCTGCGGCCTCAACGCAGGCATGCTCGCCGCCGCGCTCGGCGGCATCGACGCCTTCGTCTTTACGGCCGGTGTCGGGGAGAATTCCGCGCCGATCCGCGCCCGGATCGCCGATACCATCGCCTGGCTGGGGGCTGAACTCGACCCGGCCGCCAACGAGATAGGCGAAATGCTGATTTCGACCCCGAAAAGCCGCGTCGCGCTCTACGTACTGCCCACCGACGAAGAACTGATGATCGCCCGGCACACGCTAGCACTGCTCAAGAGCCGTTCAGCCTGACCCAACGGAGACGCTCCATGTCCATACCCGCCGCAAAGGCCAAGCTTCTCGACGGTCGCAAGGGGCTCGTGGTCGGCATCGCCAACGACCGGTCGATCGCCTGGGGCTGTGCACGGGCATTCCGCGCCTTTGGGGCGGAGGTGGCCGTGACCTATCTGAACGACAAGGCAAAGCCCCATGTGGAGCGGCTGGCGCGCGAACTGGAGGCACCGATCTTCCTGCCGCTCGACGTCGCCGTGCCCGGACAGATGGAAGCCGTGTTCGAGGAGATCGAGAAGACCTGGGGCGAGCTCGATTTCGTCGTGCACTCGATCGCCTTTTCGCCAAAAGATACACTCGGCGGGCGCGTCGTCGACGTGCCGCGCGAGGGGTTCCTCAAGACCATGGACATTTCCTGCTGGTCCTTCATCCGCATGGCGCACCTGGCCGAGCCGCTGATGAAGAACGGCGGTACGCTCTTTACCATGACCTATCACGGCTCGCAGGTGGTGGTGGAAAACTACAACATCATGGGTGTCGCCAAGGCAGCGCTCGAAAGCGCGGTTCGCTATCTCGCCGCCGAGCTCGGCCCCAGGGGCATCCGCGTGCACGCCATCTCTCCGGGCGCCCTTGCCACGCGTGCCGCCTCCGGCATCCCGGAATTCGACGCGTTGCTTGAGAAGACCAAGATCAAGTCGCCGAGCCGCGAACTCATCGATATCGACGACGTCGGCGCGGCCACCGCCTTCCTCGCCCATGACGCTGCCCGGCTGATCACCGGTCAGGTGCTCTATGTCGACGGCGGCTATCACATCATCGATTGACGCGCCGCCCAGACTGTAGGACGACACAAACATTGTCGCGCCTGGGTTTGGCGAGGGTTTTATCTTTCGATGGCAGCAGAGGTGTAAGGTTGAGAAAGAGACGTCTGTTTTGCGCCGTCTCCATTGCCTTCGGCGTATTGTCGTTTCTTTATGTCTTTCGCGCACATCAGGCCGAATATGAGCGAAATTGCCTTTCAGGGTTTTCCGAGAGAAACAATAAGGCCGGGATCATCGATTATTACAGTAAGCGCACGGATGTCCACATAACGGAGAGTCAGGTGTCGATCAGTCGTGTTGAAGCGAACGACTACGGCACGTACGACTACGAGTATAGTGTACTTGGTGGGTGGAGTTCCGGGTTTGCGACCGGAAACAACTGCGGGAACGAAGAGATAAGCCCAAAAGGGCCGGAGCAATTGAAGTAAAACTGGAGCCATTTTCCTCTGCGCGAGGACAGTCAGATATTGCCCATGCAGAGATACTTCATCTCGAGATAGTCCTCGAGCCCGTGGCGCGAACCTTCGCGGCCGATGCCCGATTGTTTGATGCCGCCGAAAGGGGCGGCTTCCGAGGACATGCGGCCGGTGTTGATGCCGACCATGCCGTATTCCAACGCCTCAGCCACATGCCAGACGCGCTTCAGGTTTTCGGCGTAGAAATAGGCGGCGAGACCGTAGATCGTGTCGTTGGCCTCGGCGATCACCTGTTCGGCGGTTTCGAAGCGGATGATCGGTGCGATCGGGCCAAACGTCTCCTCCTGGGCGACGCGCATGTCGGTCGAAATGCCTGAGAGGACGGTCGGCTCGAAGAAGGTGCCGGACGTGCCGATCCTGTGGCCGCCGGCGCGCACCTTCGCGCCCTTGGACACGGCGTCGGCGACATGGGCCTCGATCTTTTCGATCGCGTGCCGGTCGATCATCGGGCCGATCGTGATGCCTGGGGTGAAGCCGTCGCCGACCGTCAATTCGGCAACGCGCCTGACGAACTTCTCGGCGAAGGCGTCATGGACGCCCGATTGCACATAGATGCGGTTTGCCGAAACACAGGTCTGCCCGGCATTGCGGAACTTCGCCTGGACGGCGCCGTCCACCGCCTCATCGATGTCGGCGTCGTCGAAGACGATGAAGGGGGCGTTGCCGCCAAGCTCGAGACTTACCTTCTTGATCTGGTCGGAACACTGCCTCATCAACAGCCGCCCGACTTCGGTCGAGCCGGTGAAGCTGATCTTACGCACCTTCGGATTGCTGCAGAGTTCGCGTCCGATCGCGGCACCCTCGGATGCATAGAGCAGATTGAGGACACCAGCGGGGAAACCGGCTTTCTCGGCAAGCACGAACATGGCACCCGCCACGAGTGGCGTCTGTTCGGCGGGTTTGAGCACGATCGCGCAGCCGGCTGCAAGTGCGGGCGAAATCTTGCGCGCGACCATCGATGCCGGGAAGTTCCAGGGTGTGATGGTGCCGACGACGCCGACCGGTTGCTTGATCACCAGCATTCGGCGGTCGTTTGCCGGTGCCGGGAAGGTTTCGCCATAGATGCGCTTGGCTTCTTCCGCATACCATTCGACGTAGGCGGCGGCGTGCAGCACTTCGCCCTTGGATTCCGAAATCGGCTTGCCCATCTCGGCCGTCAGGATCGCCGCGAGATCGTCCGCATGCGCAACGATCAGGTCGTGCCAGCGGCGAAGCACGGCACTTCTATCCTTGGCGGGTTTCGCCGCCCAGAGGATCTGCGCCTTAGAGGCAGCATCGATCGCCCCGCGCGCCTCGTCTATGCCCATGTCCGGGAGCGTCGCCAGCCGTTCGCCGGTCGAAGGATTGAAGACGTCGAAGGTCGCTCCGGTCCATTCCTTGGCGGCCTCCGGGATGGCGTGAAGCGGCGCGAACAGATCAGCGGACCGCAGATGTTTGGTGAGGGAAGGGGTCAAAGTCATGGCGGGCATCCTCCAACGGCGCCCGTCTGCATCCTGGGAAGGGGCCGCTTTTCCTTGTTCTTGCGGGTGCCGGCCAATGTCGGCACCCGAACCTCTCACACACGGCGTTAGCGCAAATCCGCAGAAAGTGCGACGCGGTTTTTCGTCCGCAAGCGTGCAATCTCAAAGCGATCGGTCAATTCGCCGTCACAATGACACGGCGAATTGACATGACGTCGCCTGGATGATGTCAACCACGCGCAGCGATGATCGACGCTTCGAGAATGTCGAGCGCTTCGGCAAAGACCTCGTCCTGGATGGTGATCGGCGCCAGGAAGCGGATGACGTTGCCGTGGACGCCGCAGGTCAAGAGGATGAGGCCCTTTTCCAGCGCGATCAGCCGCACCTTGTTGGCGAAGTCGGCGCTCGGCAGATTGGTCGTCACGTCGTTGAACTCGACAGCATTCATGAAGCCCGGGCCGCGGATGTCGACGATTTCTGGGGCTTGTTCGCGGATCGCTGCAAGGCGCTGCTTCAAGCGACCACCAAGCTGTTCGGCGCGTTCGCAGAGCTTTTCCTCGGCAATGACATCGAGAACGGCATGGGCTGCAGCGATGCCGAGCGGGTTGCCGCCATAGGTGCCGCCAAGCCCGCCGGGTGCCGGCGCATCCATAACCTCGGCGCGACCGGTGACGGCTGCGAGCGGGAAGCCGCCGGCAAGGCTTTTGGCCATGGTGGTGAGGTCAGGTGCGACGTCATGATGGTCCATAGCAAACATCTTGCCGGTGCGGGCAAAGCCGGTCTGGACTTCGTCGGCGATAAGCAGGATGCCGTGCTGGTCGCAGATTTCGCGAAGCGCCTTCAGGAACGCGGCAGGTGCCGGGTAGAAGCCGCCTTCGCCCTGGACGGGCTCGAGAATGATCGCAGCGACACGACCCGGATCGACGTCGGCGGCAAAGAGCTTCTTCAGCGCGGCAAGCGACTGTTCGGTGGTGATGCCGTGCAGCTCGATCGGGAAGGGGGCGTGGAAGACGTCGCCCGGCATTGCGCCGAAGCCGACCTTGTAAGGCACGACCTTGCCGGTCAGCGCCATGCCCATGAAGGTGCGGCCATGGAAACCGCCGGTAAAGGCGATGACGGCCTGGCGGCCGGTTGCGGCGCGCGCGATCTTCACGGCATTTTCCACGGCCTCGGCGCCGGTTGTCACGAAGATCGTCTTCTTGGCGAAGTTGCCCGGCGTCAGCGCATTCAGGCGTTCGGCGAGCTCAACGTAGGATTCGTAAGGAACGACCTGGTGGCAGGTATGGGTAAAGCGATCGATCTGCGCCTTGACCGCTTCGATGACCTTTGGATGGCGATGCCCCGTGTTGACGACCGCGATACCGGAGGCGAAATCGATGTAGCGATTGCCTTCCTTGTCCCAGATCTCGGCGTTTTCGGCGCGATCGGCGTAGATCTGGGTGGTCATGCCGACGCCACGGGAGATGGCGGCGTTCTTGCGGTCGGTGAGGGTGGTCATGGTGCGTTCCTGTCACGTCTGGAGTTAATATATTACATTTTTTCTGCAAGTTTATTCTGGAAGTGGTACACCTTTCACAGTCGATTGCAAATCAAATTTGGTGATCGAGACAACACGTCCGCTGATGTGCCGTTCTTGTCAGATCTTGATCGCGGCGGCTAAGGTTGCGGACACGCCGGAACTGCACGGATTCGCGCAGCGCCGTTGGGCGGTAAAGGAAAAATGGAATGGGCGCTGTGCGCTACAAGGTTGCCGAGGCGGCGCGCCTAGCGGGAGTTTCGGCCTCAACGTTGAGGCTTTGGGAGACGCAGGGGCTGGTCGTGCCCGAGCGCTCGCCGACAGGACACAGGCAATATACGGAGGGCGATCTCGCCCGACTGAAGCGCATTGCCTGGTTCCGCGCCGAGCGCGGGCTGAACCCGGCTGCGATCCGCGAGGCGCTGGAGGCGGAAGGATCCGCCGACGATCAGGTGGGCGCGCCCGCAGGTGACGGCGCCGACAATCAGGTCGGGCGTAAGCTCAGAAGCCTGAGGCATGCCGCCGGCAAGACGCTTGAGCAGGTCGCGGGCGATATCGGCATTGCCGCATCGGTGCTTTCGACGCTGGAGCGCACGTCGCAAGGCGTTTCTGTCGCCGTTCTGCACAACATCGCGGAGTATTTCGGGACGACCGTTTCGAGCCTCTCGGGCGAGGAGGAGGCGGATGCGCGCGCCGTGGTGCGCGCCGGCGAATGGCGGAGCTGGCCACGCACGACACCCGGCGTCACGGTGCAGCTGCTGGCCGACGGTCGCAACCAGATGGACTGCCACCGTTTCGTGCTGGAGCCGGGCGCGTCGAGCGAGGGCGCCTACCGGCATGACGGCGAGGAGTTCGTCCACGTCCTGTCCGGCCGGGTCGAGTTCATCCTCGACAGCGACCAATTCTACGACCTCGGCGTCGGCGACTCGCTCTATTTCGAGAGCAAGAGGCGACACGCCTGGACGAACAGGCACGACGGCGAAACAGTCCTTCTCTGGGTCAATACGCCGCCGACCTTCTAGGGAGCGCGAGGCTGCCAATTACATGGTCAGTCGAAACAAAATCGGCGCGTGGCCCCGCTGGGACCACGCGCCGATTGGCGTTTATGCTCGATCAAACGCCCGCCTCCCCTTTTTCCAGGAAGCGGGACGTTCTCCTGGATCAGGAAGCTGCGTAGCGCTTGGCCATTTCCGGCAGCCGCAGCGTGCGGATCTTGGATGCCTTGCCGGCGGTGCGGAAGGCTTCGAAGCGCTCCTTGCAGACCTCGGTCATCAGCGCGGTTGCCGGCTTCAGGTAGGTACGCGGGTCGAAGTTTTCAGGGTTCTCGACGAAGTTCTTGCGGATCGTGCCGGTCATGGCGAGGCGCAGGTCGGTGTCGATGTTGACCTTGCGCACGCCGAGCGGGATCCCCTTCTGGATTTCGGAGACCGGAACGCCCCAGGTCGGCTTCATCTTGCCGCCATAGGTGTTGAACAGGTCCTGCAGATCCTTCGGCACCGACGACGAGCCGTGCATCACGAGGTGCGTGTTCGGCAGCTTCTTGTTGATCTTGGCGATCGTTTCGATCGACAGGATGTCACCATCGGGCTCGCGGGTGAACTTGTAGGCGCCATGGCTGGTGCCGATCGCAACGGCGAGCGCATCGACGCCGGTCCTGGTGACGAAGTCGAGCGCCTGGTCCGGGTCGGTGAGGAGTTCTTCGCGCGATAGCTTGCCTTCGAAGCCGTGGCCGTCTTCCTTGTCGCCGGCGCCTGTTTCGAGGTTGCCGAGGCAACCGAGTTCGCCTTCGACCGAAACACCGGCCGCGTGCGCGATCTTCACCACTTCGGCGGTGACGGCGACATTGTAGTCATAGCTCGCAACGGTCTTGCCGTCCTTCTCCAGCGAACCGTCCATCATGACGGAAGTAAAGCCGTTGGTGATGGCCGAGATGCAGGTCGACGGCTGGTCGCCGTGATCGAGGTGCAGACAGACAGGGATGTGCGGGTATTCTTCGGCCGCACCCAGGATCAGGTGGCGAAGGAACGCGTCGCCGGCATAGGAGCGGGCGCCACGGCTCGCCTGCAAGATCACCGGACTGTCGGTTGCATCGGCGGCGCGCATAACGGCCTGAATATATTCAAGATTGTTCACATTGAACGCCGGCAGCGCGTAGTCGTTCTCCGCCGCATGGTCGAGCAGTTGCCGCAATGTGATCAATGCCATTCGCTAGTCTCCCTTGGTGCTTAAGCGCACCTTCCAGGTGCGCCACAAAAACAATCCGGCTCAAGACGCCGCATGGCATCATCGCTGGCAGCGATGGCCGGTACTCCGTGCGGCGTGACGGCGCGCGCGAATTGGTCGCGCCCACCGAAGTCAGGCGCACAATAGTTCATCGAAGTGGTTTGACAACCGGGCAAAAGGCAGGTTGCCAGAGGTCGAAAGACGCTTCAATC
>JAESFW010000230.1_pt1 | contig 62747 bp, 63 predicted proteins | sample 9269481 | NCBI WGS metagenome assembly JAESFW01 (sample SAMN14515350, study PRJNA621654) | algae metagenome | isolation source: Lyngbya sp. HA4199-MV5 and co-occurring heterotrophs from soil with... | place: USA: Ahupuaa O Kahana State Park, Hawaii | collected 2009-07-21 | reverse complement strand
AGTGCTTGAACTTCAGCCTCTGTCAAATCGACAACATAGCGCTTCTGACTCATGATAATCTCCCTGAGTTTGAGTCAGCTTACCAGACATGTCCTCACTAGGCATAGTTCGCTTGGTAGACTACTAGAACGAAACTGCTCTGGTGAGGTAGTAGTAGCCAACTGTTGCCAGGAGTCGATCGCCCGTTGTCATCGCCTTTTGTCGATCGCGCTTTCAACCGTGTTACCTCAACCCAAAAAGCAAAAGCCTGGATCAGAGTGATCCAGGCTTTCTGAGTGACGAAAAGTGGCGAAAACCAATTAGTTGTTTACTAGACCACGGAAAATTGAATCGACTGTAGAAAACTCATTTAGCAGGAAGAAGGCAACAAACGCGCCTCCCGTCGCACCGACAAAGAAGCCCCCAGTCAGTTGGCTCCAACCATCGGCGGTCTGTAAGGAATCTTTAGAACCGCTGTGATCATCGTTAAAGGTCACAAGACCATAGACTGAAAGGCAAGCGGTTGCAATCAAGATCAACGCCATGCCAGAAATTAAACCGCCCAAAGCTGCGGCATCCGAATCACGCAGGGGACCCAGCTTGACCCAGGGACCAATCAAGAAATAGCCGTGAGCGAGACCGATTTCAAGACCACGGACGATCGGAGCCAGCCCTTTGCGGTAAGCAGGCAGATTGCCGATAAACGCTTTGGTAAAACCAGAATCGCTAATGGGTGTAGAGAGATGCCCGGTAAACGGGTCGCCTTTCCAGGGTTGAATAAGCTCTGCATTTCTTGGGTCAGACATACTAATCGTGTCCTAACTTATCTAAGGGTTTCTAAGAATTAGGATAATTCTACGCCCAGGTTGGGATGCTTCGTTAGGGAAGCAGGGAGAACCGTTAGAAAAGTTAATAGGAACCTTGCGATCTGATCGCCCTTGCTAGACATCAGCACTGGACTGTTCCCGGCTTTGGGCAATTTGCTGACGGAAGGTGTCCGTTAACGCAGGTAGGTCAGCTTGCGCGATCGCCTGCTGTTCTCCGGTTGCCAACCACTTAAGCTGAACGGTTTTGTTGGCGGCTTCCGCATCCCCTAAAATGAAGCAGGCAGCGGCACCACTGCGATCGGCACGCTTAAACTGCTTACCAAAGGCACTCCCGCTCAAATCTAATTCTGCTTTGAAACCTGCTCCTCGAAGAGTTTGCACCAGCTTGAGTGCTTGAGCTTCAGCCGCCTCGCCTCTCGACACCACATAAAAGTCCGCCGTACCGGGTTGAGCAGGGTTGAGCTGCTGTAGCAGACCAATCAGCCGTTCTAGCCCGATCGCCCAGCCGATCGCCAGCGTTTCGGGTCCACCCAATTCGGTCACCAAGCCGTCATACCGTCCCCCGCCTCCAACGGTGCCAAACTGGACAGATTGAAACTCAAAGGCAGTGTGGCTGTAGTAATCCAGACCGCGCACCAATTTAGGATTGATGGTATAGACGATCCCCAAGTCGGTGAGCAACTGCTGGACTTTGGCAAACCGCTCCTGAGAGGCAGCGCTGAGACTTTGACCTAACAAGGGGGCTGCTTGCAGAATGGCTTGGGTCTTAGCATCTTTGCTGTCGAGAATCCGCAAGGGGTTGCGCGTCAGGCGATCTTGCGAATCGGGATCGAGGTCGGCTTTGTAAGGGGTGAGGTAATCGACCAGCAGGCTACGGTATTGGGCGCGATCGCCCCGTGTGCCGAGCGAGTTTAGCTCTAGCTGTAAATCCGTCAGCCCTACCGTCTGTAGAAAATCAACCGCGATCGCAATCACTTCGGCATCAGCGCGAACGTCTCCACTACCCAGCAACTCCAAGCCCAACTGGTGAAACTGTCGCTGCCGTCCGGTTCCTGGTCGTTCATAGCGAAACATCGGTCCCATGTACCAGAGCCGTTGTACTCCTCCCTGTGCGTGCAGTCCATGTTCAATGAACGATCGCACTACACCAGCCGTACCTTCAGGACGCAATGTGAGCGATCGCTCTCCTTTGTCCAGAAAGGTATACATCTCTTTGCCGACCACATCCGTCGCTTCGCCAATGCCCCGTTCAAACAGATCGGTTTGCTCAAAAATGGGCGTGCGAATTTCGGCAAAGGCGGCTCTCGACAGGATCGATCGAGCCGTTGCTTCCACCTGCTGCCAGTACGCAATTTCATCCGGCAGAATGTCTCGCGTGCCTCGTTGCGCTTGAATGAATCCCATGTGTTGTTTACTGAACGGCTTCCCAGGCACCATAGCGATCGCTATAGTACGCCAAAATTTGCTGCACTTGCTGGTAACGGGCGGAGTCTGAATGATCTAAACCTGTGATGCGGAGGCTATCAATCTGGCTGAGGCGATAGTCAAATTGCTGAGCTTGTTGCGGCAGTAGCTCTACCCTCACACCATCAACCTGCTCTAGATGGGCAGCCACTTCACGGTAAACGGCTAACGGCAACCCTGGATAACGAATGCGATCGTCCACGTTCTTTTCTCCCATCTCTCATCGACGTTGCATTCTCTCATTGAACATAATCCTGATCCAGCGAGAAAGACTGTTTGGGATCGCGCTGCTCTCGTCTGTTGAAGGGCGATCGCTCCATCAACAATTAGGTTCACCCCTGTGGTAACGACGAGCCTCTTAGAACTTACGCAAACCTCGGAGGTTTTGACCAAGCATCAAGCACCGTAACCGATGTAGCCGCCTAAACCCCCGAGGTTTTGGTCAAAAAGCATCTACCCGCTCAGGAAATGGCTTCATTCTCCAGCGTCGGCAGGCTTGCATTTGGCAGCGCGCAGCAGTTCACATCATCCAGACACACCTTACCCCACTGCAACGCCCACCGTACTAGCGCCACCCGATTGTCTGTTTCGGTTTTCGTCAAAATATTGCTAACGTGGTTATCCACGGTGCGCTTACTAATCTCCAGCTTTTCGGCAATTTCTTGATTAGTCAAGCCAGCAGCTACCAGTTCGATCACCTGAAGTTCTCGGTCTGAGAGAGGACCCTGCACTTGAGATTCACTAGCAGCCATAGTTTCCCCGTCTGTGTATATCTACTCATCAAACCTCATTCTAGGGTAAGTTAGCAAAAATACTCATGAATAAACCTGCCATGCATGAACGCGATAGTGTCTGGGCGCATAAACCGTGGTGGTGCCAACCCTGGTCAATCTTACTCACGGGAGGCGTGCTAATTGGTGGCAGTTGGGGCTTGATGCGAATGGTATGGCTAACCGTGCTTGTGGCAGTTCCAGTTGTAACGTGGATGGTCTTTTTTCTAGTGATCTATCCCCGGTTGATGGAGGGTGGGGAGGGTGGGGGAGTAGGGCGTGGGGAGTAGGGAGTAGGGCTAAAGGCTAAGAAAGGCAGAGGGCAGGAGGCAGAAGGCAGAAGGGGGGATGAGGGATGAGGGATGAGGGCTAAAGGCTTAAAGCTAAAGGCTAAAAGGTTTCAACCGTTGTCAGTGAACAGTGGATGATGACGTAGCATGACTGGAGACTGATGACTGGCTCTTCTGACCTGTTGCCCCCTGACTCCTGATTTCTAACTCCTTCTAAAAACTAAAAACCAAAACCCAACAACTCCCTTGACTCCTGACCTCCGACTCCTGACCGTTAGATAGGACGTTCGCCACATCTGCTGGCTGCGTTTAACATTAAAGACATCCTTCCCAAACGAAGCCGCTTTTGAATCGCGTTTGAGTCATGCAGCTTGATTCAAGGTTCTATCATCGCGATCGCAGGATCACAACGATGGTTTTGCCATAACGGTAGGGAAAGCCTGACATCAAACTTCTTCGGCGTAATGAGTTAGCGTGACCAAGTTAGCGTGACCAGGGAGTTAGCGTGACCAAGAAGTACGTGTGTCACTCAAGTGATGCCTGTAGATCTGTGCTCGGTCATTTGAAGGTGTGGCTTAATGAGTGGAGGTAGACCTGGCAAGGATGTTTCATGCACAGCGATACGGTAACGATCTACTGCTCTAATCATCTTTGTCAGGCTCCAAACCCGGAGAGCCATCGGTTTTGCCAGCAATGCCGCACGCTGCTGCCAAAGCGGTATTTATGGGTGGTGGGTAAGGGCATTGAATCGCGTCGATCGGGCGAACTGTTGGGTGGGCGCTACTCCGTCAAGCAAAGCAACATTGTGCTGGATACGATGCCGGGACGACTGCCCCATGCGCCTGCGGAAATCTCCTCTGATATCGAACCATATCTCCGGTTGGCGGCTTATCAACTGCACGTACCGCAAGTGTATGGAGTGGTGGAAGCCTCGCCCAAACGTGGCGGAGAGGTCTTGCTGCTGGAGCAAGCGCCGCTCTATGCCGATGGTGTGGTGAATGATGCTGCCACGCCGATCGACGGGCAGTTAATGCCAGAGTTAACGGCAGTTTGGGCACAAAGCAACGCTCTACGGCAACTGAACTGGCTCTGGCAACTGGCGCACCTGTGGGAACCGCTGGCAAGCGAAGGCGTGGCGACGACTCTGCTGAATCCTGAATTGCTGCGAGTCGAAGGCGCGTTAGTACGGTTACGGTCACTGCAAACGGATGGTAGAACACCTGCCAGACTGACAGACTTAGGAAAGCTTTGGCAACAATGGCAACCCGCTGCTCAGGCAGAAATCGCTGCCTTTTTGGGTGAGCTTTGTCAATGGATGCAATCAGGTCAGGTCAGAAATGCCGAGCAACTGATCATGCTGTTGGATCAGGGATTGGCAGCCTGCGGTAAGACACAAGCGCGCCACTTGCACATTGCCACCTTGACGGATCAAGGTCCCAGCCGCCAACGTAATGAGGATGCCTGTTATCCGCCAAGCGGCACGGTCTGGACAGGGATTGAGCCGGGGCAAACGCAGCCATTGGTCGTTGTGTGTGATGGCATTGGAGGACACGAAGGGGGGAATGTAGCATCTAACCTGGCGATCGACACCATGCAGCAGCAGTTGCAGTCGCTCCCCTTCCAAAATGGACTCATCGAGCCAACAGTGTTGATGCTGCACCTGGAGCAGGCAACCTTAACGGCGAACGACCTCATCAGCCAGCGCAACGATGATGAGCAGCGGCAAGAACGACAGCGAATGGGAACCACCCTAGTGATGGCGCTGGCATATGCCCATGAGGTGTATCTTGCCCATGTGGGGGATAGCCGCATTTATCGCGTGTCGCGTCTGGGCTGCCATCAGGTGACGCTAGATGATGACCTGGCATCACGGGAAGTGCGGCTGGGCTACGCGTTGTACCGCGAGGCGCTTCAGCAACCGGGATCTGGCTCATTGGTGCAGGCGTTGGGCATGGGTGCCTCGACGATGCTCCATCCCACCGTGCAGCGCTTTGTGCTGGATGAAGACTGTGTGTTTTTGCTGTGCTCGGATGGGCTAAGCGACCACGATCGCGTGGATGAATTCTGGCAGAGCGAGCTTTTACCGCTGCTGGACGGCACGATCGACGTTGCAACCGCAACCCAACGACTGCTGACCATCGCCAACACCAAAAATGGACACGACAACGTGACGATCGGGCTGCTGCACTGTCAGGTCGCCCCACCGTCATCCCCCACCAACGCGATCCCTCTTCCTGTGATGGTGGATGCACCCACTGTCGGTAGTCACCCTACCGTGCCCATTCCCCAACCTGATGGCAGCTCGACCACCAGAACAACCCAAAAGACGCAAATTGTACCCACCCAGAAACCATCAACGCATCCATTGGTGACGCTCCTGGCGTTACTGGTTTTACTAGGGTTGGGTGGTGTCTTTGCCTATGCCCTCTTTCCTGGTTTACGCATCGGGCTTGCGTCACTCACTGGCTTCCCACCCTTTGGAGTGCAATCGTCTCCACAGCCTGAGACTAGCGTGGAAGTCCCCCTGTCCCCTGTCCCCGAAAGCCCTCCACCCCAGATCGAAGCCCTATCGGTCGGTTCACTGCTGCTGATTGAGCGGAGCGCGATCGAGTCATCCCCTACCCCCCTGCCTTCATTGGAACTATGGAGCCAGCCCGAACAGACGATCGGCACTGCAAAAGGTCGTGTCCGCTTAGGAACCCTTCCCGCTGGCAGCGTGTTACAGCTTTCAAGCCGACAGTCCATTCCCGATCGCGGCTACTGGCTCAAGCTCAAAGTCTGCTTGGTTCCTGCAACAGTGCCACCAACGCCAAATGCCCCACCCGCCTCTCCACCAAAGCCAACGCTACAGTCCGGTGAAAGTGGTTGGATTGAGCAAGACGCGATCGCCCCATTCGTCACCCAAAACCTGGGTTTAAAAGCCTCTCAGTTAGGAGCCTGTGCTCCATCGCTGCCCATCACGCCATCCCCGTCAGCCAGCCCCTCACCAACTCCTAAGACAAAACCAGTTGGGTAGATGTTGTTAGTTGTTGGTTGTTAGTTGTTAGTGCATGAGCCTTTTCTGGCTCCTCCTAAAAGCTAAAATCAGCGATCGATCATCAGCTTTCTTCTAAAAACCAACAACTAACAACTAACAACTTCTTCATCCCTCATCCCTCATCCCCCTTCTGCCTCCTGCCCTCTGCCCTCTGCCTTTTTCATCCCTCATCCCACTCCCGAACCGCCTCTCAGCACGGTAGACTGGTGAAATTAAAAGCTTTCTGGCATTAGGTTTGGGAGTTATGGCAACGTTTTTGCTCGAAGTTGGGACGGAGGAATTGCCTGCAAGCTTTGTAGATGAAGCGCTGGAACAGTGGCGATCGCGCATTCCGCAAACCTTGAAGGAGCGCTACTTAGACCCAACGGCGATCGAGGTTTACGGCACTCCACGACGCTTAGCGGTGCTGCTAAAAGGCTTACCGTTGCAGCAACCCGACCAGCAAGAAGAGGTGAAAGGTCCTCCAGCGCAGGCAGCATTCAAAGACGGTCAGCCCACGAAGGCAGCGGAAGGGTTTGCTCAAAAGCAAGGCGTGGCGATCGCGGATCTGGAGCTTCGCCCGACGGACAAAGGTGAGTTTGTGTTTGTTCGCAAAACGATCGTGGGGCAACCAACCGCCAACCTGCTGCAACAGCTTGTGCCTGAGTGGATTACTGGACTTCAGGGCAAACGGTTTATGACCTGGGGCGATGGCGATTTGCGGTTTTCGCGCCCGATTCGTTGGTTGGTCGCCTTGCTGGATGCTGCTGTGTTGCCCATTACCCTCGTCAGTGGGTCGGAAACCTGCACCAGCGATCGCCACTCCTGGGGCCATCGTGTTCTCCATCCAGAGCCGATTACCCTGTCCCATGCCGAAGCCTACGCCAGCGCCCTGGAAGCGGCGTTTGTGATGGTTGATCCAGAGCCGCGCCAGGAAAAAATCGCAGCCCAGGTTCAGGCAGCGGCAACCCAGGTGAACGGTACGGCGGTAGTGTCAGAAAGCCTGTTGCGCGAAGTCACCAACCTGGTGGAGTGGTCTACCGCTGTGGTTGGTAAATTTGAGCCAGCCTTCCTGGAATTGCCTGCTGAAGTCATCACAACGGAGATGGAAAGCCACCAGCGCTACTTCCCCGTGCTCAAGCAAGGCACCGCAAATGAACTATTGCCCTACTTCATCACGATTTCTAACGGCGATCCCGCCAAGTCAGCCATCATTGCGGCAGGAAATGAGCGGGTGATTCGCGCCCGCCTCTCGGATGGCAAATTCTTTTTTGATGCCGATCGCGCTGTGCCTCTCGATCGCTACCTGCCCAAGCTCGATACCGTCACCTTCCAGGAAAGTTTGGGATCGGTGCGTGCCAAGGTCGATCGCATTTGCACCAATGCGGCTCTCATTGCGGAACAGCTTCAGGTGCCGGGTGAGGACATTCAACGTGCGGCACTGCTGTGTAAAGCCGATCTGGTCACTCAAATGGTGGGCGAATTTCCCGAACTGCAAGGGGTGATGGGTCAGAAATACGCGATCACCAGTGGTGAATCAGACGCGGTTGCGACTGCCATTTTTGAGCATTATTTGCCTAAAGGTGCGGGAGATACCCTACCGCAATCGTTGGCAGGGCAAGTGGTGGGGCTAGCCGATCGCTTCGATACGCTCGTCAGCATTTTTGGGCTGGGGTTGCTGCCCACGGGATCATCAGATCCCTTCGCTCTCCGTCGTGCGGCGACCGCGATCGTCCACATTATTTGGGCGGCAAACCTGCCGTTGGATGTCTACGCGCTGCTGCAACAAACGACTGACCGCTTCATCGACTCCTTTGCCACCGTTGCCAAGCTGAGCCGAGAAACGTTGCAGCAGCAGTTGCAAGACTTTCTGCTTCAGCGTCTTCGCACCTTGCTTCAGGACGATCAGCAGGTTGACTACGATCTCGTCCATGCGGTTTTAGGCGAGAATGACCCGGAGTATACCGAACGTGCGCTAAGAAATTTACTGGATGTGCGCGATCGTGCCCTCTTTTTACAAGCCCGCCGTTACGATGGCACCCTGGCAACCATTTACGAAGTGGTGAATCGCGCTTCACGTCTTGCTGCCCAGGGAACTTTAGCCACCGATCGGCTTGATCCCACTGCTGTTGTTGATCCCAAGCTGTTTCAGAAAGACTCCGAACAGGCATTCTACGCTGCCCTCAGCGAGTTATACCGTTTGATGCAAGGGCAATCAGTGCGGGGAGAATCTCAGTATCAAACGCTGGTGGAAACGCTCAGCCAGATGACCCCAACCCTCAGCCGCTTCTTTGACGGTGCCGAGAGCGTGCTGGTGATGGATCCTGACGCAGCTATCAAGCAAAATCGGCTCAACCTGCTTGGCGTGTTGCGAAACCAGGCGCGAGTGTTGGCAGACTTCAGCGCGATCGTCAAAAGCTAGGGGCTGTCATCAATTACTCTACACATTGCTTGCAGTAAGGGTTCCAGCCCCTAGCCTGGTGTGTTGGGACGGGCGTGACACTGCTGATATTGCAAGGTTTCGGAGCTAATTGATGACACGCCCTAGCGATCGAGCGCATCAGATAGTTGGAGGAGGAGACACGGGGATATGGAGAGGCGGAGAATTTTGACTGTTTCACTTCTTACCCTCTCCGCGTCATCTAAACCCACTCCTCCAATCTTCCAATGCGCCGCGTCTGTATCAGTCCTAACGTTTTTGAATCGCTACCTTAATGCTTTCTTTCTTGAAATCCCACTCTTCTCCCTGTAGGGTGACAGAGGACTCGGTTCATTGAGAGAAAATCTTGACTGAGTACAGGCTTAGTTGTCGCCTGACGGTCAAGAAGAAACTGTTTTTTGGAGAAAAATCATGGGTTGGCTACAACGAATTTTTGGGAAAGAAAAGCCTGAGGGCGCTCAGGTAAATCCTGCCCCTGCGCCTGCAACGCCAGAAGTGCCAGAGGCAGAAAAAACGTCAACGGGCACGATCGCGCCTGAGCGCGTTGGGTTAAACGGCGAATACGACCAGAGTGGCTTGGCAAAGCGGGTCGCCCTTGCCTTTGATGAAGATCCCAGCCTGGATGACATCGAAACGCTGTGGGTGGCTCAGCTTGGCACGACCGTTGTGCTAAAGGGAAAAGTCCCCAGCCAGGATCTGCTTAACAAGGCGATCGAAATCGCTAGGACGGTGAATGGTGCTGCTGATGTCACGACTGCTGAAGTCAACGTAGGCTAAGCAGTGCTTTGAGCCCCTCGATCCTCCTCAATCTCCTTTAAAGCAAGGGAACTATTCGCGTAGCGTGTGCAAAGCCCATCACCGTTTAACGCTCCCTTTCTCTAGCGCTAGCAGTGCGAATTGTGGGGTTGAGGGGATCACCATCAAGCTTCAGCGTTCAGTTAAGCCATTTCCCTGCACCGATCACTACTTCACGGATTACTAGGGGCTGTCATCAATTAATACTACACATTGCTTGCAGCAAGGGTTTCAGCCCCTAGCCTGGTGTGGTTGGACGGGCGTGACACTGCTGATATTGCAAAGTTTCGGGACTAATTGATGACACGCCCTAACGACGGTTGAACCCACTTCCGCTTCACTCATCCTCCGTCCACCTCCCATAGCCGCGATCAATTTGCTTCACTTGTGACAAATTAGCACTAGATTTTTGCCTGATCGCCGCAAAACAGGTCGTAGCTAATACAATATCGGCACAGTGCGATCGAACTGCAATGGCTTGCAGTCCTGCTGTTTTGACGTTGATAAATGGTGAAGGCGCTACTGGTAAAGGCTTCACCATTTGGTGCGTTCACAATGCAGATGCAGCCACAATGAAGACAGGCGTATTAGTGTGGATAGGCTCTGTAGAAAGACGTTGGTTCTAGCAGGGGTGCTGAGCTAACCGCTAGAGGTTTAAAGTGCGGAAGCGGGTGTTATGGCAGGAAAATCAGTCAATCGATCGCGGGTGCAAGCCTTCAAGTTTCGCTTTCAGCGAACGGATAAAGCATTTCGCTTCCAGCGAACAGATAAAGCAGGGCACTTTCAGCGAACAGATAAAGCGGGGCACTTTCAGCAGCCGGATAAGGCGGTGCATCTGTCAGAGAGTCCTGTTGCCGATGGACACTCTCCAACCATTGCTGTTCAGCCAGTGACTACAGTTACCAGTAGTAAAAAGGGACGCGATCGTGCCCAGGGTAAGCAAGCCAAAGCAGTGCGATCGCGGCACCATAGCCACTTAGCGACACAGGTAACGCAGGGACTCAGGTTTTTGGCAGCGCCACTGGTTTGGTTCTGTCTTTTAGCCTTTTGTGGCGGGACGGGTGTTGCCGCGTTTCTCTGGCTCACAACGCTGCCGCCTGTTGCCAATTGCCAAAAGCTACCACCCGCGGCTGCCGATACCGATCAGATCTACTGTGCCGAGCAAGCCGCCCGATCGGGTAAAGTGGAAGCGCAGTTAGCAGGGCTGAAACTGGTCAAACCCTGGTCGGCTGACCATCCCCTTCATATTCGAGCCACCCGCGCCGTCAAAGAGTGGTCGAAAACGCTGCTGACGATCGCACAAACGAAAGCAGATCAGGGCGATGTGGCAGGCGCGATCGTGTTAGCAAAGAAGATTCCTGCCAACAGTCCCATTCATGCCGACGTGCAAACCGCGCTGCTGGACTGGCAGCAGGGGCAAAATCGGGGACAGGTGATTGAGTCAGCCATGCAAACGGCGTTGAAACAGCAAGACTGGGAAACGGCAACGGTGAAGCTGCAAGCACTGGCAAAACTAGATGATAAATACGCGCAGCAAAACCTTACCCGCTGGCGGCAGCAGTTAGCCACTGAACGGATCGCCTTTCAGCAGTTGCAGCAAGCCCGTCAGGTGGCAGAACAGAACCCTGAGAATATAGCTGCTATTGGACAGGCGATCGCTCAAGCGGAACGGGTCGATCCCAGCAGTTATGCTCATAGTCAGGCTCAAAGCGACATCCAAACCTGGGGACAATTTCTGCTCAATCGACTAACCGAGCAATTGGGGCAGTCCGATCTGGCGGGCGCGATCGCCACAGCTCAACGGTTGCCGCTCAGCCTGCCATTGCCGCCTGTTGCCCGTGATTTAGTCTGGCTGAGTCGCGCCCAGCCCTTAGCCGCCGCGCAGTTCTTCACCCGATCGCCGTTTGAACAAAGTCAGCAACTCTGGGTAGCGCTGGCACAAGTGCGGCAAATTCGGGCAGACAGTCCTCTGTATCCTCAGGCGAAAAGCCTCTTGCCTCGCTTAGAGCAGCAGTCGGAGGATATCCTTCAAATTCAGATGGCAAATTCAGTCGCTAACCTGAAGCAGATTTTAACGCTGCAAGCCGCGATCGCCCTGATGCAGACCGTTGCGCCCGATCGCCCACAGCGGGTCTATGCTCAAACCTTGATTGCCCAATGGCGGAAGGAAATACAGCAGCTTGAAGATCGTCCCTATCTCATCCGAGCACAGCAGTTAGCTATGGCTGGAACGCTTCCCAAGCTGAAAGCGGCAATCGCCCAGGCACGACAGATTGCACCCAAACGCGCACTCCGGCTAGAAGCTCAAAGCGCGATCGCCAAATGGACGCGCCAAATGCAAACCATTGAAGACCAGCCCCTGTTGAACCAGGCGAAGGCACTTGCCAAACAGAAAAAGCTTAAAGATGCCATTCAAATCGCGACTAAAATTTCTGCTAATCGAGCGCTCTACAAAGAGGCTCAGACCGCGATCGGCACCTGGCAAGCCGAAATTCAGTCTGCCGAAGATCAAGCAATACTGGCTGATGCTAGAGCCTTAGCCGATCGCGGTCGCCTGACTAATGCTATCAGCCTTGCAGACCAGATTGGCTACGGACGCGCTCTACATGGAGAAGCTCAGGCTGCGATCGCCCGCTGGTCAGCCCAACGCGACGCTATCCGGAGCACCCGTCGCCCGTCCCGTCGCTATACCTCCCCCTCCACACCAGAACCCTACCGCCCTGCTCCCGAAGCGCCCTACGAGCCACCTGCAAGCGCACCAGCCCCGCCTCCAGAACTGCCGCCACCGTAGGGAGGAGTGAGGGGTGAGGAGTGAGGGGTAAGGAGTTTTGAGTTGATTGAGCGGTCAGCGGGTCAGCTTTCAGCGGTCAACTTTTTAGCCTCCTGCCTTCTGCCTCCTGCCCTCTGCCTTTTTTAGCCTTCATCCCTCATCCTTCTGTTTTCTGCCGTCTACCCTTGTATCTGGTTAAGATAAGCGAATGTCTTTCAGCAACTACTCTGGTTTCGTCTTGGTTTGTTCGCTTACTCTGGACAATTGGGTCGATCGGGGACTTGCATGAGCTATTCATCTGACGCACGCCAGCAGCAAATTCTCAACCTCATGCTGATTGAGGATGATTCAGTGTTTCGGCGGGGTCTGCTTGCGTGTCTGGAGCCATTCGCCGATTTGCAGGTCGTTTTGGAAGCAGATTCTACACCGAAAGCGCTACGGCGGTTGCGAGAGTGGTCTGCTCCTACCACCACAAATACTCCAGAAATCGCAGAACAACAGGCGAGTGAACGATCGCTGGCATTAATCATACTCAACCTGGATTTGGGTCAGACCATTACCAGTCATGGGTCAGGGTTAAGGCTTTGTCAACAGCTTAGAACGCGCTATCCCCATATTCCCTTACTGCTACTGGGTTCCACACTAGATCCAACCCATCTAGCGACTGCCTTTCAGTCTGGCGCGGGTGGCTACTGCTTAAAAGGGACAGGCATCACGGAGTTGGTGACCGCGATTCGTCAGGTTGCAGCGGGTCAGCCCTATTGGACGGAAGGCATTCAGGCGATCGCGACGCATAACGCTGAAGTTCAACCTGGCGATCAGGCTCAACTGGCACGACGATCGACGATTGATCCGTTCCTTTCCCGCAGACCAGCGACTCGTTCCTGGTTGGCTCAGCGACGGCAAAATCTACGCCGATCGGGTGTGCGCCAAATTGAGCAGGCGATCGCTGCACTAGAGGCTCAACTGGAAACCAACCCATCCCTCATCGATCGATTGGTTTTAACTGGGCAACGCCGCGAACTTCGTATGGCTCGCTGGCTGGTCAACCAACTCCTTGCAACCGCAGGTGACCCAGTATCAGCGTTTCCAGAGGCATTGCCTAATGTGAGACGCGCGTTAGGAGTCCGCACACCCCCTACATCGATTGCAGAACAGCCCGTTAATGAGCTGCCAACCGCTTTAGCATCAGCAAGCACTAGCCGCATCCAATTGCCACAAACGGCACTTTTTGATGCCACGTTTGCCAAGCTGCATGGGAGTTTGGTCAATCATACCGAAACGGCATTGGAAATCGACATCTTAAAGGACGCTAAAAAGCGGGAATTGCTGCATACCGTGCTGCAAAAATTACAAGCTATTTTGGATGAGTTACGCCTATCGCAATTGTCTTTTCAGCAGCTTGCACTGAAGCGATCGGTGGTTTTACAAGATTTGTGGCAAGCAACCGTAACGGATTTTTTTGGTAAATATTACACGGTGTCGATCGATGGGCAGTCGATCGAAGTCGTCACTGTTTTACTGCAAGATCACACTATTGTGCAGACAGAAATGCTCGATCGCATTCCCTTGTTTTCCGAATTTTTATCGCATTTTCTGTTTCAAACTCCGTTGACGATCGACGGTACAGATTATGCAACTGGCACCGTAGAAGCAACGTCACGCATGGAATTGCTCCTGCAACATGTCACGATTCAGGTTGCTAACGCAGTCATGCAGCCCTTAATCAATCGCTTTGGGGATGTTGCTGCCATCAAGCAAACGTTTTACGATCAGCGGTTACTGTCCAGTCGAGACATTGAGCGCTTTCGCAACGATTTGTCCTGGAAATATCGCACCGATCGCCTCTTTACAGAACCAACCGCCATTTTTGAAAGTCAGTATCGGTTATTCACCTTCACAGGAAATAGTATCAGCAAAACCAGCATTTACGCTCCCCGTAATGATGAATTAGCGAAACTTTCTAGACTTCCCTTTCTTGTCACGTTAGTCCTCGAAACACGCGATGCGATCGCCCCTCGTTTGCGGACAGCGATCTCATTTTTGGGTCGTGGTGTGGTTTATGTGCTCACAGAAGTCGTTGGTCGCGGTATTGGCTTAATTGGTCGCGGCATTGTCAAAGGCATCGGCAACGCGTTGCAGGATGCTCAACCAAAGCAACGTGAACGCTGGCGCTAGCGAAACGTTCACATCATCAACCCATCAAGACTTTTGCCTTTAAGTAATCATTGTCCTTGTCTACCCTGTGAGTAAGGTAGGTCAAGAATTGGTACGAAGCCTTAGACTAATCCTCTCGGCTGACAACTAATATTTGTTAAGGTAAAACGGTTAAACCAGGGCGTGTAAAAAAGGTTGAAGGAAGTTCTTGATAAAGATTAGATTGAGTGTTTTGAAAGAGGACTGTAAATGCGCCCGCGCCTAACTGATGCTGGGGAAACATGCGGTAGCAAGGCAAATCAGTCAAGCGCGATCGATAGAAACTGAGATGAGGTACCGTTACTGCTTTAAAGTGTGGAAAACGATTTAAAAACCATGCCGCCACCTGTTCATTTTCCTCGAGAGAATAGGCACAGGTCATGTAAGCTAAGTAGCCATTCGCTGCAACAAGTTGGGCTGAGTTCGCTAAGATACGTTTCTGTCGTTTGGCGTTTGAGTTAATGGTAACGGGATGAAAACATCCGAGCGCTTTTCCACCTTTAGCTAGTAATGACTGCCCGGTGCAGGGTACATCCACGATCACAACTTGTGCTGTTTGAGGGATCTCTTTAGCTAAAATTCCTGAGTCTAGACGCAGCACGATCGCTGGGTGAATCTTGCACCGTTCCAGATTAGAAATTAATGCACCTGTCCGCTTACCAATCACTTCATTACTCAGCAATTGCTTTGGTTGTAGGGCAGTCCAGGCAAAAATACTTTTCCCCCCTGGCGAAGCGCAAACATCAATGACGAGATCTACAGGTTGAGTCAGCGTTAGTAAAGTTGAGATAGCAAAAACAGAGGAGAAATCAAGACAGTAAAAGGCTCCCTGTTCATGCAGCGGATGTTTACCTGGCGTTTGCCCGATCGCCAAACGATCAACAAAAGTAGGTTGCCATTCTAAAGCTGATTCAACGTCAAACGGTACGCTACCCGGTTTCTCCTGGCACCAAAGAATACAGGGATGGAACGCTTTGGGATGGAGTAACGCGTCGATAAATTGTGCGCGATCGTCCGCATCATCAAAGAGCTTCTGGCTCAGCCTTAGTAAAAGATTTGAGGGTTGCTCCATACCATTCTTAACAAGCGTCAAATATAGTAAGGCGATAGCAATCTGGCTACAGAACTGGGCACTCTAAACCTACACTATCAGGATTGTTTATGCGCCCCCATCCATCCCAATCACACATCCGCCCCAAAATTAGCACCATGCCTCGTCAAAAGACAGAGGCTGCCGCGTATCTCGATATTTACAAACTGGTGAATGAGAAGACGCGACTCCAAAAGGAATTAGTCTCTCTAGAAGAACGGCGCGATCGCATCCAGTCCCGTCTAGAAGTGCTGGATGTTGAAATTACGGCTCTAGAACAAAGCGCTCACCAACTACGTGATGCAACTCCTGTAGAACCGGGGGCGATCGTTCGTCCAAAGGTACCCGCAGCCGATGATGCAAACACGCTGGTGCTTGAGTACTGATCTAGGAGCAATCAGCAAAATAACAACTGAGCCGTTAAACGCTGCATCGTACAGCCTAATCGTAAAAGGCCATTTGAGTTTTTGTGATCACTCTGTCATTTCTATCAAATTGGACTGTCAACTGAAACCAGGCAAAATCCCAAAAAACGCAAGCTCCATCACTTCCATAGCTCCATGTAGCTCCCTCTGCCGAACACAGCGCTGCATTACTCCCACAAAAGTTCGGGCTAGACCCATCGGGGGGCGGGATTAACCTCAAAACCTCTGCTTGAGTCATTCCAGGCTGAATGCAATCGAACCCGGATTGTGTAAAGCCTTGTGGCAAGCGGGTGTCAATCAATGGATTGAGAACGAACACGCTCTCTGCGGAGTACAGAAGGAATATTCCCGTAGACAGAGTAAGAAACATCAGGGCTAGCGTAACTTTTCCCATTGCTCTAATGCTTGAGTTGGAGTCAAAGCGGCGGTCTAAACCGATGCTACTTTTAGGTCAAGTATAGGCAGATGCACGATCGCTTGCTCCTTCTTTACTCAAAAATTTTATAGTGCCGAAGGGCTGACCACTGTTAGCTAACTGATAGAGTCTTGCTCACCTGGTTGACTGACAAATCTTTGAGCGAGTACTTGAACCGCCCTGCACTCAAGTGCGGGCTGATGGCAGGAAGTCCTCTCAAGAGGACTAGGAGCGCCTGACAACCCGTTTGAACGGGTTTCGCACCATGAGCCCGGATTTGAATCACGGGCGGGTGAGCAACGAAGCGACCAGCCTTTCAAGACTTTTGTCAGTCAATCAGCTTGCTCACATATCATTTAAGGCTTTCATCTGAACAGCTTCAGTCACTCAACTTGGTGTGCTGCCGCTTCTATTGTTTCTGCCGCTTCCATTTCAGCCTCGGCAAGCTGGCTATTTTCAAGCGCTTGAATCGCTAACAGTAATTCTTCCTCTTGTACTTCAAATTCGTCTTCGGGGATGTCGCCCATATCGAAGGCAAGTTGCAGTGCCAACAGTCGCTTGCTGAGATTTTCGGTATCGTCCAGTTCGGCATCAGCACGCTGTTGGATTTGTTCAGCAATCCAACCAATACCTGTTACAGGGGCAAAGAGGAGCTTGAAGAGCATAGGGGGTGAGGGGTGAGGAGTGAGGAGTTTTGAGTTAAGAGTGAGGAGGAAAGGATAAAGGATGAAGTATAAAGTATAAAAACTTAGCCTTTAGCTTTCATCCCTCTGCCTTCTGCCTTTTTCTAACAACCAACAACTAACAACCAACAACTAACAACCAGCAACCAACAACTACTCCAGTCGATCGAGTTGGGCAAAGTTAAACGGTGCGGTGAAGTTGTTGTAGCGAATCTTCAAGCGGCTATCGAATTGATGGTCGAGGGTTTCGACGTGACGGCTAAAGTCGGGCTCGGTTTCCCAGGGGATGAGATACGCGGCGTTATAAATCATTGACTCGGTGAGGGTATCGTTCTCAACCCGATCGATCGCCAGCGGATTTAGTGCCTCACGAAACGTTTGGATGATGGCTTGCTTACGAGCTTCCATTGCGCGTTCGATCGCCTGCCCGATCGACACCACTTCATCCATGCCCAGCGTTCGCCCTTCCAAACTGTCTCGCTTTTCTCTAAGGCTCTGGTTTTCGTTCAGGAGCAGTTGCAGTTCGCGATCGGCTTCCCAAAATACCTTTACGCCAACTTCGCGCTGCCCGTCCAATTTGGTGAACAGCTTCTCCAAGCCTTGACCGTAGGGTGCAGTTAATTGCTTGGTTACAGTTGCCCAATCGTCAATGACCAGACCAAATTGAAGCGGTAATAGCGTGCGATAGCCCACTTCCATTGCCTGCTCCAGCACTTTTTCGTGTCCTAACAAGTTACGCCGACTTGCCAGGTAGCGTTCTTGCTGCGCTTCTGAGTACAAAAAGGTGAAGTTATCAACGATTTCGGTGTGTACAGGCTGCTTGTCTAAGCCTTCGAGATGGAGATCCTGCGGTCCGGGAGCGGGGAAAATGCCGTAAAGATATAGTCTGCTAGACATCGGTAGGGGCGGGGTAAGGGGCTAAGAAACATCCAGATAGCACGATCGTGGTGCGATGGATTGGCGTTCAATCCTATAGTTCCCTGAGCCGCTATGCTCTCTAACGCGGATACCCTTAATTACCTCATGCCTTAAATCGGTTTTGCGGTGAGGACTAATTGCAGTTTGGCGTGAATCAGGTCGATGTTTGCTAGACCTAAATCAACATTGCCTTGCAGGACAACTCCTGTATTGAGCAGGCGATCGAGCAGTTCGAGAATGGTCGGATTCGCCGTGTTTTCGCCAGGATAGTAGCCGCCCGTTTTGGGTAATAGGGTGCCAATTTCGCCAAGGTCGATATTTAAGTCTGCTGGGTCAATTTCAAAGATGCCGCAGATTTCAACGACTTGTTCTTCTAGCTTGCGGAGGCTTTCGGCTGCGCGATCGAGGTCTTCATCACTCAGTTCGCCTGTTTCCATCCGCCGAATGACCTGTGCCTCCATGAGTTGACGCACCAGTTCTACCACCGTCAGCAAAAGGGGAGCCAATCCAGCATCCTTACTGGCTTTGGGCGTGGTAGAAAGGGCTTGAAGCGGGAAATCAGAAGCGGTCACTCGGTTTGCCAGCTATAGTTATCTGCCTCTATCTTCGTCGATTTTTTGCTCAACGGTGCTTGGAAAGAGGTTTGAATGTGAGAGAGGAGTGAGGGGTGAGGAGTGAGGAGTGAAAGAAAGAGTTTTGAGTCAAGAGTGAGGAGGAAAGGCTAAAGGATGAAGTATAAAGTATAAAAATTTAGCCTTCTGCCCTCAGCCCTTCTATCTCATGCTTTCTGCTTTTTTTAGCCTTCATCCTTTATCTTTTAGCCTTTTGACTCCCCACTCCCTAACCCGCCGATCGCAGCGATCGCAATTCTGACTCCAGACTTTCCACCCGTTGCATCAACTGCTGGTTTGCTTCGATCAGGCTTTGAGATTGGGCGCTGAAGTGGGGATTATTCTCCCACCAGTTGATGCCCATTTCTTTGGCTTTATCCACAGAGGCGATGAGCAGGCGGATGCGGATGTTGAGCAGTTCCGTAGTGGCAACCGAGACGGAAATATCGCCTGCAATGACGATGCCTTTGTCGAGGACGCGTTCAAGCACATCTGCCAGCGTAGAGCCTGCTGTAGAGGTGGAAATCGATCGCGCAGAGTCTTTGGTCGAGAGGGGAGCCGAGGGGTAGGCTTTGGTGGGAATGGCGGCAGTCATGGGTTAACCTTCTGTGGAGAGATAGAGCCGATCGCGCAGCATGACGCTACCTTTTTCTGCCAGCAAGCGCAGGACATCGACTGTACGGAAGCGATCGAGTTCCAGCGCGTGTTCAATCTGGGAGAGCCGCGCCCCATTCATGCGCTTGAGGTAAGCAATGATCTCTTGCTCGTAAGGAATTTCTGGCTCAGAGGGAACTTTTGAAGCAGAGGGCATTTCTGGCTCGGCGGGAATCTCTGGCTCTGTGTTGTCTACCAATGCAGGCGTTTTTGACGATTCATCACACTCTACAGCTTCAGGCGTTGCTACAGCTTCAGGCATCTCCATAGCTGCGGACGGTGCAGGTTCTAAAGTGCTTGCTTCATCGTCGATCGGATCAGTATCAGGTTCCGTCATGACCGCTTCTAAAGCCAGTGCTGCCAGGGCTTCGCTGATCGCTTCTGTTTGCGCGTCTGCGACCTCAGTTTGCGCGATCGCCGCATCATAGAGCGAATGATTCAGTTCTGGCTCATTCGGTTCAGCTTCGACTAAGCCAATGCCGATCGCATCGTTGAGCAAGTCCCACAGAATTTTGGTTGTTTTTGCCAGCGGTAAATTGGAGCGTGACAGCAGCACATCAAAGCAGATGTCTCGGAAGTCAGCGTTTCCAGGGGATGCCACAATCTCATGGTCGTGGCAGACCTTGCCTAACATCAAGCAAGAACGCAAACCGGACGATTTCTCATTGTTGGTGCGAATGCGGAACTCTTTGACGAGCCGCACGATGAGTAGGGCACTGGCGCGATCGACCTCCGTTTTTTGCACCAAAATTTCTTGCTGGGTCAATTCATCCGGTTCAGGCATGTTAATCGTCACCAGACGATCCATCAGTGCATCCTGGGTCGCATGAACGCCGCAATATTCTTCGGGGTTTGAGGTAAAAATCGCGCGGAAATGAGGACTCACGCGAATGTACTCGCTGCGGTTGTTGCTGGGTGGCAGCACGAGCAGCTTTTCTTCGAGCGCCGACAGCAGGACGTTATTGACCTCTGGGCGCGATCGGTTGAACTCGTCGTACACCAGCGTAAACCCTTCCCGACAGGCAAGTGTCAGGCGTGAATCGACCCAGTTCTGCCGTAGTTCGTCTTCTACCTTAACCACGCTATGGATGTAGTTATCCACCACCTTTTTGCGCGTGTAGCCCGACTGGTTGCCAATCAGGTCTGAGGTTTTGAACTCATCGTCGCCGAAAATCAGCATCAAAGGACGGGCAAGCAGGTCCGCTAAATGAAGAGCCAGCGTCGTTTTGCCCGTTCCAGCCGGACCACGCAGATGGACAGAATAACCAGATTGCAAGTAGCGGAGGGCACGATTTGCCACTCGCTCAACAGCGGGGGTGCTGACGAAGCGGCGGGGGCTGGCACGAAGGATGGTCGTCACGGGTTAACCTCTGTGGGGGGTAGGGGGTGAGGAGTGAGAAGTGAGGGGTAAAGGTTTTGAGTTTTGAGTCAAGAGTGAGGAGGAAAGGATGAAGGATGAAGTATAAAAACTTAGCCTTCTGCCCCCTGCCCTCTGCCCTCTGCCCTCTGCCCTCTGCCTACTCCCTAGTCTTCACGTATGGGCAAGATGTTCTTGAGCAAGATAAATGCGATCGCGCTGGGTGATTAAGCCTTTTTTGATCAGCGATCGCAGGGCATCGACTGTCTGGAAACGGTTGATCCCTAAAGCGGCTTCGATCTCGGTTAAGCGTGCGCCCTGGACGGTGTGAATGTGGGCGTAAACCTCTTTCTCATGAGCGATTACGTCTGATGGTGCTGCCTTAGCGGCTTTTGCAGGCGGCACGACCGCGACCGAATGACCGTTCTGAAACGCGCCAACAGTGCTTGTAACCGCAACCGTGCCATTTGGCTGCACCGAAACACGACCAATGGGTTTGGTGCTCGGTTTAACAGGCTGTGGCTTAGCGATGGGTGCTTCCGCTCTAACCGCACAATCACCCCCCCAGACCGTTTGGTGAAGATCTTGAGAAAACCGCTGTAGCTCTGATCGAAAAACGGCAAGGCGCTGAAAAAGTGCCTGGGTTTCTGCTTCTCGCTTAGCGCGATTGTCCAAAAGTGTCTGATTGAGTTGCACAGCACGCTGATAGCGCACGGCTTCGAGTTCGATCAGGTAGCTTTGCACGTCAGAACGCAAGGCATCCACAAACGCCACCAGTTCTTGCTCCACGCGATAGGCGGCTTCGGTGCGTTCTACCTGCGTTGTCGCCAAAAAGGTGACGGTTTGCTGCCGCAGCTTTTGTACAAAGGCATCAAGCGTCTGATTAAGTTGCGTGGCTTCCTTGTGGCGACGATCGCTTGCCGCTGTCAGAAATGCCTGAGTTTCTAAATGTAGCCGTTGACAAAACTGCTGTAGTTCGGTGCGGTAAGCAGTACTTTCGTTTGCCAATGTTGCGCGAAAAAGACTGAGTTCATCACGCAGTTGAGCTGCTTTGAGCTGCCGTTCTTGTCGAGTTGCAGTTAGTGTGTCGGCAACCGTTTGCTGCCGCTGGGTCACTTCTTGCTGGCGTTGCTGTCTCTGCTGCTGCCAGGAATCCTTTAAAGACATTCTTAAAACTCCTTCCCATCGTGCCAGGGAATGATCGACCAACCATTAAGCTGGGAAACCAGAGGTCTCCCAGCATCCACCAACCTTTTGCAATCTGCCAGGATCAAGCTTGAACGTCGATCACTGTATGACAACCAACCGACGTTCACAAAAGGGCGCGTTGACTAAGAAGCGGGAACAGCCGCTTGAGCGGTCAAACCAACGGCTTCGGCATACTTCAAGTAGGTTTCAACCGATGCAATCACCACACGTGCTTCGATCGACAGCAGCTCAATACCAACCAACGACACACGAACCCAAGCATCAATCACGATACCTTTGTCCAAAATGCGATCGACCACTTCAGCCAAGCTAGAGGAGGAGTTTACTTTTTCAACAGCCATTGTTTTTTACCTTTAACGGATAGATGGAACTTGGTACGCCTCACCTCTCCCCGTAGAGGGTTTGACATGGGTTTTGGCTTCCGATCTCACAATAAGCAGTGAATCAGTAGAAACAACTGTCGCGATCACGGAATCTTGGGCTTGAAATCTTTTGCCTTACGCGCAAAATTACTGAGTAATTACCGCTGCTTTATGGGAATAGATGAAGCATTAACGAATATTACGAACAATTAAGTAAAGCAATGCCATGCGACAAAATGCGTTTTGGCAGAAGGATAAGGGATGAAGGATGAGGGATGAAGGCTAAAAGCTAAAAAGGCAGAAGGCAGGAGGCAGAGGGCAGAAGACAAGAGAGTTGTTGGTTTTTAGTTTTTAGTTTTTAGAAGGAGCCAGGAGATGCTCATGAACTAACAACCAACAACTAACAACTAACAACTGGTTCAACTCAAAATTTTTACCCCTCACTCCTTACTCCTCTCTCCTCTCTCCGACCCCTTCTTCCCCCTACTCATAGAAAGATCTAATCAAACCCTTAAGAAACCGTTGTCCTTGTGGGATTGTGGCTAGAATTTGAGAGTGCTGGGGCTGCTGTCTAAAATGCAGCCTGACGCAATTGCCCGCATTCTGTTTTGCTTCTGCTTTAGTACTGAGATTACGGAAGGAGTGCCTTATGTCAGATCTGAATCGCGGCATTATGAAGTTTGACGGTGCAGACAAGCCAAAGTCGATCGCGATTTCGGCGATCGTCGTTTTGGGAAGCATTGCTGCTCTGGTGTTTTGGGCGTTGCAATCGGCTTACGCACTGGGTTAGCTCTTAAAGCCAAGTCATTGCCAGGATCGAGGAATCAAAAGAAGACTGGATGCATGAACATAGCGGTTTGTGCATCCTTTTTTCTGATTTTCGATTGAGCGATCGACCTGGAAGCAACTTCCCCTGATGCTGGTGACGAGACCCTGCTAATCTGTGTTAGGGCTTATGGTACTGCCATCAGCATCAAACACGATTTTCAGCGCGAATAGCCAACATAGCCATGCAGCTTGAATTTGTTCCTGTGGAAGAGTTTTACTTTGCCCTGACGCTGGCAGTAAGGACTCTAGATGACTTGACTACAGACGGATTGGCAGAGCAGGTAGAAAAACGACTGAAGCAAGAATTTGGTCAGCCGTCTACCGTCGCAGCGGCAAGTCAAAATACCTATAACTATGTGTTTCGAGTACGCGATGTTGATAACAGCCCCGCTGACCAGTTGATTTTGTCGATCGCCGACTGGCAAGGGAACTTGCGCCTCAGCAGCGACTATGGATGGACGCTGGATGCTGAGCGCAAACCCATTCGGACAGAGAAGTTTGGGCAGCGAGCAGCGTTCTCTCAGCAGGTGCATTCATACTTACAAGACTGGCTTCAGCTTTCCTTCGCTGATTAACTCTCAGCACACAGCACTGTACTATTTCAGCCTTTTACCCTCGAAGGTTGAGCAACAAAAGAGGCAAGGTCTTTAAGTGACGAGATGCGTTATCAGCGGCAACCCCTACACTTAAAAACCTCACCTCTAAGCCTTGAGCTTTTGACGGAAAAAGCTCTAACGCTTTACGAGTTTGTTGTTTGGGCGGCAAGCAATTGCTTCAACTTTTCTAGCTCTTGTGCCCAACGTGGATCGGGCTGCACACTATCAGACTCTGTTTGAGTGCCGCCCGCGCGACGCGACTTGTTGTTGCCGCTGTTGCTGTTGCCCTTACGGCGTGCGCCACCACCAGCACTTCCAGCCGGAACAGGTGCAGCGGTAGTAGGTGAATCTTCGTCTGCTTTGTCCTTCGCTCTTGGCTGTGCCCGTTCAACTTTTAGGGCATTGTCTTTCAGCGGAAAGCCATTGAACTTTTCAATGATTTCATCCGCTTGCTCTTCGCTTTTGACGGTGACGAAGCCAAACCCGCGACATTTATTTGTTTTGCGATCGGTGATGATTTTGATTGAGATCGAATCGCCTGCTTCAGCGAAAACCGCCTCTAGTTCTTGACGACTCAAATCTTCGGGTAAATTACCAACATAGAGACGAATAGACATGGGAACGATACCTCTAAACTGTGATTCAGATAGACATGCTTGAGCGCACCAACTAAACGCTGCCTTTAAGCAGAGCTGTCATGCTCGACTTGGAAACAGCCGACCCTTTTGAGAAAACATACTTGACGATACGGCATACCGTTTGAATCACCTCCATTCACCGTCCCACGTCTGATGGCGCTTACACCGGACGGCGAGGAGCCTGGATTGAAATGATGATTAGACAAATTCTTGGTCATCACCAGAGGGTCAAGATGAGCAATCTGTTTCGATGTCAATACGCGAGAACACTGATGCCATCCACTAAGGTATCACGGTGAGAAAGACGCAGGTATAGATAGAGAAGATTTCTGACCTCAGCGGTACTTTTGAGGGCACTGAACTTTACATTTCTACGGCGTGAACGAGCGATCGATTGAAGCTAGCAGCCCCTGATCACGATGAATGACGGCATAAGCTTGCAAAGCAAAATTGGTATCCAAAGCAAAATTCACACCAAACAGAGAGTGGATAGTACCCCAAACGTCATTACGTAAAGAAATGTAACATTTACGATGAGACGATGCAAGCTTCAAGAACGGCAAGCATCCAAAGATAGCGCTAGCTTAGCGATCGAACGCGTTAGCTCAGGCATCGAATTGCTTCCAGCATCCCCTTTGCTTTGTTGAGAGTCTCTTCATATTCAGCTTCAGGCTGAGAGTCTGCCACGAGTCCTGCGCCTGCCTGGACGCTGACCGTATGCTGTCCTCCTCCCTGAGAGCGAACAACCATTGTACGGATGGCGATCGCGGTATTCAACTGCCCTTCAAAGTCGTAGTAGCCGTAAGCGCCGGAGTAGGGACCGCGACGACAGGGTTCGAGAGCGTGAATGATTTCCATCGCCCGAATTTTGGGTGCGCCGCTCACCGTCCCAGCCGGAAAACAGGCTTTCAGCAGATCCCAGGCGGTTTTGCTGGGCGAAAGTTTACCAACAACGTTGCTTACGATGTGCATGACATGGGAGTAGCGCTCGATGACCATCAGTTCACCAACGCTGACAGTGCCATTGAGGCAAACTCGTCCGAGGTCATTGCGTCCCAAGTCTACTAGCATGACGTGTTCAGCGACCTCTTTGGGATCTTGGAGTAAATCGGCAGCTAGGGCTGCATCTTCTTGAGCAGTTTTGCCTCGCTTGCGGGTACCCGCGATCGGTCTCACTGTTGCCACTAAGGGATCAGTCGGGTTAGGCGCTAGCTCTGCTTTCACCATCACTTCAGGGCTGGAACCAATAATTTGCCAGTCTCCAAAGTGGAAGTACGACATGTAGGGTGAGGGGTTGATTAACCGCAGCGATCGATACAACGCAAACGGATCGCCCGTGTACTCAGCCGAAAGCCGTTGCGAGACGACAACTTGAAAAATATCGCCTGCTTGAATGTGCGCTTTTGCCTTCTCGACATTGGCACAGAATTGTTCTTTCGTGGTGTTGCTGGTGTAGAAGGTTGGGGAGTCGGGAGTCGGGAGTCGGGAGTCGGGTATTGAGTCAGGACGTTGTACAAGTTGCTGGCTTCTGGCTTCTGACTTCTGATTTCTGGTTCCTGGCGGTGTCCATTCCAGCAGTACGGCTTGTTCTGACAGCGGCGACTGGAGTTTGTTGACCAGTTGGGTGACGCGATCGCAGGCTTGCTGATAGGCGACTGCATGATCGGTAGTGGGATCACGGAGATCGGCATAGGCGATCGCCCACACCTTGCGCTTAACCTGATCAAAAATCAGCAAATGATCCACCTGCATCCACAAACCGTCGGGCAAATCGCCATCGGTTGCTGGATACACGGGTACACGCGGCTCAATCCATTGAATTAACTCATAGCCCCAAAAGCCAAACAGTCCTCCAATGCCCGGTGGCAGTTCTGGCAATTTAACCGGGTGATAGGGGCGTAAACAGTCAGCAAGTGCTGTGAATGGATCGCCCTCGAAAACCTGCACTGACCCATCCCGCTGCGTTTGGCTTGTTTTGTTTCCTCTTGCTTCTAACGTCCAGAGCGGATCGCAACCCAGAAGGCTGTAGCGACCCAGTTGTTCGCCGCCTTCGATCGACTCCAGCAAAAAGCTATAGGGTTGCCCTGCACAAACGCGATACCAGGCAGACACTGGGGTATCGAGATCGGCAACCCATTCTTGATAGACGGGAATGAAGTTACCCTGACTGGTGAGGCGAGAAAATTCAGCGAAGGTTGGAAAAATCATGGGCAAAGAAGGACGTTGAGAACGAAGTTGAGTTCAATGTAGCCTTCCGTGCCTTGCCACTGCCAGTTTAATGATCTGGTTTAATGAGCCAGTGTCATCAGCCAGCTTTATCAAAATCGATCGACTCATAGTGCGGACATTGCTGGCACGGTCCAGAAGGGTTGGTGGCACAGCGAAGATGGGCAGAGCGCGCGTTAAACCGACAGGTCAAATCGCCAATCAAATACCCCACCCCTTCCACATAGTGATGATCGGCAGACAAGGAAGACCCATAAAACCGGGTTAGCCGATGTGATGCAGACGCGTTCATGGCAGCACGTAAGCGGGTTCTCAGGTGTGCTTCTGCTTTACGCATCAATAACCACGAGAGGATGGCTGGAATCAGCCCGATCGCAATGATAAAGAGCGCCTCTAACATACGCTTATCCGTTGATGGTTAACTGCGATTTATCTGCGCGACTCGCCGACCCTGACTCACTTGCCTTGGTAGACTGTGTGTAGACCCATAACTCAACTTTAGATGGTGCTTTCAGCAGATGGTGCTCTCAACGAACTTGCCCACAATCAAGTTTTTACAACAGCCAACGTCTCAAGCATGGCTTGAGCAGGCACTCACCCATCTCGATCTTGTGTTGCTGGATCATTCTCATTGTGAACGCAAAGCCGCCGGTGTTGCACTCAATTTGATGTTTCGCTATCCATCAAATGTCAAGCTTGTGCGATCGCTGACCGCCATTGCCCAAGAAGAGCTAGAGCACTTTGAACAGGTTAACCAAATTTTAGAGAATCGTGGGATTCCTTTACGCGCGCTTGCCGCGCCTCCCTACGGAGCTGGGTTGAATCAACACATCCGCTCTCAAGAACCCGATCGCCTGCTCGATTCACTCCTCGTTTGTAGCCTGATCGAAGCACGTAGTCACGAACGGCTTGGTTTACTCGGCGCTCACTGTCCAGATCCCGTTCTGGCAAAGTTCTATCGTGGGTTAATGGCATCAGAAGCACGGCACTACGGAGTTTACTGGCTGCTGGCAACCGCTGAATTTGAGCGATCGGTGGTCGATCGTCGCCTGGAAGCCTTAGCCACCGTCGAAAGCCAATTGTTAAAAACCCTTCATCCCGAACCCAGGATGCATAGCTAGGGGCTTTCATCAATTACTACTACACATCAATTGCAGCAAGGGTTCCAGCCCCTAGCTGTGTGTTGGAGCGGGCGCGATTGTGCTGATACCGCAAGGTTTTGGAGCTAATTGATGACGCGCCCTAGGAATGAGGGATAAAGGCTAAAAGCTGGTAGCTGACCGCTGTAGCTCGCTTCCCGCAGGGTTGGCTCAAGCAACTCAAAACTCTTTTCCTTCCACCTCCAGCAAAAACCTTCGCAGTAGCCCAATGACGATCGCGGGTTGCTCCAGGTGAGCCAAAACGCCTGCATCTGGGATGTCTATAAAGGCTTTCACAGCAGCAGGATTTAAGCTTGCCAGCCGTTGACCCACATCGGCATTGACAAACTGTGCCTGGTCGCCCCAAAGCATAACTGTTGGCACCTGGAGTTGGGGTAGATAGCGAGCCAGATCAAAGTAGAGGTCGCCCCGCAGAAACGCCAGGGCTGCATACTGAGCGTTGGGCTGTTGAGCCGATTCCAGGTACGCTTCAACCATTTCTGGCGAGACGCGATCGGGCTGAGCAAACAGAAACCGCTCTAAAAAATTGCGAACAGAAACGTCAGTGGTCGCGCCTAAGGTATAGATCAATTGGTCAAGCAGAGGTGTGTTGATGACCTGGAGCGGTAGCCGTCGTCCCGCATCTTGCCCAAAATCGGTAAAGCCAGAAGGAGAGATGAGAATCAGCGCTCTCACCAAAGCAGGCTGCTGAATGGCAAGACGAAGGGCGATCGCCCCAGTCAACGACGACGCGACGATCGTCACCGGATGGGGACAGGTTTCTTGGATGAACTCGGTCAATGTGGTCAAAAAGTCTGTTACTTGATAATCCCGTACTGGATGATCTGACTGTCCCCAACCGATTAAATCCGGTACCAGCACTCGATGCGAGTCTAGAAACGCTGGATAGACCTTTGACCATTCGTAGCCCGAAGCCCCACCCCCAAAGCTGTGCAGAAACAAGAGGGCTGGCGCATCGGGTGCGGCGATCGTCCACGGTTGCCCTACAGGCGTGTAATAGACCATTGTGCCCAATGAGGTTTCCACAACCTGCTGACCTATACCAGGAGGATGAAATTGCAGCATGGCAAACTCGTTAGGATGTAAAGAAGGCGTGATCAAAGGCGTTTTACCAAGGCATACTCTCACGGAATCCGATGAACGCAACAAAATCCTCCTGGGACGTGGGCAGATTTTTGCAGACCCTCACATACTTTGAGGTCATTTCAGTCTTGAACTGGCTGCAACGACTATTTCAGGGTTCTCCAGTGACACAACCGATGACGACGACCAATCCTTCGATTGCAAATACTGTTCTCGTTGTGGGTGCAACGGGCGGTGTAGGTAAGCGCGTGGTGCAGCAATTGCGCGATCGGGGCTATCCCGTCCGTGCCTTAGTCCGAGATTTAGAGCTTGGCAAAACCATGTTGGGGGAAGACATAGACATCATTGATGCCGACATCACCCTTCCCGAAACTCTCACGCCTGCGGTCGTACAAGATGTTCGCGCAGTGATTTGCTGTGTCGGACCGCGTGTGCAGCCAAAGGAAGGGGATACGCCCGATCGCTCAAAATACTACCAGGGCATCAAATTCTATCTGCCCGAAGTGGTGGGTGATACTCCCGAAAGCATTGATTACCAGGGCATCAAGAACCTGCTCCATGCGATCGCCGACCCACTCAAAGCCGCCCAACCAACCGAAAAGCTCCTCTTCGACTTCACCAACAACCCATCCCACTCCCCACTCCCCACTCCCCACTCCCTGTCTAACTTCTGGGGCGCACTGGATGATGTCGTCATGGGCGGAGTCAGTGCCAGCACAATCCAGCAGGCAGACCATGCCGCACTCTTTACAGGCAATGTCTCCACGTCCAACTCCGGTGGCTTTGCCTCAGTTCGTACCCGGAACCTGGAACCCACCCTGGATTTATCAGGCTATGAAGGCATCAAACTGCGGGTCAAAGGGGATGGTCAGCGCTACAAGTTTCTCATGCGGAGTGACGACAAGTGGGACAGCATCGCCTACTCCCATTCCTTCGACACGATCGCAGGCGAATGGCTAGATGTACAAATTCCCTTCAAAACCTTGATCCCTGCATTCCGTGCCAAGACGCTCACGGATGCGGCACCGCTCAATGTCAGTCATATCTGCTCACTGCAACTGATGCTCAGTAAGTTTGAATATGATGGCAACTTGAATCCGCATTTTACGCCCGGAGCCTTTGCCCTGGAGCTTCAATCCATCAGTGCTTATGGGAGACAGACTCTACCGCAGTTTGTGCTGGTGAGTTCCGCTGGTGTAACCCGATACGATCGCCCCGGCATCAACCTCGACGAAGAACCGCCCGCCGTCCGCATGAACGATCAACTCGGCGGTATTCTCACCTGGAAACGACGTGGTGAAGAAGCCGTTTGTGACAGCAGCATTCCTTACACGATCGTTCGTCCCTGTGCCCTGACTGAAACGCCCGGAGGCAAGAAACTGACCCTTGATCAGGGCGACAACCTGCGTGGTGCCATTAGCCGTGACGATGTAGCCGCGCTTTGCATCCACGCGATCGAACAACCGTCCGCCTACAACGTCACCTTTGAAGTGAAAGCCGAAGACACCGATGGCTCTACTCATTGGACAACTGTATTCGACAACCTGAAGCGTGATGGGGAGGGATGAGGGATGAAGGCTAAAGGATAAAGGCTAAAAGGTTTGATCTTCTGCCTTCTGCCTCCTGCCCTTTGCCTTCTTCTGCCTTTACCCACTCCCTACTCCCTACTCCCTACTCCCTACTCCCTGCCCTCTGCCTCCTGCCTTACTCTTCAAAACAAACGCGATCGCCCCACTAGAGGACGATCGCGTTGACTAACCTCTAAACGAGGGTAAAGCTACTTGGAATTGAACGTCTGGAACTGCTTAAGAGCAGCCTGCCCGATGTTGAACACAGCCCAACCGCCAGCAGCCGCTAAAGGAAGTAGAACGATAAGAATGCGTAGATCAAAGTCCATGTCCAGAGCCTCTCAATTTAAAGATTTTTGAATGATTCTCATATTCTTATTTTTAACCCAAACGGTCAAGTTTTCATAGGGCGCGTTATCAATTAGTTCCAAAACCTTGCGGTATCAGCACAATCGCGCCCGCTCCAACACACAGCTAGGGGCTGGAACCCTTGCTGCAATTGATGTGTAGTAGTAATTGATGAAAGCCCCTAGTGCAATGTCACACCTTATTTTTAGGATTGTCAGCGTGAGCGTCTCGCTCACGACGCGAGCAAGATGCTCGCACTACTGTTTAACTGTGACACAGCACTAGCCCTCAGACGTAAATCCTAGATCTGTCCCTTTGCCTGCATGAACCAGCGCTAGCTGCTCATACCGCTTGGCATGGTCAATGAGCTCTTCTGCCTCTGTTTCCGATAACTGCCGCAAAACTTTGCCAGGGATGCCAACAACGAGCGATCGTGCCGGAACATCTTTGGTGACAACGGCTCCTGCGCCTACAATGCTGCCTGCACCGACCCGCACACCATCCAGCACGATCGCACCAATGCCAATCAAGCAGCCTCGCTCAATGTGGGCACTGTGGACAACAGCGCGGTGCCCGATCGTGACGTAATCTTCCAGCACCGTTGGCTTACCCGGATCGCCATGCAGAATCGCGCCATCCTGAACGTTCGTTTTCTCGCCAATGATGATTTGCTCCACATCGCCTCGGATGACGGCTCCATACCAGATACTCGCTCCAGCGGCGATCGTCACCTGCCCAATCACCGTCGCGTTTGCAGCTATAAAGGCGGCTTGAGTGCGATCGGGTTCTGCCCAAAACGAGAGATGAGATTGAAGTTCATGCGTCACGGTGTGTCACAAATAAATAACGTGGCATTGCCTATAGGGGAGGGCAAGACCTAACGAGTATAATAAAGCCACTGGCAGTGACGCACATGAACAGGCAACCCCGCTCTTGATGACTAACCTTGGCTTGCAGTATCCCATCTTTGGTCCGGAGATTCAGTGCCCCCACTGCCGTCAAACAATCCCGGCATTGACGCTCACAGATACTTACCTGTGCCAGCGACACGGTGCCTTTGAATCAGACCCTAAAACAGGCGAATTGGTACATCTTCAGTCGGGACGGCACTGGCGGCGATGGGAAAACGAATGGTATCGGCAACATACCCACCCAGATGGCATTCGGTTTGAAATTCACGAAGCCCTCGATCGTCTCTATACGCAAGGCTACCGCGCAACGCGGGTCATCATCGCCCAACGCTACAAAGATCTCGTCAGCACCTACCTGGAACGCAGCACCCCCTGGCGTGGACAGTCTGACACTCAACGTCCCCGCCTGTATGGCTTGCCCGTCGAGTTTAGCCCCGATCCGAAAGACGATCCCTGCTGGGATGTCATCAATTTTGATTTGGATAAGGAACCGGGCGCACCCGTCCAATACCCCTACTTTCGCCTCTTTGAATGAAGGGTAGGGACGTTACATGTAACGTCCCTACAGAATTATGGCTTCCATGCCTGCGGTTGCTGAAATTTGTAGATGTCTTGAATCGTCTGTACCCAGCCATCGGCAAGAGATGCCAGGATACGATCGCCCTTCTCTTTCGTCGCAGTCGTCGGATCGCCCAAAACGCCACTCTTGCTGAGATCCCGCGTCATCCAAGCGAACGGCAGCTTCCCTTCCATACTCAACAGGCTAGCGTCTGGTAACTCCTGGGGATATTCAGCGATCGCCCGCTCCATTTTCACCTGCTCTGGCAAAATCGACAGCAGCAGACTCGTCTCTGCATCGCCCCCGTGAATTCCCAACGCCTGCTCTTTCGCCGTGAGCAACTCATCGGCAATGTTTGGCACCCGCCACGTAAACAGCGGCAAAACCACAAAGTCCTCATAGCGCTGGCGCAGATCCCTTGCCACTATCTCAATCACCTGCGGCTGTCCACCATGAGAATTCACAAACGCCAGCTTGCGAAAGCCTGCCCGATAAATGCTGTCGCCAACCTCCATCAAGGTTGCAATGAGCGTTTGCACGCTTAACGTCATCGTCCCTGGAAAATGCCAGTGTTCATTCGATTTACCGTAGTACAGTGATGGCAACGCATAAGCGGGAACACTAGCAGGGAGTTGCTGCAACGCTTTGCCAATGACCGCCTGCCCGATCGCCGCATCCACTGCCAGCGGTAAATGAGGGCCATGCTGCTCGATCGCCCCCACTGGCTGGAGAATCACCACATTCTCCTTATCCAGCATTGCCTCAATTTCTGTCCAGGTCAGGTACGCAAAGAAGCGATCGGGTGGAATAAAGCCGTGAAGCATGGCGAAAAAAGGATAAAGGATAAATTATCAAGGATAAAGATAAAGCTGTCGAGAGAAGCGGTTTGAACTTCGAGTGCCTTCTGACCCCTAGCTACATTATTTATCCTTCATCCTTTAGCCTTCAAATTCATCCTTCATCCCTCATCCCTCTGCCTCCTGCCTTCCACCCCTCACTCCACCCCTCACCCCCAAATGTCCACCGCCCTCGAAGAACAACTCGGCTACTTCTTTTTCGATAAACGCATTCTGACACGAGCGCTGACCCGCAAAGCGTATGCGTTAGAGCAACGTCAAAAAAATCAGGCGTGCGAAGACCAGGAAATTTACCGCACCTTAGGTGATGCTGTCCTTAAAACGGTGCTGACAGAATTGCTGATTCGGGCAGGTTCCGCGACGAGGCAAGACATTACGGTGAAAAAAATTGAGCTGGAGCGCGAAGAAAACTTGGCGAAGCTCAGTGAGCAGCTAGGGATTGGTTATGTGCTCAAGCTGGGTGTGGGCGAAAAGCAGCAACGGGCGTATGAACAACCCTACGTGCTGGCGGAAAGCCTGGAAGCGGTCATCGGCGCGATCTACTTTGATGGTGGCTTCAGTGCGGCTAGAGAAACCATTCGACGGTTGTTCAAGGATGTGTTTCCGATCGAGTAGCAACCAGCACTAGACCTCCGAGGTCTCCAAGACCTCGGAGGTCTGAACCGTTAACATTCTGGCTTCGATCGCCTCCCACGTCTCCCGCGACACCCTCACCGCTGCTTCCTTGCACCGCACCATGAGTTCGTTGGCGTACAGGTACTCTGCTAGTGGCTGTGATTCTTTCTTGGATAAATCAACCAATTCTCGCTGAATACCAAGAGCATCAGACCAGGCTTGATAAAGATATTCAGTAAGATTTTGATGCGCTTCTAATTCTTCTATAGATTCAGCATAAGTTTCTAATGCATTCAATCTATTAATGAATAGATTAAAATCTAAAAATTTGATGATTTGCATTTCTTTAAGCTCGGAAGCAAATTCACTATTCAATATAACTCTAAAGGATGCCGACCTTGATGTATCCCTGGCATACCCAGCGGCACGGTAAACAGCAGAATTGATAGCTGTGCCGAGGGTAGAGTCAAGTGCTCGGACGAGACTTGTACGACCACTGGTAACATATAAGTGGCGGCAATCGTAGTTTTGAAGTAGAAAGATAGCCAGTACTCGTTTAGCCGCAGGATTGAAGTTTCCTTCTGATATAGCAGTTGCTTGGTCTACCCATTTGAGCAACGCATTAAGCTTACCGATTTTGATAAAAGTATTTGCTTGAGATTCCATCTGTTCCAGGAGATCATCCGCACAACCTACCAAACCCGCAACAAGCAAAAACACTTCTCGCCAACGTTTTTCAGTGAGATGGTCTGCCACTAATTTTTCGACTCTACGGTAGTCTTCACTGATGTGTTTTGCGACTAAATACTCTTGCAGAGTCAGATGCGAGAAGGAGTAAACATCTCTAGCACGCTCAACAAAAATTCCCTGTTGTACTTCGATCGCCTCCAACACCGCTTCACCATCCAGATGCTTGGGAGCATTCAGGTTATCAACCAGAAAAGCTTTGATCTGATTCGTGACATCTCGCTTTGAGAAAAACAGTTGATCGGCAGCAAAACTGGTGTACGCAATTTCAGACAGCAGAATTTGTTCTAATTCTGGGCTGAGTTCGCGGTAGATGGGGTCGCGTTTCAAACGTTTTTCGGCTGCCCACTTTTTCAGCAGCACATCCAGTGCTTCACCATAAAGTGCAGCTCGATTTTTGGGGAAGTCTTGCGATTCGTCGTAGACCACACACAGCAAGGTGAGCAGTAGCGGTGTTTGCGCTAATTCTTTCGTGGCTGCATACTCAGATTGTTTGATCAACTCCCAGCATTGGGTAGCAATTTCTGGTTCAGCGCGAAACCAGTGGCGGATGAATTCCTCAATTTGAGCGTCATCGAAGGCTGCCATTGCCACATCTTTGAAGCGCTGGAAGCCACCTTTGTAGGCAGCGATGCGGCAGGAGGCGATGAAGCGGTTTTTGCTGTGGCGATCGACCAGATTACTAATCTCAGCAATGGCATGATCCACATGCTCAGTCGGTACTTCATCTAATCCATCCAGCAGGATCAGGAGATTGCCTTTTTCCAATGCCGCGTCGGTAAATTTCCTGGGTTCTGGAAAGCCACAGGTCGCAAATTCTTTGACGATGAGATCGACGATCGCAATCTCGTTTGAGTTAAAGTCCTGCAATTTCAAAAAGACAGGCACACACTCATGCTGAACCGCACCATGCTTCCGTTTCAACGCCTCCAGTCCCACTTTGCGGAGGAACGTTGACTTTCCCACACCGGGACCGCCCAACACCATGAGGTATTGATGCTGATTGGCAACGGCAATGCCATCCTGACGAGTTGCGCCCTTAAACTCAAACCCGCGTCCACTCTGGCGAAACAGGTCTTGCAGCGTTTCAGCCGACTCAAAATAGCGAACATCGCCACGCTCCAGAAGCTGAACGGCGGTATACACCTCATCCAACCTGACCGGAGCATCCATCCGCACGCAGACAATCTTCAGATTGCCGTGTCGTTTCTCATAGTTCTCAATGTATTGATGCGATGCTTTGAAAATAAGCTGTCTGATTGGCTCATCAATAGGTTTATTGCCCATCTCCCAGGCTGTTTTCAGCACCAGTCCTGCCAAACTTTTGGCGGCTTCCAAAAGGAGCGGCTCAAACCCAGTCATAAGCAGCTAATAGCAACGACATGACACCAGATTAGCCGTTATTGTTGGTAATGGAGATGATGCCAACGCAATTTCTGTGTTTAAGCGATGCAGTTCTCCATCAACTTAGTATGGCTACCGCTCCATCCCTGTTGAAACACCAAGACGCGATCGCGGTTTATCGTTGGTTTGGGGGATCGCATCTCCATCACTATCATTCACAGCAGCGATCGCTATTCCTATCTCTCTTGAAAGGGCAATCGCAGTTCTAACAATGCAGATTAACCCGTCGAACCACGATCGTCATCGGTTACTCACTTGCGCTTGACCAAAATTTCAGTGCCACGTCGCAGAAGTCTGGGATTGACAAATTGACCGATCGCAACGAGTAGGATCATCGGAATCTCATTGTTCAAATCGCTCTCAGAAGGCACTTCAGCTAACTCCCCGTTCACTAACTCATAGCGAGTATCTGTCCCATCGTCATAGTCTAGATATTCCTCCAGAGTCATGCGGCGCGTGGTGGTTGTCATGGCGTTTCCTGATGATGTACAAGCGATCGCGTGCTCAGGCTAACCGCAATCCCCACAAATGACTAAACCAAATCTGGATTGACTCCCAGTTCTCTTAATCGTTCAGCAAGTCTAGCCGCTTTCTCCTCAGCAGATTCGGCTCGACGCTCTGCCACGATCGCCCGTTCGCTGCCTGTCAGGAGTAAATCGCCCTGCAAGTTCCACCAGCGCAACCAGTGTTGATCTTGATTCTGATAAGCGCCTTCCCAGACTCCAATCTCCACATCCATTGGCGCGATCGGGTAATGTCCACGATTGTTTGCAGTCATTCGTTGATACTGCCCACCCACCAGTTCATACAGCTCCAACTCACCGCTGTTGATCAAGAAGATGCCATAGAACGGAATCCGCACAATGCGTTCATAGACCCAAAATTTGCCAGGTCTGATGATTCCACTGTCATCAGCATAAGAAAGCGGGGTGAGATCATGTTCTTCGCTGCCGTCGCCAGAGGCAAACTCCAGGGCGATCGTCGGAGCAATAAACTCTCGCCACAACACATACGATCGCCGAATTTCCCCTTGTAGTCTGGGTGGCACGTTGGGCACATAAAACCAGTCTGGTGCTTCCGCTCCTTTTTCAGGTGGTTCCGTTTCGCGCCAGTAGATACCGCAGTCTTGCCCGATCGCATATTGCCCGTCTGGATGAATTCGCTCCAGAGTCGTTGCGATCGAGTCCGTCAAAATTAAAGCTTGGGGATGCTCCTGAAAGTTTTTCACAAACAAACCATCCGACTCTGGCAGTTGGGTATGGTCGGGAAACTGTGGCGGCAGATCATTGGGAGCCGCTGTCGTCTGAGTCAGGGTTTCAGCCATTCACATTTCACCCCATCTAATCTGGCTTTAGCATAGCGTGACCTGCCACTATCTAACTTGTAGGCAAACAAGCTTTACCCGATCGAACGCTTGAAAAAACGTCCCAACTAGGGGCTGTCATCAATTACGACTACACATCACTAACAGCAGGGGTTCCCGCCCCTAGCCTGGTGTGTTTGGACGGGCGCGACCATGCTGATACCGCAAGGTTTTGGAGCTAATTGATGGCGCGCCCTAGTAATCGCTGAGGTTGCCGCGGCGTTTGGTTTGGCGTTCTGCCCAGCGAAAGAGCAACAGACCGATCGCAAAATATACCCCACCATTCACCAGTGCAATGCCAAGCTGCGAGAGATTCAGGGATTGTTGTCGCGCCATTACGTCACGCAATAGCCCTGCACCGGGACTCATCGGTAGAAGGTTGCCGATGACACGCATCCCGCCCGTCCATTCTTCTGTGGGAACACTCATCAAAAACAGCAGCGCAAACTGAAAAATGCCCAACACCTGCTGAATACGCTTGACGATGAGCGCCAGAGAACCGATCGCAAACGAGAGACCATAAGCACCCAGTAGCACGGTCAGCAGCGGTAGCCAGAGGCTCAGCGGAAAGGCAAGCCATCGACCTGTGAGCGTCATAATAATGACCAGAATTGCCGCGATCAACCCTGATTGCAGCAGCAGATCCGCCACCGCTCGCGTGAGAAAGACCTGCGACGCACTGAAGGGCGAAATGAAAAGTTGTTCTAGCGTACCTGTCTGTGCTTCGCGCTGGAGCGTACCCGAAATATTTGCCATGATAAACAGCACCAGCGTCCACAGCACATAGCCCACAATGATGGCATCCAGCCGATTGCCAAACTGTAGCCCTGGTCCTGCAATATAGCTGGCACTCAAGAACAGACCGTAGAATACTGAGGTCGAAATAACAATGCCGCCGATCGACTCAAACAGATACCGCCGAAACTGAATCCCCGCTCGCGTGAGTTCTGCAAAAAACAGTTCAAGCATGGCTGTCTCCGATCGTGGTTTCTTTGGCAGGAGTCGTCTGCGTTAGCTTCAAAAAGATGTCCGTCAGCGTTGCCCGTTCTGTTTCCAGTCGAGCGATCGGCATCGGGTTCAGAATGTCCAGCACTGGATAGAGTAAGGCTGGGTCGGGAATGTGAACGGTGGTGCCTTCAACCAGTGCTCCCAGGTTGACAAGCTTGGTGAGGCGATCGTCCGGCAACTCTGACAGCTCCACCCGATACACCGCTCTCGAAAACTGTTGAATCAATGCCTCGGTCGCCTGTTCCGTTACAATGCTGCCCTGGTTGATAATGGCAACTCGATCGGACAATTCCTCCGCAATATCAAGCTGATGCGTTGTTAAGAGAATGGCGCGCCCTTCGCTGGCAATTTCACGCACCAGACGTTTAACGGTTTGAGTCGCTTCTACATCCAATCCCAGCGTTGGCTCATCCAGTAACAGCAGCGGCGGTTCGTGAATCAGCGCTACGGCGATCGCTACCTTTTGCTGCATCCCCCGCGACAGCTTTTGCACATTCGTTCTACTCTTGTGGCTCAGCTCAAAGCGATCGAGCAATGCCCGCGATCGCTGCCGTGCTACCCGTCGAGACAGTCCCCGCAGCACCGCAAAATACTCCAAATTTTCGGCTGGGGTGAGCCGCCAGTAAAGGTTTCGGCTCCCCTCTAGAACGGCTCCCACCGATCGCAGCGCTTGGGCATCCCGGTGTGGATCACGCCCTGCAATGCTCACCGTGCCGCGATCGGGCAACACCAAGCCCGCAATCATCTTAATCGTCGTCGTTTTGCCCGCACCATTCGGACCCAGAAAAGCCAACACTTGATTGGCACCAATCTGAAGCGACACATCCTGCACGGCATGAATGCGGTTGCCCTGAGCGCGGTAGGACTTGTGCAACTGCCGAACATCCAGCAAAGCCATTGCGTAACCTGCGAAACAGACTTGTTACAAAAGCGTAACAAATATGCGGCGGCGATCGTCGTCCCTCCTAAACTGACACAGATCTAAAATTGACCGAGATCTTGCGGCTGTCCGCACTCTCGGCAGTGGGGCAAATGCTTGTAAGTCGGTGCATGGCAGTTTTGACATTCCATGTACTGATCGTAGCCACAGTGCGGGCAGTAGCTATCGTGATGGCGAATTGTTTTTGCACAGCGCAGACAGCGCGATCGCTGTACTCTACCAGCCGCCTGCCGTTTGGCATTAAACACAATGCGTTGAAAAAACTTAATCAGCGCAAAGCCAATCAGGGGAATGAGCAGAATATAAAGGTAGCTAACGAGAAACAGCAACCCGCTAAACAGAGCCGTAAGAACATTAACTAGAAATTGAAAGATCACCCCTACTTGTAGAAACTCAAACAGCTTAAAAATGAGGGGAATAAAAAAGATGACCAGCAAATGCCAGCTAATTAGCGCCACTAAACCATAGCCTCGACGCAGAGCAAAGGCATGAACGGCTAAGGCGGCAACAATCAGCGGTAGAAGAAAGAATGCCTGAAACGCAAATTGAATACTGGGATACCAGAACGATGCGTGTTGATAGCCTTTTTCAACCGTGTTGAATCGTTCATTCTCGTTGAGAACTGCGATAAAAGCAGCGCTTTCTGGCTTTTCCAGCAGCTCCTTTTTAAGCGCCCCAACCTCGTTCTTCAATGTGCCGATCTGACGCTGATTTTGCTCCAGAGTTTGCTTTGCCTTTTCTGCACCTACTGAATTGATGGACTGTTCTCGCGGCTGATTCGCAATTTTTTCTAGCAGCGTTGAGTCGTACTCGGAACGAATGGTTTGATTACTTTGCTCAAGTTTTGCAATGCTAGATTGCTTCTGATTAACCGTTTTGAGTAGCTGTTGATTTGCAGGTGTGTTTAGCTTGTCTTTAGCAACTGCATAGCTTAAACACACCTCAGAAACCTTGCCGAGATGCCCTTGCCCAGCTTGCGCGTAGGTTTGTTGAAAAGGCAATTCAGCGCCAAACTCATCGGGCAACGATCGCCGCAGCATTTCGTACTCTTTATCGTTTTTAGGCTGAGTCCGGTAGGCTTGCCACTCTGCATAGCACGGGTATGATTCAGATGGACTCAAATGCCAGCGGCTGATATCACCCAGTCCTGTGAAAACATTCACTAAGATGAAAATATCAATCAAAATAATAACGATCAGGCTGACCTTATTCAGCGGCTCGTTATTAATCGTTCTTGCTCTATTAAAAAAGCGATCGATCAGTCGTCGTAACCTGGCAAACATTGTGAATGATCCTTGTGAGAAGCGCATTGATCGCCCTCGCCTGCGATCGATGACGTTGGTTTGAGCAGTCTTTAGCCTTTAGCCTTTAAGTAACTTGTTGCACCGTGGACACACCGCAACACTCGTTTCATCTAAAATCAAGCTAAACGCAGTACTATCTTAGATTCCTCGCCCATGCTCACGTCTACGGATTTTAGCGGACTCTTTAATCAACGGTTTTTCAATCATTTCTTGCCCATCCCCGCAACGAACGCGCTGGCAAAGGGCATGATTACGCCTAACTTTGAGTTGCCAGATGTGACAAACGGGCGATCGGTAAACCTGACCGATTTTCGCCGACGCAGACCTGTGGTGCTCGCTTTTACGCGCATCTTTACCGAAAAGCAGTATTGCCCCTTTTGCTTTCCACACATCAAGGCGCTGAACGAGGCGTATGAAGAATTTCTCGATCGTGACGTAGAACTGTTGATGATTACCAGCACTGACCCACGGCAGAGCAAAACAGTCATCCAGGATCTCGGCTTAAAAATGCCCTTGCTCAGCGATCCAGGTGGCAAGACCTTTCGGGCATATCAGACTGGACAAGCGCTTGGCGCACCGCTGCCAGCCCAATTTGTGCTAAACAAAGTCGGGCAACTGCGCTACAAGCATCTCTTCTCGTTTTTAGACCACAATGCCAGTGTTGAGACGCTGCTGAAGGCGGTCGATCGCATCTAGGGGCTGTCATCAATTACTACTACACATTGCTTGCAGAAAGGTTTTCAGCCCCTAGCCTGGTGTGTCGGGACGGGCGTGGCACTGCTGATATTGCAAGGTTTCGGAGCTAATTGATAACACGCCCTAGTAAGAAACCCTTCGCTTTGATGAAACTGCTCACCACGAGTTGTTAGCCCACTGCCGATCGCTCTCGCCCAGTAGTTGACTCATGCACTCATGTCGATCGCGACTGATCGCCAAAGGTCTTCTGAATAAACTGCTTGAGGAAGGCTTGCTCTAACGGTACGCCCAATTCATTGGCTTTTGCCGTTAGTTCCTCCAGCGTCCAGCCATTGCTGACAGCCGTTGAAATCAGCGCGATCGCGCCTGCGCGAGCACCTAGCCCACAATGCACCAGCACTGGCTTTGGCAAGTTGTCCAGTTCCCAAAGCACCTGATCGATAGCGTCATCATGATCATTTGTGGGTGCAATAGGCGCATTGGTGTAGTCCAAGCCCAGGGCTTCTGCCTGCTGCTGCTCATCAGAGAGTACGCCTGTTTCTGCTGGCGATCGTAGATTGAGCACCGACTTAAAGCCTTCCGTAGCAGCTTGTTTCAGATCATCTGGAGTCACTTGCCCTGCGACGCTAAAGTCATCGTTGAGTTTTTTGATGTCAGTCATGTTGGTTTTCCAAACGGTAAAAGAAGGGTGCAGGGCGCGATCGTTCCTGACATGCCAGCCTGACGTGCCAGATCGTTACACAGGCAAATAGCGGCGATAAAGTCGAATCCAGCGTAGGAAGCGCATCCACGCTCTGGCAGGTTGATCAAAAAAGGTGAAAATGTCGCCAAAGCCCATGTTGGTTTTTTGATGGTGCAACCAGTGCTGTTCTGGTGTGGTGATGAAGAGCACCTGGCACAGCAGCGCGATCGGCTTTGGGGTTTGCCAACCGATTGCGGTGACGTGTCGCCACCAAACATGAACCTGACCAAACAGGAGTCCACCGACTACGCCGATCGGCGAGAACGGCCACAGCGCAGCAGCCATCAAGAGATACGGCAACGCTCCAAGCAGCCCGTCGAGCAAAACCTGGAGATTGAACGTCAAGATGGCGTAGTGCCGAAACGTCTTCTTGGCAGAATGGTGTGTTTTGAGATGAAGGCTGCCAAACACATGTTCGGGAACGTGATAGCAAAAGGTAGACAAACAATCGCCCAGCACCAGCAGTAACCAGGCAACGAGCAGTGGGCTAAAAAATGTACGTGCGATCGCCTCAAGCATGAAAACTCCTCACACCGATATACAGTAGCGTCATCAAAGTTGGAACGATGTCCCATCCGCGGCTGGCTCGAAAAGCCATCTTTTCCAGCCCAACGGATCTTTAAATCGAACCAGGATCAGAGTGCTAACCCCAAGTTCATCTCTTGTTAACACCTCTGACCCAAATTTGCGTGTAGCGTACAGCACGTAGCCCTTTCACCCTCAGACTCATGTGCGTGCGTGTTAAGGAATCAAGATCGCCTCGAAGGTCGTCTCAGCGTGTTGTGCATACATGCATTTTCCGATGTATTAAGTGTAGATTAGATGTTTTTGTTACATCTATTTACAAGAAGAGCTTCAGCCATTGCCTCTGGTTGTTCTAGATGTGGCGTATTGTCCCCGTGCATAAACCAGGCACCTGATGGGTTTGATCGTGGCGATCGAAGCGCTTCTGTCAGCAACTCCGCTTCAGGCGGCATAAAATTAAGGGAGATAGACTAACGTTTGACCCCATCTGGATGTACACCGTTTGCAACCAGGAGTGCGAGAGGCAAGATGACAACCGTACCAGACGTAATCCGGCAAAGCGATTTACTCAACCAGTTAGTGCTCGATCGCACCACGATGGAAGAGCTAGGGCGCGTCGAGGTGATGTGGATGTATCCTTCTGCTCATCGGGTGTTGGGGTTTGTCTGCAAAGGGGGTGCCTTTGGCGCGAAGAAAACTGCCTTCAAGCTTGCTCAAATCAGCACACTGGGGTCTAACGGTGTTTTGACTCAAAACCAGCCCGAAGAGACGGACGCAACTAAAGTGCGCCAGCTTGAAACATTGCTCCAGTGCGAAGTGTGGAGCGATACGGGCAATAAAATTGGCAAAATCACCGATTACGTGTTCAACTTCAAAACAGGTGTCATCAGCCACTACCTACTCGCCTCTAGCGGTTGGGCGGGCATTGCAGGCGATCTGTACCAGCTGCCCCCGCCCAAAATACTTAGCATAGGACGCAGGCGAGTGCTGGTGACGGAAGCGGCGGGTCAAGCCCTTGGGGTGTACCACAGTGGCATCAAGCAGGTGTTGACGAAAGCTACATCGGTGTTGAAGGAAGATTATAGCCACGCGACGGAAGAATTGCGATCGCTCTCCAAACAAGCACAAGCTGCTACGGAACAAGCAAAAGGTCGCTTTCAATCTCTTACGGAACAGTTGAAAGAGCGGGCACGATCGCTTTCCCAGCAAGCTCAGGAAACTATCCACAGCATCAATGAGCAACTGCAAGAAGAAGCCCAAACGATCGTGGAACAGGCACGCGAAAACAGCCAGAACCTGACCGATCGCATGAAAGAACGCACTCAAACCTTTGGCGAACAATTTGAAGATGGCTTTTATAGCCTGAGTGAACAGGTTGAAGACGGCATTCAAACGTTGACCGTGCAAGCAAAAGAAATCCTTGAGCCTGTGACGGCAGATGCGTCAGCGACTTCACCGCTGCAACCGACCGCTCCTTCGGACTCCGTGAGTGAGTCTACCGCTTCTGCAACCACGCACTCAGATCTCACGAATGCATCCGATCCGACTAATTTGGAGGACGATGACGCACCCTGGATTGATGATGAACCCTGGATCGATGATACCGCTGTGGCTGCTTCGCCTGCGATCGCGTCTCCTCCTCAAAACCGTAACCCAGGTCAGCCACAAAAGCCCAGTGCAGAGGTGCCTGACCCTGATGACGACGAACCCTGGATCTAACCTTGCAGCAGTGATTGCTGAGGATGGCAGATTGAATAAGATCGAAAATTTGGTCTTCTAAAGGGGCGAACGGCCATTCATCCGTACAAGAAAAAGTCCGATAAAGATAGGTGTGGGCTGCCGTGCATTAATATACCTGGGGCACAAAAAATTGCTCATTGCGGGGTGGGCGCACGTAGTCGTGGGGGGCGCTCCTGCGTTTGGGTAGCTCTAACGGTTCCGGGGTCATATCAATATAGGGAATCTTGCTTAAAAAATGGCTGATGCAATTGAGGCGAGCGCGCTTTTTGTCGTCGGCTTCTACCGTAAACCAGGGTGCTTCAGGAATATTGGTGTGGGAAAACATGGCATCTTTTGCCTGGGAATATTCCACCCAGCGATCGCGCGATTCAAGATCCATGGGGCTGAGTTTCCAGCGACGCGCTGGATCTGTTAAACGTGATTGAAACCGTCGCTCTTGCTCATCATCACTGACGGAAAACCAATATTTTAGCAAAATGATGCCCGATCGCACCAACATGCGCTCAAATTCTGGGCAGGTTTGCATAAATTCCTGATATTGCTCATCCGTGCAAAAGCCCATCACATGCTCAACTCCGGCACGGTTATACCAACTGCGATCGAAACACACAATTTCACCCGCTGCGGGTAAATGGGCAATGTACCGCTGAAAATACCATTCTGTTTTTTCGCGATCGCTCGGTGTACCCAGTGCCACGACACGGCAACCACGAGGGTTGAGAGGTTCCGTAATGCGCTTAATGGTACCCCCCTTACCGGCTGCATCCCGCCCTTCAAACAAAATGACAATGCGCGTACCCGTGTGCTTGACCCAATACTGCATTTTCACCAGTTCTACCTGGAGAGTCGCCAACTCTTTTTCATACGCTTTATCGGATAGCTTAGAGCTGCCCTCTGCTTCAGAAATATGGTGGAATATGCGTCGCTCTTTGGCTTGAAGTTTGGCTTGTTTTTGGGCTTTCGGTTGTGCTTGCTCTTGTTTCTTCAGCTTTTTCTTGTCTTTCGTTTTAAGTGGCTTTTCTAAGAGGTCGTTTCCTTCGCTCTGAGGGATAGCAGGGCTTTTATCCTTTGCTTTCGTTTTCATTGCAAGTCTCATTGATGCAAAATGGAACCTTCTTGAACCGCTGTCGCCTCAGATATTACCGCAGAAGAAGCGGACACGACCTTGCAATTGAGCAAAATGAGAACGCTTCCATGACATCCTCTATCAGCTCAAGCATGGTTTCAACTGGGAAGTTTGCTCTATGTCCGAATGGCACTAACGTAACGCGCTGAGCTGCCCCCCAACTCCCAAATCTAGAGGAGCTAGCATTCAAAGTCCCTCAGATTTAGGGGCTTAAAACCCTTTGGGCATACGAGAAAAGGGGGCGAATTTTCTTATGTCAGTGCCATTCCACTTTACCTTGTGCCGCCTTCTCCTGTTTCGAGGGTTTAGTGGAGCGTTCAAACCTGATTTTCGTCATGATCTGAGGATAGACCTTCTGCAAGGCTTCAATTAAAGCGTCAATGTGGTAATCGTGTCTAGGGGCTATTATCAATGACGACTACACATTACTTGCAGCAAGGGTTCCAACCCCTAGCTTTGGATGTTGAGACGGACGCGGCGATGCTGAGCCAAGGTTTTGGAGCTGAATTGATGACGCACCCTTAAATCATGCCGAGTCTCTTAAAGGGTTCGGGTTGCCACTATTCTGTGTCACGATCGAGTTTTTGATAGGACGGTTTTATTTTCTTACGCCTTGAGCATACGCAGGAACCATAGGGACTGGCTGAGCGCTTGTGGTGATGGATTGCCCGGACGTAATAATGGCTTTGATTGGCAATGTCGTTGAGCGAAAACCAGCTTTGGTTGGTTGCAGCGTCAGAAACGAAATGCTCCATCCTGCCTGTTGTAGTGTCCAGGTCGATAAGCCACCCTCTCTTGTTGCTGTGGGGTAAATAACTTGAGGTAGATAGGTAACGCCGATCGCGTCAAAGTCGGCTCCAGTCTTGTACAGTGCTCGTCGAAGCTCTTGCCAGCGATCGGTGGTTGGCTGAAGCCGCTGTGCATCTTCACCGATGAGTGTAACGCCCAATAAACTTGTCAATTTCGCGCAGATTTCTTCAAGGCGAGCGCAATCGCCCCTTAGCAGCATCGCTTCCTCTGGCAAGAGTGTGCCCTGTGTTTCAGGCACCCAGAGTTCAAAGCAGGTGTGAGCATCGATCGGGACAGTTGTTAGCTTGAGATGAGACGGTAACCCTAAAGGATTTGGAGCAACCGCAAGGGCGACGGGAATGAAGGAGTCAGGCATGAGCGTACAGTTCCTTCAGTAACTCGAATGGGTTAGTCAGACTACAGCAAATTGACATAGGTTGCAGGCGGTTTGCAAGTGGCTTTAGCCCCTTACCCGGTAGATTGAGTGGCGGCTTTTGGACTAGGGGCTGTCATCAATTAATACTACACATTGCTTGCAGCAAGGGTTCTAGCCCCTAGCCTGGTGTGTTGGGACGGGCGTGACACTGCTGATATTGCAAGGTTTCGGAGCTAATTGATGACACGCCCTAGGCTTTTGGAACGGCTCTCTCGAACTGCTCACGTTTGCTACCACTGGCGAGCCACCACCACTGCCCTTCCTAAGATGGCTCTTGCTGGAGAGACTTTTGTACTGGAACGATAAAAAGAGGGTGAAGCCAGGATGAAATCTAGCGACGATCGCCCCTTCTTGCTACCTTCACTGCTCCCTGAGGCATGAGATTGGTCAGCGCCACAAGACCCTTTAAGATGGTAGAAGAGTCATCCAGATGACACTGGATTCCACATCAAACGCGTGTACTTGTCTCTATCTCCTTTCTAATGCTTGTGAGAGGGTTATTTAAGGCTAGAGACGTTAACCGTTTGGCATAAGACCTGATCTCCCTTCAACTTGCTTTCTAGCCGCAACGCATGATGAATCAAACCATTGCAGATGTCACTGCAATCGACCAAAAGCTATCCAAGCGCCCTATTGACCTCGATCCGGGTGGATACGTCATCATTTACCTCGATCGGGAGCAAGGGCTGATTTGCGCCAAGCATTTCACCAACGTCATTGACGATCGGGGTCTCGCCTGCGATCCCGCAACAGGCAAACCCATTCCCACACGCGGCAAAATCGAACGGCTACCCACCCACACCTACACGGGCAGAACCGCTAAAGAACTTTGCGTCCAGCTTTTTGAACAAACAAAGCCGTGTCCCATCACCATGCTTGACCACGCCTCTTATCTCGGACGCGAATGTCAACGAGCAGAAGCGGCACTGCTGAGTGGGCAAGAGTACGTGCAGGACTAACAACTACCTAGCCTTCGCGCGCTTGGAGATACAGATAGAAGTAGTACGTTGCCATTGGGACAACGGTTGCTACGACCAGGAAGCCAATCACCCAGACGGTGGCGTTACTTTCTTTGGTTTGTTCTGGTGTGGCGAAGGTGCCTTCTACCTGCACATTATCGGTCAGTGTGGGTGGACCTGGATCGGGGCGACCAGAGAGGACGGCGGCGAGACGATCGCCCGCACCCAGTAACGCTCGATTGTATTGATTTCCTTCTTTCAGCGGAATCAGCACGGTTTCTTGGGTCACGCTTTCGGCAATGTCATCTGACAGCCTTGCTTTTACCCCTTCACCCGCACTCAACGCCACATTATTGGTGAGATTATCTAGCACCAGTAGCGCTTGGTTTGCGCTTGCCTCTGGAGTTGGAAACCAGCGATCGAAGAGTTTGTCGGTAAAGGTTTCGATCGTCTCGCCATAATCTAAACGGTGAATGGTCACAAAATGCACCTCTTTACCCGTCTCCTTTGCCAGATCCGCGAGCGTCGTCGCAATCTTGCCTTCATTGGAGCGGCTCAAAATTTCAGCCTGATCCACAATCCAGGTACCTGCCTTTGGCTTCGGTACTTCGCCCACACCTGTGGCCCCAGCAGGCAAGGCAAAAAGCTGCGCTGCCAAAACGAAAACCGCAAGAGAACCCAGCAAACGTTGACTAAGGTGCTTCCAATGGCAGAGGGAGTTGAGGAGGCGTTGCATAAGACTGTTCTAAAAAACTTATTATTCCAAAATACTACGCTTATACAAAAGATGGACAGAGGGAGAGGACGTGAGGAGAAAGGGTGAGGGGTTGGATTAGCCCTTAGGGGCTGTCATCAATGACGACGACACATCGCTTACAGCAAGAGTTCCAACTCCTGGCTTCACGTATTGGGGCGGGCGCGACAATCTGACATCAAAGGTTTCGAGCTGAATGGATGACACGCTCTAGTATGTGTAAAACATTTCTTGGAGTGCTTTGGTATCGCTTGTGATGGTGAGACCCAGCATCAGCAAAAGGCGGGCTTTCTGAGGGTTCAGATTATCCGCTACGATGAAGTCGTTTTCATCGTCTTTTTCTTCGCCGTTGCGGACGACCCGTCCCGAACCTGCACGCGCACTTCGGGCGATGATCACTCCTTTTTTACGAGCCGCGATCGCCGCTGATTCTAACTGCACCGAGATGCTGCCATTGCCAACCCCGGCATACACAATGCCTTTGGCACCATCGGCAACTGCCGCGTTCAATAGTACAGGACTGTTGTTGCCGTAGCCATAAATGATGTCAACCTGGGGCAGTTTTGTGGAGGGTGTGACGGTAAACGGAGTCGCTGTGGTGTGTTTGCGCGTTGAGGTGCGGTAAAAGTAGGGTTTGCCTAATTCGACATAGCCCAGATAGCCCAGATCGGGAGTTTGAAAGGTGTTAAGGCTGGTGGTATTGGCTTTGGCGACTTCACGCGCTGCCGAAATCTGGTCGTTGAGGCTCACCAACACGCCTTTGCCCACAGCAGCAGGACTACCCGCGATCGCCACGGCGTTGTAAAGGTTAAGAGGTCCATCGGCACTAAGAGCCGTCGCCGGACGCATAGAGCCAACAATCACCACGGGTTTTTGGCTTTTGGTGACGAGATTGAGAAAGTAAGCGGTTTCTTCGATCGTGTCGGTGCCATGCGTGATCACCACGCCATCCACATCGGGCTTGGCTAAGACGACATTCACCCGATCGGCAAGCGTCAACAGCCCCTCATTGGTCATGTTTTCGCTGGCAATTTGCAGCACCTGCTCACCTGTCACATTGGCAATTTTCTTTAGCTCCGGTACCGCCGTGATGAGTGCTGTCACGGGTAGCTTAGCCGCTTGATAGCCAACGGTGGTGGTTGATGTTGCCCCTGTGCCTGCGATCGTGCCCCCCGTTGCCAAAATGACGACGCTGGGTAATTTAGCCGTTGGTGCAGATGCTTGTGCGATCGTCTCAGATGGTTGTCTTTGCACGACAGCCGCTGCCGATCGCTTGCTTGGAGCCAATTGCGCGATCGCAGGCAGAATCATGACCATCGCAATGGTCAGCGCAAACAAAAGGGCAAGAGCAGCGCGACTTTTTCGCATACGATCGACACCTGAAACGAAGCTAACGATTGAGGCTCAATATAGCCCAGAATAGGATGCATCTTTGTAGTCTTAAGAACGACCATTTCCACCCCCTTGCATGTTGGAGGTGGTAGGAGTGACTCTGGACACCCCAGGCTCAAAGCTCGCCTTGTAGATTAAAGAATCTCCTTGGTTCACAAAGGGTGCAACGGGTTGCCTATCTTTGGAAGGTACAAAGATGCGCTAGGAAGGTAACGCGTCTTTGCAGGCATTGACCTCTCAGCCCTTAACCTGCCACCACAAAATTCACCAGCTTTCCTGGCACGACGATCACCTTTTTGATGTCTTTGCCATCGGTATGTTTTTTGGCGATCGCGGATGCACGGGCATATTCCTCCAGCGCTGGCTTATCATCGGCGATCGCCGCTTCCACCTGCATGGTGCCCCTGGTTTTGCCGTTGATCTGAATCACAACGGTTTTCTCATCCTCCACCAGTGCGGCAGGATCAGCCGTCAACCAGGGCTGCATATGAACCGAATCTGTGTGCCCCAGGTTATGCCACAGTTCCTCTGCAATATGCGGCGCAAAGGGAGACAGCAATAGCAGCAAGGCGTGAATCCCTTCCGCATACACAGGCGAATCCTTACAGGCTGCATCCGTCAGCGCATTGCTCAGCTTCATCAACTCCGAAACAGCGGTATTGAACTGATACTCCCCTTCCAGGTCATCTGTAATGGCTGCGATCGCCGTGTGGATCGATCGGCGCAGATCCTTCTCAAGCTTAGTGAGGGGTGAGGAGTAAGGAGTGAGGGGTAAAGAAGCATTCTTCTGACTCCTCTCTCCTCTCCCCTCTCCCCTCTCCTCCATCACCAACCGCCACACCCGATTCAAAAAGCGCGACTGCCCTTCGACATCCGCTTCATCCCATTCCAGATCTTTCTCTGGCGGCGCTTTGAACAGGATAAACATGCGCGCCGTATCGGCACCGTATTTTTCAATCACGTCACCGGGCGCGACACCGTTGTACTTGGATTTGGACATCTTTTCGTAGACCAACTCCAGCGCATCACCCGTTTCAGGATCGATCGGATTGGACAAATCCGCAATCTGCGTTGAGATCACGTACTTGCCTGTCCGGGGATTTTTATACGTCTTGCCCTGCACCATGCCCTGGGTCAGCAAGCGCTGGAAGGGTTCGCCGAAGTTGAGCAAGCCCCGATCGCGCAGCACCTTGGTAAAAAAGCGCGAATACAGCAAGTGCAAGATCGCGTGTTCAATGCCACCCACATACTGATCGACGGGCATCCAATCATTCGTTTTTGCAGGGTCAAACACCTTCTGGGCATCTGTCGCGTCGGGGTAGCGCAAGAAATACCACGACGAATCAATGAACGTATCCATCGTGTCGGTTTCGCGTCTGGCAGGTTCGCCACAAGTAGGACATGCCACATTCACCCACGACTCTAGCGTTGCCAGCGGTGAGCCGCCCCGACCAGAAAGTTCCACATTCTCCGGCAACTGCACGGGCAAATCTGCATCCGGCACCGGAACCGCTCCACACTTGGGACAGTGAATAATCGGAATCGGTGCGCCCCAATAGCGTTGCCGCGAAATCAACCAATCGCGCAGACGATACTGAATCCGCGCCTTGCCAAAGCCTTTTTGTTCGGCGTACTGGACGATCGCCATTTTTGCCTCGATCGACGGCAACCCGTTAAATTCGCCCGAATTGATCAAGACTCCCGGTTCGGTGTAAGCCTGGGTTAAGGGTGTGGGGTGTGGGGTGTAGGGTGTAGGGGAAGATTCCACTCCCGACTCCCGACTCCCGACTCCCGATGCCCCTTCTGCCCTCTGCCCTCTGCCCTCTGCCTCTCCCCCTGCTACCACCTGCCGAATCGCCAACCCCTGCTCTTTCGCAAACTTAAAGTCGCGCACGTCATGGGCAGGCACTCCCATCACTGCGCCTGTACCGTATTCATACAGCACATAGTCCGCAATCCAGAGGGGAATCTCTTCGCCTGTGAAGGGATTGATGGCTTTTCCGCCTGTGGGAATGCCGCGCTTGGGTTTGTCTTCGGCGGTACGCTCTAGCTCACTCTGATCGGCGATTTCTTGTACAAAAGCGTCTACAGCAGCTTGGCGATCGCTCGTCGTCACTTTTTGCGTCAAGGGATGCTCTGGAGCCAGCACCACGTAGGTTACGCCACACACCGTATCGGGACGGGTGGTGAAGACTCCGATTTTCTCATCGGAACCGACGATTGAAAACTCCAGGTATGCCCCGGTAGATTTGCCAATCCAGTTTGCCTGCATCAGTTTGACGCGTTCGGGCCAGCCCGTCAGCGTTTCTAAATCGTGCAACAACTGCTCGGCGTAGTCGGTAATTTTGAAGAACCACTGGCGCAGCAGCTTGCGTTCAACCTTTGCACCTGATCGCCACGATTTACCTTCACTATCTACCTGCTCGTTTGCCAGCACCGTTTGGTCGATCGGGTCCCAGTTCACCGCTGATTCTTTCTGGTACGCCAAGCCAGCGTGGAAGAATTGCAGAAAAATCCACTGCGTCCATTTGTAATAGTCGGGCGAACAGGTCGCCACCTCACGGCTCCAGTCGTAGGACAAGCCCAGTCGCTTCAGTTCGGCTCGCATCTGGTCGATGTTCTGGTATGTCCACTTGGCGGGATGCACACCGCGATCGATCGCTGCATTTTCCGCCGGTAGCCCAAAGGCATCCCAGCCCATTGGGTGGAGCACTCGATAGCCCTGCATCCGCCGCACCCGCGCCAGCACATCCGTAATCGTGTAATTGCGGACGTGCCCCATATGCAAGCTCCCTGATGGATAGGGAAACATGGACAGTGCGTAATACTTCGGCTTGCTGCGATCGTCGGGTGTGAGGTCTAACCCCTGCTCTGCCCACGTTTGCTGCCAGCGCGTTTCAATTGATGCGGGGTTGTAACGAGGCTCCACGAAAACGACTCCTACTCAGTCCTTTTGCTATACTCTACCCTACAAAGAAACGGCAACGTCTGCCATGACCAATCTCTTAGAAGCGATACAAAATATTGTTCATAGTCCAATCTCAGATTTAGTGAGCCACTATAAGGGAAAAAATAGAATTAATGGTGTGGGTGATGCCCTTGAATTTTTTGTCAAAGATGCCTTTGCAGGCACCATTAATGCAGGTGGTGAAAGCGAAAGACTTGTAAAGTATTCCGAAGTCTTTTCGTATGCTGGCAATCAAAATAATCCACCCGATTTAATGATCAGAGGCGGCGATGCAGTAGAAGTCAAAAAGATTGAATCATATGGCTCTCAAATTGCGCTTAATAGCTCTTACCCCAAGGCAAAATTGTTTGCTGATGACCCTATGATCACGAGCACTTGCCGAAATTGTGAAACCTGGACAGAAAAAGATATTATTTACGCGATCGGCATCGCAAGCAACCAAAGATTAAACCTCCTATGGTTAGTCTATGGCGACTGTTATGCAGCAGAAAAAGAAATTTACGAGAAAACTAGAAATAGATTAATCAACGGAATTGCTGATACCCAAGGGGTTGATTTCACAGTAACAAAAGAGCTAGGCAGAGTAAATAAAGTAGATCCTCTAGGAATAACTTATTTAAGGATTCGAGGAATGTGGGGCATTGAAAATCCTGCTAAAGCTTTTAGTTACGTAGATACTGGCTATGCTCCTAGCGCGAATTTTCAGATGATCGCTCTGATGAAAGAGAGTAAATACGCTTCCTTTTCAAAAGAGAGTAGAGAAAATATTGAGAAGATAGTTTTACCGGGCTTCAGCATGAGAGATGTTGTGATTAAAGCTCCCAGTAATCCGGTCGAGGTTCTTCCTGCAAAAGTTATTAATTACACAAGATAGGTCGATTTCTGAAGTTATGAGCATTGTATCTCTATTTTCTGGTTGTGGTGGTTTAGATCTAGGCTTCTCTTTAGCAGGTTTTCAGGTGGATTGGGCAAATGAAAATGATAAATCTATTTGGGCAACCTACGAGTTTAATCATGCTGGAACAATACTAGACAAAAGAGATATAAGAGACGTCAAATCATCGGAAATCCCTAATTGTGTGGGTATTATTGGAGGACCACCTTGTCAAAGCTGGAGCGAAGCTGGAGCTGGAAGAGGAATCGATGATTTTAGAGGGCAGCTTTTTCATGAGTACATTCGGATTGTGAAAGATAAAAGTCCTCTTTTTTTTGTAGCTGAAAACGTTAGTGGGATACTGGCAGAAAGGCACAGTCATGCCTTTACTAATATTCTGTATATGTTTAAAGACGCAGGTTATAAAATAGCTTATAAACTACTGAATGCCAAGTACTTCGATGTACCGCAAGATAGACAAAGAGTTATTATTGTTGGTTATAGAGAGGATATGGGAGGTATCTTTGAATTCCCAAACAAAAAACAAAAAATTTCTACGCTCAGAGATACCATTTACGACTTAAGCCTTGCCGAGCCTTCCGCCACTTATCAAGCAAGGAACGATTTTACTTTGATACCCAATCATGAGTATTTAGACATGAGCTTTTCTAGTATTTACATGTCTAGAAATCGGGTTAGAGGTTGGGATGAACCATCTTTTACTATTCAGGCTGGAGGCAGACACGCCCCGATTCATCCTCAGGCTAGTAAAATGATTTTTGTTGAAAAAGACAAGCGAATTTTTGATCCACACTCTCCTAAACCTTACCGTAGGCTTTCGGTAAGGGAATGTGCAAGGATACAGACTTTTCCAGATGATTTTATATTTAAATATGATAATATTTCTACTGGATACAAGATGGTTGGGAATGCTGTTCCTGTAAATCTTAGTAAGGCTTTAGCAAGTAAGATTTTAATTGACGTTCAAGAATATCAAGATACTGGCTACTGTAGTCGCTTGCGTCAAGCACAAGTACCCACTCAGCTAACGCTCCTCAGTGCCGCTGGTGTGTGAGCTGTGGCTACCTTTTGTGGAGGTTGTGCGAGGGTAAGCGTCGTACATTTTTAGGCATTCTATCCTCCTCAGTTCTTCTACTTTTGGGAATCACTGCATTTGATGTCTGTGATCCGTACATCTTTGGGCATGTTAGGTAAAAGCACCAGAGACGCTTTTGCTGGCTAGAAGGGCGCACGAACATCCATGAGTCAGACCATCGACACGGAAACACTTGAAGCTGAAGCCCTTGAAGCTGAAGCCATCTTTCAGCGCGGCTTGGCGTTGAGCGAACAGGGAGAATACGAGGCAGCGATCGCGCATTTTGATCACATCCTGCAATTTCAGCCGGAGCATGGCAACGCCTGGAACGAAAAAGGCAATGCGCTGCTCACGCTCAACCGCCATGCAGAGGCTTTGACGAGCTTTGAACAGGCGATTCGCTTCCATGCGGCACAGGCGTTAACGTACTACAGTCTGGGTTGGGCAGCGTTTGTCTTGGGTCAACATGAACGGGCGATCGCCAGCTTCGAGCAAGTGCTAGCTCTTCAGGCAGACTATCCCAACGCGCACTATAGCCTGGGGCTTGCTTTGTATATGACAGGGCAGTACAAAACCGCGATCGCCCATCTGCACACTGCCCTGGAGCAACAGCCCGCCTTTGCCGATGCCTGGTACAGTCAAGGCTTGGCGCTTTATGCCACAGGTCGATACGAAAGCGCCATCAAGCATTTCAATCAGGCGCTAGAGCTACAGCCCGACTATCAGGCAGCCTTTAGCAATCGTGGAGCCGCGCTCATGGTCTTGGGTGACTACGAAGCCGCGATCGTCAGCTACGACAAAGCCCTGGGGTTAAATCCCGAAGATGCCGAATCCTGGTATCAGTGGGCGATGTGCTTGAAGCACGCTGGTCGCTACAACGATGCGCTGTTGGGTTACGACAAAGCGTTGGCACTCCAGCCCACCCATGCAGCAGCATACGGACGAGGCTGCTGTTTGTTGAAACTAGGCGGTTATGAACGCGCGATCGCTAGCTACGATCGCGCCCTGACCGATCAACCCAATCATTACGAAAGCTGGTTTAACCGAGGAGTGGCACTCAAACACCTGGAACGCTTTGCCGAAGCGGCTGACAGCTACGATCACGCGATCGCACTACGACCCAACGATCCGAAAGCGCAGAATAATCTGGGCAGTGTTTTGCTGAGCCTGGGACGGATGGAAGACGCGATCGCCTGCTACGACAAGGTGTTAGCGCTTAATCCTAATGATGCACTGGCTCAGAAGAATCGTACTGTTGCCTTGCGGCGATCGCAGCCCAGTAAGGGATAATAGAAGCCCAGACAACGCTGAGGAAAGTCAATGGGACAATACGAGCGCTTAATCCTCATGGCAGAGGACGAGTTAACGCAATACAGCACCGATGCCCGCAAAATCGAAAAGCTGCGGCAAAAAATTGGTTTGTCCGTACCTCCCGGTGAACAGCGCCAGGTCAAAGAGACGCTTCTAGCAGAACTGCCAACCGATCCCATCAGCCAGATTGTCGAAAATCAGCGTCAGGCAGTGGCGCTACCCTTCTGGGGCATTGCGGGGTTGGGGCTGCTGCTGGGCATTTCGTTCATGCAGCCGTTAGACTTCATTGCCACGTTTGTGGGAGCGGCGATCGCCTTCAACGTGCAAAAGTGGGGCTGGAACCTGCAAGCAAAACGCCTGGTGCTGCAAACGCTAGAGGATATCGAAGCCAAAACCCGCAAGCCTGAAGAAAAAGCGGCTGAGTAAAGAAGCATCAGCATGAAAGCAAAGCTGACGGCTGATCGCTCAACGACTCATCATTGCTCTACGCCCTGCCAATGCTGCTCCATCGCTGACAACTTCACGCCAATTTCTTTGTGGAGCGGCGACTCCAACCCAACGCCTTTAATATCTGTCCCAAAACGGGGAATCGGCAAGACGGCGGCGACTGTTCCTATCAGCGTAAAAACAGCAAACAGCTTGACTACCATTGCGCGATCGAAAAGTGGTGTGTTCATAGCAAATGCAGATAATGACTCTTCGTTCTTCATCCAACCTTCAAGTGATCCGGGGATTCCCCTTCTTTTCCTTGAAGACTGCTCTCTTTCTCTAAGACTGTTGTGAGGTCGTAAATGGTTCACTTCGCAGAGAATGAAAAGCTCACTCAACGAAGACGTTTAAGAGGGTGTTTGAAAAGCATCAAACCAGTTGACAACAGCTAAAAGCGGTCGCAGAAGGTAGATCTTGGCTTCAAGCCGTGAGCCATCCGTTTCATCCGCTTCTCATCCGCTGCTGATCGTACTTTTCAGACATCCTTTCAAAACCTTCTACACGTTTTGGGGCTTTTCTCTCTAAACTAGATATGGATCAAGATTCTGCAAGAGGCTCAAGCACATGGGTAGTACGGATTACAAGCAACCGCTGTACGCAACGCGCATTGATCTGCCCGCCGAAACGCGCGCTCAGATTATTGGACTGCTCAACCAGACCTTAGCTTTTACGCTCGATCTCAAAACGCAGGTGAAGCAGGCGCACTGGAATGTGAAGGGTCTGGACTTTTACCAGTTGCATGAACTGTTTGATGAACTGGCAAGCGAACTGGAAGAATTTGTGGATTTAGTCGCTGAGCGGGTGACGGCGCTGGGTGGTCTGGCGTTGGGAACGGCGCGGGTTGCGGCACAGGTTTCAGAACTGCCGGAGTATCCCTTTGACATTCTGGACGGCAAAGATCATGTCGTCGCGCTTGCCGATCGCTATGCCATTTACGCCAAGTTGGTGCGTCAGGGTATCGCCAAAACCGATGATCTGGGGGATGCAGACACGGCGGATCTCTACACAGAGGTGTCGCGGGCGATCGACAAACGGCTGTGGTTCCTGGAGGCGCATTTGCAAGCAAGCGTGGTTGCCAGCAGCAACGGTGCCGCTGGGACAACAGAAAAGGCAACGGCTGAAAAAACTAGCGCAAAAGCAAAATAATGGGTGCGTCGCTTTCGGTTAACCAGGCAACCTTCACCACTGAGGTCATTGAAAAGTCACACGAAAAGCCTGTACTCGTAGACTTCTTTGCCCAGTGGTGCGGTCCCTGCCAGATGTTGAAACCTGTGCTGGAAAAGCTGGCGCAGGAGTATGACTTTGTGCTGGCAAAAGTTGATATCGATCAGAATCCTGAACTTGCCCATACTTACGGCGTTGAGGGCGTTCCCGATGTCAAGGTCGCGGTCAATGGCACGGTGACAGATGGCTTTGTGGGGATGTTGCCGGAACCAAAGCTGCGTGAGTTTTTGGCGCAACTCCAAATCACATCGGTGTTAGATGAGGCTCTGGAAGCCATCTATGCGGATGCGGCGATCGGCAATGTCGCTCAGGCTGAAACACGGCTCAGGTCATTGCTGGAGCAGCACCCGGACAATCGGGGGTTGACTCTAGAAGCCGCTAACTTTTACATTGAAGCCGATCGCCTGGATGTGGCAGAAACCTTGCTGGCAAAAATTCAAGACTACGACAAAGAGTACGCGCCCCATGCCAAAACGTTGAAAGCGCTAGTGCAGTTCAAACAACTGGCGACTCAGCCAGGAGATGACAGCGACCTCGATCGCGCCTTTCAGCACGCCGCAAACCTGGTGCTAGACGAAAACTATGCCGCTGCCTTAGAGCAATTTCTGACGATTCTCACCCACGATCGACGGTTTCGAGACGATGGTGCCCGCAAAGCGATGGTGGCAGTGTTTGACCTGCTTGGCGACAACCACGCGTTAACCAAAGACTACCGCAAACGGTTGGTGATGGCGCTGTATTGAGTAGTTGTTAGTTTTTAGTTGTTAGTTTTTAGAATGTGTAGTCTGGGCTAGATCAAACGACATCGCGGTTTTTGAATCAGCAATCAGTGGAAACCTGTTACTCCGAATGAGTAGACTAGAGGTTTGAACGGTTGGTTCACCCCATTGTGTGGATCGACCATTTGCGATCGCCTGACACAGTGCGAACCAGGCAACTTAGGGTAGGATCCGTGTCATTGTTTCCTACCGCCTTTAATTGCTTGTGAACGATCGTGCGCGTTGGCTGTTGCCTGTTTTGTCTCCCTTTTTGGCGATCACGGCTGCCTTACTGGTGGGTGCAGGGCTGATTGCGATCGCGGGGGTCAGTCCCCTCAAAGCTTACTCAGTCCTCTTTACAGAATCTCTCGCCAACTACTACGGCTTTAGCAATACGTTGACTAAAACCGCTCCCCTGTTGCTGGCAAGTCTGGGCATTCTGGTTGCCCTCAAAGCGGGGCAGTTCAACATTGGTGGCGAAGGACAGATTTATATGGGTGGCTTGGGCAGCACGATCGTCGGGCTGTATCTGCATGGGTTGCCCCTGGTGATTCACGTCCCGCTGGCACTGCTGGGCGGCTTTCTGCTGGGAGGACTGTGGGGCTTCATTCCTGGCTACCTGAAAGCCATCCGGGGCGTAAACGAAGTCATTACGACCTTGCTGCTGAACTATATCGCTCAAAATCTGGTGAGCTATCTGGTCAGCAGCCCCATGAAAGACCCCGAAGCGCCAACTCCTTACAGTGCCATGATTGATCCCGCTGCCCAGTTGCCGATCGTGCTGCCGCAAACGCAGACTCACGCGGGCATTTTGCTGGGAGTGCTGGCAACGATCGTGCTGTGGGTTGTCTTTGCCCGATCGCCTCTTGGCTACCAGATTGAAACCGTTGGGCAAAACCCGATCGCGGCTCGGTATGCGGGGATCTCGGTGGAGCGCACGATCATGCTGGTGATGGCACTATCCGGCGGCTTGGCGGGACTGGCAGGCTCTGGTGAAGTGATGGGGCTAAAATACCGTCTGTTTGAGAACTTTTCGCCCGGTTATGGCTTTGATGCGATCGCGATCGCCTTTCTCAGCCGGGGCAATTTAGCGGGCGTGCTGCTCACCTCGCTCTTTTTTGGTGCCTTGCGGGGGGGAGCCAATGTCATGCAGCGCAGTGCTGGAGTTCCCGTCACCGTTGTTTACGCCATTCAAGGGTTAACTGTTCTCTTTATTGCCATTGGTCTCGTTTTAGAACGCAAAGTGGCGGCTCGTCCACAGCCGATCGGTTCGCTTGCCGCCGCTGCAAAACCCTAACGCTGGTTTTCAAGGTCACGCAGGTGCAAATCGAGCGCATGGGTCGAAATTTGAATCTCACGGACTGAAATGGCAAGAGAGCAAATCAGCAGCAGCAAACTCAAGCCAAAAAGTAGACCGCCAACCCAAACCTGACCCGCAAAGAGAACAAACATGCAGATTGTACACAGCAAAAAACTGCTCACGCCCAAAAACTGCATATCGCGCAGCAGTTGTACCCGATGGCGCAGACTGCGAATTTCCACCAGCATAAAAGGATCAGGCTCCTTTTTGTAGTCAGAGTGCAAACTCCGCACCAGCGCCGATAATGTCAGAAAGCGATTGGTATACGCCAAAAGCACCAATGAAATAGCAGGAAACAGCAAAGCAGGCGTGGTGAGTGTCAGTTCCATAACAAATAAAAATAGAGGGCAGAAGGCAGAGGGCAGAGGGCAGAAGGAAAGGCTAAAGGCTAAGAAAACCAACCGCTGACTGCTGACTGCTCTTCAAACTCAAAACTCAAAACTTTTCATCCTTTATCCTTCATCCCTTATCCTTTCCCTTCTATGAACGATCTCGCCTTTCTCTCCGACTACCTCTCTGCCAGTTTACGCCTGTCGATGCCGTTAGCGTTTGCGGCGTTGGGAGGGCTGTGGTCTGAGCGATCGGGCGTTTTGAACATTGGGCTAGAAGGCATGTTGCTCACGGGAGCCTTTGTGGGGGCAGCGGCGACGTTTTACAGCAATCAGAATGTGTGGGTTGGGATTGTAGCAGCGGTGGTAAGCGGTGGGCTGGTGGGGCTACTGCATGCGTACCTGTCTGTTACCTTGCAGGTCAATCAATTGGTGTCAGGGTTAGCGATCAATCTCTCGGCAGCAGGGCTAACGGCGTTTATGTCGCGACTTGTCTTTAATGGTAATACGACGCAAAAACTGCCGGGGCTTCCGGCGATCGCCATTCCCGGTCTCAGTCAAATCCCAATTCTGGGTTCACTTCTCTTCAATCAAGACCCACTCGTTTATTTTTTGCTCCTCTTGCTGCCGCTGAGTACCTACATACTCTTTCATACCAGTTTGGGGTTGACCTTACGAGCCGTTGGTGAATACCCTCGTGCAGCCGATACAGCAGGCATTCGGGTAGCACTGGTGCGTTACATCAGCGTCATCTTAAGTGGCGGTTTAGCCGGATTGGGAGGAGCCTATTTAGTGCTGGTACATGTGAAGTTCTTTACAGAGGATATCAGCGCGGGAAAAGGTTTTATTGCGCTGGCAGCGTTAATTTTTGGGCGATGGCATCCGGTGAGCACGGTGCTTGCTTGCCTTCTGTTTGGTGCAACTGAGGCATTGCAGCTACGCATTCAGGCATTTAATCTCAACATTCCCTATCAGTTTTTGGTGATGTTGCCCTATGCGATAGCGCTACTGGCGATGATCGGCTTGGCGGGTAAAGCAACGCCACCCGCTGCGCTGGGCAATCCTTACAGCCCAGAAGGTACGGTCGAATAAAGCAGGTTTGCTCACATTGTATTCGTCAAGTTAACATTTCTTAAAATACTCTGAACGTAAAAATTTCTGTTTTGTCAAGATGAGATAAGAATTCAAGCTATTAGTGAGTCGTCCGTTTCCGGGAACGTTTCACAATGTTTTGGCTGCTCTCTCCACACACCTTCACTCTCTCTATAAGTTGATGCGTGATTTGAGTCTGCCTTTTGTCATTCATCTGACATGTTAGTTCCACTTTTTGTCAACCGTAGCCATCAAAATCGTGCCGCATTTGCAAACAGCATCTCGTTTCTAATGTTGGTCAAACGTGGTTGCTATCATGCTTCTTCTGAAGGACTCCACATCGTTTGAAGGCAGACTTGAGCTAAGCGTGTGGTCGTTTTGTCATTGGTCTATTGACATTCAAATAGGCAAGCTAGTTTGTCACAGCTGCAAAACTTACTTCACCTACGTCTTGCAGGGTGAAGGCAATTTTAAGGTTCTGTAGTATAAGGAGTGAGAAGCCTTAAGCAGGGTGCAGACTCCTTCTTAGTAAAAATTAAGTTTTTTGCTATATATTTAGAGCGAACTCGGTGTGGTGGTTAAGAGGAGCGAAGGAATGGAATTACGTAAGACTGCTCTAGAAGTTTTGGCAGAAACAAGCCGTACGTTTTATATCCCGATTAGTCGGCTGCCTTCGGGTTTACAAGAGGCTGTTGCATCGGCGTACCTTTGTATGCGTGCGATCGATGAGATTGAAGACCACCCTGATCTGGATAATGCGCTGAAAGCCAAGCTGCTACAGATGATCAGTCTGTCTCTTCAGGCGGCAGATGGTGCGATCGACGAGAGTAGCTTAGAGGCACTGCTGCTGAGTCACACAACCCTGCTGCCAGAGGTGACGACACGCATTGGCGAATGGGCGACGTTTGCCCCGATCGCGATCGCCCCACGCGTGTGGGATGCCACCGCTGCAATGGCAGACCGCATGGCGTATTGGGCAGCACAGAATTGGACGATTAAAACAGAGGCAGATCTCGATCGCTATACGTTCTGTGCAGCGGGTGCGGTTGGGCTTTTGCTGTCTGACCTGTGGGGATGGTATGACGGCACGCAAACCAATCGTGCTCACGCGGTCGGGTTTGGGCGTGGCTTGCAAGCAGTCAATATCTTACGCAACCAATCCGATGATCTGGTGCGTGGGGTGGGCTTCTTTCCCGAAGGTTGGAATCAAGACGAGATGTATGCCTATGCACGACGCAACTTAGCACTGGCAGATGCGTATACCAATGCCCTACCCTCTGGTCCAGCGCTGGATTTCTGCCGTCTCCCTCTAGGCTTTGCTCATGCCACATTGGATGCGCTGGCGCAAGGGGAAGCCAAGTTAAGTCGCACCAAGGTGCTGGCACTGGTAGAGCAGTTGACGAGTAGCAGTAAGTAATGCTTTGCGTAGGGGCGTGGTATGCGGTAAACAGTCCTTGCCTTCGTCCAAAGACCTCTGCCCCATGTCACGCCCTACAAGTAAACGGCTGAGGTTGTTGAAGTGATTTAATGCTCCATCCTTAGCTCGACTTTAGCCAATCACGCAGCATAGCAGAGTAGGTCAGACCAAAGGTCTAGCAATTCTGAAGGAATTTTTTGAGCTGTAGGGGTTTCAACCGACCATTCAAAAAATCTGGCAGCCC
>JAESFW010000229.1_pt1 | contig 63125 bp, 64 predicted proteins | sample 9269481 | NCBI WGS metagenome assembly JAESFW01 (sample SAMN14515350, study PRJNA621654) | algae metagenome | isolation source: Lyngbya sp. HA4199-MV5 and co-occurring heterotrophs from soil with... | place: USA: Ahupuaa O Kahana State Park, Hawaii | collected 2009-07-21 | reverse complement strand
GCCAACGGAATTCCTCCCCGGTAGATATGCGCCGAACGGCAATCGTGCCCCAAGGGAGTGACCCCATGAAATTTTTCGTTGATACCGCCGACGTCAAGGAAATCCGCGAGCTGAACGATCTCGGCCTTCTCGATGGCGTCACCACCAACCCGTCGCTGATCCTGAAGTCGGGCCGCGACATCACGGAAGTCACGAAGGAAATCTGCGGCATCGTCGAGGGCCCGGTTTCGGCTGAAGTGACCGCAACCGAATACGCCGAGATGATGAAGGAAGCGGCTGTCCTTTCGAAGATCGCCGACAACATCTGCATCAAGCTGCCGCTGACGCTCGACGGCCTCAAGGCCTGCAAGGCGCTGACCTCGGACGGCCACCAGACCAACGTGACGCTGTGCTTCTCGGCCAACCAGGCGCTGCTCGCCGCCAAGGCCGGCGCGACCTTCGTTTCGCCCTTCGTCGGCCGCCTCGACGACATCGCCTTCGACGGCATGGACCTGATCCGCGAAATCCGCCACATCTTCGACAACTACGGCTACGAGACCGAAATCCTCGCGGCCTCGATCCGCACCGTCAACCACGTCAAGGAAGCCGCCCTCATCGGCGCCGACGTCGTCACCGCACCGCCGGCAACGCTGAAGGCACTGGTCAAGCACCCGCTGACCGACAAGGGCCTGGAAACCTTCCTCGCCGACTGGGCCAAGACCGGCCAGAAGATCGCCTGATCTGTTCGGAAATACTTGGAAAAAGCCCCGCAGCGATGTGGGGCTTTTTTGTTGCCCGCTATTCGTCGTCGTCCATCAGCCCGGTCAGCCGCATGCCGTCGATCCAGGTGGCGCTGTCCTTGCGGATCACCCGGCGCGGACGGATGCCTGAGCGTTGGCGCACTTCGTCGGCCAGCCGCTCCGAATGGGTGACGATCCAGATCTGGCTCTCTTTGGAGGCGCTGGCGATCATATCGGCAAGCGCCGGCAGCATGTCCGGATGCAGGCTCGTCTCAGGCTCGTTGAGCGCGATGAAGCGGGGGCGGCGATAGGACAAAAGCGCGGCCGCGAGCGCCAGGAACCGCATCTGCCCATCGGAAAGCTCGCGCGGCGAAAACGGCCTATTGGGAAAATCCGGGAAAACCAACGAAAACTCGGCGAATTGGCCCGGCTCGGGAACCTCCAGGCGTGCGCCACTGAAGGCATCGGCGACCGCGCGATCGAGATCGACCGTATCCTCGCGCGTGTGCCTCAGCGTCGCAAAGACCGCCGCCATGTTGACGCCGGTCTCGTCGAGCATCGGCGCGGTCACGGCAAGGCAAGGCAGCCGCAGCGGCGAATCGCGATCGGTTCGAAAACCGTGAAAGAAGCGCCACTGGTCGACCGCGCGTCGGAAGGTTCCGACCTCCGGATAGTGGCCGGCATCGCCGAGCAACGAGATCGCCGTCTCCGATGTCAGCGCCTGCTCGGGATAGTCTTCCATCCGCCCGCGCTCGCCGCGCACGAAGATGCCCGGTCCCGACCGCTTCATCATTGTCACCGGCCGGCGGCCCGTCTCGACCGTCAGTTCCTCTTCTTTGACCTGCGGCTCATAGGCGAAACCAGCCGCGGCTACGGGTGGACGCAGTCCCGCCTCGATGCGGTAACGGAAGGTGATCGCGCGCTCCTCGTCCAGAAGCTCGGTTTCAAGCCGGATGCGTGCGGGCTTGTCGGCGCGGCGTCGGCCGCTCCAGAGCGCCGAAGACATGCCGCCCTCTTCCGCGATCTCGCGCGCCAGCGTACCGCGTGACGCCGACTGGATCAGTTGAAGCGCACGATAGAGGTTGGATTTTCCGACACCGTTCTCGCCGATGAACAGGTTGACCCCGGTCAGGTCCATGCGGATCGACCTCAACGAGCGATAGTTTTCGGCAAACATGGATTGTAGCAGCATGGACCAGACCTAACCGATCCACCGCCCAACGTGAAGTCGCGAAGGATCGTTGCTGGCGCACGCCGCGGCGACAACCTTAAATCGCCGTCCCCAGTTGCAGCTTCGGCTGAAAGCGCGCGTCCGCGTCGGCTGCAAGCTCGAACACCGTGTGCCGTTCAAGCGCCTTCGTCACCTCGCCCGCCTCGCCCTCGAGCGCTTCCGGCGGGATCAGGTTGCCAATGCGGAAATCGAAGAGGTCGCCCTTTTTGTTGAGCAGTTCGTGGAACACGGTCATGTCACGCAGCTCGGTCGACCACTTGGCAAACCAGTAGAACAGGCCGGAATTGCGAGCGCTCATATGGACGGGGAGAATCGGCAGGCCATACTTGCGCGCAAACCCCACCGCCGACGTCTTCCATGGCCGCTCGTTGAGGCAGCCGTCCGCCCAGTAGGCGATGCGCCCGGACGGAAAGAGCACCGTCGCCTTGCCCTCGCCGATCGCCCGGTTGGTCACCTGCAGCGTCTCGCGCGCCTTCAGTTTGCTCTTGTATTCCTCGCGCCATTCGACCGGGATGACCATCTCGACGAAGCGCGGATTGACGCGGATGGCGTCGCGATTGGCGAAGAACATCATGTCCGGCCGCCGCGTCTTGAGCAGATCGAAGACAGCGATGCCATCGGCAATGCCGGTCGGATGGTTGCTGACGAGCAGGAAGCCGCCCTTGGCCGGAATGCGCTCGGGGCGATCAACCCGCACCTCCAGCGAAAGCAGCGAACTTAGATGTTCGAAAGCGTGAAAGCCCGGCATGTTGGCGACCGCATCGGCGAACTCGTGCGCCTTGCGATAGTTCAGCAACGCGTAGAGGAAGGGCCGCATCAACGGCCACAGCGGGCTCTTGACGATCCGTTGGCCACGCTCGGCAATCAGGGTGTCGACGATGTGGCCAGGCTGCCCCTGGGAGACCAGGGCGATTACTTCAGCAAAATGCGCGATTCCGTTCACCGAATCCCGTCCCGCCATAGTCCAATCCGTTTGTTTGCGGCTGACCATCGCAATTCTATATGATCGAAGAATGACAAATTCCAAGGGCGCATTAGCAAATACATAAGATGCGTCAGGGCATTGTCGCCGATGGACAAAACCAGGAAAACGACAATGAACGAGCTCCTTGTCATCGGCCATCCGGAGCTGCTCGCAGAGCGCCAGCGCTGGCTCGACGGGCTGATGCGCGAGCGCCGCCTCTCGGACAATACGGTCGAGGCCTATGAGCGCGACACGCGCCAGTTCCTGACGTTTCTGACCGGCCATCTCGCCGGACCGCCTGAGCTTTCCGACATTCGGACGCTGAGGCCGGCCGACCTGCGCGGCTTTCTTGCCCAGCGCCGCAAGGGCGGCGCCGGTGCCCGCACGCTCGGTCGCGGGCTCGCCGGCTTGCGCTCGTTCCTGCGCTATCTCGAACGCAACGGCCTGGCCAACGCAGCCGGGGCTGCAGCCGTGCGTGCGCCAAAGCAGCCGAAATCCCTGCCCAAGCCGCTGACCGATCGCGAAGCTTTGAACGTCGTGACATCGGAGGCACAGCTTGCCGAGGAACCGTGGATCGCCGCACGCAATGCGGCGGTGCTGACCCTGCTCTACGGCTGCGGCCTGCGCATCTCCGAAGCACTCGGGCTGACCCCGGGTGATTTCGCCGGCGCGCCGTCGTCGCTGCGCATTCTCGGCAAAGGCGGCAAGACGCGTATCGTGCCTTTGATCGACGCTGCCCGCGAGACGGTCACCACCTATTTGAAGCTCTGCCCCTACAATCCCGCGACCGACGCACCGCTGTTTCTTGGCGCGCGCGGCGCCAAGCTGCAGCCGGCCATCATCCAGCGCGAAATGCAGAAGTTGCGCGGTGCCCTTGGCCTGCCGGATACCGCCACGCCGCATGCTCTGCGTCACTCCTTCGCCACGCATCTGCTTGCCGGCGGCGGCGACCTCAGGACCATCCAGGAACTGCTCGGCCATGCAAGCCTGTCGACGACCCAGGTCTATACCGGCGTCGATTCGGCCCGGCTTCTCGAGATCTACGACCGCGCCCATCCGCGCGCCTGATTTTCGGCGAACGATTGGATTAACCATGGCTCTTAAGGAAGCCGTGACCGGCGCGCGCATAGACTCGCGCCTCCGACTGTCGGGGAAGAACGATGACCGCCTTTGCGAGACCTGATCGAAACCTGCCGCGCAATCTTTTTGCCCGGCTCGCCGATGGCGCGTTATGGCTGTTTGCCCTGCTGCATGTCGTGCTCGCCGCCAGTCTCGTCGTCACTCTCCTGTTCGTCGCCGATGCCGATGCTGCCGAAGTGGAATGCGGTGGCTCGAACGTCCTGACCGCCCTTGCCAAGTCGGATCCGGCAAAGCTTGCGAGCCTCCAAGCGGAAGCCGCGGCCATCCCAAACAGCAAGGGCATTTTCTGGAAGATCGAGAAAGATGGCATTCCACCGTCCTGGCTGCTCGGCACCATGCATGTCACTGATCCGCGCGTGCTTGCCCTGCCGCCCGAAGCCCCGAGCGCCTTTGCGGCGGCCTCGACCGTCATCGTCGAATCGGACGAGATTCTTGACGACAAGAAATCGGCAGCCGCGATCCTGATGCGGCCCGACCTCACCATGTTTCCGGACAACAAGACCATCGCCGATTTTCTGAAGCCCGGCGATCGCGAGACGCTGGAAGCCGGCCTCAAGGCGCGCGGCATCCCGCTGACGCTCGTTGCCCGCATGAAACCCTGGATGATCGCAAGCTTCGTCGCGCTGCCCGCCTGCGAAATCTCCCGCAAGGCCGCCGGCGCCTCCTTCCTCGACAAGAAGATCGCCGAGGACGCGGTCAGCCAGGGCAAGACGCTGAAGGGCCTGGAGACGCTGGTCGAGCAGCTCTCGGCAATGGATTCGCTTCCGACCGAATTGCACCTGCGCGCGCTGATCGAGACGCTGGCGCTCGGCAAGACGATCGATGACGTCTTTGCAACCATGACCGATCTCTATCTCTCGGGCGACACCGGCATGATCATGCCGATGATGAAGGCGGTGTCGGACAAGACTGCCGAGGATTTCGGCTATGCCGATTTCGAGCAGCGCATCATCGTCGACCGCAACAGGATCATGGCGACACGCGCCGAGCCGATCCTCGATAAAGGCGGCGCCTTCATGGCCGTCGGCGCCTTGCACCTTCCAGGCAAGGAAGGCCTGGTCGAACTGCTGCGCGCCGAGGGCTTCGGCGTTACGCGCGCCAACTGACGGATTTGGTCGACCGGATCCGGCGGCAGCTTCAGCGCAGCGCCCCCACATGAGAGGCTGCTTCGGGGCTGAAGACCGAATTCTGTCAGATGCGATAGGTCAGCGCCCCGACCTGCCGACCCCCTCAAGCAGCGTTGGCACGATCATCTTGTGAAACGGCATGACCGCCGCCAGATAGACACGTCCGAGCGCGTTGTGTCGGCGGATCAGGGTCGTGACACCGACGATCTGGTTGACCGCTGACCCTGCCCTGACATCAACGACGATGCGAAAATCGAGATGCTTGTCATCAAGCCCCAGCACCACCTCGTCATCGCTCTTTTCCAGAACCGGAAAGGCTCCGACCAATCCCAGGCGACCCGGACCGGGAGCCGCCGTCTTCAGGCCGATGATCGAGACGGCACCGTTGCGTATCCGTAGCAGGTTGCGGACCCAGCGGGGTGAGCGACCAAGCGACCGCTCGGCGGCCTCCGCAGCCGTCATTCCCTTGCCGTCGAGGGCCAGCTCGAAGCGATCGGCCCAGTCGGCATTCGGAAGGTGCCGGTTCGGCAGCGGCGCGGCAACGGCTCTCGGTTTCATGGTTCCTCCAGGCGTGTCAGGCATCATCGATCCTGCGTAGGGCCAAATGATCGCGCGCCCTGCCGCCGCTGCACAGGCCGCCGCTTGTCGCAGGCCTCGGGCCAATCGTCACACCCGGTATCGGTGCGGCCAGCAAGACCACCCTTCCCTTCGCTGTCGCAAGCCCGCATAACTCCGATCAGACGTCGACAATCGCATCCAGGCCAGGAGATGAACCATGGAACACAGCCATGACCCGCGTGAACTCGAAATGGTCGTCCTGATGACGCCCGACATGGCGAACTTCAGCGGCAAGGTCCATGGCGGCGCGCTGCTCAACCTGCTCGACCGCGTGGCATTCTCCTGCGCCTCGCGCTATTCGCAGCAATATGCCGTGACGCTGTCGGTCGACCAGGTGACCTTTCGCCAGCCTATCCAGGTCGGCGAGCTCGTGACCTTCCGTGCGGCCGTCAACAATGCCGGTCGGACCTCGATGGAAATCGGCATCCGCGTCGAAGCGGAGAACATCCGCAGCGGCGAGCGCCGCCACACCAATTCCTGTTATTTCACCATGGTCGCCGTCGATGCCGAAGGCAGCCCGACACCCGTTCCGACCCTCCTGACCGACACTGCCGATCGCAAGCGCCGGCAGCGCGCCGCCGAAGCACGCCGCAGCCTCAGGCGCGAGTTCGAGGAGCGCTTCCACGCGGTCCGGTCTGCTTCGGAGGAATAAGCGAGCACCCGCGTCAGAGACGAAAAAACCGCGACGGCAAAGTCGTGCGCGGACGGGAACAAGCGGACAGGGGCCGCAACGACAGTCGGATTGTGCTCGATTTGCCGACTGGAACGAGAGGGCCGCGTTTGCCGCAGCCCTCTCGCATGATCCTTACATGTGGATCGGCTTGAAGAAGGTCGACAGAGCCGCTTCCTTCACAGCTTCCGACATGGTCGGATGCGCGTGGCAGGTGCGGCCGAGGTCTTCCGACGAGCCGCCGAATTCCATCAGAACGGCGATCTCGTGGATCATCTCGCCGGCGCCGAAGCCGACGATGTGGCCGCCGAGCACCTTGTCGGTTTCCTTGTCGGCAAGAATCTTGACGAAACCATCGGTGGCGAGCATGGCGCGCGCACGGCCATTGGCGGTGAAGGGGAACTTGCCGACCTTGTAGGCGACGCCCGCAGCCTTCAGTTCTTCCTCGGTCTTGCCGACGGAGGCGACTTCCGGCTGGGTGTAGACCACGCTCGGGATGACGTCGTAGTTCACGTGGCCGGCCTGGCCGGCGAGGATCTCGGCAACCGCCACGCCTTCGTCTTCCGCCTTGTGGGCGAGCATCGGGCCGCGCACGACGTCACCGATCGCGTAGATGCCGGCAACGCTCGTCTGGAAGTGATGGTCGATCTCGACACGGCCGCGCTGGTCCATGACAACGCCGGCCTTGTCGAGGCCAAGACCGTCCGTATAGGGCTTGCGGCCGGTGGCAATCAGCACGACGTCGGCTTGGAGCGTCTGGGCGTCGCCACCCTTGACCGGCTCGAAGGTCACCTTGGCGCCCTTGCCGTCCTTGACCACGCCCGTCACCTTGGCGCCGAGCTTGAAGTCCATGCCCTGCTTGGCCAGCATGCGCTGGAACTGCTTGGCGACGTCGCCGTCCATGCCGCCGAGGATGGTGTCGAGATATTCGACAACCGTGACCTTGGCGCCGAGGCGGGCCCAGACCGAGCCGAGTTCGAGGCCGATGACACCGCCGCCGACGACGATCATGTTGGCCGGAACCTTTTCAAGCGCGATACCGCCGGTGGACGAAACGATCACCTTCTCGTCGATGTCGACCTGAACGCCCGGAATGCCGGCGACGTCCGAGCCGGTGGCGATCACGATGTTCTTGGTTTCGAGGATCTGCTCCTCGCCCTTGTCGTTGGTGACGGAAACCTTGCCCTGGCCGAGCACCTTGCCGGTGCCCTGGATGCCGTCGATCTTGTTCTTCTTGAACAGGAACGAAACACCGTCGACGTTGGACTTAACGGTCGCGTCCTTGTGCGCCATCATCTTTTCGAGGTTCAGCTTCGGCGCGGCAACCTCGACGCCGAGCGCGTCGACGCCGTGAGCGACCTGATGGAACATCTCGGAGGCATGCAGCAGCGCCTTCGAAGGGATGCAGCCGATGTTGAGGCAAGTGCCGCCATAGGTGGCGCGCTTCTCGACGACGGCCACCTTCAGGCCGAGCTGTGCCGCCTTGATGGCGCAGACATAGCCGCCGGGGCCGCTGCCGATAACGATGAGATCATATGACATTTTGTTGTCCTTCCTTCAGGGGCGGTTACCGCCCGCCGCTGACATTGAGAATTGCTCCCGTCACATAAGTCGCCTTGTCCGACAGGAGGTAGAGAACCGCGTCAGCGACTTCCTCGGCGGTGCCGGGTCGCTGGACGGGAATGGTGTGGGCAAGATCACGGGCGCGATCCGGCAGGCCGCCGGAGGCGTGGATCTCGGTATCGATGATCCCAGGGCGAACCGCGTTGACCCGAATGCCCTCGGCCGCAACCTCGCGCGAAAGGCCTACCGTGAAGGTGTCGATCGCGCCCTTGGAGGCGGCGTAGTCGACATATTGCGCCGACGAGCCGAGCACGGCAGCCATCGAGGAGATGTTGACGATGACGCCGCCGTTGCCGCCGTAGCGTGTCGACATGCGCCTGACAGCTTCGGCAGCACAGCGGATCGAGCCGGTGATGTTGATGCGGAACATGCGCTCCAGCCGATCGACGGACATTTCGTCGACGCGGGCCGTCTGACCGACAATGCCGGCATTGTTGACGAGGCCGTCCAGCCGGCCGAAGGCGGCATCGACGGCGGCAAAGATCGCCAGGATATCGGTTTCGGAGCCGACGTCGCCCTGAACCGCGATCGCCTCGCCGCCGGCCCTCTTGATGGCATCGACAACCGCATCGGCCGCGCCACGGTTCGTGGCAAAATTGACCGCGACGCGCCAGCCTGCTTTTGCAGCACCAAGGCAGATAGCCGCACCGATGCCGCGGCTGCCGCCGGTCACGAGGAGAACGGGGTTTTGGCTCATGCGGCGCATCCCTTGAACACGAAGGCATCCCAGCTGTCGGCGTCCGCCTTGCCCTTGCCCCAGGCCTTCGACGCCCGCAGCGACGGCCCGAAATCGGGAAGCAGAAGCTGTGCTGCCGCAGGCTCGCTTTCGGCGGGGATTTCACTGACCGCACCCGCCTTGTCGAGCGCATAGACGACACCCTGCCACACCGTGCAGGCGCGCAGTTCCTCGCCGGTTGCGTCACCTTCCGGGCAATTGTGCATGATCAACCCGGTCGCGCGCTCCGGTTCACCCGCCGGCATCACGACACCGTCGAGTAGCAGGCCGGGCTTCAAAACCGCCACCTTGAAATGGTTGCTGGTCGCCGCACTCGCCGAACCGACCGGCTCGAAACGCAATTCGTAGCCGCCGTCACGATCGGCATAGATTGCGTGCGACTGCTTGCAATCGGCAGTGGCAGCCGGCGCGGCGAGCGCGCTTGCCAACAAGATCAATGCGGGGCGACTGGAGACCATGATCAGGCAGCCCTCTCCGTCGCGAGCTTCAGGCCGAGCGCGATGAAGACCACGCCGCTCGCGCGGTCGATCCACTTGCTGGCGCGCGTGAAGGCGGCGCGCATGCGCGGCGTCGTCATGAACAGGCTGACGCCGACGAACCACAGGATCAGGCAGGTGGCCATGACGAGGCCATAGCTGAACTTGACGAGGATCGGCGTGTGCGCGCTGACGACCGTCGAGAAGATCGACAGGAAGAAGAACACCGGCTTCGGGTTGAGCGCGTTTGCGGCAAAGCCGAGGCCGAAGGCCTTGGCGGCCGACTGGCCCTTGGCCCGCTCATTGCCGTCCGCGCGCTCCACCTTGATCTCGGTCTGGCCGGCGCGCAGTGCCTTGATGCCGATATAGATCAGGTAAGCGACGCCGCACCATTTGACGATGTTGAAGAGGTAGATCGACTGCGAAATGATCAATCCGAGGCCGAGGATCGTATAGGTCACATGAAACATCAGCGATGAGCCGATGCCGAAGGACGTGATGATCGCCGGTCGGCGGCCATGCACGATCGACTGGCGCATGACCATGGCCAGGTCGGCGCCGGGAGAAACGATGGCAAAGGCAAAGATTGCCATCAGCGATGCAAGCTCGAAAAGATATTGGCTCATGATTGTGCGACCGGTGCGTTGAAGGCCCAGACGTGGCCGAAGGGATCCTTGATGCGCGCGTAGCGTGCGTGCCAGAAGGTATCCTGCGGCTCCAGCACTGTCGATGCCCCGGCAGCGATGGCCTTTGCATAGGCGGCATCGACATCTCCTGGGTTCGGCAGGTTGATGCTGATTGCAATGCCCGTGCCGCCGATCGTCGCCGGCGACAGCACGCTGCCGCCGAATTCCGGGAACTCGTCATGCAGCATGACCTCGCCGCCATAGATGGCGAGATTGGCGTGCATGACGCGTTTGCCATCCTCGGCCATCGCGTGGAACGTGTTCACCGCACCGAGCGCCTTCTTATAGAAGCCGATGGCGGCAAGTCCGTCCTTGACGCAGATATGCGCCTGGATCGGCGGAACATTGGGTCCGAATGCCATTGGACGGTCTCCTCTAGCGCAACAGCAGCGGCGTCAGGCCATCAGCCGCACGATCATCAGCACCAGCGCGATGATCGAAACGAACCAGACGAGCGTGCGCAGCACGGGAACGCCGGCCACATAGAGCAGGGTGTAGACAATCCGTGCGATCAGCCACGTCACGGCGCCGGTCGCGCCGAGACCGCCGGTCTTGCCCGTCACCACCAGCGCAAGCGCAAGCGCGACGAACACGGGATAGGTCTCCAGCATGTTACGCAGCGAGCGCAGCAACCGTCCTGCAATAATGCTCTTTGGGACCTTCTGCTCGTCACGCGGACCGAGCAGGTATTTGAAACCGAGGTCGTGGGCGAGATCGAGTGACGTCGCCTGCACGATGATATGGACGAGAAGGAATACGGCGCTCCAGCCGATCACCCAGATTTCCGTCGACGCTGCTGCAGCTTCCATGACCCCTCGCAAAAATCAGGCCCAGTTTAGATCAGTCTGACAGCTCCGGCCGGGCGCATTGCGCGGCAAACCGGTCGGCGATGGCTTACCATCGCTGCCGCCGTTTCAAGCGGCGATGCATGGGGGCGCCGAGGCACCCCCATGCTCAACAATCTTAGAGGTCGAGAACCAGGCGTTCCGGATCCTCGAGGCTTTCCTTGACGCGGACGAGGAAGGTCACGGCTTCCTTGCCGTCGACGATACGGTGATCGTAGGAGAGCGCGAGATACATCATCGGACGGATGACGACCTGGCCGCCGATGGCGACCGGACGGTCCTGGATCTTGTGCATGCCGAGGATGCCCGACTGCGGCGCGTTCAGGATCGGCGAGGACATCAGCGAGCCGTAGACACCACCGTTGGAGATGGTGAAGGTGCCGCCCTGCATGTCGGCCATCGACAGCGCGCCGTCACGGGCAGCCTTGCCGAGGCGACCGATATCCTTCTCGATTTCGGCGATCGACATCTGGTCGGCATCGCGAACGATCGGAACGACAAGACCCTTGTCGGTACCGACGGCGACGCCGATGTGGCAGTAGTTCTTGTAGATGATGTCGGTGCCGTCGATCTCGGCGTTGACAGCCGGGATTTCCTTCAGCGCATGGGTGACGGCCTTGGTGAAGAAGCCCATGAAGCCGAGCTTCACGCCATGCTTCTTTTCAAAGATGTCCTTGTACTTGTTGCGCAGCGACATGACGGCGCTCATGTCCACCTCGTTGTAGGTGGTGAGCATGGCGGCGGTGTTCTGTGCGTCCTTGAGGCGACGCGCGATCGTCTGGCGCAGGCGGGTCATCTTGACGCGCTCTTCGCGAACGACGTCTTCGGCGGTCGACGGCGCACGGGCCTGGACCTTGGCCGGCTCGGAAGCGGCCGGCGTCGAGATGCCCTTGGCGACGGCCGCAAGCACGTCACCCTTCAGCACCTGGCCACGCTTGCCCGAACCGTCGATCTGGTCGGCTGACAGGTTGTTTTCGGCCAGCAGCTTGCCGGCCGACGGTGCCGGCGGCATCGAAGACGGAGCCGATACGGCAGCGGCAGCCGGAGCAGCCGGAGCGGCAGCAGCCGGATCGGCCTTCTTCTCAGCGGCCGCAGCCGGGGCGGCCGCAGCAGCGCCGGCGGCGATCTGGCCGAGCAGCGCGCCGAGACCGACGGTCTCGCCGGCCTGTGCAACGATTTCGGAGAGCGTGCCGGCGGCCGGCGCCGGGACTTCGATCGTCACCTTGTCGGTTTCGAGTTCGAGCAGGGGTTCATCGGCCTTGATGGCATCGCCGACCTTCTTGAACCAGGTGCCGACGGTCGCTTCGCTGACGGATTCGCCAAGGGTGGGAACGCGGATTTCTGTTGCCATGATTTTTGTTCCGTTGATCAGATATCTGTTTCTGGTGGCTCAGAGCGAGGGGAGCGTCAGCCCCCCAGCGCGTCCTCGAGGAAGGCGGCAAGCTGCGCCTGGTGCTTCGACGCCAAGCCCGTCGCCGGCGAAGCGGCAGCCGGACGGCCGGTGTAGCGCACGCGCTGATACTTGGCGTCGATATGGGCGAGAACCCATTCGAGGTAAGGATCGATGAACGACCAGGCGCCCATGTTCTTCGGCTCTTCCTGGCACCAGACCATCTCCGCGTTGCGGAAGCGGCTGAGCTCGTTGATCAGCGCCTTGGCCGGGAACGGATAGAGCTGTTCGACGCGCAGCAGGTAGATGTCGTCGATGCCGCGCTTTTCGCGCTCTTCGAGCAGGTCGTAATAGACCTTACCCGAGCAGAGCACGACGCGACGGATCTTGGAATCCTTCTGCAGCTTGATCGGACCGTCCTTGATCACCTCGGCATCGTCCCACAGCAGGCGGTGGAACGAGCTCTCGCCGGCCATTTCCGACAGGCTGGAGATCGCACGCTTGTGGCGCAGCAACGACTTCGGCGTCATCAGGATCAGCGGCTTGCGGAAGTCGCGCTTCACCTGGCGGCGCAGGATGTGGAAGTAGTTCGCCGGCGTCGTGACGTTGGCGACCTGCATGTTGTCTTCCGCGCAAAGTTGCAGGAAGCGCTCGAGGCGGGCCGACGAGTGTTCCGGACCCTGGCCTTCATAGCCGTGCGGCAGCAGGCAGACGAGACCCGACATGCGCAGCCACTTGCGTTCGCCCGACGAGACGAACTGGTCGAAAACGACCTGCGCGCCGTTGGCGAAGTCGCCGAACTGGGCTTCCCAGAGGGTCAGCGCGTTCGGACGGGCCAGCGAATAGCCGTATTCGAAACCGAGCACGGCCTCTTCCGAAAGCATCGAGTTGATGACTTCGTAGCGGGCCTGGGTCGGCGCGAGGTTGGCAAGCGGAATGTAGCGATCTTCCGTCTGCTGGTCGTAGAGCACCGAGTGGCGCTGCGAGAAGGTGCCGCGTTCGCAGTCCTGACCGGACAGACGGATCTTGGTGCCTTCGACGCAGAGCGTGCCGAATGCCAGCGCCTCGGCCATGGCCCAGTCGACACCTTCGCCGGTCTGGATCATGTTGGCGCGGTTTTCCATGAAGCGCTGGATCGTGCGGTGCGCATTGAAGCCCGCCGGGATCTCGGAGATCTTGCGGCCAACTTCCTTGAGCTGCTTCATCGGCACAGAGGTCTTGCCGCGGCGCTGTTCGTCCTGGTTGTCAGCCGAGCGCAGGCCCGACCAGACGCCGTCAAGCCAGTCGGCCTTGTTCGGCTTGTAGGACTGGCCGGCCTCGAACTCCTGTTCGAGGTGGGCGCGCCAGTCGGCCTTCATCTTCTCGACTTCGCCTTCGGTAATCAGGCCTTCGGCGATCAGTCGGTCCGAATAGAGCTGGACGACTGTCTTGTGGGCGCGGATGACCTTGTACATCTTCGGCTGCGTGAACGCCGGCTCGTCGCCTTCGTTGTGGCCGAAGCGGCGGTAGCAGAACATGTCGACGACGACAGGCTTGTGGAACTTCATCCGGAATTCGGTGGCGATCTTGGCCGCGTAGACGACCGCTTCCGGATCGTCGCCGTTGACGTGGAAGATCGGCGCCTCGATCATCTTGGCGACGTCGGACGGATAGGGCGACGAACGCGAGAAGGCCGGATTGGTGGTGAAGCCGATCTGGTTGTTGATGATGAAGTGCACCGTGCCGGCGACGCGGTGACCGCGAAGGCCCGACAGGCCGAGAATTTCGGCAATCACGCCCTGGCCGGCGAAGGCGGCATCGCCATGCAGCAGCAGCGGCATGACCTTCGAGCGTTCGCGCAGCGGAATGATGTCGCCTTCAAAGACGGTCGCCATCTGGTCCTGCTTGGCGCGGGCCTTGCCCATGACCACAGGGTTGACGATCTCAAGGTGCGACGGGTTCGCCGTCAGCGACAGGTGAACCTTGTTGCCGTCGAACTCGCGGTCCGAGGACGCACCGAGGTGGTACTTCACGTCACCGGAACCTTCGACGTCGTCAGGCGCGTAGGAGCCGCCCTTGAACTCGTGGAAGATGGCGCGGTGCGGCTTTGCCATGACCTGGGAAAGAACGTTCAGACGGCCGCGATGGGCCATGCCGAGAACGATTTCCTTGAGGCCTTCCTGGCCGCCGCGCTTGATGATCTGCTCGAGCGCCGGGATCAGCGATTCGCCGCCGTCGAGACCGAAGCGCTTGGTGCCCTTGTACTTGACGTCGATGAACTGCTCGAAGCCTTCCGACTCGATCAGCTTCTGGAGGATCGCCTTCTTGCCCTCGGGCGTGAACTCGACGCCCTTGTCCGGACCTTCGATGCGTTCCTGGATCCAGCCCTTTTCTTCCGGGTTGGACATGTGCATGAATTCGACGCCGATCGTCGAGCAGTAGGTACGTTCGAGGATTTCGACCATCTCGCGCACGGTCGCGTATTCGAGGCCGAGCACGTTGTCGATGAAGATCTTGCGGTCGAGATCCTTGTCCTCAAAACCGTAGTTCGACGGCGAAAGCTCGTTGTAGTCCTCGACCGGAGCGGCAAGGCCGAGCGGGTCGAGCTTGGCGTGCAGGTGACCACGGGCGCGGTAGGCGCGGATCATCATGATGGCGCGGACGGAATCGCGCGTCGCCTGATGGATGTCGGCAGCGCTTGCGACCGTGCCGGTGACAGCGGCGGCTTCTTCAGCCTTCGCCTTGACCTTCTTTTCGATGACCTTCTCGACCGTTCCCCAGTCGCCATCAAGCGCGGAGACGAGTTCGCCGTTCGCCGGAATCGGCCAGTTGCTCTTTTTCCAGGAGGCGCCCTTTGCTGCCTTCACGACATCTTCCGGCCGGTCGGCGAGCGCCTTGAAGAAGGCCTGCCATTCGGGCGACACGGACGCCGGGTCCGCTTCATAGCGTGCTTGGAGCTGCTCGATATAGGCGGCGTTGGCGCCGTCCAGAAAGGATGTGAGCTGGAATTGCTCGTTGGCCTCTTGCCTTGTCATGGTCTCACGCGGACGTTTCCTGTCCGCCTCCTGACTGAAGTTGGGTTGCCGGGTATGCCGGCCGTTCATGTTCGTTCGGCGCGATCGGGCGCCGGGCCTTTTTCCTACGGCGCCGCGCATCGAACGGACGCGCCGAGACCACCGTGGCAGTTCTTCGCCGCACGTCCTGACCTTCATTCAGCCAGGGAAACATGCGGGTTGCAGGTTGCCCGGGCCGGATCGCTCCGGCCCGGGCAGAAGTTCAGATCAGCCCTTGAGGACTTCGACGAGCGTCTTGCCGAGACGGGCCGGCGAAGGCGACACGCGGATGCCTGCCTGCTCCATCGCGGCGATCTTGGATTCCGCATCGCCCTTGCCGCCGGAAACGACAGCCCCTGCGTGACCCATGGTGCGGCCCTTCGGTGCGGTACGGCCCGCGATGAAGCCGGCCATCGGCTTCTTGCGGCCTTTCTTGGCTTCATCGATGAGGAACTGCGCCGCATCCTCTTCGGCCGAGCCGCCGATTTCGCCGATCATGATGATCGAGGTCGTGGCTTCGTCGGCGAGGAACATCTCGAGCACGTCGATGAACTCGGTGCCCTTGACCGGGTCGCCGCCGATGCCGACAGCCGTCGTCTGGCCGAGGCCCTCGTTGGAGGTCTGGAACACGGCTTCATAGGTCAGCGTGCCGGAGCGCGAGACGATGCCGACCGAACCCTTGCGGAAGATCGAGCCCGGCATGATGCCGATCTTGCATTCTTCCGGCGTCAGGATACCGGGGCAGTTCGGGCCGAGCAGGCGCGACTTGGAACGGTCGAGGCGGGCCTTGACGCGCACCATGTCGGCAACCGGAATGCCTTCGGTGATGCAGGTGATGAACGGGATTTCCGCATCGATCGCTTCGATGATCGCGTTCGCGGCACCTGCCGGCGGAACGTAGATCACGGATGCGTCCGCACCGGTCTTCTCACGGCCTTCGGCAACCGACGCGAAGATCGGCAGGCTTTCGCCCTTGGAGCCGGTCCAGGTTTCGCCGCCCTTCTTCGGGTGAATGCCGCCGACCATCTGCGTGCCGTAGTAAGCAAGCGCCTGTTCGGTATGGAAGGTGCCGGTCTTGCCGGTCAGGCCCTGAACGAGGACCTTGGTGTTCTTGTTGACGAGAATCGACATGTGGTCTGGTCCTTCAGTTAGCCGTTGATCGCGGCAACGATCTTCTTGGCAGCGTCGTCCAGATCGTCGGCGGCGGTGATCGCCAGGCCGGATTCGTTGAGGATCTTCTTGCCAAGCTCGACATTCGTGCCTTCGAGACGAACGACCAGCGGAACCTTGAGGCCGACTTCCTGCACGGCTGCAACGACACCTTCAGCGATGACGTCGCACTTCATGATGCCGCCGAAGATGTTGACGAGGATGCCCTCGACCTTCGGGTCGGCCGTGATGATCTTGAAGGCCGCCGCGACCTTCTCCTTGCCGGCGCCGCCGCCGACGTCGCAGAAGTTCGCCGGCTCCTTGCCGTAGAGCTTGATGATGTCCATCGTCGCCATGGCGAGGCCTGCGCCGTTGACCATGCAGCCGATGTTGCCGTCGAGCGCGACATAGGCGAGATCCCACTTGGAGGCCTCGATTTCCTTGGCGTCTTCTTCGGTTTCGTCGCGCAGCGCCTTGATGTCGTCGTGGCGGAACAGCGCGTTGCCGTCGAACGAGACCTTGGCGTCGAGAACGCGCATGCGACCGTTCTTCATGACGATCAGCGGGTTGATCTCGAGCAGGCTCATGTCCTTCTCGACAAAGGCCTTGTAGAGGATCGGGAAGAGCTTCTCGGCGTCAGCCTTGGCTTCGCCTTCGAGCTTCAGGGCCGCGGTGAGCGTGGCAAGATCAGCGGCGGTGACGCCGGCTTCCGGGTTGATCGCGACGTTGACGATCTTTTCCGGCGTGTCGTGCGCAACAGCCTCGATGTCCATGCCGCCTTCCGTCGAAACGACGAAGGCAACCTGGCCGACCGAGCGGTCGACGAGCAGCGACAGATAGAGTTCGCGTTCGATGTCGGCGCCGTCCTCGATGTAGAGGCGGTTCACCTGCTTGCCGGCCGGGCCGGTCTGAGCGGTGACGAGCGTGTTGCCGAGCATGTCCTTGGCATGAGCCTTGGCTTCGTCGATCGAGAAGGCGAGACGAACGCCGCCCTTGGCGTCGGCGGACAGTTCCTTGAACTTGCCCTTGCCGCGACCGCCGGCATGGATCTGGCTCTTGACCACGTAAAGCGGGCCCGGGAGCGACTTGGCAGCAGCTTCAGCCTCGTCGGCGGAGAAGATCGCGACACCTTCCGCGACCGGTGCGCCATAGCTCTTCAGGAGAGCCTTGGCCTGATATTCATGAATGTTCATGGTGTTTTTCCTGTCTGAGCATTGTGCGGGCAGGTGGGGCACCTACCCGCACCAATGCGGCAAAAACAATGAGGTCGAGCGGATAAGCGTGTCCGCCCGACGGGAGGCGATTACTGCTTGAGGCTCGGCGCGATGCCGATGCAGGTTTCGCAAAGACCAGCGACCGAAGCGACCGACTTGTCGAACGCTTCCTTCTCGGCCTTGTTGAGATCGATCTCGATGATGCGCTCGACGCCGCCGGCGCCGATGACCGTCGGAACGCCGACATACATGTCCTTGACGCCGTACTGGCCGGTCAGGTGCGCAGCGCAGGGCAGCACGCGCTTCTTGTCCTTGAGGTAGGCTTCCGCCATCTCGATCGCCGAAGCGGCCGGCGCGTAGTAGGCCGAACCGGTCTTGAGCAGGCCGACGATCTCGGCGCCGCCGTCACGGGTGCGCTGGATGATTTCTTCCAGGCGCTCCTTGGTGACCCAACCCATTTCGACGAGGTCGGTCAAAGGGATGCCGGCAACGGTCGAGTAGCGGGCGAGCGGCACCATGGTGTCGCCGTGGCCGCCGAGAACGAACGCGGTGACGTCCTGGACCGACACGTTGAATTCCTGCGCGAGGAACAGGCGGAAGCGCGCGCTGTCGAGAACGCCGGCCATGCCGACGACCTTGTTCTTCGGCAGGCCCGAGAACTTCTGCAGCGCCCAGACCATGGCGTCGAGCGGGTTGGTGATGCAGATGACGAAAGCGTTCGGGGCGTACTTCTTGATGCCCGCGCCGACCTGTTCCATGACCTTGAGGTTGATGCCGATCAGATCGTCGCGGCTCATGCCCGGCTTGCGGGCAACGCCGGCGGTGACGATGCAGACGTCGGCGCCTTCGATGGCGGAATAGTCGCTTGCGCCGGTGAGGTTCGCGTCAAAGCCTTCGACCGGGGAGGACTGGGCAATGTCGAGGCCCTTGCCCTGCGGGATGCCGTCGGCGATGTCGAAAAGGACGATGTCGCCCAGTTCCTTCAGACCGGCGAGATGCGCCAGCGTGCCACCAATCATCCCTGAACCGATAAGTGCGATCTTGTTGCGAGCCATGAAAGTGCTTCCTTTGTGATCCCAATATGATCGAGGCCTGAAACGCGGCAAACGCCAAACCTTCGCGGAAGCCATTAAACGGCAATCGTTAAAATATCAATCGATACTTTTTGGTGAAGTAATTTCAATCGGTTAGATCATAAAACTCTTACGTAAACGTAAGAGTTTGCGTCACGATTGCGTCATGAAACAGCACCGTTGGCCGGGTGCGCAGCAGCATATTCCTCACTCTGCATTTCGATCAGCCGCGAAACAGTGCGATCGAACTCGAAGCCTTCCGTGCCCTTCTTCTGGGTCAGCAAGTCCTGCGGCTCTGCCGCGGCAGACGCGAAAAGCCGTGCGCCGTTGTCGTAGAGCGTATCGACCAGGAGAATGAATCGCTTGGTCTCGTTGCGCATGTGCGGCCCGAGTTGCGGCACGTGATCGACGAAGATCGTCGAATAACGCTCGAGGATCGCCAGGTAGTCGGCAGCGCCCAGCGGCTGCTGGCAGAGATCGGCAAAGCGGAAGCGAGCGCTCTTGCCGGCGGCGGCCGGCACGTGGATCTTGCGACCCTTGCGCGGGACCTCGGCCGGAGCTGGCGGCGCATTCCCGGCCTCCCGCGCCCAGGCGTGCGCCATGGCCGCATCCGCCTCCGGTCCAAGCGGAGACAGCCAGACCGGGCTGCCATCGGTCTTCGTCAGCCGATAATCGGTATCCGTGTCCAGCGAGATGACCTCGACATTCGCCTTGAGCAGGTCGACGAAGGGCAGGAACAGGCCGCGATTAAGACCGTCGCGATAGAGATCGTCAGGCGCAACGTTGGACGTCGCAATCAGCACGCAACCCTTGGCGAAGAGTTCGCCGAAAAGCCGCCCGAGGATCATCGCATCAGCGATGTCGGTCACCGAGAACTCGTCGAAGCAGAGCAGTCGCGCCTCGCCGAACAGTTCCGATGCCACAGGCGGGATCGGGTCAGCCTGCTTGGTCTCGCCGTTCTTCAGTTTCTGGCGGTGCTTGTAGATGCGATCGTGCACATCGGCCATGAATTCATGGAAATGCGCCCGACGCTTGCGCTGGATCGGGACCGTGTCGAAGAACAGGTCCATCAGCATCGTCTTGCCGCGACCGACGCCGCCGTGGATGTAGAGCCCCTTGACCGGCGGATGGTCCTTCTTGCGCGAGGCAAACAGCCAGCCGAGCGCATTGGTCTTGCGCGACGGACGGCTGGCAAGCAGCTCCGCGGAAAGATGGTCGAACCGCCGGGCAATCGAGAACTGCGCCGGATCACGCTTGCGCTCGCCGCTCGCGACGAGCGTTTCGAGTTTGCGGTAGATACTGTCGTCAGGATTGAGCACGTCTCACCCGAGAGGAGCCGGAAAACAAAAGCCCGGCACAAGACCGGGCTTGGAAAAGCATCAGCGGCTGAGGCTGACCGGCTGGCCGCCGTTGGTCGAGCCGTCGAAACGGGCATCGGCCGTCTTGTAGAGGCGGGCAATGGCGTTGCCGGCGCGATCCTTGAGCACCACCTGCTTGCCGGCCACTTCCCAGGACCCCATGGTCGTCAGCTCGCCGGCACAGCCACGCGTGCCGCCACGCGAACCGGAGCCGAGATTGGTAAGCGTCAGGAACATGTCGCAGGACGCGCCGGCGCTGGACACGCGCCAGTTGCCGACCATCGATTCCTTGGTGACATCAAGTCCGCCGCCGGCGGCCGCGACCTGCGTGCCGGGCTGCTGGGTAGCGTCGCCGGCAACTGCGGTACCGGTCGCCGGTGCAGCCGGGAATTGCGAGGTGTTGCCGCTTGGCGCCGGCAGCTGGTTCGACGAAACCGAGGGAACCGGTGCGGCCTGGATGGGAGCGGGTGATGCATCCTGGGAACTGAAACCGCCCATCGATGTCCGCTGGCATCCGGTCAGCGCAAGCACAACCGCCAGCCCCGCCGCCGCATGAATTACCCGCATATCCCTACTCCTGTTCGTGTCGCGAACCATGATGCAACGCGATAATATAGGCCGAAATACAGCAAAACCACCTGACAAATCAAGGGACGACGATTCCTTGCAACCTGTTGCAGGATTGAAACGTCCGACGGATCGAAACAATCGGCTCGCGGCATGTGGAGCGGGGGCACACGACACCGGCTCCGCTCCCCGTCGCACCAGCCACAATCAAGGATTGCTCAAGACGAAGCGGTGTTCCGCTATCGCTGAACGGAAAACGGCGGGCCATGCCCGCCGTTCCGAATTCGCAGTGACCAAACCGATCAGACGCGGCGCTCGACCAGCATCTTCTTGATCTCGCCGATGGCCTTGGCCGGGTTCAGACCCTTCGGACAGGCCTGGGCGCAGTTCATGATCGTGTGGCAGCGATAGAGGCGGAAGGGATCCTCGAGATTGTCGAGGCGCTCGCCGGTCGCTTCGTCGCGGCTATCGATCAGCCAGCGATAGGCCTGCAGCAGCACGGCCGGGCCGAGGTAGCGGTCGCCGTTCCACCAATAGCTCGGACAGGAGGTCGAGCAGCAGGCGCACAGGATGCACTCGTAGAGACCGTCGAGCTTGAGGCGATCCTCGTGGCTCTGCTTCCATTCCTTGGCCGGCGTCGGCGTCACCGTCTTCAGCCACGGCTCGATCGAGCGGTGCTGGGCGTAGAAGTTGGTGAGGTCAGGAACCAGATCCTTGACCACAGGCATGTGCGGCAGCGGATAGACCTTCACCGCGCCCTTCACCTCGTCCATGCCCTTGGTGCAGGCGAGCGTGTTGGTGCCGTCGATGTTCATGGCGCACGAGCCGCAGATGCCTTCGCGGCAGGAGCGGCGCAGCGTCAGCGTCGGGTCGATCTTGTTCTTGATGTAGAGCAGACCGTCGAGCACCATCGGGCCGCAATCGTCGACGTCGATGTAGAAGGTATCGATGCGCGGATTGGCGCCGTCATCCGGGTTCCAGCGGTAGATGCGGTATTCGCGAACGTTGGTCGCGCCGGCAGGCTTCGGCCAGACCTTGCCTTCCGTCATCTGCGAATTCTTCGGCAGAGCGAGTTCAACCATCTGTCTTAGTCCTTACATAAGATAAGCTGAGAAAATTGCGTCGGAAGTGACTGGGGTTCCAAGCCGCGCTTTATGCTCGACCTCAACCTTGATGTAGGTGTGCAGGTCTCTGCGCTCGCTCTCATACGTCCACTTCACCCCCCGGCGGCATTCGTCATTTTCACATTCATTGCCACTCTGCTCGATCAGATCGGCCCGAAATGTCTTGCCGCCAATCTCACCCGCTATCGAACCTGTTCTGCCTTTTTTCGCCGACACAAGCTCAAAGTGACCCACCCTGCCATCGAGGCAATAGATCTGTCCCTTATAGACTTGATCCTTGATCGACAGACCAAGAACGGACGTGCCCGCTTGCGATACCTCGTACCGACCCTTGCACTCCTGCTTTTCGGCCGAACCGAGATTGAGAGTGCCGCGTTCCTTTTCATTCCGCGACATGACGTAGCCAACCAGCGGACGTCCGGTCTCGGTGAAGCTACCCTCAACTCCACTCTTAAACAGGTACGAGCATCCCGTCAGCGTCGAAGCGCTTGCTACCAAGGCGATGAGCGGGACGCTGCGGGGTGCCAACATCTATCTCAATAAACGCGGGCCTTGGGCTCGATCTTCTTGGGATCGATGCCGTCGGCGATCAGGTCGGTATGGACGGGGCGGTAGTCGAGCTTGACGTCGCCTGCTTCGTTCACCCAGGCAAGCGTGTGCTTGCGCCAGTTGACGTCGTCGCGGCCGCCGAGCGGGCCTTCCGTGAAGTCCTCGCGGGCGTGCGAACCACGGCTTTCCTTGCGCGCCTCGGCGCCGTAGATCGTCGTGATGGCGTTGGCCATGAGGTTTTCGAGTTCCAGCGTCTCGACGAGGTCGGAGTTCCAGATCATCGAGCGGTCGGTTACCTTGATGTCAGGCAGTTCCTTCCAGATCGCCGAGATGCGCTTGCAGCCCGACTCCAGCGATTCCTGGGTGCGGAACACGGCCGCGTCTTCCTGCATGGCGCGCTGCATCTTTTCGCGCAGCACCGCCGTCGGCGTCGAGCCATTGGCGTTCCGCAGGCGGTCGAAGCGGTCCATGATCCGGTCGCAGGCGGCCTTGTTGAGTTCCGGCACCGCCTCGTTGCGGTCGATGACCTGGCCGGCGCGGATGGCGGCGGCGCGGCCGAAGACGACGAGGTCGATCAGCGAGTTGGAACCGAGGCGGTTGGCGCCGTGCACCGAGGCGCAGCCGGCCTCGCCGACGGCCATCAGGCCGGGCGCAATGCGCTCCGGATTTTGGGCATCGGCATTCAGGACTTCGCCCCAGTAGTTGGTCGGCACGCCGCCCATGTTGTAGTGCACCGTCGGCAAAACCGGGATCGGCTCGCGGGTCACGTCGACACCGGCAAAGATCTTCGCCGATTCCGAGATGCCCGGCAGGCGCTCGTGCAGAACCGCCGGATCGAGGTGGTCGAGGTGCAGGAAGATGTGGTCCTTGTTCTTGCCGACGCCGCGGCCTTCGCGGATTTCCATCGTCATGCAGCGCGAAACGACGTCACGCGAGGCAAGGTCCTTGGCCGATGGCGCGTAGCGCTCCATGAAGCGCTCGCCCTCGGAGTTGACGAGATAGCCGCCTTCGCCGCGTGCGCCCTCGGTGATCAGGCAGCCGGCGCCATAGATGCCGGTCGGGTGGAACTGGACGAACTCCATGTCCTGCAGCGGCAGGCCGGCGCGCGCGATCATGCCGCCGCCATCGCCGGTGCAGGTGTGCGCCGAGGTCGCCGAGAAGTAGGCGCGGCCGTAGCCGCCGGTCGCGAGCACCACCATCTTGGCGGAGAAGCGGTGGATCGTGCCGTCGTCGAGGTTCCAGGCGACGACACCGGTGCAGCGGCCGTCATCCGACATGATCAGGTCGAGCGCGAAATACTCGATGAAGAATTCGGCATTGTTCTTGAGCGACTGGCCATAGAGCGTGTGCAGGATGGCATGGCCGGTACGGTCGGCAGCCGCACAGGTGCGCTGCACCGGCGGGCCTTCGCCGTAGTTCTGCATGTGGCCGCCGAACGGCCGCTGGTAGATCTTGCCTTCGGCATTGCGCGAGAACGGCACGCCGTAATGCTCGAGCTCATAGACCGCCTTCGGCGCTTCCATGGCGAGATACTGCATGGCGTCGACGTCGCCGAGCCAGTCGGAACCCTTGACGGTGTCGTAGAGGTGCCACTGCCAGCTGTCCGGCGTCATGTTCTGCAGCGACGCAGCGATACCACCTTGGGCGGCAACCGTGTGCGAGCGGGTCGGGAAGACCTTGGTGATGCAGGCGGTCTTCAGACCCTGCTCGGCCATGCCGAGGGTCGCGCGCAAGCCTGCGCCGCCGGCGCCGACGACGACCACGTCGAAGGCGTGATCGACATATTGATAGGCCTTGCCGTTTGCAGCGGGTGAACTGTTCGATGCCATGGCGAAATTACCCTGCAAAAGCGATCTTCAGGATGGCGAAGAGACAGAGCCCGCCAACTGCGATCGTGAAAAATGTGTTGAGCATGAGAAGCACGATCTTCGCGCCTTCGCCATGCACGTAGTCTTCGATGATGACCTGCATGCCGAGCCGCATGTGGATCAGGCCCGAAAGCAGGACGAGCGCCATGGTCACGGCCACGAAGGGGTTCGCAAGCGCGGCGACGACATCCTCATAGGGAGCGCCGGCATAACGGACGAGGAAAATCACGAAGAAGATCAGCAGCGGAACGTTGGCGACCGCCGTCAGGCGCTGGCGCCAGAAGTGGTCGGTGCCTTCCTTGGCCGAGCCAAGACCGCGAACCTTGCTGAGAGGCGTGCGCATATCCATCAGTATTTTTCCCCTCAGTTAGCGGACGAGAAAGCCGACCACCCAGATCAGCAGCGTCAGCGCCACCGAACCGACGATCGTCGCCTTGGCCATCTTGGTGGCAAAGTGCTTCTCGTAGCCGTAGCCGAGATCCCACATGAAATGGCGCAGACCGCCGAGCATGTGGTGAACCAGCGCCCAGGTATAGCCAAACAGCACCAGCTTGCCGATCCATGTGCCGAACAGCCAGCTGGCCCAGTCGTAGTAGGCCTCGCCCGACGCGGCGGCGATCAGCCACCAGGCGACCAGAACGGTGCCGAAGTACAGCGCGCCACCGGTGATGCGGTGCACAATGGACATCACCATTGTCGGGATTGGCTTATAGATTTGAAGATGCGGCGACAGCGGCCGGCTTCTTGTGACATCCGTCATCGGAACCTCACGGAAATGCCCGGATTTACGTCCAAAAAGTGGACGATTTTAGTCCGGTATCGCACCTGATTGTGCGCAATTCAGTCCTTCGGACCTTTAATCACCATATTGCTTAACGACAAGTGTGTTTGCAGTGCAAAATCAATTTAATCGATTAGACGAATTGCGCCATTTTCCACCCTGCCCGAGACATCGACGCCCGTTAACGATAGCGGCAGAAAACCAAGCGATTCCGTGACTTTCCGGCAAAATTGGCAGAGAGTGATCTTAACGATTTGTTAAGCGTCATCCGGAGGGCGGACAGAATGGTTCTGTTCAGAGCGATCCATGCGACCAAAGTGCTGGCTCTCGCCGGCCTGGTCATCGCAACGAGCTGTATCCCTCTGGAGGCCAGGGACAGGTTCGGAGCCGGCGGCGTCCAGACCCGCACCTTCCATAACCGAATGTATTCGGGTCACTCCGGCGGTCCGCGCCACGAGTTCGGCGGCATGCGCTATAGCAGCGGCTGGAACGGCAATCGTGGTTCGCGCCGGGACTGGGCATCCAACGGCGGCCCGCCTGAGGTCGAGACCCGCACCCGGCACAATCGCCTTCCCCACTACCGTCCATACCCGGGCCCCTATTCGGATCGCTTCCAGCACCGCGGCGGATGGGGCCGAGACCGGGCCGGCCGTGACGTCTGGACAGCCGGTGGCCGCCGTGATGGCCGCCCGGGCATCTACGAAATGCCGCCGGAAGTGGAAACGCGCACCCGGCACGTGCGCCTCCCGGACTACCGCCCATATGCCGGTCCCTATATCGACCGTGGGAATGGCAATGGCGGATGGGTGCGGGACAGGGCCGGACGCGAAATCTGGACGTCAGGCGGCCAGCGCCGCAATGACTATCGTCCGGGGATCTATGGCGGCGATGAATTTCCCGACATCATTCCGGGCATCGGCACCTATGTCGGCGGAATCTCCGCCTATGTCGACGTCGGCAACGGTATCTATTTCAGCCAGGAAGGCGATTATCGCTATGCCGACGAGGGTGATTACGCGCCACCCCCGCGGGTCAATCGCGGCAAGATCATCAACGTCACGCCGCAAACGATGAACCGTTCCTGCACGTATGAACACGGCGTCTGCGTCATCCGGCGGTAGTTGCCGACACCGACGGCCGGTTCAGCCCGTCACGCCCATGGCGCCAATGATGGCGCCCATCACCAGCAGCACCAGAAGCCAGTGCACACCGTCGATCACGGTCAGGTCCCAGCCGAAGCCCTGGTAGCGGTGGTTGACCGTAAGGGTCGTCGCGACGAAGCCGAGCCACAGGAAGAAGGCAGAAACGACGCCGTTGACGAACGTCACTTCGCCGGGTCCGAGATGGCCGACGACGCCCGCAACCATGGTCGCCATCACCAGTTCCGAGACGAAGGAGATGGCAAAGAGTACCGGAGACATCTCAGCACCGGCGGGATCGATGCGCGCGGCCTTCATCCACGGCTTGCCGAGAACACCGTAATAAACCGCGCCAAGGCCAAAAGCCGCGATGGCGGCAATCAGCACCGCCAGATAGTTCATGCCCGCAAAAGCCATGTTCGTTCCCCCCGTTTTTTCACGGATTGGAATCGAAGGCACGGAAGCTGTCAACGGCCGGCGTTGCCGAAGCGCCAGACGGTCGTGCGCTTGACCTCGCTGTCTTCCAGTGCCCGCGTTACCGGCACCTCATAGGTCGCGAGCGCCGTCATCATCTCGCGTGGACAGTAGGAGCGGCCGGGGTCTCCGACGATCACGATCGCGCCGTTCGCCGACAGATGCGAAAACCATGGCTTCAGCTGATCGGCGAAACCCTTGTCGTAGAAGACGTCGCCAGCGAGATAGACATCGGCCTGAAGGTCGCGACCGGTGATGTCGTCGCCCGTATAGGAAAGGACGACGCCGTTGAGCGCGGCATTGAGCCTGACGGCCGTTTCCGCCCATGGGTCGATATCTGCGGCGAGAACCGAAGCGGCGCCTGCCTTCATTGCGGCAATCGCCACCAAGCCGGAACCGGAGGCAAAATCAACGACGCGGCGGCCACGCACCACGTCGGGATGATCGAGGATATAGCGGGCAAGCCCCTGCCCGCCGGCCCAGGCAAAAGCCCAGAACGGCGGCGGCAGGCCGATCTCCTGCAACTCTTCCTCGGTCTTCAACCAAAGATCATGCGCCTCGGTCGCCAGATTGAGCCGGATCTCCGGTACATGCGGTGGCGACAGCACGTCGGTATTGTCGAGGATGAAGCGTTCCGGATCGGTCTTCACGAAAACTCTCCGCGCCCACCCGAGCGCAAGGCCCGGACAGGCGGAATTCAAACTAGCGCGGCGGATTGTCGAGCCCGCCCATGCGGCAGACTTCGAGCCATTCGTCCTCGGTCACCGGCTGCACCGACAGGCGCATGGAGGTAACCAGCGACATCTTGGCCAGCTTCGGATTGTCCTTGATGTCCTTCAGCGTTACCGGGCGCGGCATGTCGGCCACGGCACGGATGTCGACGCAGTCCCAGCGGGCATCACCCTCGGCCGTCGAATCCGGATGGGAGAGCGCGCAGACCTCGGTGATGCCGACGATCTCCAGCCCCTCGTTCGAATGGTAGAAGAAGCCCTTGTCGCCGACCTGCATCGCCCGCATGTTGTTGCGCGCCTGATAGTTGCGCACGCCGGTCCATTCGGTGCCTTTGGCGCCCGCATCCTTTTGCATCTGCCAGGACCACTTGAAGGGTTCGGATTTATAGAGCCAGTGCGCCATCGCGTCCTCAAGCCTCCGGATTGTTGAAGACCCAGTTGAAGGCCTTGATCTCGACATTGGAAAAGAGCCCGGCCTTGGCATAGGGGTCGGCCTCGGCAATCGCACGCGCTTCGTCGATCGTCTCCGCCTTGACGAGCACCAGGCTGCCAGTCGGCTTGCCATCCTCACCGAGGAACGGACCAGCCATCTTGAGAACGCCCTTGGCATTGAGGTCGTTGAGATAGGCGACGTGATCGGGACGGGTATCGAGCCGAAGCTGCAGCGCGCCGGACTTATCGGTGCAATGAAGTGCGAAGAGCATGCTTCCTCCTTAAGGTTTCGGTTGGCGTGGGATGCGCGTTTCCGCATCCCGCTGCCGGATTATTCCTGGGTGATCGGGCGGGTCATCAATTGTTCAAGTGCGGTGCGGACGTCGAGCCGGCCGTCGATGATCGCCGCGACCGCTTCGGTGATCGGCATTTCGACGCCGAGCTCCTGGGCGACGCGGGCGGCAACGGAAGCGGCAAAAGCGCCTTCGACGAGTTCGCCCTTGCGCCCGCTGGCGCGGCCGTCCTTGCCGAGCGCAATGCCGAAACGCAGGTTGCGCGATTGGTGGCTGGTCGCCGTCAGGACGAGGTCGCCGAGGCCGGAGAGCCCGCGCACCGTGTCCGCCTCGCCACCCTCGGCGGCGATGAAGCGCGACATTTCGGCAAGGCCGCGGGAGATCAGCGCCGCGCGGGCGCTATCGCCAAGACCGGCACCCTCGACGATGCCGCAGGCGATTGCCAGGACGTTCTTGAGCGCGCCGCCAAGCTGGACGCCGATGCGGTCTTCGGAGGGATAAAGCCGGAACGTCGGACCGGATAGCACTTCGGCAAGCATCGTCGCGGTCTGGGCATCATGCGCCGCAACGACCATGGCGGTCGGCAGCCCCTTGGCGATGTCGGCGGCAAAACCGGGGCCTGAGAGAACGCCGATCGAATGGCCGGGGAGCTCTTCCGCCAGCACATCGGTCAGAAGCCGGCCGGTCGCCTGTTCCATGCCCTTGGCACAGGTGACGATGGTGGCGGCCGGATTGATGGCGGGGCCATATTGCCGCGCCGCGGCGCGATGCGCCTGTGACGGCATGACGAAGAGGACAACGTCGGCATCGGCGAGCACGGAAATGTCTGACGTGTGTTTCAGCGCCGGCGGCAGGTCGATGCCGGGCAGCGCGTCCTCGTTGCGACCGGTTGCGCGGCACGCGTCCGCGATCTCCGCGCGCCGGGCAAGCAGCGTCACGTCGCTGCCATCGGTCGTTGCAGCAACCGCGGCAAGGGCGGTGCCGAAGGCGCCAGCGCCGACCACGACGATCTTCGGCCCGATGTTGGAATTATCGTTCATTCTCTATCCGCACGTCCTGAATGCCATCATGCCTTGGCACGTTTTCCATGTCTCGGCCGATTTACCTATGCCTTGGCGCCGCGCTTGCCGGAACCAAGCAGCGCCTGCGCTTGCGCATCAAGCGGCCAGCGCGAGCGCGGGGCAACGTCGAGGCCATCGGCTGCCATTCCAGCTGCGAGCCGTTCCGCCCCGGCCCAGGCGATCATCGCCGCATTGTCGGTGCAGAGCGCGTGCGGCGGCGCGATGAAGGAAAAGCCGTTCTTGTCGCAGAGGTCCTGCAGCGTTGCCCGCAGCACCTGGTTGGCCGCAACGCCGCCGGCAACGACGAGCGCCGGCTTCTCGACCACCGCATGCTCCGCCTTGAAGCGCTTCAGGCCGCGCCCGACACGATCCTTCAGCGTGCGCGAGATCGCGCGCTGGAAGGAGGCGCAGATGTCGGCGATATCCTGTTCGGTAACCGGTTCCAGCGATTGCGCCGCCTGGCGCACCGCCGTCTTCAACCCCGAAAAAGAGAAGTCGAGCCTGGCATCGCCGACGAGCGGCCGCGGAAAATTGAAGCGCTCCGGATTGCCGGCAAGTGCTGCCCGTTCGACAGCCGGGCCACCCGGATAGGGAAGTCCGAGCATCTTTGCCGTCTTGTCGAAGGCTTCGCCGAGCGCGTCATCGATCGTCGTTCCCCAGCGCTCGTAATCGCCAACCCCCTTCACGAGGATGAGCTGGGTGTGGCCGCCGGAAACGAGCAGCATGAGATAGGGGAATGACAGCCCGTCCGTCAGGCGCGCTGTCAGCGCATGCCCTTCGAGATGGTTGACGGCGTAGAGCGGCTTGCCCGTGGCGCGCGCGATCGCCTTGCCGGTCATAAGCCCGACAATCAGGCCGCCGATCAGACCGGGACCACTTGTCGCAGCAATCGCATCGATGTCGGAAAGCGTGACACCGGCACGCAGCAGCGCTTCCTCGATCAGCGTGTCGAGCGCGTCCACATGGGCGCGCGCCGCGATCTCCGGAACCACGCCGCCGTAGGCGCTGTGCTCTTCCAGCTGGCTCAAGACGACATCGCCGAGAATGTGTCCCTTGCCATCAGAATCGCGCAGAATGACGGAAGCGGCGGTTTCGTCGCAGCTTGTTTCTATGCCGAGGATGCGCAGGGGCGGAGACATCAGGAACTACTCAAAGATTGCGGTCGCACCGAAAGGTGGGTACACGGAACTCCGGTAACAATGGATAGCCTTTGATGCAAACAAAACCTTTCCGGATCGGCACGCGCGGCAGCCCGCTGGCGCTCGCCCAGGCCCATGAAACGCGCGATCGCCTCGCCGCAGTGCATGGTCTTGCGCCGGAAATGTTCGAGGTCGTCGTGCTCTCGACCAAGGGCGACCGCATCACCGATCGCTCGCTTGCGGAAATCGGCGGCAAGGGCCTTTTCACCGAGGAAATCGAGCAGCAACTGCTGTCGGGCGAACTCGATTTCGCCGTGCACTCGTCCAAGGACATGCCGACGAAGCTGCCCGATGGCCTCTGTCTTTCCGCCTATCTTCCGCGTGAAGATGTCCGCGACGCCTTCATCGGCCGCACGGCGCCAAGGCTGCTGGAACTTCCAGACGGCGTCACCGTCGGCTCGTCCTCGCTCCGCCGCCAGGCGCTGATCCGCCGCCTCAGGCCCGACATCAACGTCATCACCTATCGCGGCCAGGTGGAGACGCGGCTTCGAAAACTCGCCGAAGGCCAGGTGGATGCCACACTGCTCGCCTATGCCGGGCTGAAGCGGCTTGGCATGACCGACGTTCCGACCGAACTGCTCGATCCGGAGGCGTTTCCGCCGGCACCGGCGCAAGGGGCGATCTGCATCGAGAGCCGGATCGGCGATCGCCGCATCAACGATCTGCTTGCAGCGATCGACGATGCGCGCACCCACGAGGCGGTCGCCTGCGAGCGCGGCTTCCTGGCGACGCTCGACGGCTCCTGCCGCACGCCGATCGCCGGCCTTGCCGTATCGGACGGCACCCATCTGCGCTTTTCCGGCATGATCCTGACGCCGGATGGCCGCACCCATCACCGTGCGGCCATCGAAGGCAAGACAGCCGACGCCGAAGCGCTTGGCCAAAGGGCCGGCGAGGAGATCCGCGCCAAGGCCGGCCCCGGCTTCTTTGCAAGCTGGTCTTGAGCCGATGCGCGTGCTCGTCACCCGGCCGCTTCCCGCCGCCGAGACGACGGCACGCCGGCTACAGGCTGCCGGCCACCAGCCTGTCCTCTTGCCGATGATGCAGGCGACGCATCTCCCTGCCGCCGCTGAAGCGGCGCTCAAGGCCGAGCATACGGCCATCGTGCTGACCAGCGCTGAAGCCTTGAGGGTTCTCGCATCGCTCGGTGACGGCTTGAAGGATCACCTGACGAAACCGTGTTTCTGTGTTGGCGAGGCGACCGCGCGCGCCGCAAAAGCTCTCGGCTTCACCGATATCCGCACCGGCCAGGGAACCGGCGAAGCGCTCGCCGAAATGATCGCTGCGACGATCGCCACTCCGGTGAAGCGACCCCTGCTTTACCTCGCCGGAACGCCGCGCTCCGAAGCGTTGGAAAAGACGCTGAGTCAGAGCGGCATCGACCATGATGCGGTGGATTGCTACCGCATGGACCCGATCCCCTACCGGCCCTCGGCCTTTCACGACGCCATCCGCTCTGGCCCGTTCGATCGCGTGCTGGTCTATTCGCGCGCGACGGCGCGACGGCTTTCCGATCTCCTGTCGGAAGCCGGCCTTGCCGCGCCCTCTTTCGCCTCGCGCTACCTTTGCCTCAGCGCCGAAATCGCCGAAGCTTTGCCGGGCAGCGCTGTGCGCGAGATTGCCGCAAGGCCCGATGAAGACAGCCTTATCAGGCTTCTCTAACGTCGAATTCATCCAAAATTGGAACGAAGGGGCTTTCCCTCCCCGTTCCGGCTGACTAGGTTTGAGAGAAGAGCCGACAGGCACCAACGGTAAGAGGTCACCATGGTATCGGAAAACCCGCCGCGCCGCTCGAAGTCCGAGAAGGAACCGCTGACGATCGACCTCGAAGCGGAAAAGACGGTTGCGCAACCGACAGAAACCGAAGCGCCCCGCGAGACTATGGCGGACCTTGCCGCCGAGAATTCCGCAAGCGATGCCAGGCCTGAAGACGCCGCCACAGACAGCGGTGACGACAGCACCGCAAGGTCCCGTCTGGACGAGGAAATCGAGGAGCAACGCGCGGATGCGGCCGCCGATGCCGCTGCGGCGGCTTTCGCCGAAGAGCCGCCACACGTCGCGACGCGTGATCCGGAACCGGCACCGCAACAAAAACCCGTATCCAACTCCAGCGCACTCGCCGCTGGCATCGTCGGCGGCCTCGTGACGCTGCTCGGCTTTGGCGGTCTGCAATATGCCGGCTTCATCCCCGTTCTGGGGCCGGATCGCGCCAAGCCCGGCGTTGAGCAATCCGAACTGCAGGCCCTGCGCGACCAGATCGCAGCACTGCCGACGCCGGCAGCCGTTGTCGACAACACCGAGCTCGAAGGCCGTATTGCCGCATTGGAGCAATCCTTTTCTCAGGGCGGATCGAGCGCCGGTGCCAGCGCGGAGGCCGAAGCGCTGAAGGCGCAGGTGGAAAATCTCACCAAGGAAATCGCCGGCCTCAAATCCACGCTCGCCGACGCGCAAACGGCGGCAACCGCCGACAAGGACGCACTCACGAGCCGCATCGAATCGGCCGAGCAGAAGCTCAACGAGCCGGTCAACGATATCCAGATGGCCAAGGCCGTCGCCGTCACGGCGCTCAAGTCCGCGATCGACCGCGGTGGCCCGTTCCTGGCCGAACTCGACGCTTTGCGCAGCATCGCGCCGGACGAACAGGCGGTGGCCGCGCTGGCGCAGGACGCCCAGGTCGGCGTGCCGACGCGCACCGATCTGCGCCGCGAATTTTCTGCGACCGCCGATGCCATGCTCGACGCCCTCAACCAGCCCGACCCGAACGAAGGCATTTTCGATCGGCTCGTGTCGAGCGCCATGTCCGGCATTCGCGTGCGGCCAGTCGGCAGCGTCGAAGGCGAGACGCCGGAAGCGATCATCGCCCGCATCGAGGACAAGCTGAACAACGGCGACCTGAAGGGCGCGGCGCTCGAATGGGAGGGCCTTCCGGCCGCCGCCAAGCCTTCCGGCGAGGCGTTCAAGGCCAAGCTCGACCAGCGCCTGCGCGTCGAAGGCGTGATCGATGCCGCCGTTGCCGCGACAATGGCGAAACCAGGCACAGCAGGCTGAGGAAGACACATGATCCGCATACTGCTCTTCATCCTCATCGTTCTCGGCCTCGGCCTCGGCTTCGCATGGCTCGCCGATCGTCCGGGCGAACTCTCGCTCGTCTGGCAGGGCCAGCTCGTCGAAATGAGCCTGATGCGCGCCGCATCGCTGCTGATCTCGCTGATCGCCGCCGTGCTGATCGCCGTCTGGCTGGTACGCACCGTCTGGCTGTCGCCGCACACGGTTACCCGCTATTTCCGCGCCCGCAAGCGCGACCGCGGCTACCAGGCGCTGTCGACGGGCCTGATTGCCGCCGGCGCCGGCGACGCCAACCTGGCGCGCAAGATGACCGCGCGCACCCGTGGCCTGATCAGCGCCGACCAGGAGCCGCTGATCCACCTGCTCGAAGCGCAAACGGCGTTGATCGAAGGCAAGTACGACGACGCCCGTCGCAAGTTCGAGCTGATGGCCGATGATCCCGAGACGCGCGAACTCGGTCTTCGCGGCCTCTATCTCGAAGCCAAGCGCCTCGGTGCGCACGAAGCGGCACGGCAATATGCCGAGCGCGCCGCGGAAAAGGCGCCGCACCTGCCTTGGGCGGCACTCGCGACCCTCGACAGCCAGAGCCAGGCCGGACAATGGGACGATGCCCTGCGCCTGCTCGACCAGAGCCGCACGGCCCATGTGGTCGACCGCAAGGAGGCCGACCGCAAGAAGGCCGTGCTTCTGACCGCCCGGGCGATGACGAAGCTAGAGGGCGACGTGAAGGCGGCGCGCGACGATGCGCTGTCCGCGCTGAAGCTCGACGACCATCTGGTTCCCGCAGCACTCGTCGCCGCCAAGGCGCTGTTTCGCGAAGACAATCTGCGCAAGGGAACGTCGATCCTCGAAAAGAGCTGGAAGCATGACCCGCATCCGGACGTGGCGCGCCTTTATGTGCGAGCCCGCGGCGGCGACACCGCCGTCGATCGGCTGAAGCGGGCGCGCAAGCTCGAGGCCCTGCGGCCAAACAATGCGGTCGCGATGGCCGCGGTCGCCGAGGCGGCGCTGGAGGCACGTGAACTGCTGCTCGCCCGCACCAAGGCGGAGGCTGCGGCAAGGCTCGACCCGACCGAAAGCGTCTTCCTGTTGCTCGCCGATATCGAAGAGGCCGACACCGGCGACGAGGGCCGCATTCGCCACTGGATGGCGCAGGCGCTGAAGAGCCCACGCGACCCCGCCTGGACCGCCGACGGCGTGACGTCACCAACCTGGCTGCCGGTTTCCCCGGTCAGCGGACGGCTCGATGCCTTTGAGTGGAAGGCATCGCCGCATACCCTTTCGGCAACCGTCGATCACGACCAGTCCACCGCCGACGAGGCAATCCGCAGCCTGCCGCCGGTCTCGGTCGAGCCGCATGCACATGAGACGGCTCCGACTGTCAGACGCGAGGAAGCGCCTGTCATCCTCGAGACGGTGCGCGAGGAACCGGCTCAACCGGCACCGGCGATCAAGGTTGTCGAGCGCAAGCCTGAGCCGGTTGCCGATAAGGCCCCCGTCAAGGCTGGGACCAGGGAAGAAAATGCCAACGGCGAACGCATACCCGATCCATTCTTCGGGCGCCCGCCTGATGATCCCGGTGTCCGCGATCCGGCGAGCGGCGAGCAAGTGCCGGAAAAATCCGGCTTCCGATTGTTCTGAGTTTCCAGGGGCTGTGGCAAGATCAATGTTTGAACGCTTACGAACGTTCCTCGACGGCCTGACCGGTCCGGCGACGCGGATTCAGCATGGTGATCCCAGAGTGGCGGTGATCGCGCTCTGTTTCCAGGTGATGGAGGCCGACGGCCGGATCCTTTCGTCCGAGCGGCGCAAGATGCGCAAGGTCATCAAGGAGCACTACAAGCTCGACGACGCGTCGCTCTCCAAGCTGATCGAAGCGGGCGAGACCGCCGAAAGCGAGGCGATCGACTTCTACCAGTTCACCGCCGAGATCAAGCGGCACCTTTCCGAGGAGCAGCGCGTCGAACTCGTCGGTATGCTCTGGGATATCGTCTATGCCGACGGCGAGCGCAGCGAGATGGAAGATCACGTGATCTGGCGGATTGCCGACCTGCTCGCCGTCTCCGGCCGCGACCGGGTGCTTATGCGGCAGGAGGCTGCAGCAAGAAGCAACGCCACCGTGGAAGCAGAGCCGCAACAGGAAATCTGAAATGCCGATGCCGGACGAGAGCGCCAGAAACCCGGTTCTGATCATTCTGCATCAGGAGCGGTCGAGTGCCGGCCGCGTCGGGCAAATCTTGCAGCAGAAGGGGTTTGCGCTCGACATCCGCCGCCCGGCGCTCGGCGACGACCTGCCTGCGACGCTGGAACACCACAGCGGCACGATCGTCTTTGGCGGCCCGATGAGCGCCAATGACGAGGAAGAATTCGTCCGGCGCGAGATCGACTGGCTGTCGGTGCCACTCAAGGAGAACAAGCCCTATCTCGGCATCTGCCTCGGCGCGCAGATGCTGGCGCGCAATCTTGGTGGCAGCGTCGCCCCGCATCACGAGGGCATGACCGAGATCGGCTGGTATCCGCTGGTGGCGACCGAGGCCGGCAAGGCGCTCTTGGACTGGCCGGACATGGTCTATCATTTCCACCGCGAAGGCTTCGACTTGCCCGCGGGTGCCGAGCTGCTCGCAACCGGCGACACCTATCCGAACCAAGCCTTCCGTTATGGCGACAATGCCTGGGGCATCCAGTTCCACGGCGAACTGACGCGCGCGATGATGCATCGATGGGTGGTGCATGGCGCGCATCGCTTCGAACTGCCGGGCGCGCAGATCGGCAAGGCCCATCTCGACGGGCGCATGCAGCACGACGGACCGCTGCGCACCTGGATGGAGAATTTTCTCGAGCTTATCTTCCTGCGCGACGAGCAGCCGCGCTCAACGCCAGGGACCATGTAGACCACCCCCCGAATTGCCGTTGAGGCAAGCGTTGGACGCAATCCGGTTATAGCTGCTTGCGGTGTTCGGGCACGTCGAGCGTATCGATCTTGCGCAATTGCGGGAAACCGAGCGCCCAGAGCCCCGACACAAGCAGGGTGCCCATGCCACCGAAAACGACGGCAAAGACCGCACCGAACCCGGACGCCATCATGCCCGCACGGAATTCGCCGAGCTCGTTCGAGGCACCGACGAAGACCATGTTGACGGCGTTGACCCGACCGCGCAGCTCGTCCGGCGTCCAGAGCGTGATCAGCGTCTCGCGCACGTAGACCGAGATCATGTCGGCCGCCCCCATGACGACGAGGGCGGTAATCGAGATCCAGGGCGTGGCGGAGAGCCCGAAGATGATGGTCCCGAGACCGAAGAGTGCGACGCCGACGAACATGTAGAAGCCGGCGCGGTGGCGGATCGGGTGTGTCGCAAGCCACACGGCCATACCGACGGCGCCGATCCCGGGTGCTGCGCGCAGCAGGCCGAGGCCCCAGGGTCCGAGCGCGAGAATGTCGCGGGCAAAGACCGGCATCAGCGCGACGGCACCGCCCAGCAGGACGGCAAAGAGATCGAGTGAAATCGCGCCAAGCACCACCTTCTCCGCCTTGATGTAACGGAAGCCGGCGGTGATCGTCTTCCAGCTCTGGGCCGAGGGCGCAGTGCGGCTGGCCGGTTTCGGAATGGCAAAGACCATGAGCGCTGCGGCCAGGAAGAAGCAAACGCCGACCGCATAGGGCACGACGGCGCCGAGCGCATAGATCAGGCCACCGGCCACCGGGCCGACAATCATCGCCGTCTGCCAGGAGGTCGAGTTCCAGGCGATCGCATTGGGCAGGTCTTCGGGCGGCACCAGATTGGGCGCCAGTGATTGCGACGCCGGCGCGAGAAAGGCGCGCTCGATGCCGAAGACGACAAGGATCGCGTAAACAGGCCAGGGCGAGAACAGCCCGGTAAGCGTCAGCGCCAGCAGGGCCGTCGCGCAAAGCGTGCTGACGACCATGCAGATGCCCATGATCATGCGCCGGTTGTAGCGATCGGCCGCGGCCCCGGTAACGAGGATCAAGACCAGCGACGGCAGGAACTGGAAGAGGCCGATCAGGCCGAGATTGAAGGGGTCGCGCGTGAGATCGTAGATCTGCCAACCGACGGCGACCGAAATGATCTGGATGGCGAAGTAGGCGAGGAACCGCGAAAAGAAGTAACGGCGATAACCGACATGCCGAAAGGCGGCAAAACGATGCGAGGCATGAACGGCGGACATCAGGGAGGCGCTCCTAAGACACGTCACGCAAAACTGCGCAACGGTTTGGCGATAACGGCAGGCGACAAATCAAAAACTTAAAGCACGTGGAACGAAACGGAAGATCGCGACACGCTTTCGTCAGAACCGACTATCGTGCGGCCTCATGTTAAACATGATCGCGCCCGATAAACCGGCGTACTTGCTCGTTTAGGTCTCAATGTCTACATGTCTGTCAATAACGATTTGGAGACCGGCATGCTTGCTGTCATCGGCACTTTGAACTTCATCATCAACATCGCGTGGTTTCTGGTCATCGCGTCGGCTATCTTTTCCTGGCTGTATGCGTTCAACGTCATCAACGTGAACAACCAGGCGATCAACATGATCGGCCGCTCGCTCTACCAGTTGACCGAGCCGCTCTACCGTCCGATCCGCCGCGTGCTGCCCGACATGGGCGGCGTGGATCTGTCGCCGCTGGTCGTGCTCGTGATCCTCTACTTCATCCAGCTCTTCCTCAACACCACGATCGCGCCGGCCCTGCTTGGCTGACGACGCCAGGCCGGCCCTCACCGCGCATGGCGACCATGTGCGCCTGACGGTGCGGCTGACGCCCAACGGCGGCCGAGATGCCGTCGATGGCCTGGAGACGGCTGCCGACGGGCAAGAGTATCTGAAGATGCGCGTCCGCGCCGTACCCGAGAAAGGCAAGGCCAACCAGGCTCTGCTTGCCTCTCTCGCCAAGGCGCTTCGCCAAGAACAGGTTCTCCCTGATCTCAGGCGAAACGCAGCGCAAAAAAATCCTCCGGATCGAGGGCGACCCGGAGGATTTGATAGAACGACTAGCTGGGCTGGTCGGCCGTTAAGCTTGCATTGCCAAGCTTACTTGGCGCCCTTGGCGCGCTCGACAGCTTCCGCGATCAGCTGCTTGGCGACGGAAGCATCCTTCCAGCCGAAGATCTTGACCCACTTGCCGGGCTCCAGATCCTTGTAGTGCTCGAAGAAGTGCTCGATCTGCTTCAGCGTGATTTCCGGCAGGTCGGTGTATTCGTGCACCTTGTCGTAGCGCTGCGTCAGGTGACCCGACGGAACGGCGATGATCTTTTCGTCCTTGCCGGAGTTGTCTTCCATCATCATCACGCCGATCGGGCGAACGTTGATGACGCAGCCGGGAACCAGCGGACGGGTGTTGCAGATGAGAACGTCGATCGGGTCGCCATCGTCAGACAGCGTGTGCGGCACGAAGCCGTAGTTCCCCGGGTAGTGCATCGGCGTGTAGAGGAACCGGTCGACGACCAGCGTGCCGGCTTCCTTGTCCATCTCGTACTTGATCGGATGGCCGCCGACGGGAACTTCAACGATCACGTTGACATCTTCTGGTGGATTCTTTCCGATGGAAATCGCGTCGATGCGCATGGATCTACTCCAGGGTCGGTTTGAGAAATTTGCCTGTCGGATAAAGGGAAACATGCCGCGATGCAACATAACTTTCGTCCGTAGCGCAGATTCAACCGGTCGTTTCGTGGCTGCCGGACGACCTCTATAGGTCTCCAAATGTCGTTCAAGGGAGTTCAGGATGAACGGAAGGGTTGCATTGCTGTCATTGGCTCTCATGACGGCGGGACCGGCCGTCGCCAATGAAAGCGTCTATGTCGACATCGGCCGCGACAAGTGCAAGACGATCGCGGAAGAGGTGGGCATGTACGCGCTGCTCACCTGCCCCGGACATGCGGGTTACCCGGTTCGGCTCAAGGAAGTCGACATCCGCCAGAGCGTCTCGTTCGGCCACCTGAACCAGCGCTACGCCGACGACGCGTTCGAGAGCTTCATCCCGTTCAACCATGCTGGCGCAACGGTGGAGTGGCGGATTGCCAAGGGCGGAACGCCCGTCGCGACGATCCTGCGTTGGTTCATCGAGAACCCGGACGCGTCGGGCGCATCGGTTCCGGCACTTCAGGGCCAGGTCCTGGTCATCTCAAGGGTCGCGCAGAAGGCCGACGGCAAGGGTTGTGTCGCCGGCTATGTCGATGCGCTTGCCAACCCAGATCCGAACGCACTTGCCCGCAAGATCGCCGACGAGGTGGCGCCGACCTTCCGCTGCGGCGTCGACAAGCCCACCTATCACGGCGTGCGTGGCGACAAGGCGGCGGAGCCCAACAACGAGCTTCCCGAATAAGTTTCTGATTTCAGTATTTTGCCGGAAGCGCGCCCGCGTTCAGTTCCAGACGAAGCCGACCTTTTTCAGGTGCTTGTCACCAAAATCTTCCATGCCTTCGGCGATATCCGTGCCCCCCGCGCCCTGGAAGAACTGGTAGGCATGCTCGCTGTCTTCGAGGCACCAGACGACAAGGCCGCGGCAGCCGAGCGAGCGCAGCAGGCTTTTCGCCTCGCCGAAAAGGACGCGCCCGAGACCGATGCCCTGATATTCGGGTCTCAGATAGATCTCGTAGATCTCGCCTTCCTGCGGCAACGCCTTGGCGCGGCTGAGGCCGAGCGTTGCATAGCCGGCAATGGTACCGGCGACGTCGACGACGAGCAGCGTCGCCGGACCGCGGGTCGCCTTGCGCCACCAAGTCTCGTCACGGCGGTTGACCATCTGGACGAGCGGACGATGGGGAATGAGACCGCCATAGGCCTGCAGCCACGAAACGCGGTGAACATCGGCAATGGCCGACGCTTCCTGCGGCTCTCCGGGCCGAATCTCTATCGAAACAGTCTTCATGACTCGCGACTCTAAACACACACAAGGCGAACAGGAATCCCGCCCGGTTGCCGCCCAGCGTTAACCCACAGGCAACTTTAACGGCACCCAATGGAAGGTTAACGCCTTTTTAACTTTATCCGCAAGTCGCCCATCGGTGGCACACACAGCAAAAAACCCCGGATCGCTCCGGGGTTTTTCAGAAAGCTATTTGGATCGCGGAGAGCTATCAGGCGGCGCCGGCGGTGCGGGCCTTTTCGAAGCGCTTGCGGTCGTTCGGGTCGAGGTGCAGCTTGCGCAGGCGGATCGACTTCGGCGTGACTTCGACGAGTTCGTCGTCCTGGATCCAGGAGAGCGCGCGCTCGAGCGTCATGCGGATCGGCGGCGTCAGGCGAACGGCTTCGTCCTTGCCGGCGGCGCGCATGTTGGTGAGCTTCTTGCCCTTGAGAACGTTCACTTCGAGATCGTTGTCGCGGGTGTGGATGCCGATGATCATGCCGGCATAGACCTTCTCGCCGGCGTCGATGATCATCGGGCCGCGGTCTTCCAGGTTGAACATCGCGTAAGCAACCGATTCACCGGAATCGTTCGACAGGAGTACGCCGTTGACGCGACCACCGATCTCGCCCTTGTAGGGCTGGTAGGCGTGGAACAGGCGGTTCATGATCGCCGTGCCGCGGGTGTCGGTCAGAAGTTCCGACTGGTAGCCGATGAGGCCGCGGGTCGGAGCGAAGAACACGAGGCGAACGCGGTTGCCGCCCGACGGACGCAGCTCGACCATTTCGGCCTTGCGCTCGGACATCTTCTGGACGACGACGCCGGAATGCTCTTCGTCAACGTCGATGACGACTTCTTCGATCGGCTCGAGCAGCTGGCCGCTGTCGTCCTTGTGCATGACGACGCGCGGACGCGAGACGGCAAGCTCGAAGCCTTCGCGGCGCATGGTTTCAATGAGAACCGCAAGCTGCAGTTCGCCGCGGCCCGACACGAAGAACGAATCCTTTTCGGAGGATTCCTCGATCTTCAGCGCAACGTTGCCTTCGGCTTCCTTGAACAGGCGGTCGCGGATGACGCGGCTCGTGACCTTGTCGCCTTCGGTACCGGCGAGCGGCGAGTCGTTGACGATGAAGGACATGGTAACGGTCGGCGGGTCGATCGGCTGTGCGGTCAGCGCTTCGGCAACCGACGGGTCGCAGAAGGTGTCGGCAACGGTACCCTTGGTGAGACCGGCGATCGCGACGATGTCGCCCGCATGCGCTTCTTCGATCGGCTGGCGTTCGATGCCGCGGAAGGCGAGGATCTTCGAGATGCGGCCGTTTTCGAGCAGCTTGCCGTCCTGGCCGAGAACCTTGACGGCCTGGTTCGGCTTCAGCGAACCCGAATGGACGCGGCCGGTGATGATGCGGCCGAGGAAGGGGTTGGCTTCAAGGATCGTGCCGATCATGCGGAACGGGCCTTCTGCAACCGTCGGCTCCGGAACGTGCTTGAGCACGAGATCGAGCAGCGGCGCCATGCCCTGGTCCTTCGGGCCTTCCGGGTTGACGTTCATCCAGCCGTCACGGCCCGAACCGTAGAGGATCGGGAAGTCGAGCTGCTCGTCAGAAGCGTCGAGGTTGGCGAAAAGGTCGAAGACTTCGTTGATGACTTCTTCGTGGCGACCGTCCGGACGGTCGATCTTGTTGATCGCGACGATCGGCTTCAGGCCGACCTTCAGCGCCTTGCCGACGACGAACTTCGTCTGCGGCATCGGGCCTTCGGACGCGTCGACGAGAACGATGGCGCCGTCCACCATCGACAGGATGCGCTCGACTTCACCGCCGAAGTCGGCGTGGCCGGGAGTGTCGACGATGTTGATGCGGGTTCCCTTCCACTCGACCGAGGTCGCCTTGGCGAGAATGGTGATGCCGCGCTCTTTTTCGATGTCGTTGGAGTCCATGACGCGTTCGGCAACGCGCTGGTTTTCGCGGAACGAGCCCGACTGCTTCAGGAGCTCGTCAACAAGGGTCGTTTTCCCATGGTCGACGTGCGCGATAATCGCGATGTTACGAATGCTCATTTTTCGTCTCGGAAGGTTCAGGGCAAGCCCCGATGGGCCACGCCGCTTTTTCAATGGTCGCGCTCATACAGGTTTTTTTGCGATTGCGAAAGGGGGGCACCTCGATGAGGCCGGCACCGAAAGGCCGACAGGCCATGGCTTTGCAACGAGCGAAGGTCTCGCGAGCCACGTTTGGAGAGATGGCAACAAAGGTCGGATCGCTCATGCGACTGCTGCCGGATCAAGCGTCACGCGCCACAATTCCTGATCCTGGCGGTCCATCAGCCGCACCGTCATCTGCCTCGTCTGGCCGTTGATGTCGACGATGCCGAAGAACTGCAGGCCGGCCGACGGCGGCAGGTTCGAGTCAACGCCGCCGCCCGACGCCTTGATGAAGCGAACCTCGGGTCCGAAGGTCATGTCGAGTTCCTTCGCACCATAGGTTCCCGAATGAAGCGGCCCCGATACGAACTCCCAGAACGGGGTAAATTCCTTGAAGGCGGCGCGTGACGGATCGTAGTGATGCGCAGCCGTGTAGTGTACGTCCGCCGTTAGCCAGACGAGGTTGTCGATGGCATTGTCGCGGATGAAGCGCAGAAGATCGGCGAACTCCAGTTCCCGTCCCGTCGGCGCGCCGTCGTCGCCATTGGCGATCGCATCCGAGCCGCGCCGGTTGGTATAGTCGTCCCAGACGACGAGACCGATCGGCATGTCGCAGGCAATCACCTTCCACACCGCGCGCGAAGCGGCAAGTTCGCGTTTCAGCCAGTCTGCCTGCCGCCAGCCGAAGAGTTCGCCACCACCCTCGCTTTGGTTGGCGCCGCGATAGGAGCGCAGATCGACGAAGAAGACGTCGAGCAAGGGCCCATAGCCGACCTTGCGAAAGATGCGGCCGGGCTGCGTCACGGGCGTCCGGATCGGCGTCATCTCGTGAAACGCCCGCGCAGCGCGGCCGGCGTAGACGGCGACGTCCTTTTCCGGATAGCGCGGATCGTCGCGAAGGTCGGTGGAGGCCGACCAGTTATTGAGCACCTCGTGGTCGTCCCATTGATAGAAGGTCGGACAAACGGCATTCATCTGCCGGACGTGCTCGTCGAGCAGATTGTACTTCCACTGGCCGCGATATTCTTCCAGCGTGCGCGCAACGTCGCGCTTCTCATGTGTCACCACCCGGTTCTTCCAGACCCCGCCGTCGCGAAGCTGGATCTCGTCGGGGATCGGGTTGTCGGCATAGATGGTGTCGCCCGAGTGGATGAAGAAGTCCGGTTCATGCTGCCGCATGGTCGAATAGGTCTTCATCCCGACATCGTCGATGCCCCAGCCCTGCCCGGCGGTATCGCCGGACCAGACGAAGCGGATCGAGCGCTTTCGCAGCGGCGCGGTGCGAAAGCGGCCGACGACCGGCTCGGAGACGCGGTTGACATCGTAGAGATCGGTGGCAGTGAACCGATAGAAGATGTCCTGGTCCGGCAAGAGACCATCAAGCGCGCATTTGACCGCACAATCCGTCTGCGGCGTCGCCGTCAGATCGGCAAGGCGCACCGGATTGGAGAAGCTTTCGGTCGTCGCATATTCGACCGACACCCGCGACGGCCGGTCGACCCGGGTCCAGATCATGCCGGATGAGGTGTCGACGTCGCCGGATTGCACCCCGTGAATGAACTCCGGCCGACCGTAGCCTCTCGCGTAAAAGGGGGTTGCGAGGCCGGATGAGGCCACGAAACCCGCAGCACCGGCGGAAAGCAGGAAAGAACGCCGCGAAAGCGTCTTGAGGATATCGGCCAAACAGACCTCCGATTCGGCAGCGCGACCGCGCGTGCCGGACCTTTGGCGATCCCGATGTCAGCGACGTAACAGCCGCATGAAACAATTTGAACGGTTTGGCGACAGTTCGGTGAAGGTGGCGGCGGCCGCGAGCTTTACGGTAAGCCATCCCGCCACCCCACCCTTCGCCTTGACGGCATGCTGGCAGGGGTACTAAGGGTTGCGACGACGGTTCCCCGGAGGATGACTCCGACGGGGATTAATAGGGAACACGGTGAGGACGACCCAAAAGGGACCGAGACCGTGGCTGCCCCCGCAACTGTAAGCGGAATGCCGGACACCCCAGTGGCGCAACGACGCGCCATGCCACTGCGATCGCGCCAGACGCATCACGGGAAGGCAGGTGGAAGGCGCTTGATCCGCGAGCCAGGAGACCTGCCGTCAAGCAGAAGATCCAGCGTCACGGGCGGGGTTGCCCGGAACAGGAGTTGTCCATGATCCGCATATCCGGCGGCCTTGCGCCCTCTTTTCCCGTCCTTCTCGACGTCAGCGATCGTTTGTCTCCCGAAAGCCATCAGGCCGACTGTCGCCGCTTCGGCTGACCCTTCGCAAGCTCACGAGAAGAGAGAATTCCCTTGAAAGCCATTTTGAATGCCGTCGGGCGCCATTGCCCATCGCTTGCCGTTTCCGTGTCCCTGCTTCTGACCGTCGCTCCCTCGACCGCTCTAGCGGCCGCGACGAGCTACCCCCTGACCTTAAAGAATTGCGGCCAGGAGGTTACCTTTAAGGCGGCGCCGACGCGCACCGCCTCGATCGGCCAGAGCACCACGGAAATTCTCTATCTCCTCGGCCTCGCGGACAAGGTCGTCGGCACCGCCGTGTGGATCGGGCCTGTTATCGACGGCTACGAGGACGTCAACGCCAAGGTGCCGCGGCTTGCCGACAACGATCCGAGCTTCGAAAGCGTCGTCGCCACCAAGCCGGATCTGGTCACCGCGCAGTTCCAGTGGCATGTCGGGCCCGAGGGCATCGTCGCCACGCCGAAGCAGTTCGCCGAACTGTCGATCCCAGTCTATGTCTCGCCGGCCGATTGCGCCGCCAAGGACAATACCGCCGGCGGCGACGGCGTGCGCCACAAGTCCTTCTCGATGGACCTGATCTACCAGGAGATATCTGAGCTCGCCGAGATCTTCGATGTGCAGGATCGTGGACAGGCGTTGATCGCCAAGCTGAAGGCGCGCGAGGAGGCCGCCCGCGGCAAGATCGCCAATGCCGACGGCAAGCTGTCGGCGGTCTTCTGGTTCTCCAGTGCCGAGATGGACATCGCCCCCTATGTCGCCGGCACCAACGGCGCGCCCGGCTATATCCTGTCGGCACTCGGCATCAAGAATGTCGTGTCCACCGAAGAGGAATGGCCGACGATCGGCTGGGAAACCATCGCCAAGGCCGACCCGAAGATCGTGGTGATCGGCAAGATGGATCGCCGCCGCTTCCCGGCCGACGACTGGGAACTGAAGATGAAGTTCCTGAAGTCCGATCCGGTGACCAGCCTGATGCCCGCGGTCAAGGCCGACCATATCGTCGTGATGGACGCCCAGGCGATGAACCCGACGATCCGCACGATCGAGGGCATCGAAGTGCTGGCCGACGCGGTCGAAAAAGCCGGCCTGGCGAAGTGAGGTCAACGCCTCTTTCCATCAACCGCACGGGCGCCGTTTCGACGGCGCTCGCACTCCTGTTGCTGGCATTGGCGCTTGGCGCCGCCATCGGCGAAACCGCCATTCCGCTCGACGTCGTCGGCAAGACCGTCGCCAACCGCCTCTGGGGCGCCGGATACCCGCTCGATGCGATCGACGAGGGCATCGTCTGGAACTATCGCCTCAGCCGCGCGGTCGTCGCCGCCTGCTGCGGCGCCGCTCTTTCGCTTTGCGGGGTGGTGCTGCAGGCACTGCTCAGAAACGCGCTTGCCGATCCCTATATCCTCGGCATTTCCGCGGGTGCGTCGACCGGCGCGGTCGCCGTCGCCATCCTCGGCATCGGCGCGGGCATGCTGACGCTGTCGCTCGGCGCCTTTTTCGGCGCGGTTTTCGCCTTCGCGCTCGTCTCGCTGCTGGCGCTCAGAGCCGGCCGCGGCACCGGCGCCATCATTCTGGCCGGCGTCGCCGGCTCGCAGCTCTTCAACGCGCTCACGTCGTTCATCGTCACCAAATCAGCCAATGCCGAACAGGCCCGCGGCATCATGTTCTGGCTGCTCGGCAACCTCTCCGGCGTGCGCTGGCCGGATGTGGCGCTGGCGTTGCCGATTGCGCTTGGCGGCCTGCTCGTCTGCCTCTGGCACGCCCGCGCGCTCGACGCCTTCACCTTCGGTGCGGAATCGGCCGCTTCGCTCGGCATCCCGGTCAAGCGGGTCTATGTCATCCTGATTTCAGCAACGGCGCTGATGACGGCTGTGATGGTCAGCATCGTCGGCTCGATCGGCTTCGTCGGCCTGGTCATCCCGCATGCGGCACGCTTCCTCGTCGGCGTGCGCCACGGCCTCCTCTTGCCGGCAGCTGCCCTTGCCGGCGCGATCTTCATGATATCAGCAGACATCCTGTCGCGTGTCATCATTCCCGGCCAGGTGCTGCCGATCGGGGTCATCACCGCACTCGTCGGCGCCCCGGCGTTCGCGCTGATCCTCAGCCGCGGGAGGGCAGCATCATGAGCCTCAAGGCCGAGAACGTCACCTGGTCGGCCGGCGGCCGCACGATCGTCGATGCCGTCAACCTCGAGGTCGTGCCGGGCGAATTCCTCGGCATCATCGGCCCGAACGGGTCCGGCAAAACCAGCCTGATCTCGCTTCTCGCCGGTATCCGCCCGCCGAAATCCGGCAGCGTCAGCCTCGAAGGGCGGCCGTTCGCCAAGACGGTGCGGCGAGACCTCGCCCAACGCATCGCGCTCGTCGAGCAGCAGGCGGAAACCACCGAACGCATCACCGCCCGCCAGGCGGTCGAACTCGGCCGCACCCCGCATCTCGGCGCGCTGTCGCCCTGGTCGAACCGTGACACCGACATCGTCGACCGCGCGCTCGCGCATGTGGGCATGAGCGATTTTGCCGGACGCATGTGGCACACGCTCTCCGGCGGGGAGCGCCAGCGATTGCACATCGCGCGGGCGCTGGCGCAGCAGCCGCAAATCCTGCTGCTCGACGAGCCGACCAATCACCTCGACATCCACCATCAGATCGGCCTGCTCGAGCTCGTGCGCGGGCAGAAGCTGACGGTCGTCGCCGCCCTGCACGATCTCAACCATGCCGCCGTCTTTTGCGATCGCATTGTCGTCATGGACCGCGGCCGCGTCGTGGCGCTCGGCACCCCGAGGGAAATTCTGACGGAGGACCGCATCCTCGCGGTCTTCGGGGTCGCAGCGGCGGTGGAGCACGACGAGGACGGCTCCTGCTTCGTGCGCTATCGCCGCCCGCGGCCAAGACTGCACCTGATATCCGACACCCAAAAGAGACATGACCATGCGCGCTAACATCGCCGCCGCCCTTTTTTCCCTCGGGCTTGCCGCCAATCCCGCTTTCGCCGAGCCCATCGAGGTCAAGATGCTCAATCGCGGTGAAAGCGGCTCGATGGTGTTTGAGCCCGACTATGTCGAGCTGAAGCCGGGCGATAGCGTGAAATTTCTCGTCGGGCACAAGAGCCACAACGCCGCATCGATCGAGGGCATGGTTCCCAAGGGTTATGCTGGTTTCAAGGGCCAGATCAACGAGGAGATCGAAGTCACCTTCGACACGCCAGGCTTCTACGGCATCAAGTGCTCGCCGCATTTCGCCATGGGCATGGTGATGCTGATCAAGGTCGGCGACGCCGAACTGACGGAGACCTTCCGCAAGATCGAAGTCCCCGGCCGCGCGCGCGGCCGCTTCGACGCCATCTTCGCCCGCATCGATCAAGTGAAAGCGGCGCAATGAGCGGAGCGGCAGACCACGCGCAGTCGGACAGGCGGGCAAACTTCGACCTCAAGGATGAGATCCGCGACTATTGGTCGAAGCGCTCCGAAACCTTCGACCTCGCCTTCGGCCACCGCATCCCGCCCGGACCAGAATTCGACGCATGGCAGCAACCGGTGCGCGACTTTCTCGGGGCCGAGCCGCTCCGGGTTCTCGAGCTAGCCTGCGGCACCGGCGAGGTGACGCGGCTGATCCACGACCTCGGCCACGACGTCACGGCGCTCGATTTCTCCGAGGCGATGCTTGCCGTTGCCCGGAAAAAGCACGCGGGCAAGCCGCGGCTGCGCTTCCTGCTGGCCGATGCGGAAAACACCATGGAGCCGGACGCGCACTATGACGCCATCGTCTGCCGCCACCTGGTGTGGACCCTGACACAGCCTCCGGCGACGCTTGGCGAATGGTTCCGCGTTTTGAAGCCGGGCGGCAGGCTGCTGGTCTTCGACGGCAACTGGGCCAAGCCGACGACCGTCGGCCACCTCGCGTCCTTCGCGATCCGCCAGATCGATCGGATGATCGGGCCAGACAATCACTATGACGGCGCGCTCAGCGATCGCCACGCCGCCATCATGCAAGCCCTGCCCTTCGGCGACGGCCTGACGGTCGACACCTTGCTGCCAATCTTGAAGGCCGCCGGCTTCGACGCCATCGAACGCGCATCCCACCGGCCGATCGCCGCCGCACAGCGGACGACCGCAAACCTGCGAAATCGCCTGCGCACCTTCGTCTATCGTCGGTTCATCCTGTGTGCGCACAAGCCCAAGTGAGGGACCGGGTTGCACGCCCGTATGCCAGCAACCGCATGGCATTTGCCGAAAGCCCTGCTATGAAGATTACCGTCTCGGCTGCAGGCGGCTCTCTCGCGGCAGCGTGGACGAAGAGCATCAACGCGCCGCCCGGCGACGGCAGATACCGACAGGTTCCTCATCGTGCCCCAATCGAATACCCCCGTACGCGATCGTCTTGAAGAGATCCTGGCCAGGCTCGACGCCCGCCGGGATCGCGAACGGGCCTATGTCAAGCTCTATACCGAGAGCGCGCGCGCCGAAGCGGATGCGGCAGACCGTCGCCGGCAGGGCGGCGCGACACTCGGGCCGCTCGACGGCAAGGTCGTTTCGATCAAGGACCTGTTCGACGTTGCGGGCGAACCGACGCTTGCCGGCTCCATCATCCGTCGCAATGCGCCGCCGGCCACAAAAGATGCCCTCGTCGTGAAACGTCTGCGCGACGCCGGCGCGGTCATCCTCGGCAAGACGCACATGACCGAGTTTGCCTTCACCGCGGTTGGGCTCAACCCGCACTATCCCGTGCCTGGCAACGCCACCGACGAAAACCTGATCCCTGGTGGCTCGTCCTCCGGCGCGGGCGTTTCGGCCGTCGAAGACACCTGCGACATCGCCATCGGCTCCGACACCGGCGGCTCCATCCGCATCCCCGCGGCCCTCAACGGCATCGTCGGCTTCAAGCCCACCGCAAGCCGCATCCCGCTCGATGGCGCATTCCCTCTTTCGCCCAGCCTCGATTCGGTCGGCCCCCTCGCCCGGACCGTGACCGATTGCATGCTTGCCGACGCCGTCATGGCCGGCGACCCGATGGCGTCGGTTGTAGCCCGGCCGATTGCTGGACTGCGCATCGGCGTTCCCCAGGGAAGATTGTTGAACGACCTCGCACCCGAGATCGCCAAAGCCTTTGCCGACAGCCTCGACCGGCTCGCCAGAGCGGGCGCCCGGATCATCGACTGCAGGATCGACGACCTGATGGAACGACTGTGGGGCGCAACGAGGATCGGCTCGATCGCCGGACTGGAGGCAAGCCGCATCCACGCCGACTGGCTTTCCGACGACGCCGCGTTGGCGGATGAAAGGGTCAAGGGGCCGCTCCGACGCCGCCTCGCTGTGCCGGACGAAGCCGTTGCCGCGCTGCTCGAAACCCGACGCGCCCTTGCCGTCGAAATGGACGAGCGGCTTTCGCCTTACGATCTCTTGGCCTTGCCGACGACGCCGATCGCCGCCGTGCCGATTGCCAGCGTCGAAACCGACGCCAACGAGTACGACCGGGTGGAAGGCTTGCTGTTGCGCAACTGCCAGGTGGCGAACCAGTTCGACCTGACGGCTATCACGCTGCCGATGCCGGGCCAGACGCGGCCAGCCGGCCTGATGTTGATGGGGCGAAATGGAGCCGACAGGATGGTTATGGAGGCGGCTCTTTCACTGGAGGCGCTCCTTCGGAACAGCTGACAGCCGCGATGACCAGCCGGCCGAGCGCGTCGGCGACATCGGGCTCAAAGCGCAATCACGCTTGCAAGTGTCGTCGCAGGCAGATCAATGCCTGCTGCTGTCAAACCGAAACCGTGGTCACGCTCAGGCGCGCCGTGCAGGCGTGCAAACGTCAGTGCATCGTCTCGCCGGCAAACTCGTCGTTCAGGATCCGGAAGGCATCTTCAAGCGCTGCAACGAGAACGTCCGTCAGTTCGTCGCCGTCATTGCTGGAGAGATAGAGAGCGACCATCTGATCGGAGGGGTCGCGGTAATGCTCGATATCGTTCGACATATCATTGTCCTTTATTCGCCGTGTCACATTCCGGCCATTGACGTGACGATAGGCGAACGGACTTGCGTAAAGCTGGCGTGCGTCGTCCCTGGATGCGCGCAAGCGCGCACCGAATCATCTTCTACAGGTGCCCGTACCGGGAGCGTCCGGGAAAGGATAGAGGATAGCGTCGTATTTCACTCGCGCGCGGCGCCCGGGCACGCTAGATGCCCGGGAAACGGAACGCGGGAACCTTGGTCCAACGGCGTTCCGAATGCGTGGCGACCGGTGGCCGCTGGCGAAGGCGGACAAGAACGAGCGGACGAGAACGAGAAGCGAGCATGTCGAAGAAAACCAAGCGCGACGAAGCCGATCAGCTGCAGCACCTCAAGCTCGATTTCCCTGAGATTCACGACGACCTGCTCGCCGGCCGGATCCCTTCGCTGCGCCAGGCGTTGGTCATCGCCGGTCTCAAGACCGAGCGCACACGGCTCGAAAAACTTCAGAATTCCTGGACCAAGGCGAGCCCGGCGGAACGGGAGACCTTCCTCAGGTGGCTCGCCACCCAGGACACGACCGGCATCTCGGCCGTTCAAGCCGAGATCGATCCGGCGCCCGCCATCCATACAGCCTCCGCCATTGCCAGCGGCCGCTACCTGCTGCCGGAAGCGATAGCCGACATCCGCACGATCATGAACCGCCGCCGGGTTCGCCCGAACGACATCATGGCCGAGATGGGTTTTGCCGCAGACGACATGTCGCTTACGCGTGCGCTCGCCAAGGGCGCCAGCTTGCGACTGTCCGTCATCAGCGCACTTGATACCTGGCTTCGCAACAACAGAGGGCAGTGAGCCCTCGACTTCCCACCGGGCCTGTTGCGCGCGCTCGCCGGTGGCTTTCCCTCTGGCGTCGGGCCTACCCTGATCGCTGCCGAAAAGCCCCACTGACGTCTCGGCGCTAGTTGGCGAAAAATACAACCTAAAACTGAGTCTGCCCTTGAAAGCACAAAAGCGGTGCTTTATTTTATTGTCATGGCCCAGTTAAACCATACGTCGATCCTACGTTACGATCTCGCGCCGGACGATCAGGCGCGACAGGCCCTGGACGAGACGTTCGCGGCTTACGCCACAATGCTCGCCATGCTCGACGACCTGGCGACGGAAAAGGCCGGGGCCAATCTCGTAACCCTGCACGAACTTGCCTATGAAACGGTCCGGGAACGCACCGGTCTTCCGGCGCGGCTCGTCACCCTAGGCCTACGTGACTTTGCTGCGAGCCGCGGACATGGGGCCGCCACGCCCAGGCTGCCGCTCGACGAAAAGCTGTTCACGATCAAGGGCCCCTCGGACCTGACCGTTGCCACCGTGCGCGGCCGGGTCGCGATCCCCTACGATGTCGCCGGCTATTCGCAGGGTGCCTTGAGCATCTTTGCCGCTCAGCTCGTCGCCGAGAACGGCAACTACCAGATCCACATCGGCGTCACGACGCATTCTGATCGAACGGAGAAGAACATGATGACGAACGAAGGCATTCTCTCGCGCATGGGACGGCTGATCGCCGGCCTCGCCAACACCGCAGTCGACAAGGCCGAGGGCAACAACAAGATCGTGATCGTCGAACAGGCGCTTCGCGAGATCGACACGGCTGCCGACGAAGCCCGCACCGATATCGGCAAGGCCCGCGCCGAAGAGTACCGCATTCTCAGCCGTCGCGACGAAATCGGCGCCGACATGCAGATGCTCGACGAAAAGATCCGCACCGCGATCTCCGCCGGGCGCGATGACCTCGCCAAGGCCGGCGTGGCGCGCCAGATCGACCTGGAATCGCAACTGGCAGCGCTGGACAAGGCGCTCGCCGGCGCTCGCACGGGCCTCGATGAAGGCCAGCAGGCGCTGCAGGCGGTGCTTGCCACCCGCCGCGAAGCCGAAGCAAGGCTCGCCGACCTGAAACGCAGCATCAGCCAGTTCCCCGACAGCGCGCCTTTCGGCCAGGCCAAGGCAAACCCGGTCGATGGCGCTGCCCGCGCGGCGGCCGCCGTCTCGCGCGCAACCGGCGTTCCCTCGGGCGAACGCGGATCTAGCGCCGAGCTGGACGAACTCGACCGCCTGCACCGCGAACAGGCCATTGAAGCGCGCCTCGCCCAGTTCAAGACGAGACAGAACTAGCCCATGCTGCTTTTCCTCGCCCCGGAATCCCTGCCATTCGCCATTGCGGCGGTGATGCTCGCCGCCCTCACCGGCATCGAGATGCTGTGCCTGCTGCTTGGCTTTTCGCTCGGCGAGGCGATCGACAAGGCGTGGATCGACGACCACAACGGCATGGCCGGATTGATGTCCTGGCTGAACGTCGGCGGAGTGCCGATCCTCATCCTGCTGATGCTGTTCCTCGGCCTCTTCGCCATGACCGGTTTCGTCATCCAGGCCGTGGCCGTCGCCACCTGGGCCCTGCTGCCGGCGTCGGTGGCCGCGCTGCCGGCCTTCCTCCTGTCCTTGCCGGCAGTCCGGGTGACGAGCCGTTGGGTCGCGCGCATCGTTCCGCGGGACGAAAGCTATGTCGTGGACCTCGGCGACTTCGTTGGCCGCAGCGGCGAGGTCACCGTCGGTCCGCTCGACCAGGGCCTGCCCGGACGCATTCGCCTGAAGGATCGCCACGGCAACTGGCATGTGCTGCGTGCCCGCGCCGCCCGCAACGAGCAACCGATCGCCATTGGCACGACGGTGCTCGTCGTCGACCGGGTTTCAAACATTTTCATTGCGATTTCCGCGCCGGCAGACCTGCTGACGCCGCCCACCCCTTAGTCCCTCTTCATCGGAGCAACCATGTTCTACGACCTCTTGGTGCCGGCCGGCATCGGCATCGTCCTGATCCTCGGCATCGGTTTTGTACTTGCATCGCTCTATACCCGCTCCAGCCGCGACGAGGCCTATGTGCGCACCGGCCTCGGCGGCCAGAAGGTTGTGCTCGACGGCGGCTCGATCGTGCTGCCGATCTTCCACTCGATCGCCCGCGTCAACTTAAAGACGCTGCGCCTCGAAGTCCGCCGCGGCGAGGGCGACGCGCTGATCACCAAGGACCGCATGCGCGTCGACATCGGCGCGGAATTCTACGTCCGCGTGAAGCCGGACGCCTCCTCGATCGCGCTTGCAGCCCAGACGCTCGGCGACCGCACCAACGACGCCGAACAGCTGCGCGTGCTGATCGAGGCGAAGTTTGTCGACGGCCTGCGCTCGGTTGCCGCTACGATGAGCCTCGACGCGCTGCAGGAACAGCGCATGGACTTCGTCAAGGCGGTGCAGGAAGCGGTCGGCGCCGACCTGCAGTCGAACGGTCTTGAACTGGAATCGGTCTCGCTGACCCGCCTCGACCAGACGGACATCAAGCATTTCAATGCCAACAACTTCTTCGACGCCCACGGTCTGGCGGCGCTGACCCGCATTACCGAGGGCCGCAAGAAGGAGCGCAACGAGATCGTCCGCGATACCGAAGTCGCCATCGCCCAGAAGGACCTGGAAGCCCGCCAGCAGTCACTTGCGATCGAGCGCACCAAGCGTGAGGCGGAGCTGAACCAGGAACGCGACATCGCCAACAAGTCGGCCGCCACCCGCGCCGAAACCGCGCAGCAGGAGCAGGCCGCCAAACGCGCCGAAGAAGAAGCCCGCATTGCCACCGAACAGGCGATCGCCGAACGCGAGGCAGCCGCCAAGCAGGTCCGTGAAAGCGCCAACATCGACGCGACCCGATCGGTCCAGCAGCGCGACACGGAAGCCAAGCGCGACCTGCAGATCGTTTCCCAGGAAAGCGCGATTGCCGTCGCCAACAAGAGCCGCGAGGAATCCGAAGCCAAGGCCAAGGCGGAAAACGCCCGGGCGCTCGCGATTGCCGCGGAAGAAAAGGTTGAGACCGCAAAGGCGGTGGAAATCGCCGAACGCGAACGCCAGATCGCCGTCATCGATGCCCGCAAGACCGCCGAAACCGAAGCGACGGCCGTGACCGTCGGGGCGGAAGCCGAGAAGCAGGCGGCCCTCGACCAGGCCGATGCGATCAAGACGCTTGCGACCGCCGAGGCCGAAGCCGCGATTATCAAGGCCAAGGGCGTGCTCGAAACCGGCAAGGCGGCTGCCGAAAGCGAGGCGCTGCTCAATGACGCCCGCAACAAGCTGAGCGCGGCCATCATCGAGTTCGAAATCCTGCGCGAACGCATCCGCATCATTCCCGAAGCCCTTGCCGAAGCGGTCAAGCCAATCGAGAAGATCTCCGATATCCGCATCTTCGACACCGGCGGCATGCTCGGCCGCGGCGCCGGCGGCGACGGTGCTACCAACGGCATCGGCCTTGGCGACGGGTTGGCGGGCCAGCTGCTCGCCTACCAGGCCAACAAGCCGGTGCTCGACCAGTTGCTGAAGGAGGCTGGCTTCAACGGCGAAAACGCCATCTCCTCACTGCTTGGCGACCTGCAGGCAGCACCGGCGCCCGCCGAAAAGGCGCCGAAGAAGTAAAGCATGTGTGACGCGATCCCGGCCCCGCACGGGCCGGGAACCGCGATCCGCACGTGGGTTCGCGTGGGGGGTACCGGGTCCCGAAGGCACCTTTGGAAGGCCCTTGAGGGAAGACGAGCTTGGCCGCCTTCCCTTCCTGCTATCGACGCTTCTTCCGCCAGGGCGCATTGCGTTGCCAGTCGCCGGCCATGATGCATCCATAGGGCATGACCTCGTCGACCACTTCGGCGAGACCATAATGGTCAATCTGCGCCCGTACATTGGCAGCCGACTTGTAGGCACCGGGCAATTCCGAAACATCGGCGGCACCGGAGAAGAAGCGGACGTCGAGCCCAGCCGTTTCCTTCGCCATGATCTCGGCGATGTTGTTCGGGCTGAGGCCTCGGGCATCCGCACCATATTCCTCCGCGAGACGTCGCATGTGAGCGCTGCGCGAGAAATTGCGGCCGGCACCGTGCGGCGAGAAGCCGAGGCCATGGGCGGCGTTGGATCCACGCACGATCAGGATCGGTTCCGCCATGTTGAGCGGAATGATCGTGAGGTCCGTCGCATCGGCGGCCCATTTGTCGAAGGCCGGCGTCGCGCCCTTGCCATGGTAGAAAAGGCCATCCGATTTCCGGAACACGAAATTGTGCTCGTTCCAGAAGCGGTCGGAAACCTTCGCCGACAGCTTTTCCGCCGCCATGTCGTGCACGACGTAGTGGTTCTCCTTCGTCCACTGGCGCACGACCTGAAGCGCCGACCAGTAGGCCTCGCCCTCTTCGCTCTCAGCCGGGATCCAGGCATTGTCGCGCAGCGTTTCAGGCGAGAGCAACTCGCGAAAACGATTGGCAACCTTCATGCCCCGGTCGTAAAGGCGTGCACCGGGACCCCGTGAGCCATGATGGGTGACGAGCGCCGTCTCTCCGGTCGACTTCATCGTTCCGACATAGGCGAAGTGGTTTCCGTCACCCTGCGTTCCGAAATGGCAGATGGACGCGCTGAACGGGCCTTCTCTCAGATATGTGTTCTGCTGGAAGGCCGCGAGCGTCGCTTCCGACGGCTTGATTTGTGCCTCCTGCGGACGCCCGCCGGGGCCAAAGTGTGTCGCGGAATGCACGGCGTCCAGCAGTGCCTTCGGATCGACACCCGGAAACACCGAGATCGCCATGGAGCAGCAGATATCGGCCGAATGCATGCCCGGATGGATCGCCTCCGACGCGACGACGCCACCGACGGGAATGATCCCGACCGGCCCGGAAGGGCAGGCATCCGGCATGATTGCTGCGGCCCGAACGACAGGCGTGCGAACGAGCGCGCGCATCGTGGCGTTGACCTTGGCGACGTTGTCCTGCTCGAAGGCGTTCTCGGCACGGATGTTCGAATAGATCTCGATATTGTCGTCCCTGTGCAGGGCGAGGGTCGGCCCGGGCTGGAAAGCCCGGGCAGCCGCCAACGCCTCCTCCATCGACCCGCCCGCGCTCAGGAGCTTGTTGGCGGCATCGAGTGCCGGGCGGAACCACTTGCCCTGCGGCATGCCGGCGTCGATCAGATCCTGTCCGCTAAATACCTGTGTCATCATCTTTTCTGCAGCTGCAGTCCTTCTATTGTCTGACTGGTTGTTCACACCAGGGACATTTCAAACGGCGTGCCAAGTCCCGCACAGACTGCTGATATTTCAGAAAAATCCATCTATTCATTTGTTTTCGAAAATAAAAAATTTCGTCGGAACTCACTGCACGAATTTGCCCGACACAAGTGGAACGTGTATCTTATCTTTGGATATAGGTGATTATAAGATTGTATAAGACATGAAGCGTCGCATCGCCATCAGCATGCTCGGCACCACGCTCGATACGGGCCGGCGCGAAGATCGGTGGGGGCGCTGGCGGCCGAATGTCGGCCTGACCCAGCAGCAAGGATTGTTCATCGATCGCCTGGAACTCCTTCATGACAACCATGCGAGCCACCTGGCGAACACCATTGCGAAGGATATCGAAACAGTGTCGCCGGCGACCGAAGTGCGCCGGCACGTCATCAATCTTCGTGATCCCTGGGATTTCTCCGAAGTCTACACCCAGTTGCGGGACTTCGCCCGCGCCTACGATTTCGATCCGGACGCGGAAGACTATCTGGTCAACATCACCACCGGCACCCATGTAGCGCAGATCTGCTGGTTCCTGTTGACCGAAGCCAGGATCATTCCAGGCCGCCTGCTGCAGCTCTCGCCACCGCGCGACCGCGAGCCGGGTCAGGATTTTTCCGGCACCCACCGGATCATCGACCTCGATCTTTCCCGTTACGATGAGATCGCCAAGCGCTTCGCCTCGGAACGCGATGACGCGCGCTCTTTTCTGAAATCCGGCATTTCAACGCGCAACGCGGCCTTCAATCGCATGATCGACGAGATCGAACGTGTCGTCATCCGCTCGACGGCGCCCGTGCTTTTGACCGGGCCGACCGGCGCCGGCAAGTCACAGCTCGCCCGCCGCATTTACGAACTGAAAAAGACACAGCGCAAGGTGAGCGGTGATTTTGTCGAGGTCAACTGTGCAGTACTGCGCGGCGACCAGGCCATGTCGGCCCTTTTCGGCCATGTGAAGGGCGCCTTCACCGGCTCGGCCGGGGAAAGGGCCGGGCTGCTGAAAACTGCCGACAAGGGCGTTCTCTTCCTCGACGAGATCGGCGAACTCGGCCCCGATGAGCAGGCAATGTGCCTGCGCGCCATCGAGGAGAAGCGGTTTCTTCCCGTCGGTGCCGACCGGGAAGCCTCGGCCGACTTCCAACTCCTTGCCGGCACCAACCGCAACCTGCGGGAAGACGTGCGCAACGGACGGTTCCGCGAAGATCTCTTTGCGCGGCTCAACCTGTGGACCTTCCAGCTTCCGGCGTTGCGCGAGCGTCCGGAAGACATCGAGCCGAACCTGGATTTCGAGCTTCGCCGGTTCTTGGAGCGCGAGGGCGAGAACGTCACCTTCAATAAGGAAGCCCGAGCGCTATACCTGACTTTCGCAACGGGACCGGACGCTGCGTGGTGCGCCAATTTCCGCGACCTTTCCGCTTCCGTGACCCGCATGGCAACGCTCGCGCCGCACGGCCGCATCAACACCGAAGTCGTCGACCAGGAGATCGTCCGTTTGCGGACTGCGTGGGGCGAGGACCGCAGGATATCGCAATTCGATCTCCTGACAGAGTGCCTGGGCCCCGCCGCCGCTGCACAACTCGATCTTTTCGACGCGGTCCAGCTTGCTGCCGTGATCGAAACCTGCCGCAACCACCCGACGGCAAGCGCCGCCGGCCGGACCCTCTTTGCCCATTCGCGCCTGGAAAAGAAAAGTAGCAATGATGCCGATCGCCTGTCCAAGTACCTGGCCCGCTTCGGCCTGAAGTTTGAGGATGTTCGCAAGCCTGTGTGACGGCCAGCGCGTGTTCGACGAAACATAACTGCGTCTGAGGTCGGGGCCCAATGCATCTGTAAGTGATGATGGTCAGAGGATGGATCATTTCCTGCTCTGATAGAGTTTACGGAGACGGCGTTTGCCCGGCGGCGAAGGGGTCGGAGGGCTTCGCGGGCTGTGAAGTCCTGCTGAAAGATGGCACCCGCTGCATAGACAGTGTGCCCCAAGAGGCAGAGCTTCATTTTTTTCGCATGGTGAGTTCGATGACGGGCTCGGCGAAATCGAACTCTTTGACGGACCGAAACTGGCCATGAAATTCAGAGTGAACACCCTGGATACCCACTGGTCGTGGGGGTGATCGAAGGCTCTTCTTTGCGCGGCGTGCGATTTGACGAGCGGCGTGTCGCGAGTTCGCGTCGGATGACGTTACTGCCGCTGCGCCCGACCTGAACGCCTTGACGCCGGCGCGCGGCGGGCCTGCCGTTTCTGCAAGTTGCCGCGAACTGGGCAAATACATCCACAAGTGCTAAAATTTGTGCGCCAAGGGTTCCAGTCGAACCGGTCTGGCAGCCGATAATCAGATAAACGCGTATTGCTTGCAGCCAATTGCCGCGCCGTCGGTCGACCGCTCCATGAGCGTCGTCGTTGTCCGACGACATCAACGTGGAGGAGAAGCCAATGGCCAGCAATCTTGTTTCCTACATTGCGCAGATGCTTACCCCTGACATGATTGCACGCATCGCTTCGGCGCTCGGGCTCGATAGCAACAAGGTACAGAGCGCCATCAGCGCAGCCATACCTGCGGTGCTGGCGGGACTGACCGGCGTTGCGGCGCAACCGGGCGGTGCTCAAAAGATCGCCGACACCGCCCGGCAACAGGGTGGGTCGCTCGACAGCCTCATGGGCATGCTGACGGGGGGCGATCAGGCATCGCTTGCCCAGAGCGGGTCGCAGATCATCTCGTCCCTGTTCGGGGCGAGAGACGGCAGCGCGCTCGCAAGCGCTGTCGGTGGGGTTTCCGGCATGGACCCGCGCGCGAGCGGTTCGCTGCTGGCGACACTGGCTCCCCTCGTCCTGGGCGGCCTTGCCAAGCAGAGCGGCGGAGACCTCAGCGCCAACGGCATCGCCGGCTTGCTCGCGAGCCAGAAGGACAATATAGCCGCCGCATTGCCAGCCGGGGCCAGAGACCTCTTGAGCGGCAGCGGCCTGCTCACCGCGCTCGGCGGTTCGGCACAGACGGCAGCGACCACCGCCAGCCAGGCGGCGCGCGATACGGCGACCACCATCGGCAGTGCCGCACAAAGGACGGCCGCAACGGCGGCACCCTCTGGGTCGCGCAACTGGCTCTATTGGGTGATTGCGGTCCTGGCTCTTGCTGCCCTGCTTTTCTATCTGTTCGGCAAGCCGAGCGGCGAGGTCACGCCCCAGGCCGGAACGGCGGGGCAGAGCCTGACCGTCGGCGGGGTCGACATCGGCCAACAGGTCAAGGACAGCATGGCCAGCCTGCAGACAACGCTGACCGGCATTACCGACGCAGCCTCCGCCACGGCCGCCTTGCCAAAACTGGAGGATGTCTCAAGCGGGCTCGACAAGGTCAGTGCCGCGGCCGGTCAATTATCAGCCGAGCAAAAGGCAGCCCTCGTCGCGCTGGTGACCCCGATGATGTCGACGCTCAACGGTCTGTTCGACAAGGTGCTCGCGATCCCCGGTGTTTCGGACATCCTGAAGCCCACGATCGACGCGTTGAAGGCCAAGCTCGCCGCCCTGTCGGCCTGACGGATCGTCCTGACAGTGGACCGGCGGCCCTGCACGCAACAAGGACCGCCGGCAGTGGTCATGGACGACATCGAAAGAAGGAGGATCAGCCATGGCTGACAAATCGACATTCACCCCGCAGGAATGGACGCTGCTCCTGGAGAGCGTCATGATGGCCGGCATCGCCGTGACTGCGGCCGAGCCGAGCGGCCTCTGGGGCATGATGAAAGAGGGCATCGCAAGCAGCAGCGCGCTCCTCAAGGCAAAGACGGACGCGGCGGCAAGTCCGCTTCTCAAGGCGCTTGTCGCCGACTTCGAAACCTCGGAAGGGCGGACGGCTGCCCGCGACGGGCTGCAGGCAAAACTCAAGGGCGCCAAGCCCGAGGAGATGAAGGCCAAATGCATCGAGACACTTCAGCAGGCCCGAACCACCGTCGAGGCCAAGGCGCCCGGTGATGCCGGCGCCTTTGCGGCATGGCTCTACCAGATCAGCCAGAAGGTCGCGGAGGCCGCCAAGGAAGGCGGTTTCCTGGGCTTCGGCGGCGTTGCCGTCAGCGATGCGGAAAAGGCAACCCTGTCGGAAATATCGACAGCGCTGAAGGTCGCCTAGCGCTGCCGCACTTTGCTGCGGAAATGCGAACCTACCGTCTCCAGCCGTTGAGACGCCTTTCCCGGTCGCAAGGGTATGCCCGGCCAAACCCAGTGCAGCAAGCGATGGAGGCAAGAGGGAACCAGGCTGGGGGTGACCCACCTGATGACACGCGACCATCCGTCGAGGCCGCAGGCGGACTCGACCGCCATTCCGGTGCAGGCTGCCGGAACGAACCGGCTGGCCGCCTGCAAGCTCGACCATAGCGAGAACGGTCGGCTAGCCCAGTGCCCGGCAGACGAGAACGTCTCAAGACGTTGCGTCGCCGGGGACGCCGGTCACGATCCTGCCGCGGTCAGATACTGCAGATCTCCGAGTTGATCAGGACTTCGCCGATCGGCGCATTTGCCTCGGTGGTGTAGACGCCCCGAACATTGAGACCGACGGACATCATCTGCCTGAATTCCTCGGCCTGGCACAATCTGTCCTTCATCTGCTCCAGCCAAGCGGTACCCGAAGGCGCGGCCGGCAGCGTATAGTGATAGGTGAGCGTGCTGTCCCGGTAGTCCGCGCCGATAAGGGTCGTCACGTTATCGAGCTTTGTCGGCCCCTTTATCGCGCTGGCCGAGGCCCGAATTGTCTCGTCCAATCGCAGCCTCCACTCGCCGCACAGCGCCGGGTTGACGCTCAACTCGCCAAGCAAGTTCCCGTCCGGGGAGAAGTACCTCCCCTCAACCGTCGCGCCCACATCGGTCATGAGCGTAATTTCCGCGGACTTGCACCACGCGTTCATCATCAGGTCTCGTGCGCTCCCGGTGAGGGCCGCAGTCTTGTCCGAGATCTCGTAGACGTAGCGGTATATGTCCTTGTCTGCCTCGACCGCCGTCAATGTCGTGATGTCATCGATCTTCATCGGCACCGTGACCCCTTTTGCCAGTCCCGTCAGAAACGCGTCGAGGCCGAATGTCTGGACCTCATACCGGGCCAGTTTTGCCTGCAGCGGCATATTGTCCTGAGCGACCTCACCTTCCAGAGCGAGGCGGCCTTTCACCCATTGGCTCACGCCTGCGCTCGCCGCAATCAGGACGACGCTCAGCGCCACCAGCAGAATGCCTCTCGGCATCTGCCGAGGGGACGGTCGTGACTGTTCCTGCGACGGCGCAAAAATCAGGAGCAGGTTGGCGATGGGAATGAAGGCCAGGTACCATTTGCCCCGCGTGCCAAAGGCATCCCGCGAGCGGGCTGCCGCGCCAACGCCCTTGAAAATGCCGATCGGAACAAGGGACGCGATGATCATGGCGACAAGAACCGTGAGGTAGTCATTCCTTACAGCGTCCTGGCCATTGAGCATAAAGAGCGAGGTCATGCCAACGAGGAGGTATGAAAATCCCACAGTCAGGAAATACGCTGCGCGGTCCAGCCAGGACAGAAAGGCGTCGCGGACGGGAAATCTACTTTGTCACCTGCAGTAGGCCGGCTTCAGAAAACGACGCAATCGTGCCGATCGTCACCAGATACCGGAGGAAAATGAAAACCCGAAACCGCAGGTGCCTGCCGGGAAGCGCAATACGCCCGAACGGCCACCGCGAATTGCGGCCGTCTCTCAACTTCACACTGTGAAGGGGAAGGGAAGCATGGCGGAGAGGGTGGGATTCGAACCCACGGTACGGTTGCCCGTACGCCGCATTTCGAGTGCGGTGCTTTCGACCACTCAGCCACCTCTCCGCTTTGCTGGTCGGCGCTTGTCTAGCGCGGTCGGGTTCATAGCGGCAGATTCGGGTGCTGGCAAGTGCCTGTTTGAAAGAATATGTCACGGCGTCGTTGCTTTCGCCTTGACATGCCTGCGCAAATCCTTGTAATCCGCGCAATGAAGTGGTGTGGCCTGGCTACACCGCATCGGGTGTGATTTGCGCCCATTCACCGGTGGATAACCTTTCGGGAAGTCCACTCAACTGTCGACTGACAAAAAGACGGCCTTGTCCTTTGGACAGAGAGCCGGATCGAACATGAAAGGATAAAAAATGTTCGCAGTCATCAAGACCGGCGGTAAGCAGTACCGCGTGGCCGCCAACGACGTCCTCACCATCGAAAAGCTGGAAGGCGCTGCAGGCGACAAGATTGAATTCACCGAGATCCTGATGGTCGGCGTCGGCGCCGATGCAACCATCGGTGCTCCGTTCGTTGAAGGCGCCGTTGTCAGCGCTGAAGTTGTGGAACACGGCCGCGCCAAGAAGGTCATCGCCTTCAAGAAGCGTCGCCGCCAGAACTCCAAGCGCTCGCGCGGTCACCGCCAGCACCAGACGACTGTCCGTATCCTGGACATCGCTGCTGCCGGTGGCAAGGCAAAGAAGGCTTCCAAGAAGTCTGAAGCTGCCGCTGAAGCCGCTGC